>Ga0068706_1000005_pt1 | contig 114952 bp, 92 predicted proteins | sample YNPMSBMetaG_FD_65632 | JGI IMG/M metagenome (GOLD analysis project Ga0068706, IMG submission 65632) | Anoxygenic and chlorotrophic microbial mat microbial communities from Yellowstone National Park, USA - YNP MS-B MetaG | ecosystem: Environmental > Aquatic > Thermal springs > Hot (42-90C) >...
TTTTCTTGAAGAGCATAATAGACAAAAAATGGAAGAGTTAAAACAAACAGAAGCAAATTTAAAAGAATTTTTGACTAAAGAAATGAGCGCTTCTATTGGAAACGAGGAAATAATAACAAAAAGAATTTTTGATTTAAAGTCGAAAATAGAAGAATATCAGCTTGTATATCAACAAACTTCAATAGAATTAGAACAGGCAAGAAAAGAGCTAAACGAATACGCTCCTAACGCGGTAGATAAATTTGCTTATATCGACGATTTATACATTGTCGAGCTGCAAAAAGTAATTGCAAAAGCCGAAGCCGAAAAAGATATCGCAAAAGTGATGAGCTCGGAATCGCTTAAAGATCCAAATTTTGCTAAAGAATTAATTTGACAAGAAGAGACAATAAGGAAATTAAGAAAAAGGTTAGAAGATAGAACTAAATTATATTTAGAAAATTTGTTGAAGGGAGAAGGAGGAGCTTTTCTTGCGGATAAAACCGACGCGTTGAAAGCTATACAAAATTTGTCGGCTAAAGTTGTTTCATTACAATATAAATTAAATTCGTTGGAAGAATCCATATCGGCTCTTAAATCAAACTTAAAAGATTATGAAGAGCAATTGAGACAATTGCCAGAAAAATCGATAGCGATAGAACAAATGCGGAGAGAAAAAAAGATAAAAGAAAAAATTTATTTAACTATCGGCGAAAAATATCAAGAGGCTGCGTTAGCCGAAAGTTCAGATTTTGGAATCGTGCAAATATTAGCTAAAGCCGACGTTCCAACTTCTCCAATTGGACCAAGCGCGCGACTTAATGTTATGCTTGCAGGTTTTTTTGGTTTAAGCTTTGGGATATTTTTAGCGTTCGTTTTAAATTCTTTATTTGGTTATGTTCGCTCTCCAGCAGATATAGAAAGACTTGGTTATAAAGTGTTGACGGTTATTCCGAATATCAAAAAATTATCCGCCTGCGAAAGAAAATTATTGACCGACGGCTCGGTTTATAAACAATTGCCTTCAAAAGAGGAAGCTATAGTATATGAGTCTTATTTAAGGCTGGCGATAAATTTTACTTATGTGAATGATGTAAAGAAATTATTGATAACCAGTCCTATTCCAGAATCTGGCAAAAGTTCTACAACGGCGAACTTGGCTTTGACTTTAGTATCGTTAGGAAAAAAATTTTAATTATAGACGCCGATTTGCAAAAGCCAACGCAACAAGAATACTTTAATTTGCAAAATGAAAAAGGATTAAAAGAGTATTTGATCAGTCAAATTGAATTATCAGAGGCTATTCAAAAAACTAAAATAGAAAAATTAGACGTAATAACTTCAGGTTTTTTTAATATAAATCCAGCTTTAGTTTTAAATTTGCCAAAAATAGAAGAAATGATGAATAAATTGTCGGATGAATACGATGTTATTTTAATTGATACGCCGCCTTTGATTCCTACTGTTTCGGCAATACAACTAACAAAATTTTCAGATCAAGTAGTTTTTGTGGTTCGCTCTGAAAAAACTAAAGGTTCTGAAATTGAAGCGGCTAAGAAATATTTGGAGAATTTAAATATCAAAATAGCAGGCATAGTATTAAATGATTTCGAGCCCGATATTTCTTCGAAAATTTATGGATATGATTATTACGCGTATTATTCCCACGAAGGAAGAAAAGTAAAAAAACAAAAAACTTGTCTAAATAATAGAAAAAAATTATGAAAAAATTTAAAAATATTATCGTTATATCCGCGCTGTTAACAGTCAGCCTTTATTCGCAAGCTTATTATAAAGTTCAAGAAAATCAAGGCGAGCTTACAAAAAAAGTAAATTTATGGGGTTACGTGAACGCTCCTGGACGATATGAACTGCCTGCAAGCGCTAATTTAATTCATTTGATAACTTTGGCTGGCGGACCAAAAGATCATGCGTCGCTTGACGAAATTGTAGTCTATAGAATTAAAGAAGATGGTATAAGAGAAAAGATTGATATTGATTTGAAAGATTTGGAAAATATCAATTTTTCGAATCTTGTTTTGTACAACGAAGACATTATTTATGTCGATTATAACTCGATAATTGTGTGGAGAGAGGTTTTTGGATTTGTAGCGGCTCCACTTTCGATTATTTCCAGCATTGTGTTTATAATCTGGCGTTTAAGCAATTAAAAGGCGTCTCAATGTTAGTCAGTTTAAGGAACATATTGAAATCTGAAAAAATAATTATAATTATATTTGCTTATCTATCAGCTGCGATTATTGGATACCTTTTCAGTCAATCTTTAATGAATAATATTAGATGGACCGTATATCTATTTTTCGGCCCTTTATTTATTTTTTTGTATGTAATGATAAAAAAAACTTTGCAAAAATTTTTAATTATTCTTATTTCTATTTTTTTTATCGATGGAATCCTTTTTACAAAAGTCGCATTAGGCGATTATGTTTCGTTGACTTTAAGCTTTATATTAGGCTTATTCGCGTTAATTAGTTTTAGCGAGGTTGAAGAAAATACAAATTCAAATACAAATACAAATTCAAATTCAAATAAGCTTATAATTTGGAGCTTGATGTTATTTTTTATCGCTTCCATTATTGCTGTAATAAACGGCATCATAAGAGATTCGCATTATGCTTCCGCTAACGTAAAAGATTTCATATCATATTATATAGGTTTTTTGATTTTCTTTTTTGGAAGCTATAAAGCGTTTAATAAAAAAGAAGAAGTTTTAACTTTAATGGAAGTAATTTTAATATTTTCTTTATTAATATCAGCGGGACATTTATTTTCAATGCTGACAGGAATACAATTGCAGTCTATAAGATCGGATATGGCAGACGATAGGGATTTAATGGGCGCAAATTGGAGATACGGCGGTTTTTTAGGCAATCCTAACAATTTAGCCGCATTTTATGTAATAAGCATACCAGCGGCAATATTAGCTTTTTTATATTCGAAAAAAATTAGAAATAAAATAATTTCAGTTTTTGCTATTGTGTCAATGAGCGTTTCTTTGTTTTTGTTAGGAAGTAGAGGCGGCTTATTGTTTTTAGCTTTAAATCTTTTTATAAGTCTTTTTTTTTGGAAATTTACTTTAAAGAAAACAATTGCTTTGGCGACTCTACTTTTAATCGGCGCCGCTATAACAGATCAAGCTCTTGATAATTATTTTAGCGCTCAATTCGAAAAAACAATAAAAAGATTTGAAAAAACTGGAACGCAAGATATAAGAGAAAAAATTTGGCTTGAAACGATTGATATTATTATATCCAATCCAATGGGGTTGGGTATATCCACATATCATTTTACAGACGAATTAAAAAAAAGATCTGGAATGACGTGGTCAAATCCGCATAATATCTATTTTGAATTTGCCGCTCAAGGCGGAATTTTGATGAGCGTTTTCTTTTTAATGTTTGCAATTAGCAGTTTTATTTTTTTGGCGAAATCTTTTTATAAAAGCGAAGATACTAATGATAAATTAATTTTTGGGATGATTGCAATTATACTAAGCGGCTTTATATTATTTGGCATTACCGAGCCAATATTCAAAAATGGACATAAGTTAAATTATTTTTTAGCCATAGTAATTGGAGCGGGCCTTAATGCCGGCTTGAAATTTAATTATTATGATAAATATCAAATAAGTAATCGAGGAAATTATGTTGCAATTATTTAAAACAAACGATAGAAAAATAGTCGTAAAAGAAGCTCCAGCTCCCGTATGCGACGCGAATGAAGTTTTAATTGAAACAAAGTATTCTATTATTAGTTCCGGCGCTGAAACAATGGCTTTTAAAAATAACGAATCGGGCTCTTTAATTTCGTCGTTGCAAAAAAAAACAGGAAAAATTACAGGCGGCTTATAAATTTTTAAATGAAAAAGGAATTCAAGAATTTATACGAAAATATAATTCTCAAGGCAATCTAAGCTCTGTTTCAGGATATAGTTTGTCCGGAGTGGTAATTGAGAAAGGAATTAACGTAAACGAATTTGAAATAGGCGATAGAGTCTCCGCGGCAGGTTCTGGTTTTGCCTCGCATGCGGAAATTGTTTGCGTTCCGAAGAATTTAGTCGCAAAAATTCCTGATAATGTTGAATTTTTAGACGCGGCTTTTGCGACAATAGGAGCTATCGCTTTGCAGGGGGTAAGATTGAATAAGCCTCAATTTGGAGAAACAATCTGCGTGGTAGGTTTGGGATTGATTGGAATAATTACCTCTCAAATTTTGAAGTCTCAAGGTTGCAGAGTTATCGGCATAGATATTAATGAAAAAAGATTGCAATATGCCGCCAAATATAATATTGATTATCTTTTCTTAGCAAGCGCCGATGATTTAATATCGAATATAAAAAAAATATCAAATGGGTATGGAGCCGACGCCGCTATAATTACCGCAGCTTCAAAAAGTTCGGATCCTATAAATCAAGCCGCAAAGTATTTAAGAAAAAAAGGAAAATTGACAATAGTAGGGGCTGTTGGCATGGAATTAAATCGCGAACCTTTTTATGAAAAAGAAATTCAAATGACGGTCTCGTGTTCATACGGTCCTGGCAGATACGACGACAAATACGAAATAGCCGGCGTTGATTATCCTTACGCTTACGTTCGATGGACGGAAAAAAGAAATCTTGAAGCGTTTTTATGGGCTTTAAGTCGGAATTTAATTGACGCGCGCTCTTTAGTTACAGAAACATATGAAATACAAAACTCGGACAAAGCTTTTGAACAAATTATTAAAAATCCAGACGAGAATATCGCTATTGCAATAAAATATTCTCGGGATATATTCGAAAAAAATAAAAATACTATTTATTTCAAATTCGATGAAAAAGAAAAAAAATATTTGCAAAATAAAGAAAAAATTGGGATCGGCGTAATTGGAGCTGGCGGATACGCCAATAGAACTCATTTGCCATTAATTTACAAAAATAATGACTTCAAGCTTGTCGGAATTTCTTCAAAAACTTCTAAATCTTGTTTAAAGGCAGCAAGCGAATTTCAAGCGGAATATGCTTCGACAGATTATTTGCAATTACTGAACGATTCAAAAATTGAAGCCGTAATCATTTCGTCGCGACATAATTTGCATTTTCAAATGACAATAGACGCTTTGACACGCGGAAAAAATGTTTTAGTTGAAAAACTAATGGCTTTAAAAAAAGAAGAAGTTTTAAAACTCGCCGAAATTGCTCAAAGCAAGGGATTAATTCTTGCAGTAGGTTATAATCGAAGATATTCGCCTATCGCAGTCAAAATTAAATCGTTGCTGGAGAAAGAACTCAAGCCTTTTCTAATATCTTATCGCATAAATGCAGGGTTTGTCGAAAAAGACAGTTGGGTTCAAGATCCGTTAATAGGCGGCGGAAGAATAATTGGGGAAGGCTGTCATTTTATTGATTTTTGCAATTATTTAATTGGCGATGAAATAGAAAGCGTAAAAGCCTCGGCAATTTCTCCTAACGGCTCTACGGTAATAAATTATGATAATTACTTTGCAGCGCTAAAATATAAAAACGGTTCGATGGCTCTTATAAATTATACGGCGTTGGGAGCGGACGAACAGCCTAAAGAATTAATTGAAATTTTTGTCAATGGAAAATCTATAGTAGTCGAAGATTTTGTAGAATGTAAGTTCTTTGGATTTAAAGAAAAAAATATAAAACTTAAAACTCAAAACAAAGGGCGAGAAGAACAATTAAAAGAATTTGCCAAAGCGATAAAAGGACAACCGAATAATTTAATAACTCTTGAAGAAAGCGCTTCTGCCGCTCTAACTGCGATAGAAATCAACGATATTATCTTAAACGCATTTTTAAATAATTAAGATGGAATATAAGATAATGTACAAATGCTTAGAAAAATTGACATATAATTATTTTAAGAATAAAATTGAAAAGCTATATCAATGCGACGAAAATGAAAAAAATAAATGGCTCTTTAAAAGGCTAAAACGATTGTTAGTTTTATCTTATAATAAATCTAATTATTATTACGAGCTTTTTAATTCGATTAATTTTAATCCTAATAATTTTGTAAATATTTCTCAGTTTAAATATTTGCCAACTTTATCGAAAGAAATCGCAAAAAAGAATATCGACAAAATATTAATAAATAATTTTCCAAGGTATTTAATTCAAAAAAAAACTACGGGCGGAAGTACGGGTCAGCCTTTTTCATTTTATACTATAAAAAAATTTTCAGGAATTATTGAACAAGCTTTTATTCATTCTATATGGAAAGATTTTGGATATGAAAATAAAATGAAAGTCGCGACGTTAAGGGGAAATATTATCGGAGATGAATATTCGAATAATATAAGTTTTTACGATAAAGATAAAAATGTAATGTTGCTTTCGTCGTATCTTATGTCAAAAAAAAATATTCGCGAATATTTAGAAATTATTCGAAGTTTCGATCCGCAATTTATTCACGCTTATCCTAGTTCATTAAATACATTAATAAATTTAGCCGAAGAATATTTTCCGATTAAATTAGCTTCTTTGAAAGGAATAATATGCGCTTCGGAAAATCTATACGATTGGCAGAGAGTAAAATTTGAAAAAGCATTTGGAGTTAATTGCTGGGCTCACTACGGATGCGCCGAAGGGGTTGTCTTAGGAAAGTACTTGCGTGAATTGAATAGTTATAAGATAAATCCGTTTTATTCATACGTCGAACTTATAGATAAAAATGGAAACGTTATTGAAGACGAAGATATTGAAGGCGAAATAGTTGGAACGAATTTATGGAATTTTGCTTTTCCATTGATTAGATATAGAACTGGAGATATTGGCAAATACAAAAAAATTGTTGTCGACGGAAAAGAACAATTAGTTCTTGCAAACTTATTAGGACGAGAGCAAGAGAGCTTATATGCAAAAGACGGAAGTGAAATTCAGCTTACAGGCAATTATTTAATAGACAAGAATATTGACGGAATTGAACAAATTCAATTAGAACAAAATGAATTTGGCAAAGTTTTAGTAAAAATAATAAAAAATGAAAAATTTACCGAAAAAGATAAAGTTAAGATAATCGATGCTTTTAAAGCCAAGTATCGCGACGCTATAAAGCCTGAAATCATTTTTACAAACGAAATTCTTTTCGCTTCAAATGGCAAACACAAGTATTTAATTCAAAATATAAAAAAATAGGCTCGCGATGAATTTGATTACATTAAAAGATTATTATTATTATTATTTATTTCCATACATTAAATACTTTAAAGACTACGATAATTCAGAAACAAATTTAAATATATATCAAAGATTTAAGCTATTCATGAATGGTTTTATGTCAGATAAATATTATATCTACGAGCTATTTAAAAATAATCCTAAAGATTATATGAGCGATATTGAAAGATTCAGAATGAGATATATCAATCGTAAATATCAATACTTGCTTAAAGATAAATCTATCTCTTCAAGTTTTCTAAAAAATTATCTTCCAGTTCCAGAATGCTATGCTGTTGTAAAAAAGAAAAATTACTATCCTGTAAATTTAGAATTTGATATAAAAGATTTTGAATCTTTTTTTAGCTTGCTTAAGAATAAAAAATTAATATTAAAGCCAGTTTCCGGAAGCGGAGGAAAAGGGATAATTTTATTGGAGTATAAGAACGAGAATAAAATTTTATATAATCAATGCGAATACAAAACTAAAGATGAAATAAGGAATATAGTAGAAAGCTTGCATAATTATATTATTGTCGAATTTATCGAACAAGCAGAATACGCTAAACAAGTATTTCCATCGTCCTCAAATACGATTAGAATATTGACATACAAAGACGATTATATGACTTCCGCTGAAATTTTTTTAGCTCGTCATAGATTTGGAACAATTAAGTCCATTCCTGTAGATAATATTTCTAATGGAGGAATATCGGTCGTTGTAAACGAAAAAGATGGAAGCTTAATGCATGGGTTTATTTTCAATGCATCAAAAGGCTTGATAAAAATTGATAGACATCCCGATACCGGAACAATTTTTTCTAATTATAAAATCGCAAATTGGAGTAAAATTGTAGAGAAAATCCTGAAAGCTCAAGTAGGATTATCTTATTACTTTAAAATTCTAGGTTGGGATATAATATCGACTGATGAAAACTTTTACGTAGTAGAATGCAATGTCGCTCCCGATATAGCTTTTGCGGCCGATTATAAAATATTTAACAATAAAGATTTTAGCGAATTTCTTTTTAGAAATAAAATATGCAAAAGGAGATAAATTGATAATTCAAGTAGGGCTTTATCCGCCGCCAATTGGCGGCGTATCGGTATATAATAAAAGATTTAAAGAATTTCTCGACAAGGAAAAAATAGAAAACGAATTATGGGATTATAGTTCTATCAAAAAAAATTATAAAGATTCTTCGATAAAACAGATAAATTATAGGTTGGCTCCAATAATCGAATCTTTTAAATTAAAATCGAAAATAATACATTATCACATTCCCGGAGTAAAACCAAAAGAAACAATTGGTTTCCTAAATAAAATTATGCCTCGCAGAGGAATAAGAATACTGACTCATCATGGAAGCGCTCAAAGAATGTTTGATAAATCAAACGGCAAACTTATAGGGGCTTTAAATACGTTTGACGCTATAATTTGTGTCAAAAAAAACGACGCCAAACTTATGATAGAAAAAGGCTTAAAGTCTACGATTGTTGAAATTCCCGCCTTTATTCCGCCAGATATCAGTCAACAAGATTTCGATTTAATTCCGATTAAAGTTTGGAAATTTATCGACGAGCATTCTCCTATTATCGCATTAAATGGAGCCAACTACAATTTAATCGACGGCATAGATTTATACGGCATGGATTTAACAGTCCTCCTTGCGAAAGAAATTATTGCTAAGTACCCAAATATAGGATTTGTCTTTTTTAGACCTTATGTAAACGACGAATTTTTAGGCAAGATTTATACTCAAATTAAAAATTTGAATTTGCAAAAAAACTTTCTCATAATACATGATTCGGTTCCTTTCTATCCAGTTATAATTAAAAGCGATATATTTCTAAGACCTACATTGACCGATGGAGACGCAGTTTCAATCAGAGAAGCTTTGCATTTCAAGACTCCAGTAATCACTAGCGACGCCGTTGAAAGACCCGAAGGCTGCGTATTATTCAAAAAAGGCTCGTTAGAAGATTTATGCGAAAAGACTTTATTCGTTTTAAACAACTTGAGCGAAATAAAAGCTAAAATTTTTTCTTTGAACGATGAAAATTACGCTTTAAGGGTTTTAAATTTTTATAGGAAGTTGACAGGATTAGATTTATGACGAACTATTATCTGACTATGAGAAATTCATTTGCAAAATATTATGTTTTCTCCAAAGCTTTATTCGTAAATTTAAAAGAAAAAGGTTTTTTTCATTTATTAAGTTCTAAGTATTTAATAAGATTTATTGGTTTTGGATCTCAGCTTTTTGTTATAAAATTTTTATCTCCTTTAGAGCTTGGACAAATTAAAACAATTCAATCTTTTCTTGGAATAGCCGCTTTAGCAGCGACTTTTGGATTTAACACTTCGGTATTGAAACTATGTTCTGAAAAAAACGATTATGAAACAAAAGCGGCTATTTTCAAAAATAATTATTTTTACTCTCTATTTTCTTTGACTATTTCGATGGCTGCGATTTTTTTTCTTGCAAAATTTAAAGTATTATCGCCCGACGACAATATTAATTATTGGCTTCCAATATTTGCTTTATCATTGCCAGCTTCCGCCTTTATAGCTATTGCGGGAAACTATCTTCAAGCTCTAAAAAAAATAAAAACTTTGGCTAAAACACAAGCCGCTTTTTCTTTAATTGGTTTTGTCAGTTTAACAGTTCTAACTTATTCTTTCGGTTTTATAGGATTTGTTATTTCCACATTGTTTATGTCATATATCGGCGTTCCTATACTTTATCGCATTTTAAAAGAGTATTTGAAAAGCGGACCTATCGACAAAGAAATAAAAAAAAGAAGCGTAATTTATGCCGTTTGGAGTTTTGCCGCAAATCTAGTAGGAACTCTTTCTGGTTATCTTGACATTTTTATATTAAATTTTGTTTTGCTTGATAGAGCCGATCTTGGTTATTATGGAGTCGCCGCCGTTTTTCTTTTAGCTTTAACGCAAATTACTCAAAGTTTAACGGAAATAGCCGCTCCTTATTTATCTGAAAAGTCTAACGATAAAAAAGAATTTTATAGAGTTCTTTTTAAATACGAAAAAATTTTATTTATCGTAAGTTTTATTTTAACTTTGTCGACGATTTTTGTTCTTCCCTTTTTTATTTCTTTTGTTTACGGTCCATCTTATTCTCTTTCAGGAACTTTATTTCAAATTTTAGCGATTAGATTTTTCTTAAATTCCAGCTTTACTTTATTCGGCATATCAGTTTTAGCCGTTGGAAAAATGAATTATAATTTTCTCTCGACCGCTCTTGCCGTTCCGATTAATTTTGCGATTACATATTATTTTGCGGTAAATTATGGAGCGATTGGAGCCGCTATTGGACAAGTTTTCGCAGCTTTAGTTACTTTAGCGTTTCGTTTTCCAATTTCAATATACGCTTTAAAAAAACACTTTAATGAAATCTCAACTAATAAACAATAATAATTTATAATGAAAAAAAATATCTCAAAATTAAAATATTGCTTCGATTTGCTTGATAGAATTTACTTCAAAGTCTATCGAATGTTGCGAAAAGAATTAAAAAAAATTACAATTCCTAAAATATCAAATCATTATGAAAAAAAATTTAATAACGATATTCAGAAATTCTTCAAGTCCTTAAATTTATCTATTGATATAATTGAAAAAAAATTCGAAGGCAAATTTTACATTACTTTATCCGACGAATTAAAAAATTTTTATATTAAAAATTATCCCGACGAGGCAAATCATTCTATTGAAATAGCAAATAAAATTTTAAAAAACGATTTTACATCTTTTCATCCAGACTTTAAGGTCGAACTTACGGTTAACGGTCAAATTAATTGGCTTATAGATTTTGATTCGAAAAAAAGTTGGAAACTAAAACATTGGTCTGAAATCGACATATCTTCCGATAAAAGAATTGGCGACTTAAGAGTTAATTGGGAATTAAACAGATTTCAGTTTTTAATTGATTTAGGAAAAGCTTATTTCATTACTGAGGATGAAAAATATGTTGAAAAGTTTGTCGAGCTAATTGAAAGTTGGATAATTCAAAATCCTTTTGGATACGGAATAAACTGGTTGCATTCTCAAGAAACTGCAATTAGAATGGTTTCTTGGATTTGGGGATATTTTTTCTTTAAAAAATCAAAAATATTAAGCGAAAACTTTAAGAAAAAATTTCTGTTTTCTTTATATCAACACGCTTATTTTACTTATTATGACCTATCAATCGCTTATATTACTCACAATCATTTGATAAGCGAGCTTGCCGGGTTATTGATATTTTCCATTTTGTTTGAAGATTTTCCAAAATGTTCGAATTGGAGAAAAAAATCGAAACGAACTCTCGAAAAACAAATATTAAAACAATTCTGGCAAAACGGTCCAAGCGGAGAAACTTCAACGAATTATCATTTGTTTTCGCTTGATTCAATAATAGAATGCGATATCTTATTGAAAAAAAACAACGATTCTTTTTCGAATAGCGTCATAGAAAGAATTGAAAAAATTTTTGAATACGCTATGTATATGATAAAACCAGATGGCGCAATTCCGCTTATAGGCGATAATGACTCTGGAAGAGCTATCAAATTATCAAGTTATACAAATAACGATAAAAGGCATTATTTATCCATCGGATCCGCAAGATTTAATAATTCAGAGTTTAAATATGTCGCTCGCAAATTTTACGAAGAAGCATTTTGGCTTTTAGGGTCGAAAAATTATCGACATTTTGAAACATTAATTGAAAAAGAGCCGACTAAAAAAATTCGTTTCTATCCTGAAATAGGAATACTTTACGCTCGCAGCGATTGGAACGACGAAGCTGAATATTTTATTTTTCGCTCTGGCGCTGCAAAATTAAAAAAAGGAGTTTCATTCGGGCGCTCTCATTCCGATTATTTAAGCTTTCTATATAGTTTTAAGAAGACAGATTTTTTTATCGACCCAGGAGTTTTTACTTATAGCGGAGGCGATAAGTATCGATTTTATTTTAGAAGCTCTAAAGCTCATAACTCAATAATTGTAGATAATTTAAATTTTTTTCCAATTAACAAATCTCGATTTGGATTGCAAGAAATAGCATTATCAGAAATAACGGATTATCGGGTTGCAAACGATAAAGTTTTTATAGGAGCTAAGTGTTCTCCATTAGAAAATAAAAATATTATAATTCAAAGAAAGGTTTTATTCAAATGCGGAAAATTTATAGTAATTTGTGATAAATTAAGCGAAAAAGAAAATTCAAAAAATGACAAGCATAATATTGAAACGCTATTTCAAATTCCCGCCGATATTGAACACATGATTTCAAAAGATAAAAATTTAAATATCGTTTTACAAAAAGATGACGTTAAAGTTTTTTTATATCCTGTCGTTAATAAAAGATACGATTTAAATATAATTCAAGGTTCTTACGAACCTTTTGAAGGTTGGATGGCTCCGCGTTATAACAAAATGCTGCCCGCTAAAATTGCCTGTTTTAATTTTCAAGAAAACTTTCCCGCGACTTTTATTTTTATAATTTCGTTTCAAAAAATCGAAAACTTATTTATGGACGATGATATATTATGTGTCGATTTTGATAATGAAAGTTATAAAATAAATTTATCAATAGGAACAATCGTAGAAAAAATTAAGGAAGAAAATAAATGAAAAGAATATACTTTTCAATAATATCTGAATTTCCAAATAATGTAATTAGATCGCAAACTATTGAATATTTGTATAAAATGAAAGAAGAAAAAGGCTTAAACTTTAAATTAATAATTTTAATGAGTTTTGTTCCCTTGATTAAAAGAAGAAAAGAATTAAAAAAAATTCTCGACGATTACAAAAAAAGCTACGGAATCGAGACGATAATCTTTCCCGTATGGAGAAATCATTTTATAGCAAGTTCTTATATTGGATTTTTATTATTGTCGATTTTTTTTTTCAAATACAGAAATTATAAAATAGTCATCCACGCGCGCGGAGGCTTTGCCTCTAATGTTTGTTCTAAATTAAAAAAAATATACTCAAACTTATCTTACGTTTGCGATTTCAGAGGAGATTATGAAGCGGAAAACAAATTCAATTTGCAAAGAATTAAAGCGTCAAAATTAAAAATAAAAATAACCGACTATTTATTTCCAAAATTTTTAAAACAATCGCTTCGCAATTCAGATAAAATAATTTCCGTGTCAAATAAATTAAAAAAATTAATAATTGAAAAATATGACGCGAACTCAGATATAATTTTCGTAATGCCGTGTTTGGCTGACGAGGAAACTTTCTATTACGACGAAGAAATTAGAAAAAAAACGAGAAGAAGATTAAATATAGAAGATAAATTTGCATTCATTTATGCCGGAGGAATAGGATCCTGGCACTATAGCGACGCCGTATTTCAAGTTATTTCGGATATTAAAAAAAAATTCGAAAATATTTTTTTTATTGTATTAACTCCCAATGAAAAAGAAGCTCAAAATTATTCTAAAAAATATTTTGACGATAAGGACATCTTTATCGCAAAAGCTTCCAAAAATGAAGTATTCGAATATTTAAATGCCGCCGATATGGGCGTGCTTTTGCGCGAATACGATCCTTTAAACATAGTCGCTTCCCCGACTAAATTTGCTGAATATTATTTAACTGGGCTGCCAGCGATTATATCTGAGAATATAGGGGATTATAGCGAGTTAGTTCAAAAAGAAAATATTGGAATAGTTTTAAGTTCTTCTTTAAGCCAGAAAGAATATTTGTCAAAATTTGAAAATTATTTAAATAAAAAAGAAAAAGTTGACCGTTCTTTTCTATCCTGTAAAGCTAAAAATTTGCTTTCAAAAAAAATTTACATTGACAAACTTTGCGAAATTTATAGGACAATTTAAGTTTAATTGATATACGACAATTTAGTTTTAATTGATTTGCAATTATTCAATCCTCGATAAAAAAATGAAAAGTCAATAATGAAAACAATAAAAATTAGTTTATTTTTGCCAAATTTGCATGGCGGCGGAGCTGAAAGGATGATGTTAAATCTTGCCAAAGGCTTGTTAAAATTTCCCGTAGAGCTTGAGTTAATAGTCGCAAATTTAGTCGGCGATTATATTTCTGAAATTCCAGAAGGAGCAAAAATCGTTAATTTAAATTCTAAAAAGACGATATTTTCTACTTTCAAATTTATATCTCATTTAAAAAAAAATAAGCCCGATGTTTTAATTTCCACTTTAAGAAGAGCTAATATAGTAGCCGTTTTATCAAAAATCTTAACAAGCAAAAAATTCAAATTAATACTAAGAGAAGCCAATTCTTTTTCTGAAGATGCTGTTAAAAATTCCTCGTTGTCTGAAAAAATTATTAATTCATTATGCAAGTTATTTTATCCGAAAGCCGACGCTATAGTCGCTGTTTCTGAAAAAATGAGCGAAGAAATTGGCTATCATTTTAAAATTTCTAAAAATAAAATACATTATATTTATAATCCTGTTATTGATGAAAGTATAGATGAGAAAATTTTACAAAAGCCAGATCATAAATGGTTCGATAACAAAAATTTTGCAATAATTTTAGGGATTGGTAGAATAACGCCTCAAAAAGATTTTGAAACTCTTATCAAAGCTTTTGATATTGTTAGAAAACAAAAAAAAGCGAAATTAATCATATTAGGAAAACCTGACAGTTCAAACGCGGAACTGGAAAAATTAAAGATTCTTGTCTCAAAATTAAACATTAATAACGACATAGATTTTTTTGGATTCGTTGAAAATCCTTTCGCTTTTTTAGCTAATGCTGATTTATTTGTTCTATCCTCCAGGTTTGAAGGGTTGCCTGGAACGCTTATTCAAGCTTTATATTGCGGTTGTCCTGTTGTTTCGGTTGATTGTACAACTGGACCGAGCGAAATTTTGGAAAATGGAAAGTATGGTTTATTATGCAAACCGGGCGATTATGAAAGTTTGCGCTTAATATGCTTAAAACTTTAGAAGAATCGAAAACGAAAGAAGGGCTAAAATCAAGAGGAAAACTATATAGCCTTCAATCGTCGAGCGAGCTTTATTACAAATTATGTTTACAACTACTTAGGAGATAATATGAAAAAAATAGCTTTTATAAAAATCGGTTCCTTCTCTAAAGTTAACGAGCAAATAGAAAAAATTTTGAAAAAGCATTTTCCAGAATATGAAGTCGAAACAATAGATGTCGCAAAACAAATAATCAATTCCAAAAGCTTAAAAAATATTTATCATATTGCAAAACAATACGGCTTTAAATACGGTTTTAATAGACAAGTATTCCCAACTTGTTCCACAAAAACTGATTATTTTGCAAAAAAACTTAAAAAGAAATTGCGAAAGCTAATTAATCCAGAAAATTACTTATTTTCTATTCAAACTCAATCCATGTTCGACGCTTCTGTTGACGGAATTCCGCATTTTGTATATACCGATCATACTCATTTAGCTAATTCAAATTATGATAAAATAAGTTCGCTTTTAATTTCAAAAAAAGATTGGCTTAATCAAGAAAAAAAAATTTATGAAAATGCGTTAGTAAATTTTACTACCAGCGAGTTTGCAGCCAATTCAATAGAAAACGATTATGGAATTGATCGCGAAAAAATTCAAGTTGTTTATTCCGGTATTATTAATGTATATTTTCCTGATGAAATTCCTCAAAAAGATCAAAGAGATATAAAAATTTTATTTGTCGGATTTAATTGGGAAAGAAAGGGAGGCGATGTTTTATTAAAAGCTTTTGAGCAAGTAAATTATCATTTCCCTTATACTGAGCTTCATATTGTCGGCTGTACTCCTATGATTAATAAAAGAGGAGTCAAAGTTTTAGGGAAATTAAATAAAGAAGAATTGGAAAAAGAACTAAAAGAGTGTCATATATTTTGTATGCCAAGTTATCGCGAGCCTTCCGCGGTTGCGTTAATTGAAGCGGCGGCTTACGGAATGCCTATTGTCTCGACAAACGTTGGAGGCAGCTCGGATAGAGTTATAGAAAATTTTAATGGTTTTTTAACAAATCCTGGAGATTACAAAGATTTATCTAGAAAATTGATTTTTCTAGTTAGAAATTTAGATATAGCAAAAGAATTTGGAAAAAACGGAAGAGAACTTGTTAAAAGAAAATTTTTGTGGAATATTGTAGGAGAAAAAATAGCTAATCGTATTAAACAAGAATTATACCTTATAAACTTAATAGAACTTGACAAAGAAAAAATTATTTATCCCGATTAAAATATTTAAATTAAATTTATGAAGATAGCTTTTATTACCGATGGATTTCAGCATGCCGTCAAAGACAACGCTTATGAAATGTTGAAAAAAAATTTCCCAAACGCTCAAATTGATTGGATTAAAATTTTAGATATTGCTAAAAAAAAGAGAATAATATCTATCGTCAATCTTTTTTTTATAATTAAAGAATATTGGAGATCTTATTTAAATAGCTCAAGTCCGTTTCTTTTTTATTTTTTCCGCACCACTTATATATTTAAAAAAATGAGAGAAGAGCTTACAAAGATAATACGAAAAGAAAAGTATGACTTTACCTTTCAAATGATGTTAATGTTCGACGCTTCAGTCGAAGGCATTCCTCATTTTACTTATAGCGACGTTACGCATTTGACTTATAAAAAATTTCCATCGTACAACAAATGGCGCCAGAACAGCAACGAGTGGGTTAAACTTGAAAAAGAGATTTATCAAAACGCTAATTTAAATTTTCTTTGGAGTCGTAATATTGCAAGAGATATGATTGAACTTTATGGAATTTCCGAGGAAAAAATAAAAGTTGTCGGCGTAGGAGGAAATTCAATATCAGAAAATTCGCATAACCTCACAGATCTTAAAAGGTACGAGTCAAAAATAATTCTTTTTGTCGGATATGATTGGGAAAGAAAAGGCGGACCTTTATTATATGAAGCTTTTAAAAAAGTTTTAAAATATCATAAAGACGCAAAATTGATTATAGTCGGCTCGAATCCAGTTATTGATAATCTTAATGGAGCTGTAAAAATATTTGGAAGACAAAATAAAGAATCGACGGCACAATTTTTTGAAAAAGCGTCAATTTATTGTATGCCAACTTTAAGAGAACCTTTTGGATTAGTTTTTGTAGAGGCTATGTTTTATTATTTGCCTATTGTTGCTTGGAATATGGGAGCTTTGCCAGAACTTGTTGAAAACGGAAAAAATGGTTTTTTAATTGATCCTTTAAATGTAGATGAATTGTCTAATAAAATAATCGAATTATTATCTTCGCCAAATATCTGTTTACAAATGGGAAAGGAGGGAAGAAAAAAAGCGGAAGTTTTTTATGATTGGAACTTAGTAGGACAAAAAATAAAAATTGAAATAGAAAAAAACATGCAAGAACAAAAAGCAAAAATATTTATTGATAAAAATTATAAATCTTAAAACTTTCTAATAAAGCAAAAAAAGCCGCCATTATAGACGGCTTCATAATTATTAAAACTTAATATCAAAGTTAAATTCAAACTTATACCTTTTTGAAAAATCGTCGCCTTCTTTAAATACATTTGCAAATCGCGCCGTAGGACTAATTCTAAAGTTTCCTTTTTCAGATTCGTATATCATAAATTCATATTGAATCCAGAAGAATAAGAAATCGAAATTAGTTTTTAAATTTGAAGTTTTATCTGTTCTACGGCAATAGTCAGTCCAGAAGTTTAATGAGCCTGGACCTAATTTGCCAGCGGCTTTAAATCTTGCAAACATTGCCGTATACTTATTTTTTGGGTAGCCAGGTTGATAATCTACGGTTTTAACATTATTTTGTAATGAATATCCGCCAAATAACGATAGCGTTATAGTTTCAATTTTTGGCAAAGTGATATTTGCTCCAAAAGTAATTGGCGCCGGCAGAGTATCGTTTCCTAATGTTTTAAGAGCAGCTAAACTAAATTGTATATCAGAAATTTTATTTGAATAATTTATTTCAAAAGAATATTGATCGTTTAAATCTTTAAGAATTGTTCCTTGAGCATTTTCTTCTTTCATCCCTTTTTGATCTTCAACTAAAGCTTTTATTCCAAATAAGCCGAAATCGGTTTTATAATAACCGCTTGCTCCAAGAGCTCCATCGGTATTAAAGAGAACATATGGAATGTCAACAGGTTTTGCTGGGTAATAATGCAAATCATATATTGGATTATTATATGCTCCCAAAGAAAATAATCCTAAGGTAAAACCATAAAATTCCGACTTATTTCCAAAGTTTAACTCCATAAAATTGACAGTAGGTCTTCTTGAGCTTTCGTTAGTTGATGGTTTAATAGGATTCTGTTCGTTTCCTAAAATATCTGGATAGTCTCCGGTATTGAAAAGCGAATAGAAAGCTATCCCGTTGTGAGAAAGCATAGTTTTAAAAAACCATCCATCGCCTATTTCAGAAAGCATATTAATTCTTGCGCGATACATATAATAAAAATCTTCGGTCCTATTTTGATTTGCTGCTTTTCTATCATTAATATCATAACGGGGACGAACCTGAGCGTCGCCGGAGATTTTGATTTGCGCTAAGTTTGCCGCGACAAGAATAGCTAAAAAGAAGAAAAGAATTTTTTTCATATTTTACTCCTTTTTTTGAAGATAATTAATTGCTTTTAAAAAGGTTTTTAAAAAATTTTTTTAAATATTCATTTAAATTTCAATTCATTTTAGAAATCTATTTGTAATAATCAAAATAAAAAAAAATACATAATATATGTCAACAATTAAAAAATATTATTTAATAAAAAACTATTAAAGAATTATATCAGACAAAATAATCTGAATAACAATAATAAAAATAATCATTATTTTAATAAAAACAAATTTTTTTTATGATGATAATTTTTTTAGTTTTAATAACAGTTTGCTTAGCGGCATTTACTCAAGGCATAATAGGATTCGGTTTTGCTTTAATTTCAATGCCGATTTTATCCATAATTTTAGGAGTTAAAACTGCTGTTCCTTTAATTGCATTGACAGGATTTTGCATAAATTTATATCTTTTTCTCAAATTTAGGAATAAGATTCATAAAAATGAAATTATTTTCCTTTTGTTAGGTTCTTTAATTTCTGTTCCTATTGGTGTAAATGTATTAAAGTATTTGAGCGAAAATTTTTTAATGATATTATTAGCTTTGATAGTTTTTTTTTATCTTATTGTCAGCGCTTTAAAGGTAGATTATAAAATTTCATATAACTGGAAAAAAACTTTTATTTGGGGTTTTTTAGCGGGTTTTTTTGGGGGAGCATTAAATACGAACGGTCCAGTTATTATAATATATTCAAAGATAAGAGGTCATCAAAAAGACGAATTTCGAGCTTTATTGGCAAATTTTTTCTTTTTTATGGGAATTTTTTTAGTCTCAAATCATATAATATTTGGAATAATCAACGTAAATATTTTGGAATATTTTTTGATTTTAATAGTTCCGATTATGTTATGTTTGCATTATGGATTTTATTTTTATGGAAAAATTATTAAAGAAAAATTTGAGATAATCATAAAAGTTTTTTTAGGCATAATAGGTCTTTTATTGATAATAAAATCAATTTATTAATAACAAAATTTAAAAGGAGAAAGAAATGAAAATTACAGATGATTGCATTAATTGCATGGCTTGCATTGAAGAATGCGAAAGCAACGCAATATTTGAAGCTGGATCAGAATATTCAATTAACGGTCAAACTTATCCACCATTATCAATGGATCATACCTTTATTGTACCTGAGCTTTGCAACAATTGTAAAACTTGCGTTGAAGCTTGCGCTGTTGACGCTATTGTAGAAAATTAATTTTTTTTGCGCCTCTAAAAAGAGGCGCAAAAAATTCTTGCATAATAATATTTTTTATATTATAATATTATTATTGAAAATAAAAATTTTAAAAAATGCGGGAATAGCTCAGTTGGTAGAGCGCAACCTTGCCAAGGTTGATGTCGCGGGTTCGAGTCCCGTTTCCCGCTCAGTTAACCCGCTTTATAAAGCGGTTTTTTTATTTATGGCGGTGTAGCCAAGTGGTCTAAGGCGAAGGTCTGCAAAACCTTTATTCGTCGGTTCGAATCCGACCGCCGCCTCAAAAATTTTTATTCCTTTCCAATGGCTACATTTCTTGTACTAAAAGAAAAATCTTGCTTTGAATTGAAAGAAAAATTTTCCCGTTTTATATCATTAGCTTATCCTATTAAATCTGAAAATGAAGCTCAAACTTTACTTAAGGATATACAAAAAAATTTTTTTGACGCAACTCATATTTGTTTTGCTTATAAATTGAATGAATTAATAAAATATAGCGACGCAGGCGAACCCAAAGGAACCGCAGGTATTAGAATTTTAAATGCTATTCAGCATTTTGAACTAGATTATATCCTTATATCAGTAGTAAGATATTTTGGCGGCATAAAATTAGGAATAGGACCATTAGGAAAGGCTTATTACGACGCGGCTTTTGGAGCTTTAAAAAATGCAAAATTTGCGCTAATGAAATCTTATTGCAAAGTTAAATTAAATTTCAATTCATCTTTATTTTCTTTTGTCGCAAAAAACTTAAATTCTTTAAAAGCAAAAATAATAGAACAAGGGTATGATGATTATTCTTACATTACTTTTTATATTGAAGAAGAAAAATTTGAGCTTTTTAATAAAGTATTAATAGAATTAAATTCTAAAGATTATTCGAGTTGTATAATTGAAAACGGAATTATGATTGAAAATTAAAATTCTTTTACAAAAATAAAAAAAGCCGCGACTTTAAACGGCGGCTTTTTTATTTCTAAATAATTTTTTTTATCATTGTTTTTACTTTGTCGCCAAAAATTTCAAAAGAGTTATATAAAATAGGTATAATAAATAAAGTCAAAACAGTAGCAAAACTCAAGCCTCCAATTACAGCGGTTGCTAATGGCTTCCACGTTTCGGCTCCAGAGCCAATATTTAATGCAAGAGGTACCATACCTAAAATTGTTGTGAGAGCCGTCATTAATACAGGTCGAAATCTTGTCGTTCCCGCTTCTATTATTGCTTCTACTAATTCTTTTCCCTGTTCTCGCAACTGATTAGTATAATCTACTAATACGATGCCGTTATTGACAGCAATTCCTACGAGCATAACTATTCCCACTAACGCCATTACGTCTAAAGTAAAACCTGTTATTTTTAAGATAAAAATTACGCCTATAATCGATAATGGCACCGAAAACATAATAATGAATGGATTGACTAACGATTCAAATTGGCTTGCCATTATCATATATACTAAAACTATAGCGGCTAAAAAAGCGAGACCCAAATAAAAAAATGCGTCTTGTTGATCTTCCGCATTGCCGCCTATAATAATTTGAAAATCGCCGGGGATTGAAGTTTCTTTAATAATTTTTTCAACTTTTGATTTAGCAGTTGAAAGATCTATGCCTGAAAGATTGCATCCAACTGAAACAAAGCGCGATTGATTTTCTCTAAATATATTTGGAGTAGATTCTTCTTCAACAATATCTGCCACTGAATTTAAGGTAATAACATCTCCGTTAAATAATGGAATGGGCATTTGAATAATAGCTTCTTTTTTGTTTCTATGTTCTTTGCTAAATTGGATAAAAACATCGTACTCGTCTCCTTCTTCTATGTATCTAGCGATAGTTTTTCCTTGTATAGAAGTAGAAATTAAATTTGCCAATTGAAAAGGGCTTATTCCGTAACTATTTAATATGTCTTTTTTTAATTTAATTTGCAATTCCGGAGCAGTTTCTTTAACATTTGTAGTTATGTCGACAAATCCTTGCGTTTTTTCTAATTTATCTTTAATCTCTCTAGCGATGTTAATTGCGGTTTTGTAGTCGTAGCCAATTATTTTTACTTCTATAGCATATTGCGATCCTCCAGTAAAACCTCCTTCTTGAAAATAGTATTTTAATCCAGCAATTTTATCTAATTCTTTTCTAAGTTTGTCTTGCAATTCTAAAGAAGAAATAGTTCTTTGTTCGACCGGTTTGAGTTTTATAAAAGTTTCGATTGTATTAGAACTTCTATTAAAAGCTTGAAAACCTTCTCTTGAACCGTATGTTATAGAAATAGTTTCTATTAAATCTTTATCAATAGTGTTTTTTATAATTTCTTCTAATGTTAAAGCATATTTTCTGAAAGTTTCAATGTTAGCGTTAACTGGAGCTTCGGCGACTAATTGAATGAACCCGCGATCTGATTTAGGCAAAAAATTTCCTCCTAAGGTCGATCCAACAGCAAGCGATATTATAAATAAAATAAATGTCGAACTTAAAATTAACTTCTTTTTTGTAAGAGCTTTTGCTAAAAGGTTTCTATAAATATTGTTTGACTTAACTAGTATTATTTCTATTGAATCTTTAAATTTTTTTATTGCCTTTAATTTAGATTTTGAATCGAGTTTTAATAAGTTGGCGGCAAGCAGCGGAGTTAGCATAAGCGCTACAAACAATGATACTACTAAGCTGAACGAAATTGTAAGAACCATATCTTTAAACAACTGTCCAGTAATATTTGGCACAAATAAAACAGGAATGAATACTGAGACAGTGGTTAATGTAGAAGCAGAGATTGCCATTCCTATTTCTGAGACTCCTTTATCAGCAGCTTCTATTGGATTATAGCCTAATTCTCTGTATCTATAAATATTTTCTAAAGCAACGATTGAATTATCTACCAACATTCCAACGGCAAGCGCCAATCCAGCCATAGAAATAATATTTAGGGTAAGATTAGCGGCATAAAGAGACGCAAATGTGACTATGATAGAAATTGGCATCGATATAGCCATTATTAAACTGCTTCTCAAATTTCTTAAAAAAATGTAAATAACAAGAAAAGAAAGTATAAAGGAAATCAAAGCGGAACTTTGCAAGTTTCCGATAGATCTTAAAATAAAATCGGATTGATCGAATATAATATTAAATTTTGTTCCTTCGGGCAAAACATCTTGAATTTTTGGAAGAACTTCTTTCACTTTACGGCATGTGATGACGGTGTTTGCATCCGATTGTTTAGTTATTGTTAAAAGTATTCCTTGTCCATAGTTTGCTCTTACTTCGGTAGATAGTTCTTTAAATCCGTCTTCAACTGTCGCTATATCTTTGACATAAATTGGTTGTCCGCCAGATTGAGCGACAATTGTATTTTCTATTTGTTCCAAGCTTCTATATTCGCTAAAAATTCTCAAATTATAAGTTGAAACATTTGTTTCAATAGTTCCGCCCGGCAATAAACCTCCGCCAAATGATATAGCTTGAGCAATTTTATCGGCGCTTAAGCCATATTGAGCCATTAATATCGGATTTAAATGAACATTAATTTGCCTTTTTAATCCGCCTTGAGTTTGAACGGCTGCAACTCCATCTACTCTTTCAAGCAATGGTTCTATTTTTTGTTCGGCTAATTTTCTCAATTCGGCGCTGCCTAAATATTCAGAAGATAAATTTATAAACATAATTGGAGTCATCGACGGATCAAAAACGAAAACCAGGGGCGCCGACGCTTCGTTAGGCAGAAAATCTCTTACAAGATCTATGGCCGTTCGCATATCTTGCTCGGCTTTTTTCATATCTGTTCCATAATTAAACTCTACTGTAACAATAGAGGCTCCTTTATAAGATTGAGAGCTGACCCTTTTTACATTTTTAACTCTCGCTAAAGTTTCTTCTAATGGTCGAGATATCAGATTTTCGATATCCTCCGGGCCTGCTCCGGAATATGAAGTAATAACGCCTGCGAATGGAAATTGTATATCTGGGAAAAAATCTAATTTCAATTGCGATAAGGCGAACAAGCCAAAACCAATCGCTATTAAAAAAATCATGCTTGTTGTGACTTGTCGCTTAAGAGAAAATTTGGAAAATATCATATTTATCCTCTTTTTTATTCAACAATTAAGACTTTTTGATTATTTTTAACTATATTTTGACCGCTTACAATTACGCTATCTCCAAACATCAAACCGCTTATTACGCATGTTCGTCCTTCGGCGCTTATTCCTGTTTTGATTTCTTTTAACTGAGCGATTCCATTATTTACTACAAATACAAAATATTTTTTTATATTTTCAATTTGTCCAGTTTCTTTATTTATAATAGCTTCTGTTTGTTTAAGAAATACATTATCAGGCAATGAAATTATGCCTTCTAGTTTTTCTAATTCGATAAAAAATTCTCCAAACATGCCAGACTTTAAAAGATCAGATTTTGAAGTTATAGTTATTTCAATTCCTAATGTTTTGCTTATTGGATTAAGGGCTTTATCTATTTGCGATACGAATCCAAAAAAAGTTTGCTCTGGAATTGTTGGAAATTTTATAGTCGCTTTTTGTCCGACTTTGACTTTTGAAATATTTTCGCCTGAAACTTTTAATTTTGCTTTCATGCTGCCTTCGCTTATAACTTGAGCGACTGGCTGGCCAGCTGGAACCATTTGATCTTTTTCAACAAAAATAGCGGCTATTTTTCCTTTGAATGGAGATTTAATAAAACTATTTTGATACATTTCAAACGCTTGATTATATTGAGCTTTAGCAGCTTCGTAACCGGCTTCTGCGGCGGTTTTTTGCGTTTGAATTTGATCGTATTGTTGTTTGCTTAGAGCTTTTTGTTCGTAAAGTCTTTGAGCTCTTTCAAATTCTGATTTAATTAAATTAAGTTGCGCTTCGGCATTCCTTAAATTCGCTTCGGCTAAATTAAGGGATTGTTTTAAAGCGGCGTTGTACTGAACAGCTATCACTTGATTTTCATTGACGTTTGATCCTACTTTAAGAAATATTTTTTCTATTCTTTCAGAAACTTTAGAATATATCACTGCGTCGTTGCCTGCAGTTATGGAGCCGGTAAGCTTTAATGAATAAACTAAATTTGTAGGTTTTACGACGTAAACTTTTACGGGAATTTTTATTTCTTCTGTTTGCTTTGCTTCTTTATTTGAGCAGCTTGAGTTAAATAAGTTTAGGAAAATTGTCAATAAGATTAAAACTGTTTTCAAAAAAAACTTTTTCATATATTCCTCTTTTTTTAGTTTTCAAATAATATATTTAATTTGCCGATGGATTTTAGCAACGATATTCTCGAAATGTTATGATTGTAAATGCCTTGCAAATATAACACGTACGACGAAGTGTAAAAAAGCTGCGCGTTTAAAACATCGAGTTGGGAAGTCATTCCTTCGCGATATAAAAGTTGCGACAATCTCAACGATTCTCGCGCTGTGGTTAAAGATTCTTCAAGCGATTTTAAATTTTGACGTGATTCTAAAATAGACAAATAGCTTTGTTCGACTTCGAGCTCAATTTGTTTTTCGAGAGCTTCTTTTGCGAGATTTAATTTTTTTTCGTTTATAATAGCTTCTTGATAATTGATGAATTTTCTGCCGCCTTCAAAAAGAGCCCATTGAGCTCCGATGGTTATTGTTTTGCTTCGCATGTAATCGTTCCAACTTATTTTCGAATCTTGCGATTGAGCGACATATTGAATAGCAAAGCTGGATGAAATATTTGGCAGAAATGATCCCATAGAAATATCGACGCCTTTTGCGGCGGCTTCAAGATTATAATTAAATGATTTTAATTCGTGTCTTGTTTCCTTCGCTATTTGCTTTAATTCATACAATGGAAGATTTAAAAATTGTTCGCCAAAGTTTTCCAATCCAAGAGTGTCTTTCAATATTAGGCTATCTTGAAGTGGAATATTAAGAGCAAGCTTCAAATTCTGATAAGCCATTTTTCTTTGATTAAGACTTGATTCGTATTTTGGGATTTGCGAATAATATTGAGCCTTTGCTCTCTGCAAATCAAGTTCTGGGCTTTTGCCAGCTTGATAATATTTTTCCACTTGCTCGTAATTTGCTTTTGCTACTTCCAGGGCTTCTTTATTTGCGACGACTAATTTTTCCGAAAGCAAAACTCCGTAATATGCGTTTAACGTTAAAAAAGCGGTTTGTTGCTCCTGTTTTTTCAATTCTTCAGATAAAGATTTCTTAACGTAATTTTGAATTTTATAATTATTCCATCTGCTAAATCCGACGAATAATGGATAACTAAATTGCAAAGAATGTTGGAAAGAGTATTCTAAGCCGAATTTTAATTTGCCGCCGAAAGGGAAAAAAGGACTTGGAGGAATTATTGTTGTTGGCAACTCAAGATTTCTAACAAAACCGCTTTGATACGTAAAAGTTGGCAAAAAGTATGATAAAGCTTTATATTCTTCATATATTTGTTTGTCAAGATCAAGCCTTGACATCTTTAATGATAAGTTTTCCTTTAAAGTTAAATTCACCGCAGATTTCCAATTAAGTTCCACGATTCTTGGTTGAGCTTTGAAAAAACTCGATGGCGTTAAAGTAATAATTGTTAAAATTAAAATTTTTGTTTTCATATTTATCGCCTTTATTTTTTAAAGTTTTCTAAATTATTTTTCCAGAAGGTTAGGTATGATTTAAGTTGATCGTAAAAAGCTTTTTTTCTTTTAAGTCCCTTATCCCAATGTTCGCCAATTATCATAAATATGCCTCCAAACATAGATCGAATCAGATGGGGAACATTATTTTTTCCAATGATATATTTTTCTTTTTCCAAAATTTTTTCAAAAAAGTTCATTATTGATTTTTTATCTTCTTCGAGAAGTTTCTTTTTATATTTTTTGATTGAATCGGGGAATGACGAAACTATTATATTGGCGTTAAATTGCAAAAAAGCGTTATATTCTTTAAAAAAAGCGTAATATATATCGCATATTGCCATAATATTTTCTTCAAGCGATTTATTTTCCGAAAGATTTTCTTTCATCATTTGTCGACCGATTTGATGAGTTTCTTTAATTAGCTCTTTCATCAAGTCGTTTTTATCTTTGAAATAATAATATAAAACTGGCTTCGTAACTTCTGCGGCGTCGCAAATTTCTCTGACCGATACGTTGTAATACCCTTTCTGAGCGATAAGCTCGGCGGCTTTAAGAAAAATTTTTCTTTTTGTTTCGTTTTCTATATTTAATTTTTGCATATTAAAAAAGAATTAATTTTACTTACCGGTCGGTAAAATAATAACCTAGTTGAAAAAAAATCAACTTTAAATTCAGTCTCAGTTTTTATCTTTAAGTAAAACATTGATTTAAGATATTAATTTACTTACCAGTCGGTAAATCTGTAATTATTATTTATCTTTAAACCAAAGTATTTGTTAAATAATTCAAAAAATATTTTTAATTATGCTAAAAAAGTTTACTTTCATCTTTCGGTTTTATTGTTTTGTATTTTGATTCTGAAAAAAAACTTTCTAAAATGGAGATTAGAAAATTGAAAGGCAAATTAATCTTATAAATTATTCATAAAAGTATTAAACGAAATATTGCTTTCAAATCAAAACTTGTTGGCAAGTGATTACTAAAATCTAAATTCTTTTGTTATTTCTTCGTTCATAATATTTTACAATGCAATGAGAATGATTAGAGAAATCCATAATATGAAATGTTTAATAGAGAAACAAAAGAAGCGCTTGCGGAAGTCTATAAAACGCTTCTATTATTTAAGAAATATTAAAAAACGGGATTCAAAGGTTTTTTGCCTTCGAGTACAGAAATGACATTTTTTGCCGCTATTACAGCCATTTCGGCTCTAGTTTCTTGAGTAGCGCTCCCAATATGAGGAAGCAAAACAACGTTTTGTAATTTTAATAATTCTGGATTAACTTTAGGTTCACCTTCATAAACGTCGAATCCGGCGGCAAAAATTTTATTTAATTTCAGCGCTTTGATTAATTCTTTTTCGTCAATTAATTCGCCGCGACCTGTGTTTACAATAACGCAATTTTTTTTCAAAAATCCAATATTATTTTTATTAATTATATGAAAAGTTTCTGGCGTTAGAGGCAGATGCAAAGAGATAAAATCAGATTTTTTAAGCAGAGCGTTTAACGAAAGTCTTTTCGCTTCTGTTTCATATTCAAGCTCGGGCTTTTCTATTCGACTATAATAAACAATATTTGCTCCAAAAGCTTTTGCTCTTTTAGCGGTTGCTTGACCAATTCTACCCGCTCCAATAATGCCAAAAGTTCTATTTTTCAATTCCAGTCCTAAAAATAATTGAGGCAGCCATCCTTTGAATTTTTTCTTCCTCATAAAATTTTCAGCTTCGACGGCTTTTCTTGACGCCATTAAAGCAAGCATTATTGCGATATCAGCCGTTGCATCGGTTAATACGTCCGGAGTATTTGTAACTACAATATTCTTTTCTTTTGCGTAAGCGATGTCGATATTATTATAACCTGCCGCGTAATTTGCGATTATCTTTAAAATAGGAGCCGCGTCGATTATTTCTCTATCGATTTTATCAGTCAGCATTGAAATTAAAGCGTCGGCGTCTTTTATATTTTTTAATAATTTTTTTCGTGAAATTATTTCGTCTTCTCTATGAACTTTCGTTTCATAGCCTTTTGATTTTAATAAATCTATGCCAATTTTTGGAATATTGCCAGATATAAAGACAACTCGTTTCATATAGCTCCTTGTTTTAAAATAATAAATTTACAATAAAAGTAGCTCCAATAATGCCAGCGGCGTCGGCTAATAATCCTACTGGCAATGCGTATCGAGTTCGCGTTATGTTAACGGAACCAAAATATAAAGCAAGCACATAAAAAGTTGTTTCAGAACTTCCAAAATAAGTAGACGCCATAATTCCAATTCTTGAATCAGGTCCAAAAGTTGTCATAATTTCAGACATAATTCCTAATGAACCGCTTCCAGACAAAGGACGCATTAATGCCATTGGCAAAACTTCAGAAGGCATTCCTATAAGAGATGTTATGGGATTTAAAATTAAAGTAAGAAAATCCATTCCGCCGCCTACTCTAAATATTGCAATTGCGCATAACATAGCGACTAAATAAGGAATAATTTTAACTGCAACGTTAAAACCTTCTTTGGCTCCATCGACAAATTTTTCATATACTTTAACTTTTTTTGCGTAACCGTAGATTAAAAAAGAGAAAATAACAAATGGAATCGCTAAAATTGAAATAACTTCAATTATCGATTTAAATAATTCAGGCTTAATGAAAGAAAACGCTCGGGCAATAATTGAAACTCCGCCGTAAATTAAAAAAATTATTGAGATAGTTAAAAACAAAAATGACGCAATTATTTTTTTATAAGAACTTTTTAGCCAATCTTTGAATGAAAATTTTCCAGAAGAAAATCTTTCAAATAATTTTGCGGAAAGAATTCCAGTAAGAGTCGCGCATGAAGAGCCAAAAATTGTCGTGCCTATAATAATTGTTGGATCCGCGCTGTTTAACGAAGCCCTTACCGCAATTGCCGTCGCTGGAATCAACATAAATCCAGCCGTATTTATCGCTAAAAACATACACATTGCGTTTGTCGCAGTTCCTTTGTTTGGATTTAATTTGTCAAGCTCTTCCATTGCCTTCAATCCAAATGGAGTTGCGGCGTTTGATAGACCCAACATATTTGCGGAGATATTCATAATCATTGCGCTCATCGCTGGATGATCTGTTGGCACGTCTGGAAATAATCTCTTTGTAATTGGTCTTACGCCTTTTGCAATTATTTGAGTCAAGCCCGCCTCTTCAGCGACTTTCATAACTCCGAGCCATAGAGCCATTATTCCAATTAATCCTAAAGCGATATTAACCGCTGTTCTTGCAAATTCAAATACTGCGGAAGTAATTTCTTTCATTTTTACGAATCGAATTTTTTCAAATGTTATATTTGCCTTATAAGATTTTTCGTCGATTTGATTGGATAATTTTATTTCGGCTGTTATGTCGTTGTCTTTGCCCGAGCCTTTTGCTATTTCTTTGATTATCCATGGAGCGTTTTTTTCTATTTCTAAATAAGCCGTCATTTTATCTCTGTGTTCGTCGTAAACTATGGAACTTTTTGCAGTATAATCTTTTTCAATATCGATTCCATAAATTTCTTTCAATTCTTCTTTGTGAAAAATTATATCAGCGGTAAATTTTTTTTCCTTTTTTATTTTTTCAATATCCGATTGGCGATTAATTATAATAGTCGTTTTTATTTCAGCGTTTGTTTTGTATTTGTCTTGAATGCCGTCTTTAATGTCGACGAATAATGCGGCTCCGATGCCGATAATTATTAGATATAACCATATGTGATTTAGCATATAAACTACCTATATTTATTCGTTGATTTGTCAAATAATTAATTAGTCTAACTTGAGTTTGATATTAAAAGGATGAGACGAATTTCCAAAATTATTTTTTGCAATAATTCTAATTTCTAAAGCGTTTTGCATTAGATTTTTAATTCTATTTAATGGAATTTTTACGATTGATTTAGCTTCTTCATATTCAAAATAAGAAATTTTTTTGTTTAAAAAAACTTTAATCGAGTTCTTATCGATTCGATTTTTATCTTTAATGTAAAATTGTAAAGTATCGCTTGCGGATATTTTATTTGGGGAATTATTATAAAGCGGAATAATTTGAGGAAAACCGTCTTTATAATATCGATAAATGCCTTTTAATATTCCCCAAGCTTGAATTTTGTTAAATTCTGGAATAGCTAATCTTTTTTCTTCCATAGCGTTGGTATGGAAAGAGCATTCAATTAGAACCGCTGGCATTTTAAGGTATCTTAAAATAAAAATTCCTAACGTTGGCACTCTATAAACGTCTGGATAAGTTCCATCGAACGAATCAAAACCGCCGGAATTTCTCATCGCATAAGACAAATCTCGTTGAATATAACGAGCCAAATCTTTTGAAGAAGGTTCGTGTTCGTAAATTGTATCGGGGCCTCTGTAATATGTCGCCGTATAATTTGTCCATCTATCGAAAGGATCATTTACAGCGTCGTGATGTATGCTAATAAAAATTTCAGCTCCGGAAGAATTGGCAAGATCGACTCTTTTCTGCAAAGTTACAGTTTCATCTTTTTCGCGACTTAAAATTGGTGTCGCTTCAATTTCTTCAAGAAATTTTTTTAAATTAAGCGCTATGCGCAAATTAACGTCCGCTTCGACAACTAAGCCGCGTGGACTAATGTTGTTTCTATCTTCGCCGCCGTGACCAGGATCGATAAAAATTTTTTTTCCTTTAAGCGTTTTTTTCATTTCATCTTTAATTTTTGAAAGCTCTGAATTTGATCTCCACTCGGATGGGATTTCGTAATAAATTAAATCGCAATTTGAGCAAGAGAAGTGAAAAAAAGCAAAGAAAAAAAGCGATATATTATAAAATAATTTAAACTTGGAAGTTAAGTTCATAATAAAAAAGTTTTTCTTTGTATAATTTAAAAGGTAATTTTGTAAAATTGAAATACAAAAGTTGAATATGGCGAAAGAATACTGGAAAAGAAATTTGACAATTGTGTGGATGGGACAATTTTTAACTATGACCGCAATTTCTGCAGTAACTCCTTTTTTGCCTTTATATGTAAAACAGCTTGGCGCGCAAAGTTTAGAGGAGATATCGATTTTTTCCGGATTAGCCTTTGCGGGGCCATTTGCTTTGTCTCTATTTTTTGCTCCCATTTGGGGCTCGACTGGAGATAAATATGGAAGAAAATTAATGACATTAAGAGCTTTGATTGGTTTGGCTATAGCTCAAATACTTGCTGGTTTATGTCAGAATAATTATCAGCTTGCCGGAGTAAGAATACTGCAAGGCGCTTTAAGCGGATTTCTTCCAGCGGCAATGGCTTTAATTGCGTCGAATACTCCGACTGAAAAAGTATCTTATGCATTAGGAGCTTTGCAAGCTTCGACTGCGGCTGGAAATATTCTTGGACCTTTTTTCGGCGGTTTAATTGCCGATTTATTTGGAATTCGTCAATCTTTTTTATTTGTCGGTTTTTTATTGTTATTTATAGCGGCAGCAATGGCTCTTTTTGTTGAGGAAAAAAACAAACCTGATAAAGATAAAAATAACTCCAATACTTTTAAAAACATAGCTTATGTTTTTAATAACAGATTTGCTTTAAGTATTTCGATTATGATTAGTCTTTCGGCTTTTGCTTTATCTTTTGCCAGACCAGTTTTTATTTTATATGTTGAAACATTCGAAATAGATAAAAATTATTTAGCGACAATCGGCGGAATACTTTATAGCGCTATTGGATTGAGTTCGACTTTTTCATCTTTTTATTTTGGAAAAGTCGCTAATAAAAAGGGATTCAGACATATATTAATACCCACTTCTTTTTTTGCTGGAATATTTTATTTAGCTCATTATTTTATTGAAAACGTCTATTTGCTTTTTTTTGATAGATTAGCCATTGGATTTTGTTATGGAGCAATTTCGCCTCTTTTATTTGCTTTAATTGCCGATTCTGCCCCTACAGAAAAGAAAGGGGGAATTTTAGGCGCGGCTACAAGTTTTCAGATTCTCGGAAATTTTTTTGGACCTATCATAAGCGGCTATTTAATTCCAATTATAGGTGTAAGAAGTCCTTTTATTGTAGTTGGTTTGGTATTTCTTATTATTTCGTTAGCTGTTTTTAATAGCATAAAGAATTAAATATATTCTTGCATAAGCGATTTGACCTTTGTTTTCATTTTTTTATTTTTAATTTTTATTTGTATGACAGAGATAATTAATTATTTTATTGGTTAGTTTTCGATTTAAATTTTTCATAATTGATTTATAAAAGCAAGCTTATTAAAGGATTAAAAATTCCTAAATTTCAATTTTTATAAAAATTCAAATTACAAAATATTGTAAACGCATATCTGTTATAAATTTGGATATAAAAAAACTATTGTAAATAATATTGGAAAATACAATTTAGCTTATTTAATTTTCGGCGGTTATACAACCATCATCAACAACATTTAGCTTTTTTATAATAAACAAGAATAATAATATGGATTAAAGTTTTAGAATTAAAATTAGATATACAATTGCAAAAAATATAGCAATATTTACAAATAAAAATAATGATTTATTAATGATAAATTATTTTTATTCTTTATTATTTTGTATAAAAATTTTGTAAATTTCTATGAAAATAATTCTTGTTTGTTTAATGATTATGACTATACAAGATGATGCTTTCAATTCATTTCTAAATAAAGAAAAAAAACAATCTAAGATTTTAGTAAAAGCAATATGCGATCAAAAGCCTTTGCAAAATTGCGTAATATCAGATGGATTTACTTGCGCAATCACAGACAAAAAGGGCATGGCGGAGATTTCTAAGAATGAAAAATCGTCGTTTGTTTTTATATCAATACCATCTGGCTATAAATTAGCAAAGAACGAAAAATTTTATAAAGAAATTTTATCCGATGAGAAAGAATATATATTTGAGTTAGAGAAAATTGAGATAAAAGACAGCTTTAAATTTTTAGCGATAGGAGATCCTCAAATTTTAGACGGCGAAGACTTTAAAAGATTTCAAAGCGAATCGCTTCCATTCATAAAAGAATATGGAGAAAAAATAGAAGCTGAATTTGCAGTAGTATTAGGAGATGTTTCATACGACGATTTAAGCATATTTGAAAAATACTTGAATGCCATTAAAAACATTTCTTTTCCAATCTTTCACTTGCCTGGAAATCATGATCTTGATTCAAAACAAAAAGAAAATACTGAAGCAAAGAAATTGTATTTAAAACATTTTGGACCAGCTTATTATTCTTTTAATTTTGCTAGTTTCCATTTTGTAGTATTAGACAACGTATATTGGGATGGAAAAGATTATTGTGGATACATAACAGAAGAACAAATTGAATGGTTTAGACAGGATATAAGCGCTTTTTCAGAAATGAAAAATTTTATTATCATAATGCATATACCTCCTGAGAGCGATTTTGCCGAACGCTTAAATATTGCCGCTAAGGAAAAATTTTATGTCAAAAACATTGATTCTATATATAAAATACTGGAGAATAAAAATTTTTATATTATAGCTGGACATTTGCATGAAAATTATTTAAAGAAAAATAAAAATTATGAATTATACTGCGTTGCTTCGATTGGGGGAGCCTGGTGGACAAGCGACATTTGTTGCGACGGTTCGCCAAATGGCGTTGGGGTTTTCGAAGTTAACGATAATAAACTTAATTATAGATTTGTTGGAAATGGATTAGACGAAAATGAAAGGTTATTCTATTATTTGCAAAAAAATGGGAAAGATTCAATTGAAGCGCTTTTGAATTGTTGGGATATAATGGAAGATGTAAATGTTATAGGAATAGACGACAATGGCAATAAAATATTTTTTGAAAGATTCGCCGGAAAAGATAAAAAAGCCGAGATTTTATATTCTGACGCTTCTAACTATAAACACAAATGGATAAAACCATATTTGACTCACCATTTATACAAAACTAAAATTTCTAACAAAACAAAAAGTTTGAAAATATTTTACGAATGCAACAAATCAAGAGTTTTCGTAAAAGAGATAAATTTTGAAAATTGAAAACTATAACCTTAACTAATAAAAGGAGTCTTATGAAAAAAGCATTTATTTTTATCGCGCTGTTTATTGTATCAAATTTAAGTTATGCTCAGGGCATAACTACCGCTGGAATTAGCGGAAGAGTTCTAGACAATGAAAAAGAACCTTTGCCCGGAGCCAACGTAATCGCAATGCATATACCATCCGGAACAATGTATGGAACCACTACTCGAGTCGACGGAAGATTCAATATTCCCGGCATGAGAGTCGGAGGTCCCTACAAGGTAACTGCATCATATGTAGGTTTCAGAAGTCAAACTTTTGATAATGTATATTTAAATCTTGGAGTAATAACAAATATTGACTTTAAATTAGAATCTTCAGAAATTGAATTAAAGGAGCTTGTTGTTACGGCAGACAAAAATCCGATAATTTCTAATGAAAGAACAGGCGCAGCGACGCAAATATCATTAGAAAACATTAAAGTATTGCCTACCGTAAGCAGCAGAATCACGGACTATACAAGATTGACTCCTCAATCAAAAGGAAGCTCATTTGTAGGACAAGACAACAGATTAAATAATATTACAGTAGACGGTTCATATTTCAATAATTCCTTCGGCTTAGCGGGTGAGCCTGGCGATAGAACAGGAGTTGCTCCCATCAGCTTAGACGCTATTGAACAAATTCAAGTAAATATCGCTCCTTACGATGTTAGACAAGGAAATTTTGTCGGCGCCGGCGTCAATACGGTTACTCGCAGCGGCAACAATCAATATCAAGGATCTATTTATTGGAAAACTAGAAATGAAACGTTTGTTGGAACGAAAGCAGCTGAAACTAATGTAACAATAGGAACTTTTGATTACAATTTGTTTGGAGCTCGCATAAGCGGACCAATTTTGAAAAATCAATTATTCTTTTTTGCCAATATCGAATCTGACAAAGTTGTCGAACCGGGTACTACTTTTAGAGCTCGTCAATGGGGAGAACCTTTTGGCGGCAATGTAACAAGAGTTGTAGCTTCTAGAATGGATAGTTTAAGAACATTCTTAAAGCAAAATTTTGGATATGAAACCGGTCCATATCAAGGTTACGATCATGAAACGCCAGCTTTAAGATTGTCCTTAAGATTTGACTATAATATTGACGATAGAAACAAGATTAGTTTAAGGTATAATCATCTTGATTCTCAGACTGACGTATTGTTATCTAATTCGTCTTCATTAGGAGCGGGATCAAGAAGGTCAAATTTGACTGGATTGAATTTTAGAAATTCAAATTACATTATAATGGAAAATATTAGAGCTATAATAGGCGAATGGAACTCAATTATTACAGACAATATGACAAACAATTTATTAATTGGGTATAGATTCCATGATGAAAGTAGAAAATCTCGCGGTACAATGTTTCCATTTGTAGATATTCTTGAAGGAAGCGCCGTATATACTTCGTTTGGATTTGAGCCTTTTACTCCAAATAACGAATTAAGATATTGGACTTATCAATTCCAAAATAACTTTAGCGTCTTCTTGCCTGGGCATACCTTAGTATTTGGCTTATCTATGGAAAGATATCAATCGGAAAACATATTTTTCCCAGGTTCGCAAAGCGTTTATGTTTATAATTCCCTAAATGATTTTTATATAGATGCGCAGGACTACTTAAACAATCCAAGCAGAACAGTTTCTCCTATAACCTTAAATAAATTTGAAGTACGATGGTCAAATATTCCAGGTCAAACAAAGCCTATTCAACCATTGAAGGTTTGGTACGGCGGCATCTATGCTCAAGATGAAATTGAAATCCTAAGCAACTTAAGAGTATTAGCTGGGCTTAGAGTTGATGTTCCAATATTTGAAAAAACTGGATATAGAAACTTTGAAGTTGATACAATGAAGTTTATGGATGAGAATGGCAAAACAGTTTTCTATAAAACCGATAAATTGCCCGATCCAAGACCTTTAATTTCTCCAAGATTAGGATTTAATTTTGACGTTTTTGGAGACAAGCAAACGCAATTAAGAGGCGGAACGGGAATTTTTACTGGTCAACCAGCTTTCGTATGGATATCAAATCAAATTGGAAACAATGGAATTTTAACAGGTTTCGAAAGATTGACAAACACAACAAATCGTCCATTTTCGCCAGATATTAACAGATGGAAACCTGCAACTGTTAGCGGAACTCCAGCATCGAGTTATGAATTATCATTGACAGATCCTAAGTTCAAATTCCCACAAGTTTGGAGAACTAATATAGCTGTTGATCAAAAATTGCCGGAAAATTTATTTGCTACCATTGAATACATTTATTCTTCAGATGTAAACGGTCTTTATTATATTAATGCAAATTTGCCTAATCCAAATGGAGCTTTTAACGGACCAGATAAACGACCAAGATGGGTTGGAACTAATTCGAATAAAATATACAGCAAAGTAGATAATGCAATTGTTTTAAAAAATCAAAACGTAGGTTATTCCTGGAACATTTCAGCAGCTTTAGAAAAAATTTATGATAAAGGATTATACGGAAAAATTGGCTATAGCTATGGCGTATCCAAAAACACAGTAGATCCTGGATCAATAGCTTCAGGATCGTGGCAAAACAACGCTCATGCTGGCAATCCAAATAATCCAGGTTTATCTTACTCAGCCAACACTCCTGATCACAGATTTTTCGCTGCTCTTTCTTATAGATTAGATTACTTCAATTTTGGAGCAACTACAGTATCTTTATTCTTTGACGCTTACAACGTTGGAAGAGCAAGCTATGTCTATTCGGCAGATTTTAACGGCGACGGCGGGCGATCAAACGATTTAATTTATATTCCTAAAGACAAGTCTGAAATGAATTTCCAACAATATACTGTTGGAACAACAACTTTTACAGTCCAACAACAACAAGACGCTTGGGAAGCTTACATACAGCAAGACAAATATTTGAAATCACGCAGAGGAAAATATGCTGAACGAAACGGAGTTGTTTTGCCTATGGTTGCGCGATTAGATCTTAGCATAGCTCAAGAAGTTTATGGTTCGATTGAAGGTCAAAGAAATAGTTTAGAAATAAGATTAGATATTATGAATTTTACTAATTTATTAAATTCAGATTGGGGCGTAAGTCAATCTATGAATATTACAGCTCCCTTGGAACCTCGAGGAGTTGACGCTAACGGAGTTCCAATTTTCAGATTGAGAAACATTGACAATCAATTAGTTGGAACAGGAAAATTAGCGACAACATTCAAGAAAAACGCATCAGTTTTTGATGTTTATAGAATTCAATTAGGCTTAAGATATAATTTCAACTAATTATTTTTAGATTTTAGTTATGAAATGTGGGTCGCCTTCAGGGCGACCTTTTTATTTTAAATTATTAGTTAATTTTGAAATATATTAAGAATGACTTTTTCTTTAATTTATAAGCGGCATATAAGAGGAAAGTAAAAAATCTGAAATAATGTTTCGCAATTTCAAAATGAGAATAAAATAGAAAAAATTATATTTTAGTTTTCATTGATAATAAAAAAACCCCGCCGGGCGGCGGGGCTAAGTTGGGGGCAAGGGAAGGGGTAAAATAAAGTGAATATTTATTTAATTAAAACAACATAAGCGCCAAAAAAGTTGCATTATTATATATAAAAATATAAATATTTTTTTGAAAAAAGTAAATTTTTTAATAAAGTGTCTTTTTTAAATACAAACAAGTCTACTTCAACAAAAAAAGAACTTTTCAATTAATAATTATCGTAGTTTTTATTTTAAAGTTTAGCAAAAAAAATAAGTTTTTTTTAAAAAAAAATTAAATATTTTTTGTTTTTAAAATATAAAGAAATATGAAATTATTACTAAAAATTTTGGCTTTTAATATAATAATCTTTTTATTTGACGCTATTACTATCGCGAATGATTTTAGAAAGTTGCAAAATAACGCATTTTCGATAAATGAAAAACTTTTTTTTGACGTAAAGTATGGGTTTGTTTTAGCTGGAAAGGCGACAATGAGCGTAGCTCGAGAAAAAAAAATTGCTGGTAGGGACGTTTATCATATAATTTTTGAAGTTAATTCCACCAAAGATTTTGATAAAGTTTATAAAGTTAGAGATCGATATGAGACATATATTGATAAAGAAGGTTTATTTCCATGGAGGTTTGAGCAACACATTAGAGAAGGAAAATATTCGAGGGATTTTTCAGCGGTTTTTGATCATAGAAAATTAATTGCGAGAACGCCTAAAGGAGAGTATAAAATACCAAAATATGTTAATGATATTTTGTCCGCCTTTTATTACGCTAGAACTTTGAATTATGACACAATGAAAGTTGGCGATATTACGCGTTTGCAAAATTTTTATAAAGACAAAGTTTATCCATTAGACGTTTTATATAAAGGAAAAGATATTGTTGAGACAAAAGCGGGAAAATTTAGATGTATTGTGGTCGAACCAATAATTGTCGAAGGAGGCTTATTCAAAAGCGAGGGCAATATTCAAATCTGGTTGACCGACGACGAAATTAGAATGCCGGTAAAAGTACAAACAAGAATAATTATTGGAGCAATTGACGCCGAGCTTATAAAATATGAAGGATTAAAAACAAAGCCAAAATCAAAAATAGAGAAATAAAATGGAAAATAATCAAAGCGCTTTAATTAACAAAAAAAATGCTGTGTGGATTGGAATAATTGGTTTAGCGTTGACTTTTTTTTTATATCAGATAATAGGTTCTTCTTTAGCTTTTTTAATTTTTGGATTTGATATTATAAACGCGCCAAAGATAAACTTTAAATTGTTTACAATAGCTTCTCATTTGCTGTTTATCTTAGCTCCTGCTTTATATTTGCTAAAATTTTACTTTAAGGATCCTAATTTCATCTTAAATTTTCGAAGATTGCAATTTATAGAAATATTAGCTCTTACGTTTGGTTTTGGAATAGTTTATTTTGTATCTCAATTTTATGCGGCTTGTCAAGAGCAATTATTGAATTACTTTGCGAATAATAATCCATTTTTTAAGGCTATTAAAGACGCTATAGACGCTATAAATAGAAGTCTTGAAAGTTCATACGTACAGCTATTAAAAGCCGATTCTTTTTTTGATTACGCGATAACGTTTTTTTTAATTGCTTTTTTGCCCGCAATTGGAGAAGAAATTTTATTTAGGGGTTTTTCTCAAAATTGTTTTTCTATTCGACTCAAATCTTTTAGTTCGATTTTTTTAACGAGTATTCTTTTTAGCGCTTTTCATTTTAACTTATATGGTTTTATTCCTTTGTTTTTAATTTCGGTTTTGTTAGGATACGCTTTTTATTATTCAAAAACAATAGCTGCTTCGATGTACATTCATTTTTTAAATAATTTCTTAAGTCTTATAGCTTATTATTCTTTAGGAGCGCCTGATACATTGAAAGATACCGCAGATTTTAATTTTTCATGGCAGGCAAATTTGTTTTTGTTAATATTTTCATTGTCGCTTTTTGTGTTATATTTGAGATATTTAAAAGAATTTTATAAAAGAAGGACATTAAATATATGACGGCAATAAAAGATAAATTTAGAATAATCGAAGATTTAATTGTAAATTTTAATAATAACGACGAAGATGATTGGGCGATTGCTTATGTATGCAACCAGATTTATGAAGCTCAAATGTTGCGAGCAAATTTAATAGGAGCGGGCATAGATTGCATAATCTTAACTCAAAAAGATTCAAATTATCCTACGCTAGGCAATTTATCAATAGTGAAATTGCTTGTTAAGAAAAGCGAACTAAAGGAAGCTTTAAATATTATTAAAGCTTTGCTAAGCTCGAATATGAATTTCGATGATGGAAAAACAGACAAGGGATAAATAAATGAATTACTCTAATTTATTTTCAAGAATTGCCGTATCAATTATAGCGATTCCTCTTATTATTTTAGTTTTATGGACTGGAAAGCTGTCATTTTTATTTTTTGTCTTGGCTCTTGCCGCAATAGCGTCTTATGAATTAAGCGGATTAGTCAGAGCTAAAGGCGCGAGCGTTTCGAAATTTATATTTGTGTTAACATCGGTTTTTATAGTAGCAAACGTTTACTTTAAATGGATAAGCTTAGTTTCTTCGTTTATTATTTTGTTAGCTATTTTTTTTGTAAAAGAGCTTTTTTCGAAACATTCTAAGCCTATAGCAAATTTAGGCGGATATTTTTTTAATGCAATTTATATCGGACTAATGTTTTCTACTTTTATTTTGACAAGAGAAAATGCGACATATGATTATGAGGAAAATTTTTATATAGTATTGTCTTTATTTGCAGGCGTTTGGGTATGCGATTCGGCGGCATACTTCATCGGATCAAAATTTGGAAAAAATAAACTTTATACAAAGATTAGTCCAAAAAAAAGTTGGGAGGGCTTACTTGGCGGTTTGCTTTTTTCTTTTGTATTTTTTTATTTCTACAGTTCTTACTTTTTCAATATATTAAGCTTAACTAACACAATCATACTTGCTCTAATAGTTGGCGTAATCGGACAGCTTGGGGATTTGTGCGAGTCAATGTTAAAACGTGACGCTAATGTAAAAGATTCTTCTGGTTTAATTCCAGGACATGGCGGGGTTTTGGATAGATTCGACTCTTTGTTGTTTGTCGTTCCTGTTGCATATTTTTATTTGTCTTTTATTTTAAATTAAATTTTTGGATATTTCAAAAAAATATTAAAGATATTTTTTCTAAAAGAAAGTTATTAATGAGAAAAATTAGCGTTATAACTTTAGGATGCTCAAAAAATACGGTAGATTCTGAAAGGCTTATAAATCAACTTCAGTTAAACGATTATCAAATCGCTCATAACTTAGAAGAAGCCGATATTATATTTATAAATACCTGCGGATTTATTCAAGCGGCTAAAGAAGAATCGATTGAAACTATTTTAGAAACTGCCGAATTAAAAAAAAAAGGAAAAGTAAAAAAAATTTTTGTCGGCGGATGTTTGTCTGAAAGATATAGAAAGGAGTTAATTGCGGAAATTCCCGAAGTAGACGCTTTTTTTGGAGTGGAAGACTATAAAAATATAATAAAAGAATTAAAAGGAAATTATTACGAAGAGTTTTTGTATAAAAGAACTTTAATCGAAGCTAATCATTACTCTTATCTTAAGATTTCAGAAGGTTGCGACAGGCCCTGCTCTTTTTGCGCAATACCTTTAATGAGAGGAAATCATAGATCGAAAACGATAGAAGATTTGACAAAGGAAGCTCAAAATCTGGCTCAAAGCGGAGTTAAAGAATTAATATTAATTGGCCAAGATACGACTTATTATGGAATCGATATTTATGGGAAAAGAAAACTTAGAGAATTAATACAAAGATTAAGCGATATTGAAGAAATAAAATGGATAAGATTGTTATACGCTTATCCGAGCGGCTTTCCAATTGATATTATTGAAGAGATGAAAGCAAATTCAAAATTTCTAAAATACATTGATATTCCTTTGCAGCATATTTCCGATAAAGTTTTGCGTTCAATGAAAAGAGGAATTTCATCCGAACAGATTAAAAATTTGCTTAATAAATTGCGCGCGGAAATCGACGATATAGCGATTCGAACGACATTTATTGTCGGTTATCCGGAAGAAGATGAGAAAGATTTTGAGGAATTAATGAATTTTATTGAGGAATTTAAATTTGATAGAGTCGGCTGTTTTGAATATTCTCCTGAAGAGGGAACAAGCGCTTATAAATTGGGAGATCCAATAAGTCACGAAGAAAAAAAAAGAAGAATGGATGAGTTGATGGAAGTTCAGCAAGAAATTTCTTATCAAAAGAATTTGAATTTGACTGGCAAAGAATTTGAAATTTTAGTCGATCGAACAGAAGGAGATTTTTATATAGCTCGCAGTTATAGAGACGCGCCCGAAGTTGACGGAGAGATTTTATTGCCTAAAAAATATGGAACATTGAAAATAGGAAATTTTTATAAATGTATAGCGGAAGATTGCGACGAATTTGATTTGTACGCAAAGCCGCTAACGGAGAGCTAAATGAGAAAGTTATTATTATTTGTGGCTTTTTTTTCTAACTTTTTATTGCCGCAAACGACTGAAAAAAATCCAAGCGGTTACCTTCCAAAATTTTATTACGACGTCATAAATTATAAGTCTGAAACCCCAAATAAAACTAAACTGACAGTTATATTGCAAATCCCATTTTCAAATTTGCAGTTCATTAAAGATGGCAATAAATTTGCCGCAAAATATAGAATTACTTTTACTGTTCGCTCAAAGGATGATTATAAAGTTTTATACGAAAAAAGTTGGAGCGAAAAAGTTTATGTCGATGATTTTGTTTTGACAAATTCAAAATCCAATTATTCTTTCAGTTATAAAAATATTGAATTTGCTCCTGGAGTTTATTCGCTTAAATGCGAGGTTTTCGATCTCGAATCGCAAAAATCATATGCGTATGAAGATTTGTTTACCGTAAGAAGCTATGATGATAAGTTTGGAATCAGCGATTTGTTGTTTATAAAAACTGATACGATTATAGATTCTAAAAAACAGCTTATTCCTAATATTTCAAGAAATATGGCTAATATAAAAGATGGATTGAAGGTTTATTTTGAATTATATTCGCCAGAAGAAAAAGAAGCTTATCTTGAGTTTTCTCTTTTCAATAATAAAAACGAAATGATTTTTAATAGAGTAGAACTTATTGATTTGAAAAACGATAATTATAAACAATATTCTATGCTAAAATCTCCTGAGTTAAGTTTAGGAGAATATAATTTGGAAGTCGCATTAAAAGATTATCAACATAAAATTTTGGCTCGAACGTCAAAAAAAATTGTGTCGCGTTGGATTGGATTGCCAACAGCTGTGGCGGATTTAAATAAAGCTGTAGAACAAATGGTATATATAGCCACTTCGAGCGAATTGAGCTTTATTAAAAACGCGGCAGATGATAATGAAAAACTCAAAAGATTTATAGAATTCTGGAAAAAAAAGGATCCAACGCCGGATACAGACGATAATCCAGTTTTTGAAGAATATTATCGAAGAGTAGCTTACGCAAATGAAAAATTTAAGTTTTATAACGAAGGATGGCGTTCTGACATGGGTATGATTTATATTACTTTAGGACCTCCCAGCAACATTGAAAGATATCCTTTTAATTATGATTCGAAACCTTACGAAGTATGGGATTATTACGATTTAAATCAGAGATTTATTTTTGTCGATCAAACGGGATTTGGAGATTATAGACTTTTAAATCCAGTATTTGGCAGCTGGTATCGTTATCGTCAATAATATTTAATATTCGAAATAATATGATACTTACCGTTACGTTTAATCCTTTATTAGAAAAAAGATATTTTTTTGATGAAATAGATCTAAATTCCGCAAATAAAGCTAAAGCCTTAAAGTTAATAGCTGGAGGAAAAGGAGTTAATGTCTCGCGACAATTAAATTATCTTGGCGCGAATAATCAAGCATTTCTTTTTTTAGGCGGCGAAAATGGCAAAATTTTAAGAAGAATATTGTTCAGCGAAAAAATTAATTTTGTAAGCGTTAATATAAAAGACAACATAGGAGAAGGTTATGTTTTTATAGATAAATCGAAAAATCAAAAATATGTTTTCTTTGGTTTAGGCTTTAAAGTCAACGATTACGAAGTAATAGAGTTTATCGATAAGTTGCGAAAAGCGATTGCTAACAGCGAAATTGTTGTTTTCTCTGGAAGCCTTCCGCAAGAAAATTGTCAAGAAATTTTATACGAAGGTTTAAAAGCTTGTTTAGAGTATGATAAAATTTCTATTTTGGACACTTATGGTCCATTTTTGAACGAAGTTATAAAATTAAAACCGACGGTTTTGCATAACAATATCGATGAGATGAAAAAATCGTTAAATATTAATCTTGACAATTCTGATCAAATTATAGATTTTCTTAAAAGCGTTTATTGCTTGGGAATAAAAAGAGCGTTTCTTACAGACGGAGATAAGGATTTTTTTTGTTCTAATTTCGATTTCATTTATAAAGTCGCTCCTAAGAAAATTCAAGAGCTTGATTCAATTGGAAGCGGAGATTCTTTTACCGCAGGCTTAGCTTACGGTTTTTACAAAGATTTGACTTTTGAAGAGACTTTAAAATTGGCTTGCGCTCTTGGAACTCTCAATGCCGCTTCTTACGACGCGCGCGAGGTTAAATTTGATGAAAATAATTTAAGAAATTTTTATCCGATTATAACTCCAATTGGGAAAAAAATTAATACTTTATTTGACAATTAACTCAAAAATTATTTGTTCATTTTGCGCATACTTTTTTTTATCGTCTTATATATTTTCATTTCAAGAAACAATCAAAGAAAAGAAAAATATTCGTCTTATTATATTTTCCGACAATTTCGTTTTTGAAAAAAAATTAAGCGACTTTTTAATTAGCGAATTAGAAAAAGAAAATCTTGAGGGTATAGAGTTAAAAATAGATTCTTTGACAAAAAAATTCTTTTTTAATTATGGTTTCTTTTCTGGCGAATTGAAAAATTTAAAGATCGAGATAAATAAAAATATTTTGTTATGCGAAGTAAACTTAAAGTTTGGCGAAAGATATTTATTTGATTTCCTTTTAAATTTTAATGATCTGGAAGATAATAAAGACAAATTGTTTGACGAAAAAAAATTTTTTTTATTAAAAGACGACTACTTTAACTTTTTTGAAATACAAAGCGCGATAATCGAGTCGGTAAAGGAAGCTGCAAATAAAGGTTATGCGTTTGCGAAAATAGAGATTGGAAGCGTACAAATAGACTCCTTGAAAAGAAAAGCTAGGGCGCATTTCTATTTTGATTCTGGAATCAGATGCTCGCTTGATTCTATAGAATTCATCGGGGTAAAAACGAGCAAGTTTGAATTTTTAATTGCCGCTGGCAGAGTAAAATTTGGCGAAGCATATTCGGAAAAAAAAATCAATGATATTATTTCAAGAATTAATAAATTGGGTTATTATAATAAATTGGAAAACGACGGATTTTATTTATTAAAGCAGGGCGAACAATATAAAGGAATCGCTAGAATTAAAATATATGAAAGAAAAAACAATAGTTTCGATGGAATTCTAGGTTATCGACCAAAAGAAGAGAATAGAATCTTTTCAAGCGAAAATAATGATCGTAAAAATAATGGCGAATTTGTCGGTTTTGTATCGTTGGGATTTGGGAATTTATTTGGCTTAGGAGCTAATGCAAAATTTAAATGGAACAATATGCAAAAAGATTTTAGAGAATTAGAAGCTATGTATAAACAATACAATTTTTTGTTTTATCCAGTTAATGTTTCTTTATCTTTATCTCAGAAAAGTAATTTGAAAAAGTATGTTCTAACTAATTATGCGATTGACTTAGAGGCGAATGTTTATAATGACTTTCTTGCGAAAGCGGGAGTCGGTTTTGGAACTATAAATTACGCCAAGTTAAACGAAACGGATAGAAATTATTATTCGCGCTCATTTTCTTTTAATTTAGGTTTTGCTTACGACAATTTCGACGATAATTTTTTCCCCACAAATGGCCAAAAGCTGATGTTCGCAAATGAAAATATATCAAAAGGATTTTACGATTTAGGAGAAAGCGCATATAAAAAGGCAAATATAATGAAATATCGAACAAATATCCAGATCGCCAAACTTGTATTTAAAAATCAGGTTGCTTTTGTGAATTTTTCTTTCAATAAAATTCAAAGCAAATTTTGGGACGAGGGAGATTTATTTTATCTTGGAGGATTTAATAGCGTAAGAGGATATAATGAAAACCAATTTGCTGGGGTTACCGTAGCATTTACAAATTTAGAATATCGAGCAAAATTATCTTCCGACTTTTACGCTTATTATTTTATTGACGGCGGTTATTATATGATTGGCGAAAATGTTATATTTAACATTGTAAAAGATGAAGCTTTTATTTTTGGCTACGGGTTCGGAATAGCTTTGAATGCTCGTACCGGGATTTTGCGAGTAAATTATGGATTAAACGATAAATCTTCTTTATCCAATGGAAAGTTAAGTTTTGCTTTTTCCGCAAATTTTTAAGAATAGGTATGGAGAAATTAAAATTATATTTTAAGCTAATGAGAATTAACAACGCAATTATTGCGTTTATGGCGACTTATTTTGCGGGAATAATCGGCGGAAACTTTAAATTCGATTTAAAGCTTTTATCGTTATCTATAAGCGCCGCTTTAATAGGATCGGCTGGAAATATAGTAAACGATATTTTAGATTATGAAATCGACAAAATAAATAGGCCCGATAGGCCTTTGCTAAAAGGAAAGATATCAAAAAAAAGAGCTGAAGGGTTGTATTTTGTTTTAAATATTTTAGGAATAATTTTTTCTTTGGCAGGCGGCTTAAAAACTTTTTTAATCGCAAATCTTTCTATTGGAGTAATCTTTTTATATTCATTAAAGTTAAAGTCTATTCCATTAGTGGGAAACTTTGCAGTCGCTTTTATGACAGGTTTGACATTTGTTTATGGTTCTATAGCGACTGATAATTTGCATAATATTTGGTTGCCCGCTTTGTTTGCTTTATATGTAAATTTTATAAGAGAACTTGTAAAAGATATAGAAGATGTCGAAGGAGATTCCGCCTTTGGCTTAAAAACTTATCCTATAGTAAAAGGAACAAAAAACGCAAGCAAATTAAGCATAATTTTAATAATATCATTAATTTTACTTGATTTATCGCCTTATTTTTGGAAAAAATATAATTATATTTATTTTTTTATAATAATTTTTGGCGTTAATTCAGTATTGATTTATACCATTATTCTTTTGAAAAATTTCGAGAATAAAAAAAACATATCAAAAGCGAGCTTAATTTTAAAATTAATAATGCCATTGGGTTTGATAGCGATATGGCTTGGAGCTTAAAAGAGTTTGATTTAAAATTTTTCTCAAGCGAAGACGATTATGTTGTCGGAGTCGACGAAGCTGGCAGAGGTCCGCTTGCGGGTCCGGTTGTCGCTGCCGCAGTAGCTTTTTATCGGAATACGTTTATTGATGGAGTGAACGATTCAAAAAAATTAACGGCGGCTCAAAGAGAAAAAATAGCCGATGAAATTAAAAGCGTTTGCGCGGATTATTCAATCGCTTTAGTCGATAATAAAACAATAGACGAGATTAATATCTTGCAAGCTTCTTTGCTGGCGATGAAAAAAAGCGTCGATGATTTGAAAATAAAACCTTCTATAATTTTAGTCGATGGAAATAAAATTTTCGAATCGCAAGCGAGAATAAAACCTATTGTAAAAGGGGATACGATTTCCTTTTCGATAGCCGCCGCGTCTATTTTGGCAAAAACTTATAGAGACAAAATTATGGAAGAGATGCATAAAGAATTTCCATGTTATAATTGGAGAAAAAATAAAGGTTATCCGACAAAAGAGCATATTGAAGAAATTAAAAATAATGGTCCTTGTTTTTATCATAGAAAAAGTTTTTTGAAAAATATCTTATGAAAAAAAAATCGCTGAATGGAAAAAAAGGGGAATTAGAAGCGGCAGAATATTTAATCGCTAATCATAAATATAAAATTTTAGAACGAAATTTCAGACGAGGAAAAGAAGAAATAGATATAATCGCCGAAGATAACGGAACAATCGTTTTTATTGAAGTGAAAACAAGAAAAGACGCAAAGTACGAGTATCCCGCGAGTTCTATTAGTCAAAAGAAAATTGAAAAAATAAAAAGAGTCGCGGAATTTTTTTTATATCAAAATGGAATATACAACGTAGAATGTAGATTTGACGCGGTTTTAATATTAAAAAACGAAAATAAAATTACTTTAATAAAAGACGCGTTTAGATAATTAGAATTTTATATGAAGAATAGAATCAAAAAAAATTTAGACATTTTAGACAATATAATATTAAATAAAATATACGAATTTTTTTTTACGATTGGAGGTCTTTCTATATTTGTTATAGAATTCTTTAAACAAGTTTTTAAGCCTCCTTATGAAGTTGAAGAAATTAAAAAACATATGGACGAGTTAGGAGTTAAAACATTGCCAATAGTAAGCGTGACTGGAATAATAATGGGATTGGTTCTTACGATGCAAAGTCAGCCTGTTATGGCTAAATTTGGGGCCGAAGCTTTTATTCCCGCTATGGTTTCTCTGTCAATTATAAAGGAATTAGGTCCAGTAATTACAGCGTTAATTTTTGCCGGAAGAGTAAGTTCTGGAATTGGCGCCGAGTTGGGTTCGATGAGAGTGACAGAACAAATTGATGCGATGGAGGTTTCAGCTGTTAATCCATTTAATTTTTTAGTTGTAACAAGAGTCATTGCGACGACGATGATATTGCCTTTGTTGACAATCTACGTAATATTTATTTCTTTATTTGGAAGCTGGTTGGCGATGAATTTAACAGGCAGCGTAACTGTAAAATATTATATTGACGCTGTTGTCGAATCTGTTCAATATGGGGATTTTATACCTGGGGTAGGAAAGACATTTGTTTTCGGATTTATTGCCGGAATAGTAGGCGCTTATAAAGGTTTTACCGCAACTGGCGGAACAGAAGGGGTAGGTAAAGCGTCGACAACGTCTGTGGTTATAGCCTCTTTATTGATATTGATATTTGATATGATTTTAGTTAGAATAACTTTATGGTTATGGCCAGTAGTATAATAAAAGTCGAAAATTTGACAAAATCGTTTGGATCTGTTAAGCCTTTAGACAATATAAACTTTGAAGTAAGCGAAGGCGAAAATTTAGTAGTGTTTGGCAGAAGCGGCGCTGGCAAAAGCGTGCTTTTAAAATGTATAATCGGATTGTTAAAGCCAGACAGCGGCAATATTTGGGTTTTCGGGAAAAATATTCCAGAGCTAAACATCGACGAACTTAATGAAATAAGAAAAAATATGGGTTTTTTGTTTCAAGGAGCGGCTTTATATGATTCAATGACAGTAAAAGAAAATTTAGAGTTCCCTTTGACAAAATTGTTAAAGTTAAATCAAGAAGAAATTAATAAAAGAATTATCGAAGCTTTGGAGATGGTCGGCTTAAAAGAAGCGTTGAATAAAATGCCGAGCGAGCTTTCAGGCGGAATGAAGAAAAGAATTGGTTTGGCAAGAAGCATAATTACAAGACCAAAAATTATATTATACGACGAGCCGACAACTGGGCTTGATCCAATAACGACTAAAGAAATCAGCAAATTAATCGTATCTTTGCAAAAATTTTTCAATATGACTTCGATAACAGTAACTCATGATATTCTTTGCGCAAAAATTATAGCCGATAGAGCGATAATGTTGCGCGAAGGAAAAATAATCTTTAATGGAACAATCGAAGAAATAGAAAAAACTGAAAATGAATTTTTGAAAAATTTTTTTAGTTACGAAGAAATAAAAAATTAGGTTTAAAAATGCTTCAATCATTAAAAGGCGTCCGTTTGGGATTGTTTGTTTTTTTGGGAACTGTCTTTTTAGTAATAGCGATTTTTTTAATTGGAAGCAAAGATTTTCTCTTTCAAGAAACTTTTACTGTCAAAACATATTTCCCTACTGTAGAAGGAATTAGAGTAGGAACATCGGTCAGATTAAGCGGAATAAACGTAGGATCTGTCAGCAATATAAAAATTTCAGACGATCCAACTGGAAAAGTAGAAGTTACTATGAAAATAAATTCTGAAGTTAGAAAGTTTATTCGACTTAATACGATGGCGACGATTCAAACCGAAGGACTTGTCGGAAATAAAGTTATTATTCTTTTAATAGGAAAGGGAGACGCTCCTATAGTAAAGGAAGGGGATTTTATTCTTTCAAAACCGCAAATAGATTTTGGTCAAATAATCGAAGAAACTCAAGTAATGTTAGGATACTTAAATGAAATAACAAAAAATTTTGCCGATATTTCTAAGACCATTAACGAAGGCAAAGGAACCTTAGGGAAAGTAATTAACGACGATAAATTATATTTGGCTTCAACCAACTTAGTAGTCGAATCGCAAAAAAGCTTAAATACGATAACCGGAAGAATAGAAGAATTTTCGCAAGTTTTTTCGGAAATAACGATAGGTTTAAACACATTAATAGCTAAATTAAGCTCGACAGCAGAAGAGATTGATTCGGTCATATATGAAATTAGAAAAGGTAAAGGATCAGCCGCAGCTTTTTTAAGCGAAAGAGCTTTATACGACACTTTGAGATTAGCGGCATCCAATCTTTCAAATGCAATAATACAAGCTAAAATTGGATTGGAGAGATTTTCAGAAAATATGGAAGCGTTAAAGCACAACTGGCTTTTCAAAAAATATTTCGAACAAAAAGGATACTGGAAAGAAGGATCCGAAAGCGAACAGGAAAAAAATTTTAAAGAAATTTCAAAATATAAAAAACAAATTGACTCTTTGACGATTGAATTGGAAAAATTGAAAAAGGCATACGAGACAAAATATGGAAATATTACGAACGAATAAATTTATAAATGCTATAAAAGAAGAATTTAAATCGGCAAGTTCAATAATAAGTTCTTTACGAAAAGACCCAATTATAATTTTTCTGTCTATTGCCTTTCTTCAAACTATATCTTACTATTATGCATCGAGATATTTTTTTCGAACTCAAGCAAAATATTATTTTAATTTTGGTTTTGTTTACGACGAAATTTACGAGTACGCTTATTGGTTTTTGAGCGAGTTTTTTCTTTATTTTATTATTCCGATAATTTTAATTAAAGTTTTTCATAAAGACAGATTAAAAAATTTTGGCTTAAACTTTGGCGATTTTAAAGTTGGATTCTTATTGTCGGTAATTTTTGCATTTGCGATGACGATAGTAATTTGGTTTAGTTCCGCTTCTCCTTCTTTTTATAATTATTATCCATTGTATAAGACTTCGCTTATATCGTGGGAAAATTTTGTTATTTTTGAAATATTGATGATGTTTTATATGATAGGATGGGAATTTATGTGGAGAGGGTATGTTTTATTTGGATTGCGAAAAGACTTTGGATATTATGCCATTTTTATTCAGATGATTCCATTTGTAATTTTGCATAATGGCAAACCTGTTTTGGAGACTTTCGGTTCGATTGTTGGCGGAATAATTTTAGGTTTTTTTGCGTTAAGAGTCGGTTCTTTTATTTATTGCGCTCTTTTGCATTTTTACGTAATTTTTTTTATCGATTTTATTTGCATATTGCGACATAAAACGCAAGTTTATGAAAGTTCTATTAAAGCTTTGATAAAATTAATAGAAAAAATAAATGGGTAGAAGCATGAAACTTTCTTTGAATATTGATCATATTGCCACAATAAGAAACGCTCGCGGAGGCAAAGAGCCTGATCCAATAGCCGCAGCTTTAATCGCCGAACAAGCGGGAGTTGACGGCATAGTTGTTCATTTGCGAGAAGATAGACGTCATATAAAAGATAGAGACGTTCGCTTGTTGCGAGAGGTTATATCGACAAAGTTGGATCTTGAAATGGCAGCTGTGGACGAAATAATAAAAATCGCTTGCGAAGTTAAGCCTGAGCTTGCGACAATTGTCCCCGAAAGAAGAGAAGAGCTAACTACGGAAGGCGGATTGAACGTAATTGATAATATAGATACTTTATCGGACACAATAAGAAGATTGCATGACAGCGGAATAAAAGTATCGTTATTCGTGGAACCCGATTTAAAACAAATTGAAACTTCAAAAGAAATAGGAGCTGATTTTATAGAAATACATACGGGAGTATATTCTAACGCAAAAAATGAAGATGAATTGTTTGAAGAGCTGGAAAAAATTAGAATTGCCGCTAAGCACGGAAAAAAATTAGGGCTTGGGGTAAACGCTGGTCACGGATTAAATTATGTAAATATAAAAGATTTATTGGCAATTGAAGATATCGACGAAGTAAGCATAGGGCATTCGATAATATCTCGAGCGGCATTAGTAGGGATAGATAAAGCCGTAAGAGATATGATTGATATAATAACAAAATATACCGCGAGCAAATTATAATGAAAAAATCAAAGAAAAAAGAAAAAGTTATAATTGACGAGGTAGAGTTAAAAAAGAAACTTGATTTGCTTTATAGAAAGTTCAGCTTAAGCGATAAATATTTTGATCCAATCATCTTTCCCAAAAGATTCAAAAATCCTTTAGACATAGAAGCCGCCGCATTTATAAGCTCTTGTTTTGCGTATGGTTCTGTTTCTCAAATTATTGGCTCTCTTGAAAATATTTTTAATATAATAGGCGAATCGCCGTATGATTTTTGCCTAAATTATAGTTTGAATTCAAAACTATTTTCAACATTAAAACATAGATTCTTTAATGATGATGATATTGATTTGTTATTTAGAGCATTAAAAAAAATTTATTCCGAATATGGTTCGCTTGAAAGATTGTTTTTATTATATTATTTTGAAGATGATAAAAATTTGAAGAATTCGATTTCTTTTTTTTCGAGGAATTTAATTAATTTGACGGGAAAGAATAGACGATCGTTAACATTCATGTTTCCAGATCCGTTAAAAGGCTCTGCTTGCAAAAGGATGAATTTATTTTTAAGATGGATGATTCGAAAAGACAAAATTGATTTTGGCATTTGGACTAGCGTTGATAAATCTAAATTAGTTTTCCCTGTCGACGTTCATATAGAAAATTTTGCAAAGAAACAAAAAATTACTTTTCGCAAAAATGGCGATTGGAAAATGGCCGAAGAAATTACGGATTTTTTTAAGCGATTAGATCCTTTTGATCCAGTGAAATATGATTTTGCGATATTTCAAACTAGCATACACAACAAAAAAGAATATAATTTATGAGCGGTTTTTGGGGACTGCTTTATAATTCGAAAGGAGCTAAAGATTTTTTTGAATCAATATTGGATTTCAACGATAAGCCATCGCTAATTGCAAGCAAAAAAAGCGACGAATTTTATTGCAATAAAAAATTTTGCGAGCTGTTTAATCTTGCGACTAACGAGAATACTTTTTCGTTGGAGGAAATATCAAATAAAATCGATATTAAAAGTTTAATCGTTGAAGTTCTTAAAATCAAAACATCTCAAGGAAAGCTCAACGAGCTTCCTTTATATAAATTCGCAAAAAGTTTTGCTGATAATTCAGACTATTTTGTAAAATTTGCCAGTTTTATTTATATAAAAAAAGAATATTTGCTTTTAATTTTTTTTAATAAAAAAGAAGAATCTAAAACAAAAGACGCAGTTTGCGAAACTTTATCGGCTCTTTTAGAGACATATTCGTCTGATTTGAAAAATGCTTCAATTATTGTATTTGATTCAAAGTTTTCAATATTAGCCGTCGAAGGAGAAGAAGTTTTGCTAAAATTGTCGCTTTCAAAAACTTTATTGCAAAATTCGTCTTTATTTGATATAAAAAATTCGAAGCTTTTAGAGAAAATTTATGAATATGTTAAAAATATTGATTCAATAGATAATTATGTGGCAAGTTTTGTTTATGAAAAGAGGTTATTTCATACAAAAATATTTCAAAAAAGAATTAATTCGCTTGACGAAACATTGCATTTTGTAAAAATTGAAAATGTAACTTCAGAAATAGATTTCGAAGACAAAAATCAAAAATTAGCATTTAAGTTATATTCTATTCTCGAAAGCATAAGCGACGCTTTAATAAGTTTTGACGAAGAATGGAGAATAACATATTTAAACAAGCCTGCCGAGGTTATTTTAAGAGATAAAAGAGAAAATTTATATAAAAGAAATTTTTGGGATATTTGCAAAGAATTAATTGGAAGCGTCTTTTACTTAAAATTATACGAGGCTTTCGATAAAAGAGAATCGATTAAATTTGAAGAATATTTAGAGCCGTTTGACGCTTGGTATGAAATTAATGTTTATTATTATACTCATGGATTAACGCTTTATTTGAAAAATATAAACCCAAGAAAAGAAAGCGAAAGATTGTTAAAGCTACAAAACGAAGAGCTAAAAGAAAAAAACGAATTAATAGAAAAACAAGTAAAAGAATTGAAGCAGTTAAACGAAGCTTTATATAAATCAAAAGAAGAATTGGCTCAAATTAATGAAAGCAAAGATAAATTGTTGTCTATAGTCGCGCATGATTTGAGGAATCCATTTTTTACTTTAACGTCATTTACGGAATTGTTATTGACAGAGTATGACAAGTCGACTGACGATGAAATCGAGGAAGGGCTGAAGAGAATATATCAAGCCAGTCGACATATATATAGGCAAATGAACGATTTATTAGAATGGGCTCGTTATCAAGGAAAAGTAGAATTTGAAAATGAAATAATTCTATTGCAAGATATAATTAATGACGCTATAAGTTTGCATAAAGAAGCTGCTCATTTAAAGAACATTAAAATTAACGTGTCGCTACAAGAAAATTTAAAGGTTTTAGCTCAAAGAAATCCGCTTGCTTCGGCGGTTAATAACTTAATTTCAAATTCTATAAAATTTACAAATCCTGGCGGAGAAATTTTAATCAAAGCTTATGAAGAAAATGACAACAGTATAATTGAAGTAATCGATAATGGAGTCGGAATATCAAAGGATAATTTGAAAAAGTTATTTAAAGTCGGCGAGAAGGTTACAAAACCTGGAACAAATAATGAAAAAGGAACAGGATTAGGTCTTTTAATTTGCAAAGAAATAGTAGAGAAAATTGGGGGCAAAATTACAATTGACAGCGAACTTGGCAAAGGAACAATCGCTAGGATAGAGCTTCCAAAGCATCAATTGAAAAAATTTCAATAGAGAAAAATATCTCTATATAGAGAAGAAGATATAGAACATTGTCTTTTTTTGTTCTTTAATGTGAAAAGTATCACATAAAATGATTAAAATTTATTAATAAATAAGAAATTTTTTATATTAAATTCTTAAGATTAAGAAATAAAATTAAAATGATATCGATAAATCAGTAAAAAAATCTTGAAAATTGAATATTTTAAATGATTTATTTTGGCGCGCCATTTGGCAAAAATTATAAACCATAAAAAAGGTAAAAAAAATGCACAAACACATTTTCAACAAATATGAGGCAAACGATAGAAGCGCTTTGATACCGTTATTACAAGACGCTCAAAATATTTATGGTTATTTGCCAGAAACAGTAATGCAAGAGATAGCAGATTTTGTAGACTTGCCTTTGAGCAGAGTATATGGAGTTGCTACTTTTTATAATCAATTCCGATTGAAACCTCTGGGTAAAAACGTTATAAGAGTTTGTAGAGGAACTGCTTGCCATGTAAAAAATTCGGCAAATATTCTTCAAGCTTTGGAGATAGAATTGGGAGTAAAAGCTGGCGGAACTACTCGAGATAAGATGTTTACGCTTGAAACGGTGGCTTGCATAGGAGCTTGCAGTATTGCTCCCGTCATAGTTATAAATAACGATTTTTATGGAAGAATCACAGTTAAAGAAATTCCAAAAATTTTAAAGAAATACCAAACAGCTTCAAAAAGTCAACAAATTGAAGAACAAAAGAGAGAAGGAATATGAAAAATTTTTTGGAAATTTGTTGTTCAGAATGCTGGCATAGTCCTGAAAAACCTTGCGAACAATTTATAGCATGTTGCTCAGAAGGACCTTTATGCCATACTAATGAAGAATGTTCGAAAAAAATTAAAAAATTAAATAAAAAATTACGATTTGAAGAGCATGATAAACCGTTGATATTTATAGGAATGGGAACTTGCGGATTGGCTTCCGGAGCCGATAAAGTTAAAGATGCGATTATTGAAGAATTGGAAAAACATCAAATTGACGCTGAGATAATTCCAACTGGATGTATAGGTTATTGCGCGAAGGAAGTTATTGTAGATATCAAATTGCCCGAGCAAGATAGAGTTTCTTATTGCGAAATAACTCCTAAGTTAGCGCCAAAACTTATTCAAAAAACTTTAATCGAAAAAGATATATTCAGAGAAAAACTTTTAGGTTCTCATAAAAAAGGAAATCCAAAAGTAGAATGGATAAATGACAATCCATTTTTTAGAAGACAATTGAAAATTGTTTTGGAAAATTGCGGAATATTAGATCCCGAATCTATAGATTCGTATATAGCTCATGGAGGTTTTAAAGGTCTTGATAAAGCGTTGAGATTAATGAATCCAGAAGGCATTGTGAAGGAAATTATCGAGTCCGGTTTAAGAGGAAGAGGAGGGGGCGGATTTCCAACAGGAAAAAAATGGGAGTTTGCTTTTAAACAAAAAAGCGATGTTAAATATATCGTATGCAATGCCGACGAAGGAGATCCAGGAGCCTTTATGGATCGTTCGGTTCTTGAAAGCGATCCTTTTAGAGTCGTAGAAGGTATGATTATAGCCGGCTTCGCAATAGGAGCAAATTATGGTTATATTTATTGTCGAGCTGAATATCCATTAGCTATTGAAAGGCTGGAGAAAACAATTGAACAATGCAAAAAGTATGGCTTATTAGGAAAAAATATTTTGAATTCAGGATTTTCGTTTGATTTAAAAATTAAAAAAGGAGCTGGAGCGTTTGTTTGCGGCGAAGAGACGGCATTAATGGCGTCAATCGAGGGCAAAAGAGGAATGCCAAGACCAAGACCTCCATTTCCGGCTGTTTCAGGATTATGGGGCAAGCCGACAGTGATAAACAATGTAGAAACATTTGCAAATGTTCCAACAATTATACAAAAAGGAGCTAAATGGTTCTCCTCTATTGGAACGGCGACAAGCAAAGGAACAAAAGTTTTTGCTCTTAGCGGAACAGTCGTAAATACTGGTCTTGTCGAAGTGCCAATGGGCATAACTTTGGAAGAGGTCGTTTTCGATATTGGAGGCGGAATATCAAATGGAAAGAAATTTAAAGCCGTGCAAATTGGAGGTCCTTCTGGAGGTTGTTTGCCTGAAAGCGTTATTAAAACGCCGGTTGATTATGAATCGTTAAAAGAAGTTGGAGCTATGATGGGCTCGGGCGGCTTTGTTGTTATGGATGAAAATACTTGTATGGTTGATGTAGCTAAGTTTTTCTTAACTTTTATTCAAAATGAATCCTGCGGAAAATGCGTTCCTTGTCGAGAAGGAACAAAAAGAATGCTTGAAATTATAGAAAGAATTCCAAAGAGCTATAGATCGTATACTAATAAGTTGGAACAATTGCAAAGATTTAAAGGAATCATTCATTTGCAAAGATTGGCTGAAGTTATAAAAGATACTTCTCTTTGCGGACTTGGTCAAACCGCTCCAAATCCAGTGTTGTCTGGATTAAGATATTTTAGAGAAGAATATGAAGAACATCTTTACGATAGAAAATGTCGAGCGGGAGTATGTAAAGAATTATTGACATACAAAATCAATAATGAAATTTGTACCGGTTGCGGACTTTGCGTTAAGAAATGCGCTACAGAAGCAATTATAGGCGAAAAAGGACAAGCTCATTATATTATTGAAGATAAATGTATACGTTGTGGAATGTGTATAGAATCTTGCAGATTTAACGCTATAAAAGTTAATTAATAATTAGCGAAAGGAGAAAAGAATGGTTCAGTTAACAATAAATAATATAAAGGTTAACGCTGAAGAAGGAATGACAATCTTAGATGCCGCTAAATCTGTCGGCATTAAAATTCCCACATTATGTCATATGAAAGATTTGACTCCTACTGGAGCTTGTAGAATATGCGTAGTCGAAGTGGAAGGTCAAAGAGGATTAATTCCAAGCTGCGCTTATCCTGTCGCGGAAGGAATGGTTGTTCATACAAATTCTACAAGAGTCAGAAGAGCTAGAAAAACGATAGTTGAATTGCTTATTGAAAATCATCCGCAGGATTGTTTGATTTGCGTGCGAAATAAGAATTGCGAGCTGCAAGATTTGTCTGAAACTTACGGAGTAAGAGAGCATAGATATTTTGGAGAGTCGAAATCTCACGCAATTGATACGTCGAGTCCTTCGCTTGAAAGAGATCCAGCTAAATGTATTTTATGCGGCAGATGCGTAAGAGCTTGCAACGAAATTCAAAAAATTGGAGCGATTGATTTCGCTAATCGCGGTTTTAATTCTATAGTGACAACTCCTTACAACAAAGGCTTAAATATAAGCGATTGTATTCTTTGCGGACAATGTATTCTGGTTTGTCCAACAGCAGCCTTACGAGAAAAAAGCTCGTTAAAAGAAGTCACTAACGCATTGAATTCTAAAAATAAATTTACTGTAGTTCAAATTGCTCCAGCCGTAAGAGCCAGTCTTGGAGAAGAGTATGGTTTGCCTATTGGAACTAACGTTACCGGTAAATTAGTCACCGCATTGAGAAGAGTTGGATTTGACAGAGTTTTTGATACGAATTTTGGAGCCGATTTGACGATAATGGAGGAAAGCGCCGAGTTAATTGATAGAATTCAAAATAAAAAAACATTGCCGATGTTTACAAGCTGCTGTCCTGGATGGATAAAATGGATTGAGCAAAATAAGCCGGAATTATTAGGGCATATTTCCACTTGCAAATCTCCTCAGGAGATGACTGGAGCTATAATTAAGTCGTATTTTGCTAAAAAAATGAATTTAAATCCAGCGGATATTTTTGTAGTTTCAATAATGCCCTGTACAGTCAAGAAATTTGAAGCTCAAAGACCAGAATTATCCGAAGAATATTTGCAGGATTGCGACGCGGTATTGACAACAAGAGAATTAGCTCGTTTGTTTAAAATGTGCGGAATTGATTTCAACGAATTGCCAGAAGATAATTTTGATAATCCTTTAGGCGAATCTACTGGAGCCGCCGTAATATTTGGAGCGACTGGCGGAGTTATGGAAGCCGCGCTTAGAACCGCATATTACAAATTAACTGGAAAAAATTTAGAAAAATTAGAGCTTGAAGACGTAAGAGGTTTGGAAGGAATTAGAGAAAAAACGGTTAAGATAAACGAAAATTTGGAAATTAAAGTAGCTATCGTCAATGGAATTGGAAATATTAAGCCGATAATTGAAGAGATTGAAAAAGGAACATCCCCTTATCATTTCATAGAAGTGATGACCTGTCCAGGCGGTTGCATAAATGGCGGAGGTCAGCCTATTCAATCCGATCCTGAAAAAGTTGTCAGAAGAATTAAGTCGTTATATGAAATTGATATGAAGAGCAAAAATAGACAGTCTCATGAGAACGAATCGATAAAACAATTGTATAAAGAATTTTTAGGAGAGCCTAATAGTCATAAAGCTCACGAGTTGTTGCATACGCATTATGTTAATAGAAGAGAGATTTTGAAACCAAAGAATTAAATTTAAATGCAAGGCGGAATTGTATCGACTATCGGCAGCAATTGCAAGAGGTGTTACTCTTGCATTCGTGAGTGTCCCGCTAAAGCTATAAAAGTTTTAGGCGGGCAAGCCGTAGTCATACAGGAGCGTTGTATAGGATGCGGTCATTGCGTAACGGTTTGTTCTCAAAATGCGAAAGAGATAAGAAGCGATTTAAAGGAGCTTGATAGAATTTTGAAAGATGGAGAGGCGATAGCAATCGTTGCTCCATCTTTTTCTGTTGCATATAAAAATAATTCCGATAAGTTTATCTCCGCGTTGCGAGAAATAGGATTTGAAAAAGTTATTGAAACAGCTTTTGGGGCAGATTTAATTGCCGCAAGCTATAAAAAGATATTTGAAGAAAATTTAGAAAAAACAATTATTTCTTCCGCTTGTCCCGCTATTGTTAATTTTATTCAAAAATATTACGTCGAATTGATTGGCAATTTAGCCGAGGTTGTTTCGCCTATGGTTGCAATTTCAAGGTACATTAGAAATAATCTTGGCGAAAATAAAAAAATTGTATTTTTTGGACCCTGCGTTGCCAAAAAAAGCGAAATTGAACAAGAGTCTGCGGCAAATGACGTTAATCTGGCGATAACCTTCGGCGAAATTAATGATTATTTTTTACTTAAAGGAATTAGATTAGAAGAATTGCCGCCGGGAAATTTTGATCCCCCTTACGCATATTATGGAAAAGCTTACGCATTGCCTGGCGGACTCTTAAAATCATCCGAAATTCCATCGGACATTTTAGCTAAAAGAGTTATTGTTGTCGAAGGCAAGAATAAAGTAGTTGAAATTATAAAAGCTATTTCCGAGGGAAAAATAAAAAATAAATTTGTTGACATATTATTTTGCGAAGGTTGCATCAGCGGACCGTCGATAGAGAACGACGAAGATTATTATTTAAGAAGAGAAACTTTAATAGAATATTTTGAAAGCAAAATCAACCAAGTTGATAAATCAGTCTGGAAAAGCGAAATTTACAACAATAGAAATTTAAATCTTCGAAGGACATTTCAAAATCAAAATCAAAGAAGACCGACCCCATCCGAGGAGAAGATTAAAGAAATACTTTTAAGAACGGGCAAAAAAAACAGACAGGACGAATTAAACTGCGGGGCTTGCGGTTATGCTACTTGTAGAGAATATGCTATAGCAATTGGGAAAGAGTTGGCGGAAGAAGATATGTGCCTTCCATACTTAATAGAAAAATTGGAAAAGGCGTATGTAGATTTAAAGACTGCTCAAGAACAACTTCATGCAGCTGAAAAATTAGCTTCAATCGGTCAATTAGCCGCTGGAGTCGCTCATGAAATTAATAATCCTCTCGGATCTATTTTAATGTATGCTTCGATATTAAAAAGAGATTTCGAAAAAAAAGAAGATTTATTGAATTATGTCGACGATTTGAATTTAATGATAGAGGAAATTCACAGATGTAAAAATATTGTTTCGAATTTATTAAATTTTGCTCGTCAGGGAAAATTATCTTTAAACGAAGTAGATCTATATCAATTATTATTAAAAATTGTAAAAATTGTTTCTTTAAATGAAAACTTTAAAAACGTTTCATTTTCTTTTGAAAAAAATTGCGATTCATGCTCAATATATGCCGACGAGGATCAGTTGAAGCAAGTTTTTATTAATTTACTAAACAACGCCGCCGAAGCTATGGAAGAAAGCTTAAATAAAAAAATTGAGATTGTTTTAGACGAGAATGAAAGCACTGTCGCGGTGAAAATAAAAGATTATGGCTGCGGAATACCAAAAGAAAATATGTCTAAGTTATTTACTCCTTTTTTTACAACTAAGAAAATGGGAAAAGGAACTGGGCTTGGATTAGCCATAGCTTATGGAATTATTAAGATGCATAAAGGCGATATTAAAGTTAAAAGCGAAGTTGGCAAGGGAGCTGAATTTATTCTAACATTTCCGAAAAATTTGTAAAATTTATCTTATAATGAATAAAGTTAAAGATAAATATAAGGAGTCTAAAATGAGCGCTATATCAAAAGTAAAAAAAATCCTTTTAGTAGACGACGATATCGATTTGCTTGAACAAAACAAATTAATTTTAGAAAGCAAAGGATTTGAAGTAGTTACAGCTGAGAATGTCGAAGATGGTATAGAAACCTTTAAAAAAGAGAAACCAGACGCTTGTATTGTCGACTTAATTATGGAACAACACGATTCTGGATTTATTTTATGTCATCGAATAAAAAGAGATCCGCATGGGAAAAATATTCCTGTCTTTATATTAACATCGGCGACTTATGTGACTGGTTATAAATTTGACGTTAAAACCGAAGAAGAAAAAGAATGGATCAAAGCGGACGCTCTTTTGGCTAAACCGATTGTAATTGAAGAGTTAATTTCTAAGTTGGAAGCTTTTTACGAAATGAAAGAAGCTTCAAAATAGTTTTGATATTTCGAATAAATTATTTATTTTATTTTATACAAACTGCGAATACAAATTTTACTAAACTGGCATATTTTAATAATTATTAAAAAATTGCATTAAATAAGATAAAACGGTCTCGTTAAAGTGAACAACGGAAAAGCTAAAATATTAATTGTCGACGACGAGCGCGGTTTGCGATTAGGAACAAAAAGATTATTGGAAAGCGAAGGTTACGAAGTTGACACTGCTGAAAATGGAGAGGAAGGAATACGCTTAGGAAAAAGCAACGATTATGATATTGCAATAATTGATTTAAAAATGCCTGATAAGGACGGCATAGAAGTTTTGCAAAATATAAAAACCGCTTTTCCGAATACAGTTTGTATAATCGCTACCGCATATGCCAGTTATGAAACTGCAATACAAGCCACAAAATTAGGCGCTTATAGTTATATACCTAAACCTTTTACTCCAGACGAGCTGCTTTCGCAATTAAAAAGAGCGTTTGAACATCGTATTCTTACTTTAGAATCTGAGCGACTGAAAAAAGAGCGCGAAGAAAGGTTGCTGGAATTGGCTTATGAAAAAACTCGTCTTAACACGGTAATTAATTCGATTGTCGACGGAGTATTGATTGTAAATAAAAATGGAGAAACCGCTTTATTTAATCCCGCGGCGTTAAAATATCTAAATTTAAATGATTTGCCATTAGAAAAATATTGTTTGGATATATTGCCTTCCGAACTTGCAGAAACAATAAAAAAAATTATCGAAAAAGAGAAGTATGAACAGACGGCTTATTCTACTCAAATTGAGATTAAGCCTAATAAAGAACTTGTTATTGAAGCCGTTTGTTCCCCTATTCCGCATCCAAACGGTCAAATAGCCGGCGCCGCTGTAGTTATAAGCGATATTACAGAACACAAAAAAATTGAGGCGATTAAAAATCAATTCGTTTCTATGGTGGCTCACGAGTTGAAAACTCCTATAGCGGCCGTATTAGGTTATATAAAAATTATACTGGATAAATCTCTCAATATAACGCCCGAACAAGCTGAAAGCTATTTGCAAAGATCATATTCGCGATTGCAAGGCTTGCTTGAAATGGTTAACGATTTGCTTGATATATCTAGAATGGAATTGAAGACAAAACAGCTTGAAATTAAAGAGCTTGATTTGGTAGAAATAATTAAATCCACCATTGAGTTTTTAGAATTTGAAATTGAAAAGAAAAAAATTAAAACCATTTTTAATCCGCCTGCCGAGTTTCCAAAAATAAAAGCGGATCAAAGTCAGATTTCAAGATTATTTACAAATCTTATAAGCAATGCGATAAAGTATAACAAAGAAGAAGGCGAAATACGAATTCGTTTAAGAGTAGACGGCAAATATGCCGTCGTTGAAGTTGAAGATACGGGAATAGGAATGTCAGAAAAAGAAAAAGCTAATCTTTTCTCAGAATTTTATAGAATAAAAAATGAAAAAACTAGAGGAATACCAGGCACGGGATTAGGTCTTTCAATAGTTAAAAGAATTGTAGAAACATATTCTGGAAAAATTGAAGTAGTAAGCGAGCCAAATAAGGGATCAAATTTTATAGTATATTTGCCAATTTCAAGATAAATGAAAAACTCTATGCAATACTAAACAATAACCAAAAACGGAGGGCTTATATGGCTTTAGTGGCAATTATCGACGACGATCCCGATATTTTAGAAGCGACAAGCTTAGTTTTAAAATCAAAGGGATACGAAGTCGTAACGGCTAACAATCCTACGGACGGCTACAATATAGTCGTTCAAAAAAAACCTGATCTAATAATTTTAGACGTAATGATGGAACAGCCAGACGACGGCTTTTTCCTCGCGCAAAAATTTAGAAAAGAAAAAATTACAGTTCCGATTATTATGTATACTTCCGTATCAAAAGCCGTTGGTATGGATTATTCAAAAAGCGAAATGGTTCCAGTCGACGATTTTGTTGAAAAACCAATTTCGCCTGAAGAATTAATTAAAAAAGTAGAAAATTTATTAGCCGTGAAATCTTAAGGAGGCTCAAACTATGCTAGTTATGGAAAAAAATGCTTTAACTGAAGAAATTGAAGGTCTTGTAAAAAAATATGGAGCGACAAGATCTTCGCTTTTGCCAATATTGCAAGAGTTGCAAAAAAAACATCAACATATTTCAAGTTTCGCGCAACAAGAAGTAGCTCGCTTGCTTGATATTCATCCAGTCGAAGTGTACTCTGTAATTTCTTTTTATCATTTCTTAAAGCCAAACTATGTCGGAAGAAATATTGTGCGACTTTGTAAAACAATAGCTTGCGATATAGCTGGGAAAGACTCCATAGCAAAAGCTTTGGAACGAGAGCTTGGCATTAAGTTTGGCGAAACTACAAAGGACGGTAAAATAATGTTAGAATATGTCAATTGCGTTGGAATGTGCGATCAAGGTCCAGCAATGATTGTGAACGACAAAGTCTATTCTAAACTAACACCCGAAAAAGCCGTCGAAATTGTAAGCAAATTAAAATAACGGAGAAAATTCTATGGAAAAGAAAAGAGTTGGTCCCGTAATCTTTTCAAAATATAATAAAGGAGAGGGCGTAAAAAAAGCTCTTCAATTAGGTAGAGAGAACGTTTTATTTGAAATAAAAGAATCCGGTTTAAAAGGCAGAGGAGGAGCCGGATTTCCAACTTCTACAAAATGGATGTTGACAGCCGCGGCAAAATCTGACGAAAAATATGTCGTATGCAATGCCGACGAAGGGGAGCCTGGCACCTTTAAAGATAGAGTATTATTGCTCGAATACCCCGAATTAGTTTTTGAAGGTATGGTTATTGCCGGTTATACTATAGGAGCAAAAACTGGCATCGTTTATCTTAGAGGCGAATATGAATATATGAAAAAATCGCTTGAAGATTATTTGGAGCAAATGAGAAAAGATAATTTATTGGGAAAAGCTATTCTTGGAAATAATGATTTTGATTTTGATATAACTATACGATTAGGTTCTGGAGCTTACGTTTGCGGCGAAGAAACAGCTTTAATTGAATCTCTAGAAGGCAACAGAGGTGAAGCAAGGAATAGACCTCCTTATCCAGTCAACACTGGATTTATGGGCAAGCCGACAGTCGTCAATAATGTAGAAACTTTAGCGGCTGTTCCGCATATTATTACCAAAGGCGGCGAATGGTTTAAGCAACATGGAACAGATAAATCGACGGGTTCGAAATTATTTTCAATTTCTGGAGATTGCGAAAAACCTGGCGTTTATGAATTGCCATGGGGTACTAAAATAAGCGACATGTTAAATCTTGTCGGCGCTAAAAATACCAAAGCTGTTCAAGTAGGAGGAGCAAGCGGTATTTGTATTCCTAAATCGCAATTTGATAGAATATTGGCTTACGAAGACGCAGCTACGGGCGGTTCTATTATGATTTTTAACGAATCTCGCGATATGTTGCATGTTTTAAAGAATTTTATGGAATTTTTTGTCGAAGAATCTTGCGGGCAATGCACGCCTTGTCGAATTGGCAACGTGAAATTGCTCGAAGGCATTGAAATGATAGAAAAGAATCAATACACTTTTTCATATATTAAACAACTAAAAGAACTTGCTCAAACGATGAAAGTCGCCTCAAAATGCGGTTTAGGACAATCCAGCCCGAATCCATTCTTAACTATTTTAGAAAATTTTAGCGACGAAATTTTCAATCGAAATGCAAATGGAGGTCACAATGGCAGATAAAATAAAAAATTCTCGAGCTCCCGTGGCTCAAAAGCCTCATGTTATAGAAAAACCGACCGACGGCGGAATTGGAGGAAACGTTTCAATAGAAATAAATGGTCAACAAATATCCGTTCCTCTTGGAACAACAATTTTAGAAGCTTGCAGAATGAATAATATCCATATTCCGACTTTATGCGCCCATGATGATCTTTGCATGGCTGGCAATTGCAGAATTTGCGTCGTCGAAGTAGAAGGAATGAAAACTTTGCAAGCTTCTTGCGCTTTTCCAATAACGGCCCCTATTAAGATTCACACTTCTTCTCCAATGGTTAGAAAAGCTCGCAGACATATTATTGATTTGCTGCTAAGCGAGCATTATGGCGAATGCTATACTTGCGTAAGAAATAATAATTGCGAATTGCAATCGTTGGCAAAAGAATATGGCGTAGATAATTTTACTTTTGGTCATGTCGAAAAAAGACGATATGAAGTCGATCGTTCCTCTTACGCCGTAGTTAGAGATATGGACAAGTGCGTTTTGTGTAAAAGATGCGTAAGAACTTGCATCGATTTGCAAGAAGTTGGCGTTCTTGAGGCTATTGGCAGAGGGTATGATACTCATATTGGAACCTTCTTAGATAAACCTCTTGCCGAAGTTATTTGTATTAATTGCGGTCAATGTATAAATCGTTGCCCAACAGGAGCATTGATGGCTAACGATCCATCGGATGAAATTTGGGCGGCAATCGACGATCCAACAAAGCATGTAGTTATTCAAACTGCTCCATCTCCAAGAGCATCTATTTGCGAAGAATTTGGAATGGAAGCTGGGCATTCTTTGACTAGAGAACTTAACACCGCATTACGAAAAATTGGTTTCGATAAAGTTTTCGATACTAATTTTACCGCCGATTTGACTATTATGGAAGAAGGAACCGAGCTATTATTAAGATTAAAGAAGAAATTGGTCGATAAAGATCCAAATGTTAAGCTTCCGATGTTTACTTCTTGTTCTCCTGGGTGGGTTAAGTATATCGAGCATTTTTATCCCGAATACTTAGATCACTTGTCGACGGCGAAATCTCCTCAGCAAATGTTTGGAGCTTTAATAAAAACCTTTTACGCAAAAGAGGCGGGCATAGATCCAGCAAATATTGTTTCGGTCGCTTTAATGCCTTGCGCGGCTAAAAAATTTGAATGCAATAGACCTGAAATGAACGCTTCTGGTTATAAAGATGTCGATTATGGATTAACTACGCGAGAATTGGCAAAAATGATTAAAGAAGCTGGAATACATTTGCCTGAGATGCCAAAGTCAGATTTTGATCAACCATTTGGAGAAGCTTCAGGCGCTGGATTAATTTTTGGAGCTACTGGCGGCGTTATGGAAGCGGCTTTAAGAACTGTTTATGAGTTGGTTACTGGTCGTCAGGTTCCATTTGAAAATTTAAACATTGAACCTTGCCGCGGTTTCGATTGGATTAAACAGGCTTCCGTTAAATTAGAAAAAGTCAAACCTGAATATAGTTTTTTAGAAGGAGTTGAATTTAAATTCTTGGTAGCTCACGGCACCGCCAACGCTAAAAAAGTTATGGAAGCTTTAAAACGCGGAGAATTAAGCGACATTCATTTCATCGAAATTATGGCATGTCCAGGCGGTTGCTTAGGCGGCGGAGGTCAACCAATTCCAACTAATCCGGAAATTCGCAAAAAGAGAGCTCAAGCCATTTATAAAGAAGATCAAGAATTGCCAGTCAGAAAATCGCACGAAAATACTCATGTTAAATATCTATATGAAAAGTTCTTAACTGACGGACCTTGCGGACACATTTCTCATAAGTTATTGCATACGCATTACACTAAGCGTGGAAAGTATATTGATTAAGACGCAAAAAAGCCGCGTTTAAACGCGGCTTTTTTTTTATCGAAATTTAATATCCCATTCATTTATAATATTTTTCGCTATTGAATATTATAGTCAGTTAATAGCTGATAAGAGAAATGTCTTGGTTATGGCTTGAAAATATAAGTAAAATTGCAATTTAATATTTTGATATTAAAATTATATTTGAATTAAAAAAACTTCGAGGCTTTATAACCCAGAAGGTTTTTAGAAAGAAGGATAATTACTTGACTAAAGTCATTTTTCTTGATTGCGTAAATTTCGCTCCGCTCGCGTTATCTATCCCGCTCATTCTATAAACATATACTCCGCTTGCCAATCCGTATTTATTTGCGTCAAAATCGACTGCGTAATATCCAACTTCTTTATTATCGTTGACAAGCGTCGCTATTTCCTCGCCGGCAATATTAAATACTTCGATAGTTACTTTTGACGGATTAGCAAGTCGATATTCGATTCTGGTTGTTGGATTAAACGAGTTAGGATAGTTCTGCTCCAACGAAGTAATTTGCGGCTTGCCGATTTCTGCAACGGCAATTTCGCTGTATTCAAAACTTCCGTCGTTGTCTATTGTCTTCAATCTATATGAGTAAGTTCCGCTGTTAAGTTTTGCGTCGGTGAATTTGTATTCGATTGGTTTTGAGCTGTTGCCATTTGTTTTAACATATCCGATTTTTTCCCATTTCTCTTCGGAATTATTGCCGCGAATATTTCTTCTTTCAATTTCAAATCCGGCTACGTTTATTTCGCTTATCGTAGTCCAATTTAATATAACGTTTCTTCCGACAACATTGGCGACAAATGAGCTTAATTGAACAGGCAGCGGATCGTTCTTATCCCCTAAACTAAACCATGAGAAAGATGTCATCCCATATAATGTGATAGTATTATTTGTCGTATCTCTCTGAAATTGTCCGGAATCTGTTCCTTAGGTTGTAAAAGCGGTCCAACTATTGCCATTGTTGTCGCTTTTGCATGGAACTAAATTGTTTTCATTAATATTTCCAAGCTGAGATTCGTCGTATTTGAACGTAATATTATAAATATAATTATTTCCGCCATTTGGTACGATATTCCAGTATCCGTAAATTCTTGGTTTCGTATGAGTAACCTGACGTCTAGTGTAATATTTTACGTCTAAATTAGAAGGAGTTTGAACGCTGGCTGCATCCCAAGCGATGGTTAAATTCGTATTTCCGCCAAATCTATATGATGTAGAGTTTCCCGGAGCAAGCGTTCCGCTTTGAACATATGAAATAGGAGCGGAGTTAGTCTTAAATTCAAAAGCTCCAATATCAGTAGGACCGTTTGCAGTGCTTGCATTTCTTGTATTATTGTCGATATCTGTTGTTATTCCCGCAATAGGAATTCCTTTCCTGTTTGCATACCAGCAAAGTGAGTTATTTGTATTTATTCTTAGATCTCCGTTTAGATGATCAATAAATAAATCTGTAACCTGAATATTTGCGGCTGTATTGCTATAGCTATTTGTGTCTCCTTGAGAAATTGTTTTTCACTCTGAGAAGGATTTTAATGAATCATTTCCCCACCAACCAATAACGCTCGCGTTGGTTCCAACAAACAAATTATAATTAGACGACTAGCCTGTTCCAGAATTTGTTGTTGGCGTATTGTCAATTGCATAGTGAAGTCAGTTCCCGCCGCTTCTTGAATTATAAAAGATATTATTTCTTAATACTATGTTTGCAGTTGAATTTCTCCAGAAGGCTATAGTTGGATTTGTTCCAGCCGCGTTTCCAGTTATTGCAACGGAATTATAATAGTAACTATTATTTGAGCTTGTATTATAATCTGTAATACCTACTATAAATCTATCAGCTGAAAAAGAGCCTCCCCTTAAGCTGATCATATTGTTTGTATATGTTCCTTTTGCGTTTGATTGAGAAAATAGACCAAGTATAATATCAGCTTTAGATCCTGCGCCATTGCTGCTTGAATAAAGATTATATATTTTATTGCCATTGACTATTGTGCCAGCTCCTGTGCCGCTTCTTACCATTCCATAAACATAATATAATTTTTGAGTTCCAGAAGACGCGGTTGTGTTTGTGTTTCCTATATTATATATAGTATTTCCGCTTACGGTTTGAGCTCCTGTTGCGGAAATAGAAATTCCAATTACTACCGTTGCATAATTAGCATCAGGTTTTGTGGAATTTATTAATTTTAAGACTGTGTTTTTTGTTACAGTATGAGAACCTGCTCCGCTTGCGCTGATCCCATAGAGATATGTTGCATCTAAAGCGTCGCTTCTTGTAACAAGATTTTTTATATCGTTGCCTTCTATTGTTACATTAGAAGCAGAATTTACTCTAATCCCTACAGCGTCCATCTTTACTTTCTATTCTATAATTATAATCATCATCGCCTATTGTATTGTTTTTAATGGTTCCAGAACCTGAATTAGTGATAATAGAAGATATGGATGTTGTATTAGTTACGCTTATTTTTCTAAATATATTTTTTTCAATATTAGCCGAAGCGACAGCTGCAATAGCAATTCCGTTAAAAGTTCCGCTTGTGGACATAAAGTTTCCTTTAGCTCCTCTCTCAGACCCTCCAATATAATTATAGATTATATTGTGTCCGCTTCCATAGTTAATCGAAATACAAATGAAATTGGTTGCGCGATTTTCAGTTTGATAAATATGATTTCCAGATATGTTCCAATTATTTCCTCAATTTGATGAAAATAATAAAATTGCGCGTTGAGAAAAATTAAATAATTCGTTGCTTATAATTTGATTATTGTCGTTTGAAGAAGTAGATGATGATAAAGTAGAAAAAATTAAATTAACTGGAACGTCGGCTGAGTCGCTTCTATCTCTTATTATGCATTCTTCAATTAAATTATTGTCGCCGCCATTTGTTGTTCCGCCGTTAAACCAAACAACGCCGCCGTTAGTATTATTTCCTTCAATTTTGCAGTAGCTGATTGTATTAAAAGAAGCGTTGTTATCAAAACGTATTGCCGCGCCAGAAGTATTTGTGTTCCTAATTGTCAATTCTCTGTTTGTTCTAGCTCCTTCTGGTCTGCCGTCAATAATTACATAATCTTCATTTTGAATTCTAATTATTGCTGTTGAGTTTAAACCGCTTATTAAAAGATTTGATGCATTGTTTGCAGGTCTTACGGATAATGTGTTTGTTGAAGTTGTGGATAAATTTGTAAATGTAATTGGGAATGTTTCGCCAGCGCTAACATAATCAGACATAATTTCCAGCGTTAAAGGTCTGCTAAGGCCGTTTGTTTGAATAGCCTGAATAGCGGCGGTAAGAGTAACATAATCGCCCCCGGGTCCAATAGTTTTTGTTCCGCTTAAACTATACTCATACAATTAAAATAAGGAATTTGTCTCCTTGGGTCCAATAGTTTTTGTTCCGCTTAAACCCTGAGCGTAAAAAAAGCTCCAGCAACCGGTTAGAAGAAATAAAACAGAGATTTTTTTCATAAATCGCTCCTTTTTTGTTGGCTGATAATGTAATTATATGTTATAATATAACCTTCCTCAATTTATACGTATAGATGTTATCTAAAATATTTGACTTATATTCCAAACGTAGAATAAAATAAAAAAAATTAATTTTAAGTCAATAGCAAAATTATAAATTTATAAATTTATTTTAATAATTATATTTGAGGCAAGAAAATATAGTTCTATAAAGTTTTGATTCTTTTGGATTATCCTAAATATTTTTTGATTTTATTAAAAATATAATTTTGTCAGAAAAAAATATTATATGATATGATTGCTAAGTTGAATAATAAGTATAATTTTTAATACAAATTTTAAAAAATGTAATTGCATATTCTTTTTAATTTTTTTAATTTATAATTTAAAATCTTTAGAACTAGAAATAAAATATGATTAAAGAGCATTCTATATTAAAGAACTTAACGATAAAGTATAATTTTTGGTTTATTAAATTAAGATATGCGGCATCTCTGTTAATTCCAGCTCTTTTGTTTATATTTGGAAAATTATTTGATATAAAATTCTCCACGATACAGATTTACATAATACTTGGAACGGCAATATTAATTTTTATTGCAAACGAGCTTTTTAGATATCTTCACGATAGATTCTTTTCAATTGAAATATCCGAATATAATCCCGTATATTTTTCGTTGATTCAAATTATATTCGATTTTATATGTTTAGGCGTTTTGCTTTATTATACGGGCGGCTCGCAATCTCCTTTGTTATACTTTTTTTTAATACATTTAATAATATCGGCGATTCTTCTGCCAAAAAAATTATCTTATATGCTTTCGGGGTTGTCTTTGTTTCTTATCGGCTCTTATTTTGCGGCAGAGTATGTCAATATTGTATATTCGCAGCCTTTGATGAATTTAGTCGAATTGAAAAAATATGGCGATATAAATCACTATATAAGCGTCGGCGGAGTTTTTTTTGCTTTAGCTATATTTATCGTTTACTCGAGCTCAAAAATTGCAAGCGATTTGTTTAAAAGAGAAAAAGAGCTTATAGAAGCTTATCAAAAACTTGAAGAAAGCGAAAAAGAAAAACAAAATTACGTAAGGCTCATAATTCACGAGCTTAAATCGCCAATAGCGTCGGCAAAGTCATTGTTAAATTTAATATCAAGCGACGTTGTTACTAAAAATGACATCGACAAAATTATAGATTTGGCAAAAAGGTCTGAAAATAGATTAGATGATTTGTTAAAGTTAATTAATGAAATATTAAGACTTTCAAAATTCAAACTAATGAACGAAATATCAAAAGAAGAATTTAATTTGATAAAAGCAATCTACGATATTTTAGAAAAATACAAGCCTCTGATCGATGAGAAACAATTAAATATTGCCGTTTTATCTTCAGAGCCAGAAGTTAATATTTTGGGAGATAAAACTCTAATAGAATTATGTCTTTCTAATTTAATAAATAACGCGGTAAAATATAACAATCAAGAAGGTTCCATTAAAATAAACGTAAAAAGAAACAATGAATATATTGAAACAGAAATATCCGACACGGGCATTGGTATTAAACCGGATGAGATAGAAAAAATCTTTGTAGAAAATTATCGTTCAAAAGACGTCGTTAGATCTAATATTGAAGGAAGCGGGATCGGATTGGCTATAATAAAACAAATAATTGAAGCTCACGGCGGAAAGATAGAAATTTATAGTCCATCAAAAATAGCCGAAAAAAACAAGCCTGGAACAACAGTCATTTTAAAATTAAAAATTTATTCTAATGAACAGGAACAACAAAATGATTTGAAAAAAGAATGATTGATGCAATTAAGATATTTTCGTTCATTATTCAAGTAATTTAAACTAGATTTTATATTTAGAAATCGAAATTTTGTTTTAACAATTCTGAATTTTAATAGTATTGAAAAGATACAAATGGGGCAAAAAATCTCAAAATAAAAAAATCTCCTAATTAAGAATAATAAAACAAAACAAAAACAAACCTTTTTTAGGCTTCCTTTTTGATAGGTAAGTAGTCTTTAAATTTTACAAATTATTAGTTCTTTGAATTTTTTTTAATACTATTCAATCTCTAAAACATCATTTCAAAATCAATCAATCACAAAAAAAGGAGCTTTTATGAATCGCTCTTCAAAAATCATTTCGTTTTTCTTTTCTCTCATTATTATAATTTATCACAATGTTTACTCGCAATTTCAGAGCAATACTAATCTTCAAGGCGGAGAAGTCTTTAAAGAATTTGTATATCTAATGCGAAATAATAATACTGATTGGCGAGTAACTGATCCTAATGCTTCATACGTCGGTCAGCCCGGAAATAGCCCGTCGGATTTCTTGCCAAATCCCGTATTTTCACTAAACGTCGACGATTTAAATGGAGCCGTTAAAGCTGAATTGATAATTGACGCTTGAGGAGGACATGTTGGAACAACTGGAAAAAAAGTTAGGTTTAATGGCAACTCATGGTTGAATATTCCAGAGTTAACAAGTACGCCGACATCTGGTCAATGCTATACTCAACAAATAACATATTTCATAAACGTTCCGCTTAGTCATTTGAAAACAGGAACAAATAATTTTGAAGGGACAAGCGGAGGTCAAACATGTTATAACTTTAATTGGGGACAGTGGGGCTGGCAAGGAGTAGCTTTGAGGATTTATTATAATCCCGCGGGGAAACAAATAGCGACAGGACAAATTACCTCACATACAAACGGAGCCTCTTTTTCGGATAATCCGACTTTTTCCGTAAGCGTTAATGGTCAAGCTTCTCAAGTGGACATTATTGGTTTTTATGAAGACTATGATTTCGACGGCGACGGTTATTATTTCGGTTGGCAAAGAAATCATCATCGAGCTGGCTGGAGCGACGCTACAATGAGAGTAAAAAATCACATTGGGACGTCCTTTGCAAGCCCATACAATGTTGTATGGAACACAAAATGGATTCCAGATCAAGCCCCTGGCTCAATAAAAATTATCGCTTTGATTAAAAGCTCTTCTGGTTACTGGTATGCTACTCCAATTGTGGAGAATTTGACTTTAATCCGTCAAAATTCATCCGTTAAATTATATAAGCCATATTCAGTTTCTCAAAATTTTTGGGTCAGAGCAAATCAAACCAAATCGAGCAAAGTCTCTATAAATTCTTTACAAGAGGCTGTTGAAGCGGCTTTGATTGTTAGAACTTGGAATGGTAAAGAAACAGGAGCTACTGATTGGACTAAAATAAACAATTATCAATTGCCTACAAGATATGGAAGAGATCATTTTTATTCCGTCGACGTTATTTCTGTTCCAGTTTCGGCTTTAAAGACTGGCGAAAATATACTCTCTTTTTTTAGCGCTAAGACTCATCATGGAATTTAAATTTTATGGCCCGGACCAGCTATTGTTGTTAGATACGGTTCCGCTCCATCTGGACAAGCTCCGCAAATAACTCAACAACCGCAAAATCAAACAGTACAAGTAGGACAAACTGCTGCGTTTTCAGTTTTAGCTAATGGAACATCTCCATTATCTTATCAATGGAAAAAAAATGGACAAAATATAAATGGAGCAGTTTCTTCTACTTATACAACGCCGCCAGTTGTTGAAAGCGATAACGGAGCTATTTTTTCAGTACAAGTTTCTAATGCTTTTGGATCTGTTTTAAGTCAAAATGCGATTTTAACGGTAGCTCAACAACCCCCTCCGCCTCCATTGACTGAAAACATAATTTTGAATTCCAGTTTCGAAAGCGGCTCTCAAAGTTGGGTTTTTTATACAAATGGAAGCGGTAATTTTACTACAGGAACTCCAGCTTTTGAAGAAACTCGTTCTGGAATTGTAACTATTAATATCGTTGGAACAAATACGCAACTTTTTCAGCAAGGCATAAAACTTGACCCTAATGTCGAATACGAATTAATATTTGCCGCCCGATCTTCCAATGGATCCGATCTTTCAATTTCTTTATTAAAGCATACTTCTCCTTTTACAAATTATGGTCTTCAAGCCGTTAGATTTGATATAACTTCAGAGTTTAAATTGTTTTATGTCAAATTTAAAACTATAAATTTTAATTCTACAATCTCCGACGCTCGCTTAATGTTTTGGTTTGCAAACTTTGCTCAAAATGGAATTGTTTATAATATCGACGCGATAATTTTAAGAAAATTATCTGTAGAAATACCCCCTCCGCCGTCGCCTGTAAATATTATTAGAAACTTTAACTTTGAAAACGGAAAAACAGATTGGAACTTCTGGGCTTCTTCGTCCGCTCAATTTAATATCGCAAATCAGGGCGTAAATAATTCTAACGCCGCAGAAATTTCAATCCAAACGCCGGGAAACAATATTCAATTGTACCAATATAATATTGCATTGAAATCTTTGACGCGTTATAAATTAACATTCTACGCTAAAGCTATAAATGCAAACGATTTTCTTGTAAGCGTTTTTAAACATATTTCTCCATATACAAACTATGGATTGTGGCAGAGAAGATTTGCAATAACTGCCGAATTAAGTCAATATTTCATAGAGTTTACTACTACAAATTTTTCTCAACCATCCATTTCAGACGCGAGATTAATGTTTCAGTTCGGTTCTTTAGCAAACGCAAATGGAAAGTATTATTTTGACAATATCGAGTTAGTCGAAGTCTCTAATCAATCAGCGGTTTCATCAGTTGAAGATTTATCGTCGAACGAGCAATCTCAAGAACAAAATGATTATGTATTATTATCAAATTATCCAAATCCATTTAATCCAGATACAAAAATAGTTTTTACATTAAAGGAAAAAGGATACGCTGATTTTCAAATCTACAATATACTAGGCGAAAAAGTTTTTGAAATGAATAGAACTTTATATTATGCCGGCGAAAATATTATAAACTGGAGCGGTCAAAAAAATTCCGCGGGAGTTTATATTGGAACATTGAGTTTTTATTCTTTAGAAGGCGGATTTATCGAACGAAAATTTATAAAACTAAATTTGCTTAAATAGGTTATTATTTGAACTTATTAAAATAGCGGATTTGTTTCCGCTATTTCTTTTTTAACTTGGATTTATTGCCTGAGGAAGCGTTGAGCGTCGAATTATTTGAGCTAAAAAAAATAAAATCTGATAAAATGCTTCCTGCTTCCTCTAACATAAAATCTTTTGGCGTTTTCCCTTTTTCATTATTTTTTTCATTTTCGTGTTCAAGTTCGCTTATATCTTCGGTTGAGTTAGTCGCTTTTTTTCTTTTTTGAATGTTTAAAGAAATTTGTTTTTTATTTTGATTATATTCTTCGATTTCTTTAAAATATTTGACAAAATCAGAATTTTGAGAAATTCTTTCGTTATGTTTTTTAATCAAATCTTCAATATTGACTGAGAATTTATATTTATTGTAAACAGACGGAGTTATAGAATCGTATGGCAGAGCGAATTTATTGGCGCTTTCGCCAAAGTCTTCGGGAGCATAGGGAGATGGATACGCAATGTCCGGAACGACGCCTTTATGTTGAGTAGAACCGCCGGAGATTCTATAAAATTTTGCGATAGTTAATTTTAGTTGACCATAATTTTCATTTTTATTTAGAAATTCATTTAAATTAATCAAAGTTTGAACCGTTCCTTTTCCGAAAGTATTTTCGCCGACAATGATTCCTCTTTTATAATCTTGAATTGCGGCTGCAAAAATTTCAGAAGCGGAAGCGCTAAAACGACTTACTAAAACTAACAAAGGTCCGTTATAATAAACTGCGGTATCCTGATCCGCGTAATCTTCGATGGAGCCATTAGTTTGTTTGACTTGCACAACGGGACCGTCTTTTATAAATAAACCTGTTAATTCTACCGCTTCTTGCAGTGAGCCGCCGCTGTTATTTCGCAAATCAAGAATTAATCCGTCGATTTTTTCTTTTTTTAATTCGAGTATTAATTTTTTTACGTCTTTTGTCGCGCTTCTGTAATCTTGTTCTTTGTTTTTTTCTTCAAATGCAAGATAGAAAGATGGAAGTTGAATAACGCCAATTTTATATTTTTTATCCACAGATTTTGATTCAATTATTTTTTTCTTTGCGGCTTGTTCTTCAAGTTTTATCTTATCTCTTACTAAAATTACTTCTTTAGTTTCTCCGGTAGCAAATTTTTCGGCTGGAATTACAAGCAATTTCACCTTAGTTCCTTTAGGACCGCGAATAAGTTTTACCACGTCGGAAAGACGCCAGCCAATAACATCTACAATTTCGCCGTCTTCGCCTTGACCAACTCCGATGATCCTGTCGTTTCTGTTTAATTGTTTAGATTTATCGGCGGGGCTGCCTGGAATTATTTCGAAAATTTTAGTATAATCGCCGTCCTGTTGCAATTGAGCTCCTATGCCTTCGAGAGAAAGGCTCATGCTGATTTTAAAGTTATCGGAGCTTATTGGCGAAAGATACGAAGTATGCGGATCGGCGGCTTCGGTAATTGCATTTGCGTAAATTGAAAAAACATCTTCGGAATTATATTCCGATACTGCTTTTCTAAAATTATCATATCGTCGCTTAAGAATTTTTTTGGTTTCTTCCCAATCTTTGCCGGCTAACTTTAAATTTAGCGCCTCGTTTTTAATTCTCTTTCTCCAAATTTCGTTAAGTTCGTTTATCGACTTAGCCCACGAATCTTTTCTTCTATCGGGATAATAATATTCGTCGATGCTATAATCAAACTCTTGTTCCATCGATAGCAACGAATCTATAAAGTTAAGTCTTTCCTTTACTCGTTTTTTATATATCTTAAATATATCATAAGCTGGCTGCAAATTTGTCGCATATATTAAATCGTCGAACATAAATTTATATTGCTCGAATTCGTCGATATCTGATTGTAAAAAATAAGAGCGATTATTGTCTAAAGCTTCTAAATAATTTTCAAAAATTTTTAGCGAAAAATTATCGTCGATTTGCGGTTTCGAAAAATGATAGCGAGAAATAATTTGTGTAAGAAGAAACGAAACTTTGCCGTAATGCGACTTTGGCTCAAGCGTTGTGTCTTTTACAGTTTCGCCAAATATTTTATTTTTTAAACTTGCGTCGCAAGAATTAATTAAAATAAGAAAAGTCGTTAAAAAAAGATATCTTTTCATTATTAAAACCAAAGTTTTTATTTTAAAGCTTTTTTTATTCATAAATAAAATATAATAAAAATTAATTCAACATATAATGCAAAGGACTATCCGGGCCTAAAGGAAGACTTAAGAAAATCCATAAAACAAGAAGCAAAATCCATCCTAATCCTAAAAAAATCGTAAATGGGAGCATTAATGAAATCAAAGAGCCCATTCCATATTTTTCATCGTATTTTTCTACAAAAGTTAAAATTAAGGCGAAATAACTCATCATTGGCGTAATAACGTTTGTAATTGAGTCGCCAATTCTAAAAGCGGCTTGAGTTAAAGCTGGATGATATCCTAAAAGCATAAACATTGGAACAAATATCGGAGCCATAATCGCCCATTTTGCCGAAGCGCTTCCCATAAACATATTTATAAACGCAGCCAATAATACGAATGAAATCGCTAATGGAATTCCAGTAAATCCGATATCTTTTAAAAAAACGGCTCCTTCTATTGCTAAAATTATGCCTATATTGCTATAATTAAAAAAGTAAACAAACTGAGCGGCAAAAAAAACTAAAACAATATATCCGGCAATGCTTTTCATCGAATTAGCGAGATGTTTCATCAGATCTTTATCGTTTTTTATCGTTCCTACAATTTTGCCATAAACTAAACCTGGAATTAAAAAGAATAAAAGTATGCCAACGATTAAGCCGTCAAAAAAAGGGGATTTCAAAACATCTTTTGTTTGAGGATTTCTAAAAATTCCATTTTCTGGAATGATAGTCAAAAAAAGAATTAACAAAAAAAATACGCTAGATACGCCAGACCATCTTAAAGCTTTTTTTTCAATTGCAGTTAATTTTTCCAAAGCGACCTTTTCGGCTATTCCTTCATATTTTCCAAGTCTGGGTTCTACTATCTTTTCAGTTACCAAAGTTCCAATAATTGTGACAACAATAGCCGAAACGAATGAGAAGTAAATATTGCAAGCGGCGTTTATTGAAATATTTTTATCTAATATATGAGCGGCAGATTCGGAGAGTCCAGCTAAGACTGGATCAATCGAAGTAATTAGCATATTAGCTCCAAAACCCCCGCTAACTCCGCAAAAGGCTGCCGCTAAACCAGCGAGTGGATGTCTTCCTATACTGTGAAAAATTGCCGCTCCTAAAGGTATTAAAATTACATATCCAGCTTCGGAAGCTACGTGAGAAAGAATGCCTGCGAAAACTAAAGTTGCGGTAATCAATTTTTTGGGAGCCCCTAAAGCCATTCCTCTAATAAGAGCGTTAAATAAACCCGAGCCCTCAGCAGCTCCTATGCCAACCATTACGACTAAAACATAACCTAACGGCGGAAATTTTATGAAATTATACGTAATGTTTGAATAGATCCATCTTATTCCATCGCCGCTTAATAAGCTTTTTACGTTATAGCTTTCTCCTGTTACCGGATGGATAGAGCTTAAATTCAAAGCGGATAATATTAATGATAAAATTGCCACAAGCAAAGCTAAGATTCCAAATATTGTCGCTGGATGGGGGAGAGCGTTTCCTATTTTTTCGATTAAATCAAGAGCTCGATTAAAAAATCCTTTTTTCTTCATCTGATCCTTTTTTATTTTTTAATGTAAATTATTTATAGAGAAATTTAAAATACCAAACGCATTTATTTTTGACGTTAAAATTTTTTAGCAATAAAAATATTTAACTTGCAATATACGAAATTAAATGCTCAAAAAGTTAAGATTAAAAGATTGCTACTGAATTTGATTTATTTTTTAATCTATTTTACGCTTCGTTTTTTTAGAAATTTAAATTCAAATTTTTCAATTGTCTAAAAAAATTTTTTTCCATCGAAAATTTTACAAATCCGAAGTATATAAAAAAATAATATTTAGATTAAACAGAAAAATTATTTAAATTTTTTTGTTTATCAAAAAAAAATAATTTGCGGTAAAAATTGTAGGCAATTGAAATCGTTCTTTATTAAGCAAAAAAAATTTTATAAAAGCGAATAGATTTTATAAAATAAAAATTAATAATAAGAAATGCCGTTCTCATTTAAGAACGGCAACTCGAAAAAATTATCTGCCTATAGAATCAAGATATTCTTTCTTCTTTAAAAGTTCTTCTTTAGTTTCTTTAATATTTTCGTCTGGAACGCAACAATCGACAGGACAAACGGCGGCGCATTGAGGCTCGTCGTGAAAGCCGACGCATTCGGTACATTTATCTGGAACAATATAAAATCTATCGGCGTTAAAAAATCCTTTATGACCTGCTGGAGACGCGTCATCTGGTCCGTAAGTTTTTCCGCCTAATTCCCACTCCGCTCCGCCTTCATATATTGCGTTATTTGGGCATTCTGGTTCGCAAGCTCCGCAATTGATGCAATCGTCAGTAATTTTAATTGCCATAAATTAAACCTCCTTTTATTTAATTATAGCTCTCTTCATATTATAGCTTATATTATATTGTTTTTCAAATATACAAATACAAAACAAAAAAACAAATTCTAAAGTTTTTGATAATTTTTTACCATCCGCCGGATGCTCCGCCGCCTCCAAATCTTCCGCCTCCGCCTCTAAATCCGCCGCTACGACTTCCTCCGCTAGCGAAGCCTCCGCCAGAGCCTCCGCCAAGAGTAATCATAAAAGCGATTATATATAACAGTATTATCAAAATATTAAAAATCGCGCTTATTATTTTTCCTAATATTTTTCTCCCCTTTTTATTTGTCATTGCCAATAAAATTAATCCTGCTATTCCAAAAAGAGCGATTTTTTGCAATAAGGAAAATTTTTCTTTTTTGTTTGTTGAAAATTCCGATCCTTGTTCGCTCAAATTTTCTTTGCTTTCTAAAGTTTTAATTATCTCGAAAATTGCAGTTTTAAAGCCCTCGTAATAATTTTTTTGAGAAAAGTTTGACGCGATATATTTTCTGATAATTTCATAAGCTTTAAGATCGGTTATTTTATCTTCCAACCCATAGCCGACTTCGATTCTTATTTTTTTTTCTTGAATTGCTACAAGAATTAAAATTCCATTATCTAAATTTATTTGACCTATTTTATTTTTTTCCGCAACTTCTATTGAAAATTCTTCTATAGCATATCCATCGAGACTCTTAATTGTAAGTATAACTATTTGGTTAGATGTTTTTTTATCGTACTCTCTCAAAAAAAGTTCAAGACTATCGGCTTCTGATTTATTTAAAAGTCCAGCATAATCATTTACATAATTTTGAAGTATTGGTATTTGAGCTTGAGCAAAAATCGATCGACTAATAAATAAAAAGCTTAAAATTAATAAAAGAAATTTTTTCATAAAAGATTAAAACTTAACTTCTGGAGCTCTTTCAGCGCCTGCTGCGGCTTGGAAATACATTTTTTCTTTATATCCTGTAAAATTTGCGATTATTGCGGCTGGAAATCTTTTAATTGTCGTATTATAAACTTGGACAGATTCGTTGTATCTTTTTCTTTCCACTGCGATTCTATTTTCAGTTCCTTCAAGTTGAGCTTGCAAAGCGAGAAAATTTTCGTTTGCTTTAAGTTGAGGATAATTTTCTACGACAACAAGCAGTCTTGACAGAGCCGAGCTTAAATTATCTTGAGCCTGCTGGAATTTTTGAAATAATTGCGGATTCTCTAAAATTTCAGGAGTTACTTTTAATTGACCGACGCTTGCTCTGGCGTTAATAACATCGTTCAATGTTCCTCTTTCAAAATCGGCGGCGCCTTTTACAGTTGCGACTAAATTTGGAATCAAATCATATCTTCTTTGATATTGATTTTCGACTTGACTCCAGGCTTTAAGAACTTCTTCGTTTAATCCGACTAAGTTATTGTAAATGCCGACAGCCCAGCTGAAAATTATTAAGGCGATAACTAAAAGTACGCCTAATACACCACAGCCAATTAACAGACCTTTTTTCATATTATTTGCCTATATTTTTTTGTTATCAACTCAATTTAACAAAAAAAAAATAATTAATTTGTTAAGCTTCTTACAGGAGCCGGAATTCTTCCTCCTCGCGAAACAAAAGCTTCGCAGCTTAAGTTTCTAACGGGCATAATTGGAGCTCTTCCTAACAAACCGCCATAATCTACGTAATCGCCGACTTTTTTTCCATAAGCCGGAATAATTCTAACGGCTGTAGTCTTGTCGTTAATCATTCCAATTGCAGCTTCATCGGCTATTATGCCCGCTATTACGCTTGTGGAAGTGTCGCCTGGTATAGCAATCATATCTAATCCTACAGAGCAAACTGAAGTCATCGCTTCCAATTTTTCGAGCGAAAGATGACCTCGCTCGGCCGCTCTTATCATTCCTTGATCTTCGCTTACGGGGATAAAGGCGCCAGACATGCCGCCGACTGAAGAAGAAGCCATCAATCCTGCTTTCTTAACGCAATCATTCAACATTGCAAGCGCTGCGGTTGTTCCTGGCGCTCCGACGCTTTCCAATCCCATCGCTTCAAGTATATCGGCTATGCTGTCGCCTTCTGCTGGAGTAGGAGCTAAAGATATGTCTACAATGCCAAAAGGTATGCCGTTTTTCTCAGCCGTTTTTCTTCCAATCAGTTCGCCGGCTCGCGTAATTTTGAAAACAGTTTTTTTAATTGTTTCAGCCAAAGTTTGCATATCGCATTTGCCTAAATTTCTTATAGCGTCTAAGACTACGCCCGGTCCGCTTATGCCGACATTTAACGTAACTTCAGGTTCCGTAATTCCGTGAAAAGCTCCGGCGACAAAAGGATTATCTTCCACTGCGTTGCAAAATACGACAAGCTTTGCGCATCCAATAGAATCTTTTTCGCGAGTGTTGTACGCCAATTCTTTTATCGCTTCCGCTATCATTATGACGGCGTCCATATTAATGCCGGCTTTTGTCGAGCCTACGTTTACCGAAGAGCAAACTTTTTTTGTGACGGCAAGAGCTTTTGGTATAGATTTAATTAAATTGTATTCTCCATTTGTAAAGCCTTTTTGTACTAATGCGGAATAACCAGCTATGTAATCTATTCCTATTTCATCGGCAACTTTGTCCAATACTTCAGCAATCTGAATAATTTCTTCTTCTTCAAAACTGTCTGCAATTACGCTAATCGGAGTCACTGACACTCTTTTATTAGCTATTCTAATTCCAAACATCTTTTCTATTTCATAAGCATTCTTAACATGATTTTTTGCATATCGTAAAATTTTATCGTATATTTTTTGTTTTACCAATTGAATATTTCTATCTACGCAATCTCTTAAGCTTATGCCCATAGTGACGGTTCGAATGTCAAAATGTTCGATCTCCGTCATTTTTATCGTTTCGAGTATTTCGTTAAATTCGTATTGCATAAAATGACTCTTTTTTGTTGGTTTTAATATTAACGATATTTTAATAAAATTTAATTCTACGCTCTTAAATTCTATGCATATATTTAAATATGTCTTCGTGTTGAACGTGAATTTTAACGCCTAATCTGTCGGCAACTTCGCTCATAGCTTCCTGAATTTCGTGAAAATTTTTTGGGCTGCTTGTAAAGTCGACTATCATTATTAAGGTATAGAATTCCGCTAAAATTTTTTGCGTAATATCTTGAATATCGCAATTTAGTTCGCTTAGTCTTGTAGTTATAGCGCTTACGATGCCGCTTTTATTGATTCCGTAAGAAGTTAAAATTAATCTTCCGCTTGTTTTATTTTCTTGAGCAAAGATTGTTCTTGTAGAATCTTCGCTTTGCGATTCGATTTTTTCAACTGCTTTTCTTACGGCTGTTTTAGTCAATTCGGGCGTCGCTTTTTCGCCCAATTCTTCGATAATAGTCAAAGCTATTTTGCGAATTTCTTCTTCGCTTAATTTCACGGCTTTTCTCCTTTATATGCTTTTTGCAAATAATCTAAATTTTGAATTATTTTTTTTCTTCTTAAATCTTCAATAGCCTTCAAATTATTTTGTATACTTCCCGAATAAAATCGAGCTAAGAGCAAATTTGCGATAGCCAATCCTTCGATAACTTTTTCTTTTTCAAAAGCCTGAAAAGTCAAATAAGCTGAACCGTAAATATAAAAAGTCGAAAGCAGAAAACTAAAATACTCTCCAAAATATAAATATACTATATTCGGAGCAATATAAGAAAAAAATTTTAACATTGAGCAATCTTCTTCATTTTCAAATTTATTTATCAATTCGTATAATTCTTTAAAGTTATAGCTTGTTTTTAAATTTTCTTTTGCCGACGAAAAATCGCCTTCTAAAATGCGCGTCCATCCTATCCAATAATTTTTTAATTCGCTATATTCGTCTGATAAGTTGATAAGCAAATTTCTTGCGGCTTCGGTTCCTTTATTTAGCATTAAGCAACGGGCTATTTGAATTTTGCTTTTTAATTTTAAATTTTCATCTCTTGACGACAATATTGCTTTTCCAAAAAATTCTACCGCGTTTTCGAAATAACCGCCAGCTTTATAGCACAATCCAATTTGATAATTAATTCTATCGCATACAGTTTTATTTGAGTCGAAAAAAGCGGCTCGTTTATATTCGGTAATCGCGTCGAAATAATTTTCGGACAAAAATAATGAATCTGCCTTTGACAGTATTTTTTTTACCGCTTCGCTTTGGGCGTATTGAAAATCGAATAAATATAAAATTATTGCTATGACTAATAATTTATTCATATAAAAATGAATAATCTTCGCAGAAATAATTGTTGTCTATTGCGATTTTTTTCGCTCGAGATTTAAAGTTTATAATTGTTTGGTTATTATATCTAACTGCTGAATTGTAAGCGCCGACAATATTTGCCGAGTAAAGTATTATAGAGATGCCGGCATAAATGGAGCCTTCTATATTTGCTTTCTTTAAATAATTTTCGTAAGACAAAATAGCAAATCCCGCGACTCCAAGCAACGATATTATACCATCGATATATTCGCCAACGTAAAATTTTCCCAAACCAGGAATTAAAGCCGAAAAAGTCATAGCTAAAGCTTGGTCTTTAAATTTCAAATTTCTTCTTTGAATTAATAAAGATTCGACTTCGCTATGAGCCAAACCTAACAACTCTTTATTTGATTCAATTTTACTTTCAAAGTCTAATTCAAAATCCAATGCGGCGCTTAGCAAATAAAGATTAGCCAAATTTTTTTTTTGCGAATTATTTTCGAAAATTTTGTTATCGATTGTTGTAAGAAATTTTTCAGGATTTGATTTAAAGCTTAATATTTGCAATTCTGAATTTGCGTAATCTTTAAGTTTAGGATTTGTTATTTTAGAAAAAATTAAAACGGCTTCGTCTTTTTTATTAATTCTGGCGAAAGAAACTCCGCTTAAGAAAAAAGATATAGTGTCGATAATCTCGTCTTTTTCAATCGCGGCTTTCTGGAACTCTAAAGCAGAACGCAAATAATCTTTTTGAACAAAAAGATATGCTCCAAATTTTTTTTTATAAAAAGAATCATAAGGATTTATATTTTGAGCGAAGACGGGAATGTAGGCAATTAAGCAAAACTTTAAAATTAAATTTTTAATTTTCATATTTGTTCAAATATAAAAAAACAGGATCGTCTATTATCGTTTTGCCGTCGATTGTTAAAGAGTATTTATTTTTACGTTCAAAAAAATTTAATTCTCGAAGCATTCTGTCGACTGTAGATAGAAATCCGTAAAAAAAATTAGTTTGACGAGAAATTTTTGAAAAAAATAAAGAGCATTCGGTGGCAAAAGGGCAGTTGTCGCCGTCGTAATTTGAAAGTAATTTTTTGTAAATTATCATAATAGAATTTAACTCTGCGTTTTTAGTCGAATCCAAGAGAGTTTTTTTATAAAATATATCGGAATACGATACATCTATTTTTTGCCAAATTTCGTATTCTGTTTGAGAGTAAGGTTTGTTTGAGAATAAAATTATGAAAGAGCAAACAGAAATTGCCTTAATAATAAAGAATAGTTTCATTCAATTATTATTAAATTTTAAATTTTAATTTATAAAGTTTTTTGGAAATAACAACTAAATAAAACAGAATTTAATTCTAATGTTTTAAAGTTAAAATTATTTTAATGACGATTTAACTTTAAAGCTGGGTAAAGGCGATAAAATTGCTCCTTGTTGTTATATTAATTTTAAGCGGCATCTATATTGAGAATTAAAATTGAAAAATGCTCTAACTGTATTAAAAAAAAAGCTCCGCTTATTTGTTATTCTTTAGCTATAAAAATCTAAGCAAATTTAAAGGGAAGAATGAAAAATTTAATTAATAATTATGAAATTACAAAGATTTTTGGATTCTATTTTATATTGGAAGAAATTTGGCTTTTTTTCACAAGCGGAGAGGGCGGGATTCGAACCCGCGATACCCTTATACAGAGTACGACGGTTTAGCAAACCGTTGGTTTCAACCACTCACCCACCTCTCCGTGAATAGGTTGAATTTTTTGTTTATTCAATATAAAAAATTTATTTTAAGAAATCAAAAAAATTTTTTTTAACTCATTACGCCTTTTATGAATTATATTAAATTTTCTTCATTAAAATTTTATCCCAAATTATTTCAAGATTACGTCTGTAATTTTGACAATCTTTCATTATTTTTCGAATACGACTTTAGAAGCGACAAATCGTTTTCGAATAGAATTTCTTATCTTCAAAATTTTTCCGATTATCAAAGAAACGCTATAGCCGATATTCTTATCAAACAATATGAAAACTTTTCCCCTTCGCAAAAGACTTTAAACAGTATAAATAAGCTTAGAAAACTAAATTCTTTTGCGGTAATTACTGGGCAGCAAATTGGCGTTATAGGCGGACCATTATATTCGCTTTATAAAACTATAGCGGCTATAAAATTGGCTACTCTTTTAAAAGAAAAATTTTTTTCATATAATTTTTTGCCAGTTTTCTGGATGCTTTCCGACGACAGCGACTTGAATGAAATAAATTTAGCGAGCGTTTTAGACAAAGAAAATCGTTTTCAAAGAATTTTTTTATTTAATAACGAAGTTGATTATGATAAACAATTGGTAGGCGACATTTCAATTGTCGACAGCAATTCATTTTTTGCCAAATTGCAGGATCTTTTGAGAGAAACTGAATTTACTAAAAACCTTATTGAAACTTTAAAATCAATTTACTCAAATGGAAAAAATTTAAAGACCGCGTTTAAAGAGCTTTGGATGCGATTGTTTGACGAAGACGGATTAATAATTTTTGACGCCGACGACGACGAAGCTCGCAAGCTCTTAAAGCCAATTTATGAGCGAGAGTTGAACAATTTTCTTGAGCATTCAAAACTATTGATTCGCGACAGCGCGTTGCTTGAAGATATTTATCACGCCCAGGTTAAAATTAAGCCGATTAATTTATTCATAATTGAAGATGGAAAGAGATTTTCTTTAGAGCCGGATAAAAACGGATTTTCGCTTAAAGGGAAAAAAAACTTTTATCCAAAATCAGAATTTCAAAAAATTTTAGATGAAAAACCTCAAGTTTTTTCGCCGAACGTTTTGCTTAGACCCTTGTGTCAGGATTATTTGTTCCCAACTTTGACATATATAGCCGGACCTTCAGAAATTTCCTATTACGCCCAAATTAAAAATTACTACAAAGCTTTTAATATGCAAATGCCAATTGTATATCCCAGACCTTCGGCGACTATAGTCGAAAATTCAGCAAAAAAAATTATAGATAAGTATAATATAGCTTTGACTGATTTTCTTTCTTCAAAACAAAGTTGCGTCAAAACCATCTTAAATTCTTTATCAGAAATTAATCCAGAGTCAATTTTTAATAAATACTTTAAAGAAGCTCAAAATTTTTATAGCTCTTTAAAAAACGAAATCTTATTAATCGATTCAGCTTTGCAAAACGCTTGCGAAAATTTTAAAGATAAAATTGTTCAAAATATGGAAGTATTAAAAAAGAAAACAGAGCAAGCTTATGAGCGCAAAAATGAAATTGCGGCAAATCAATTGGAAAAATTAGGATCGCTTCTGTTGCCAGACGACAATCTTCAAGAAAGAGAATTAAGTTGGATTTATTTTGCGAATAAATATGGATTAGATTTTTATAAAATATGTTATGACAATATATCAATAAACATATTTGAGCATCAAATAATAGAATTATAAAAATGAGCGCGGGGGATTTTCGGGGTATCGAAGAATATTTGAGGCTGCAAAAAAATTCTCATTCTATCTATGGATTTGCAAGTTTTAAATCTTCTATAGAAGAATTTGAATTTTTTAAAAACAAAGTAGATTGCTTTTCGATCGACGATAAAAACGCTAAAAAAATATCTCGCGACGAAGCTATAAACGCTTTTCATTGCTCTTTTTATATTCCGTCAAATTTGTTTAAAGACGACTATATTGACATATTGCATTCCATCGCTTATACAAGATTTTTAAATGAAAAAACTTGTTCTTTTTTTTTCGAAGACGCCGAAAAAATTAAATTAAACAAAAAATATTTTTACGAAATTTTATACGAATATTCGCTTGCCTTTAAAATATTAAAAGCTGAAAGCGTAGTTTTCTTCGCTAAATATAATTGTTTTTATTTTGATAAATTCGTTAATAAGTTGTATATCGAGCCGCAAAGGCTTTTTGCAGATCTGGCTAAAAAATTTAATTTAAAATTTGAAGAAGATACATCTGAATTTTTCTCTTTTAAGATTGACGAGAACGAAAAAAAAATTGCTGCAAGCGTAAAAAACTTTTCGCTTAGAGAGTCGTTTGCTTTGAATGAAAATGAAATTGTTTTAAGCTTAGTAGATCTTTTCGAAGAAAATTTCAATCGAGCCATTGAATATAAAATTACTGGAAGAAAAAAATTTTTCAATGTAGAGCTTGATCCTTCGCTTGACGAGAATCAATATAAAGCCGCGTCGCATTTAAATGGTCCTATTAGAGTATTGGCGCCTGCGGGAGCTGGAAAAACTAAAACCCTTGTCAATAGAATATTGTTTCTGTTGAAAAATGGAGTCGCGCCAAATAAAATTTTGGCTTTGGCGTTTAACGCTAAAGCCGCTCAAGAAATGAGAGATAGATTGTCGTTCTTAAACGTTCCTAATGGGAAAGAAATAAATCAAAACGGCGTTTGCGTACAAACTTTTCATGGATTTGGCTATGAAATAATAAGAATGTTTTTTGGATGGAAATACGACGAAAAACGGTCCGGCGATCTAATTACGACTCTTCTATTGAGCTCGTTGAAAGAAAATTTTAAAGAATTAAATTATTTGGAAAATCTTCCAGATGTGTTTTCAAACGTAATATCAAAAATTAAATCCGATTTTTTAAGTTTGAGAGAATCAAAAGTTAAGCATGAAAAAAAAGAATACAATATTGAAAAAGTATTCTGGTCTTTGCTCAAAAAACAATTTCAAAAACGCGTTATTGTTTACGACGATATGATTTTTCTCGCTTTGTACATATTCTTTTCAAACCGTTATGCTCTGAATTTTATTAGGAATAAGTTCGAATACATTCTTGCCGACGAATTTCAAGATTTAAATAATTCCCAGATGATTATGCTAAGTTGCTTATCTTATCCTTTATGCAACGTTTTTTGCGTAGGCGACGACGATCAAACAATTTACGGTTGGCGAGGAGCAAATGTAGATTATATTCTAAATTTTGAAAATTATTTTCCCGCCGCCGTTACTGTTATTTTGAATAAAAATTATCGAAGCTCAAAAATAGTCGTTATTCATTCAAAACGATTGATTGATTGCAACGATATAAGAATTTATAAAAACATCGTTCCTCGAGAAAACGCGCCCGATGGATCTTTAGAAATATTCTTAGACAACTCGTTGATTAAACAGGCAAACTACGCCGTAGATTGGATAAATAAACTAATTTCCGAAGGCAAGTATCAGTATTCCGATTTCGCGTTTTTATGTCGCTATAACGCGTATAAAGAAATTATCGCTCGTCAATTGGAAAAAAAGAAAATTCCGCATAATTATATAGACTATGAAAAAATATTTAATTCTCGCTCCGCAAAAATTTTTTCTTCTCTTATTAAAATAGTTTTCGACGAAAGCTCTTGCAAAATTGAAGATTATGAGGAAATCTTTAATCTCTATCTGACTGAAAAAATATCGCTTTCAAATTTTTCAACCGATTTGAATTTGGAGATTTTGTTGTTAGACTTTAAATCTCATCCCGAAATTGAAACTTTAAAAAACATTATAGAAAAAATTATCGACGCTCGAAATTATAAGAAAATTAGTTTTGCTAAAAATTCGACTTTGTGTATGGCGATTGTCGAAGAATTTAATCTTTTTGATTTTATAGCCGATAAAACAAATTATTCCTTCGATCCAGACAACGACGAATGGGAGACGTTAAAAGTTTTGACGGAAATTTCTAACTTTTATCCATCGATTAAAGAATTTTCAAAATCTTTTTCAAAGAGCTTAATAGATAAAACAAAGTTTGACGCCGCAATATTCAAAGATGAAAACAGAGTCAAGCTTACGACAATTCATTCGACAAAAGGGAACGAATATAAAAACGTCGTTTATTTTAATCTTGCGAAAGATAGAAAGAATAAAACTTCTAAAGAGATTCTTGAAGAGCGTAGAGTCGCATACGTTGCCGCGACAAGAGCTATTGAAAATTTGCTTATTACAGCTCCCGTAAAAAAGAAATCGAATTTTTTGATAGAATTCGTCCTTAATCCGGAATTTAGCAAATTAAAATTGAACGAGCTGGAATTCAAAGCCGAATTGATAAAATTTGATATCAAAAATAAAAAAGAAGCCGTAAATTTATGCGAAAATCAAATTCAATCTATTGCAAAATATTTGTACCTTCAACAAAATCGATTAGTCGACGCCTTTAGAATTTTAGGAATTAATTTTATCGGTTATTTATTTAACGGAAAAAAATTTTTGAATAAATATATTGATAAGCTAAGCGTTCGAAAGAAGGAACTTGAAGAAGAAATTAATAATAAAAGTTTCAAGCTTCGCGAAATTGAAGAGGAAATTTTTTATAGAAAAATTTTAAAATATTAAAATTTAGAGTTTTATTATAAATTTGACGTTAAATATTTCTCGAAATTTAAGTGAAGCATTTCGAATTGATCAACTTCTCGCTTTAAAGAAATCGAAGAGTATTATTCTAAAGAAAAAAATTTTTTCAAATTTTGAAACGGACTAACTATTGTGTTGAGAGCGATTTAAAAAATATATGAAAGTTTGCGTTTAATATGTAAATTTTTTTGTAATGCAAAAAAGCGGTTTGGATTTTAATAAAAGATAAATAAATGCGTTTTAAAACTTATCAAACATATTATATCAAGCGAAAAAAAATATTGTTTAAGTTATTTTTTAATCTTTAGAATTTAAATTTATTCAATCCCAATAAAAAACATTTTTTGCGACGGCAAAATTTATCTAACATAATCGCTAATTTTAATCTTGCTTACAATTGCGTCGTCAAAATATATTGTGGCTTTTCCATCAACAGGTCCGTCTTTAATAAAATCTGTATAATTGCCAATTCCCCACGCGGCAGTTTCGCCAGGAGGAAGAACAGTTAGTATATTTTCTTTTTCGAATATTTTTATATTATTCAACCATACGATTACTTTTCCCAAATAATTTTTTGACTTTTCATAATACATTTCAATATGATTCCAATCGTTAACTTTGATTGGAATAGGGTTATTTTGAACTATATATTCAAAATTATAATTGCTTGAATTGTCGTTTGGATAATCTTTTATTGCTAAGCCAAAAAACATTTGGTTTTTATTATTATAAATGTCTAAAGCGACAACCGGCATAGAGCCGGCCTTATTGTTAGATTTGAATTGAAAAACGTTCCGCCAGCCGCCGTCTTGTTATTGATCGTTTTCTGGATCTTTTTTGGGATTATGAACAAATTTTGTTAAAAAGAAAACGCTATAATAAGCTGAATCTGGAAAATATTTTCCTCCTTTGTCCCACGGTTTGTCTGTCCATCTCATAAAACGAACGGCTTTTTTTTCCGTTGGCTTAGTCGCGTTAACGATTGCAGCATAGCAAGATAACTTGCCTTAGTAAGATATTAAACGTTCGATTCCATAAAAAGAATTTTTTTCGTCAGTGATAAAAATTCCGCCTCCAGCATAAGGAGATTCGGAACCCTCGCCTTCGCATTTATAAAATGAATTGTCTTCATAATCGCAATACCATAAAATATTTTCTTTGACATATTCGGGCAAGCTCTGTATAAAAGTTAAATTTTCTTTTTTATCGTCATTATTGCAAGAAATAAAAGAAAATAGAATTATTGCGGCAAATACTCGAAAAAAAGTTTTATAAGCGACTTTCATTTGAACCTTATTTTAGAGACATTATGCGAATATTTTTATTTATTAACAAATGATTTTTATGTTATTGATTATTATTAGAAATGGCTTTTTAAAGAAAAGTTTTGAGTCTTCTACATGATAATAACCTGTGTTTATTGAATATATTGAAATGCTTGAGACTAGCAAGGGAGTTTAGAAAATATATCGAAATGTCGAATAAAAAAAAGAAGCAAATCGAAAAAAATTGCGCAAATCAAAATCGCTCTAAATTATAATAAGAATATTTAAACTTATTTTGTAAATTTATGTTTTAAAGTATAATTAATAAGCGCCTTGAAATTGGAAAAAGGCATATTTAAATTAAATTGAATAAAATTTATTTGGAGATATAAATGCTTAAATTTTTGCAAAAGATTTTTGGCAATAAAAATGAAGTTGCTATTAAAAATCTCTGGCCAATAGTTCATAAGATTAACGAAATATACGACGGGTTAAAGGATTTAAGCGACGAAGAATTAAGAGCTAAAACTCAACAGTTTAAACAAAGAATAAACGACGAGACCGCGGAATTAAGAAATAAAATTGCCGAATTAAAAGAGAAATTAAAGTCAAACGAAGATTTCGATCGCGAAGCGGTATATCAAGAGCTTGAAGCGCTTGAGAATGAATTGGACGAAAAATACGAAGAAATTTTAGACGAAATTCTTCCCGAAGTTTTTGCTATTGTAAAAGATACTTGCCGTAGATTAGTCGGTCAAAGCTGGGAAGCAGCCGGCAATAAAATAACATGGGATATGATACCGTATGACGTACAGTTATTGGGCGGAATAGTATTGCATCAAGCAAAGATAGCCGAAATGGCAACTGGGGAAGGAAAAACGTTGGTGGCTACAATGCCCGTTTTCTTAAACGCTCTTACCGGCAGAGGAGTTCATGTTGTTACAGTCAACGATTATCTTGCAAAAAGAGACAGCGAGTGGATGGGCAAAATTTATCAGTTTCATGGATTGACAGTCGGCTGCATATTGAATACGATGGATACCGAACAGCGAAAAAAAATGTATAATTGCGATATAACTTATGGAACAAACAACGAATTTGGATTCGATTATTTAAGAGATAATATGGCTATCGACGCTTCGCAAATTGCGCAGCGCGGGCATAATTACGCAATAGTAGACGAAGTAGACTCTGTTTTAATCGACGAGGCTCGAACTCCGCTTATTATTTCCGGACCAGTCGATAGAGACGATCATCAATTTTACGATATGAAGCCATTGGTTGAACGATTGGTAAAAGCTCAAACAAATTATGTGGCAAAGATACTTGCCGAAGCCGAAAAAATCTTAAGCGAAGATCCAAACAGCTTTGAAGGCGGAATGCTTTTGCTTCGAGCTCATAGAGGATTGCCAAAATCAAAAAAACTTTTAAAGCTTCTTAACGAAGAAGGATATAAAAAATTGATGCTTGACGTTGAAGCGGAGTTTTTGCGCGATCAGATGAAAAGAATGCACGAGATAGACGACGAGCTATATTTTGTAATCGACGAAAAAAATCATACGATTGATATTACAGAAAAAGGTTTGGAAGAATTGTCGCGCGGAAACTCTGAATCAAAAGAATTTTTCATTATACCCGATTTAGCCGCTCAACTTAGCGCTCTTGAAAATGAAAATTTAACGTTTGAAGAAAAAGCTCGCAAAAAAGAAGAAATATATAAAATATATTCCGAACGAAGCGAAAGAATTCATACGATTCATCAGCTGCTTAGAGCATATGTTATGTTTAATCGCGACGACGAGTATATTGTGAGCGAAGATGGAAAAGTTTTAATTGTAGACGAATTTACTGGAAGAGTTCTTCCAGGCAGAAGATATTCGGACGGCTTGCATCAGGCAATCGAGGCTAAAGAAAATTTGAAAGTCGAGCGCGATACCCAAACTTTAGCCACAATAACTTTGCAAAATTATTTCAGGTTGTATAAAAAATTAGCTGGAATGACTGGCACTGCCGAAACTGAAGAGGCGGAATTTTACGATATTTACAAGCTTGAAGTCGTAGTTATACCGACAAATAAGCCGGTTATAAGGGAAGATTTGGACGATTTGATTTATAGAACAAAACGAGAAAAGTATAACGCAGTTATTAAAAAAATCGAAGAGTTAAGAAATCAACAAAGACCCGTTTTGGTTGGAACGACATCTGTGGAAGTTTCTGAAACTCTAAGCAGAATGTTAAAAAGAAAAGGAATACCGCATAATGTTCTGAATGCAAAGCAGCATCAGCGCGAAGCTGAAATAATCGCTTTTGCCGGTCAGCCGAGCGCGGTTACAATTGCGACAAATATGGCGGGACGCGGAACCGATATAAAATTAGGCCCTGGCGTCAAAGAAAAAGGGGGATTGTATATTATTGGAACTGAAAGGCATGAATCGCGAAGAATCGATAGACAATTACGCGGTAGGGCTGGCCGACAAGGGGATCCGGGAACTTCTCAATTTTATCTTTCTCTTGAAGATGATTTATTGAGGCTTTTCGGAAGCGATAGAATAGCGTCTGTTATGCAACGAATGGGTGTGGAAGAAGGCGAAGTTATTCAGCATCCGATGATTACTAAATCTGTCGAGCGAGCTCAAAAGAAAGTAGAAGAAAATAATTTCGCTATTAGAAAACGATTGCTTGAGTATGATAACGTGATGAATAATCAGCGCGAGGTTATTTATAAAAAAAGACGAAAGGCTATCGAAGGAGAAAGATTAAAAGGGGAAGTTTTTAATATGCTTGAAGAATATGTCGACGAGTTGATTGAGGAACATTTTGAAGACGCAAATATCGACGCTATTAATGAGGCTTTGCAAAATAGATTTTTGATTAAAGCAAACATTAAGAGCGAAGAATTTGAATCAATCGGAAAAGATGGTCTTAAACAAAAAATTATTGAAGCGGCAAAGTTTTTCTATCAAGAAAAAGAAAAAGCCTTAGGTTCAGACTTAATGGCTCGCATTGAAAGATTCGCTTTTCTGAGCGTTATCGACGAGAAATGGAAAGAGCATTTGCGCAATATGGACGATTTGAAAGAAGGAATTCATTTGCGGGCTTACGGTCAGAAAGATCCGTTGATTGAATATAAAAAAGAATCGTTTGAATTGTTCGTTAATTTGTTGAACGAAATTCGAAACGATATTCTTTCGTTTTGTTTCAGATTCTTTCCGCAACAGTTTGAAGAAGAGCAACAAAGAAGAAGAAGAAGGCAAGTTTCGCAAAGATATCGAGAAGTCAAAGAAAATGTCGACGGTATGAGAGCTTCAGGCGAAGGGGAAGCTCAAGTATCTCAAAGAGGAAAGCTGCAGCCAATTGTTGTCGACGAAAAAATCGGCAGAAACGATCCCTGTCCTTGCGGCAGCGGCAAAAAGTATAAGCATTGTTGCGGCAGAAATCTTTAAAATTTTTTTTGTATTTTTGTTTATTTTAGTTTGAGAGTTACTTTTTAGAGGACAGTTGTATGAAAAAAATAGAAGCTATTATTAGACCTTTCAAGCTGGACGAAGTTAAAGAAGCTATCCTTGAGGAAGGCGTAACTGGAATGACAATAACTGAAGTCAGAGGTTTTGGCAGACAAAAAGGACATACTGAAAGTTATCGCGGCGCGGAGTATAGAATTGATTTTGCTCCTAAAATTAAAATTGAAATTTGCGTCCCCGACGAAATTGTCGATAATGTTATTAATGTTATTTTGAAAACGGCTAAAACAGGACAAATTGGCGATGGCAAAATTTTTATTTATAATATCGAAGAAGCTATAAGAATAAGAACTGAAGAGTCGGGAAAGGGCGCTTTGTAAAATAAAATTATAACATTAAATATTATGAAAAAAAATATTTTTTTTGTTTTTTTGCTTTTTGGCAGTTCAATTTTTTTTTATTCTTGTTCAATATGGAAAAATTTTACAGCGTATTATAATTTGTTTTACAACGCCTCTTTGTTATATGAAGAAGCTGAAAATAATCTGCTTCGTCAAAAAACTGATATTTTAGCTTTTGAAGAGCCAACGCCAAATAATCAAATTGTTCAATCGCTCAATAAAGTGATTGAAAAATGTTCTAAGATTCTTCAGTTTCATAACCAATCCAATTTTGTCGACGACGCTTTGTTGCTTATAGGAAAATCATATTATTATCAAAAAAGCTATTTGCAAGCTATTAGAAAATTTGCCGAGCTTGAAGCAAAATATCCAAATAGCAATTTTATAGCCGAATCAAAGTTGTTTAGTGGAAAAACAAAACTTCAGCTTGAAATGTTTGACGAGGGCTTAAATGATATTGCTGCCGCTAAAGAAAAAGCAAAATTATGGAGGGATTATAAAACAATTGACGCAGCTTTTGTCGCTTTAATTTCATATTCGTTAAAATTTAATTCTCAAGAAGAATCGCTTAAATTAATTCAAAATTCCTTAGACAGCGTTTACGATAAAACGACTCTCGCAGTTTTGCTCTTTAAAAAAGGAAGCATTGAAATTAAAATTCAGAATTTTGAAAAAGCTAGAGAATCTTTCTGCAGAGCTGAAAAATTATCGAAAGATATTAATTTTCAGTTTCAATGCGAGCTTCAACTTGCTAAGATTAACTATATGACAAATAATTACAGAGAAGCTGAAGGAATTATTAAAGAAATGCTATCGAAAAAGAAATATAAACAATATTTTGATATGCTTGAGCTTGAGTTAGGAAAGTCATATCTGGAAGAGAAAAGAATCGAAGAAGCTAAAGAACAATTTATTCGCGTCGACACATTGTATAAAAATACAAAAAGCGCTAGCTTTGCAAAATTTTATCTGGCTCAAATTTATGAGAAAAACGAGTCGAACCTTTCGACGGCAAACAATTATTATAAAAGTATAATCAACGCAAATATAGACGAAAATTTTAAAACAATCGCTCGTCAAAAAAATGTTTATTTAAATAAATATGAAAAACTTAAAGCCGAATCATTTAAATTAAGAAGAGATTCGCTTTATTTGCAAAATCCGGAAAAATTTATCGAAGACTCGATTAAAATAGCGGTGGAAAACAGAAAAATCGACAGCGTCGCAAAAATAATCGCAAGTCAAAGTCAACAACAAAGTCAGGAGCAAAGTCAAACGATTCAAAGAGGAAGAGATAGACGAGGAGATAGCAGAACAAGCTCTCAAACAGTTCAAAAAACAGAAACGGGGCAGGGAAGAAAAACATTGCCGCAAAGACCTAATATAAGCGCCGATTCCGTAAACTTTTTGTTGACTCAAAATTATTTTGAGCTTGCAAATCTTTTTTTATTAGAGTTGAATTATCCAGATTCGGCTTATTATTATTATAATTTGATTTTAAATTCTTTCAAGGAAAATTCTTTTACTCCTTATGCGAAGTATTCTCTGGCTATGTGCTATAGCTCAATAGGAGACTCAAATGGTTATAAAAAAGTATTGACAGAAATTTACGAAAAATATCCGCAAAGCGATCCTGGAATTGCAGCCGCTCAAGAATTGAAAAAGAAGCCTTATGAAAAGCCTAAAGATCCTGCGGAAGAGAAATATGCAAACGCTGAAAAATTAACAAATGAAAAAAATTACGGCAAGGCGGTTGAAGCATTTTGGAAAATTTATAACGATCATAAAAGCTCGCCGCTTGCTCCTAAAGCTTTATATGCCGCCGGCTGGATCAGCGAAAATAAATTGTTGGATATGAAAAAAGCCGCCGCAGCTTACGACACGTTGAATCGAGTCTATCCTTCGAGCGAATATTCTCGCGAAATTATGATCAAAATTGGAAATTATAGAAAAGCTGAACTTGAACAAAAGAATAAACAAGATACAATAAAAACTGTAAATGAGAAAAAGCTCGACATTGGAAAAGATTTAAAAATAGACGCTGATACAGAAAATTTAGATCAAAACCTTTTTAACGACGCTAAAAGCAAAGCCGATTCTTTGAGAAATAAAGAAAGTAGAAGCAGAAATCGTTAATTATATCTATCTCAAAAATGAAATTAAAAAAATTGGAAGAAATTGTTCAGGAAGGGGAAAATATAAGATGCGAATTTAAATTAAAATTTTCAAGCGCTGAAAAAATAGCGAAGGAGATTTGCGCGTTTGCAAATACAAAAGGGGGATATTTGATTTTTGGAGTCGAAGATAATGGAGAAATTGTCGGCGTCGAAAGCGAAAAAGAAGAAACAGAACTTGTGATCGAAACAATAAAAAATCATTGTTTCCCAGAAATTAAATACGCTGTCGATTATGTGGAGTACAAAGGCAAAGAAGTCGTAGTGTTTGAAATCTTTGAGTCTGATATTAAGCCGATTAAAGTCGTTAATTTGCCAAATAACGAAGAGAGCTCCGAACAAGCATATGTAAGAGTTGGCTCAAAGTCAGTTCCAGCTGGGAAAGAACTTGCAAAACTTCTTAAGAATATTTCCGACGGTCTGCCTTTGATTAAATATTCGATTGGTCATAACGAGCGATTAGTTTTTGAATATTTGAAGAAAGAGGAAAAGATAACGGCAAAAATTTTAAAAAATCTGGCAAATATTTCTGAAAGAAGAGCGTCGCGGGTTTTAATTAAAATGACTCGAGCAAATTTGCTTTTTATTCATAACGACGAGAAAGGGGAAAATTATTTTACTTTGGCTGAGGATATAAAATAAAAAGCGAGAAGAATGCCTTCTCGCCTGTAGTTTTTGTTTCGAATGACAATTTGCATTCAAAATTTGTTTACCGTACTAAGCTTTTGTAAGAAGTAAATCTGCTTGCCATAGTAACGCCGGGATTTTTTTGTTTAAATTTCTTTTCGCAGAATTTTTTAGCAGCTTCTAATCTTTGTTGCATCTCGCCGGCGGCTGAATATTTATAAGGGACAAACTCTCCGCCAGCGTTGGATATTTTCCATAATTTTTGCAAAACAGAAATAGACGCGAAAGGATCGTATCCGGCGTTTGCTAAAAGAACTATCGCAATTTTATCGGCTTCTAATTCGTATTCGAGCAGTCTTTTGTTTACGATCCTATTATACATTTCGACGGCCATTTGATCCAATTCTTCTTCCCATTCTTCTTTTTCAAATCCTTCTTCTTCTTCAAATTCGGAAAATTCCAAATCAAATTGTATTTGAGCTCGTCTTTTAGACATTTCTTGCATTCCATGTTTTCTTATAACGTGAGCTAATTCATGAGCGAAAATGAAAGCAAGCTCGGCTTCGTTGTCGCATAATTTAAATGCTCCTTTGGTAACGAATATGAATCCGCCTGGACAAGCGTATCCGTCTGGATTGTTGTCCGTTAAGATTATGGGAACAAAGTTCTGATCGTAATATTTTGTTTTAAACGTTAAAGTATAAATCATCATATATGAGTATTTATTTAAATTATGATCGTTTATATAGCCAGACGAAAGAAGACGAGCGGCAACCCCAGCTCCGACAAAATATTCGTTAAGAAAGAATTTATAATATGGATCTTTCAAGTTTAAATCTTCTAGTTTCATTTTATTTTTGTTTTCAGAATTTGAATTATAAACAGGTTGAGCAAAAGCTAGAAAATCAGAAACTGTAATTTTAGGAGCGGAAAGCTGAAATAAAGCGTCGACATCTCCTTCATTTGTGTGACCGACTTTTTTATTTAAGCCTTTTACTGCGGCCGCAATTCCAGTCTGCGAAGCGCGAGTTCCAGAAAAATCTTTTGCCAATCTTTCGCCATAGCCTTCGGTAGATTGAGTTTCGGTCAAACAGTTGTTCGCCATCCATCCTGAGGTTCCATCTTCTAATTTTACTTTGCTCCAATTTTCTTTGCTTTCAATTATTTCTACTTTATTTCCTTTTGGAACGGCCTGAACTAAAGGGAAAAAAGGAGCTGGTCCTTCTCTCATCATATTAATTTCGCGAGCTGTGAATTTAATGGCGCTTGAAAAAAATAATGGAAAAATAATAAGCGAAAATAATTTAATTGCAACATTCATTAGATTAGCCCTCCTTAAAAATTTTTATAATTCAAATTTAAAATTTTTCTTCAGCAATAAAAATGCCATTCCAATCCTTTGGCAAGTTTTCTTTTGACAAATTTAAGCATCTATTGATGTATAGTTTTGTAGCCGTATCGTCTTTTTTCAATTCAAGAGCTTTTTCAAATTGATTTTTCGCTCTTTCAAAATCTTTTATTCTGTAAAGAGCCAGTCCAATTTCAAAGATGTCTCTAAAAACGATTAAGTCTTTGTCGACTTTTCCTTTTTCTCCGAGCAATTCAAAAACTGTAATCGCAACATCTTTCCCTTTGACTTTAATTAAGTCTAACTCTCGAAATTCAAAATAGTCTTTAGCTTCGTTAAATATCGTTTCGCTAATGATTATATTGGTTCCATAAAGCTTATTTAAACCTTCCAACCGAGATGCAAGATTGACTGAATCTCCAATTGCAGTATAATCGAGATGAAACGCTGCTCCCAAGTTGCCAACGACGGCTTCTCCAGCGTTCAAGCCAATTCGTGTCTCAAATATCGGCTTGTTTTCTTGTTTGTTTTTAAAATTGTAATTTTTAAGAGTAGCTTGAATTTCTAAAGCGGCTTTGCAAGCTTTATAGCATTTTTGATTATCTTCTAAAGGCGCTCCAAAAATAGCCATTATTGAATCGCCAATATATTTATCAATCATGGCGTCGTATTTCAACATAATGTCGGAACAAATTTGAAAGTATTCGTTTAAAAATTTAACGACTTCTTTTGCCGAGTATTTTTCGGCGATGGAAGTAAAATTTTTAATATCAGAAAAAAAAATTGCGATATCGTAAGTTTTTCCTTCAAATTCAATTCTTTCTGGATCATTAATTAGTTGTTCAACGACGATTGGATTTAAATATCTCGAAAAAACTTTTTTGATTAATCTTTTTTCTCTTAACTCAAAATAATATTTATTAAAAGAACCAATTATAATTACTCCTAAACTTCCAAGCAAAAACTTAATGTCGGTCAAAGCTATAAAATAATTTTCGAAAAAATATCCGCTGCAAACTATATAAATTGCGGACAAAATTAGCGCAATAAAGATCGGCAAAAAAACTCCGCTCAAAAAATGAAATAAAATAGCCGCAATTATAATTAATAAGCTTAGAATAAGATTTTCAAATAAATTATTAATTCTTTGCAAATTATTTTTTTTTAGCATTGTTAATAATCCGCAAACGTGAATATAAACTCCAGGCATCGGCTCTTTTTTTGAAATTGAAGTAGGCTTGAAATCCATCAAACCCAAAGCGGCTCCGCCAACGAAAACTATTTTGTCTTTGAATAAATGAGAATATTTTTTCTCTTTTAAATAACTGTCGATTAAAACTTTATAAAACGGAATTCTATTAAATTGTTTTTTATAGTCGGAAATATTTGACCAATTAAGTTCGATAAGATTATTTTTTATGTTATACACATATAATGCTATGCTGTCTATTTGTCTTTGGGAGAGATTATTCATTAGTTTATACAAGGCGATAGAAGGCGTATATAAACTTAAGGAATCGACTGTAAATTTAAAAATTAAATTTCTTATTACTCCATCTATATTAGGATAAACATTTACGACAGCCAAATTTGCGTTGGAAAGTTTTCCGTAAGGCTTTAATATTTCAACGATAAAATTTGAGTCGCGCGCATTTTTATTTGTCCAAAAAGATTCTTCTAAATTTGCGTTTGATTTTATCAAAGCGGCAAGCAAAGCTATTTTGGATGAAACGATTGATTCGAAAAATTTAGCTTCGGAATAGGAAGAGGAAAGTTCCAATCTTTCAGTTTCGGGGGATGAAAAATCAATATCAAAAAAAACAGCCTTAGAACCGCATTCATTTAAATAATTTAAAACTTCGGCGTAGAAAATTCTAGGAAAAGGCCAGCCTATTCCATTATAATCAAAATAATCAAGAGTTTCTTGATCTATTTCAATTATAGTTATTTGTTCTGATAAGTTTTTGTCTTCGCTCTTAAAAAAATTAAATTTATAATCAAGCAAAGCAAGCTCAATTTTTTTTAATAAATTCGCTTCGCTTGTCAAAATTGTTAAAAGAATCGCGCTAACGCTTGTGAAGATGAAATATTTAATCGATCTTTTAAGATGCATTAAAAATTTATTCGTCTAAGTTTGTTTCATATGAACGACTGCTTTTTTCTCTTCGACGCTTAAAATTTTATCTAGATCTAGCAAAATTAAAAGGCGATTTTCAAGTTTTGCGACAGCGGTGATATATTCGGCGTTGATGCCAGCTACGATATCTGGCGGAGGCTCGGTTATGCTTTTGGGGATTCTTAAAACTTCGCTTACGGAATCTACTATAAATCCTATTGTTTTTCCTTCAATTTCGACGACAATAATTCTGGTATTTTTATCGTGTTCTTTTTTAGGCATTCCTAATCTTGTCCTTAAATCGATGATTGGAATTACTTTGCCTCTTAAGTTGATTACGCCTTCGACAAAATAGGGAGCGTTTGGAACTTTTGTGATTTGAGTAAGCTTATTGATTTCTTGAACTTTAAGTATATTGACTCCAAATTCTTCATTTCCTATTGCAAAGCTCACAAGCTGCAATATTTCATTTTCTTCTTTATGTTTTTCGTCAAATTTTGACATAAAAGCCTCGCGTTATTTTTTTCAAATACATAATATAAAAAAAATTACAATGATGAGAAATTTTTTTTATCTTTTAATAAAAATATAACAACAATCAAGCAAAAGAATGAAGCTTTGTTTTGAAAATTAAACTGACATTATTATGTTATAAATTTAAGATTAAAATAAACGAATGTATGAATTTAAAAATCAAATAGCTTATCTTTTATTTTGCCAACTTATTTGTTGTTGCAAATGAAATTTAAATCAATTTTTTCTGGGCGATTTTTTTAGTAAGTTTAAAATTAAAAAAATAAATTTTGAGGAAGATATGTTAGTGGACGAAGCGAAAAAATTAAATGAGCTTGCAGCCCGTTCAGAAAATTTGCGAGGTTATCTTTAACTTAGAAAAAAAGATATCCGATTTAGAGCAATTAAAATTAAAAACAGAAAATCCGAATTTTTGGAACAATCAAACCGAGGCTCAAAAAATACTAAAAGAAATAAAAAAACTTGAATCGTGGATTAATGAATTTAAATTGCTGGAAGAAAAACTTACATACGCAAAAGAATTGATAGAATTAGTTGAAAGCGAAAACGAAGATTCGATGATTGTAGAAATAGAAAAAGAATTAATCGAAATCGAAAAATATATAAATGATTTAGAATTTAAAAATATGCTTTCAGGCGAGGATGACAATAAAAATTGCATTTTATCAATACATAGCGGAGCCGGCGGAACGGAGGCTCAAGATTGGGCGGAAATGTTGATGAGAATGTATTTAAGATTTTGCGAGAGGCAAGGATTTAAAACGGCAATATTAGACTATCTAGAAGGAGACGGAGCTGGGATTAAAAGCGCGACAATCGAAGTCGAAGGCGAATATGCGTACGGATATTTAAAGTCAGAAAATGGGGTTCATCGACTTGTAAGAATTTCTCCTTTTGACGCAAATAAAAGAAGGCATACTTCTTTTGCCGCTGTTTCTGTTATACCCGAGGCAGACGATACTATTGAAATAGATATAAATCCCGCCGATCTGAGAATAGATACTTATAGATCAGGAGGAAAAGGCGGGCAAAATGTCAATAAAGTTGAAACGGCTGTTCGCATTACTCATATTCCAACTGGAATTGTCGCAGCCTGTCAAAGCGAAAGATCGCAACATCAAAATAGAGAAAACGCGCTTAAGTTATTGAAATCAAAATTATATCAACTTGAAAAAGAAAAATTGGAAGCCCAAAAAGAAGAATTAGAAAAAAGCAAATTAAAAATCGAATGGGGAAGTCAAATTAGATCTTACGTATTTCATCCCTATAATCTTGTAAAGGATCATCGAACGGAAGTTGAAACTTCAAACGCTCAAGCCGTTATGGATGGCGAGCTTATGGAGTTTATTTGGGGCTATTTATTACAATTTGGAAATAAAAAATGAAATTTTATAAGAAAGGAGAAATAATTTGCAAAGAAGGAGAAGTCAATAAAAAATTTTACGTTCTCTTAGGTGGAAAAGCTGGCGTTTATAAAAACGGAATTAAAATAGCTGAATTTACAGAAAAGGGTTCCGTTTTTGGAGAATTGAGCGCGGTTTTAGGAACGCCAAGAAGCGCCGATATAATTGCAGACGAAATTTGTCAAGTTCTCGAGCTTCAATACGATTTCGACGATTTATTAAAAACAAATCCGAATGTTGTAAAGAAAATAATTGCTGCATTGGCAAATCGTTTAAATCAAACGACTGAAAAGTATGTTCGTTTATGCAAAGAAGTTAATAAAACTTGCGAAGATAAAGATTCAATAGAATGATCTTGTTTCTATAAATTGGAAGTCGCTAAAGAAATTTTAGTTTTGTCAGCGGCAAATTTTACTTTAAATAAAAAAAGCCGCCAACAAGGCGGCTTATAAATTTAATCCATCATCAAAACAGGTTCGATTTTCTTCAAAGCCCAATCGATTTCTTTTTTCTTAATTACAAGAGGAGGAGCAAAACGTATAACGTTATCATGTGTTTCTTTGCAGAGAACGCCTTTGTTTTTTAAAGCTTCGCAGAATCTTCTCGCTCCGCCAGCTTCTGGATGTAGCTCGACTCCAATGAATAATCCTTTGCCTCTTACTTCTTTAATGTGTTTAGATTTGATTTGAGACAATTTTTCTTTAAAGTAAGCTCCCATTTTAGCGGAATTTTCAATTAAACCTTCTTCGACTAAAACTTTCAAACTTTCTCTTGCAATTGCGCAAGCTAAAGGATTTCCGCCAAAAGTAGAGCCATGATCGCCGGGTCTGAACACTCCAAGAACATCTTTTCGCGATAAAACCGCCGATACTGGATAAAAGCCTCCTGAAAGCGCTTTGCCAATCGTTACTACGTCGGGCCTTATTCCTTCGTGTTCAAAAGCGAAAAGTTTTCCGGTTCTTCCCAAACCAGTTTGAATTTCGTCGCAAATAAGAAGAACGTTATTCTGTTTGCAAATTTCGCAGCATTTTTTCAAATAACCTTCTGGAGGAACAACTACGCCGCCTTCGCCTTGTATTGGCTCGACTATAAAAGCGGCTGTATTAGGCGTTATTGCCGCGGCTAATTCATCTGCGTCGCCATAAGGGATAATTTTATAACCAGGCGTAAAAGGTCCAAATCCGTCTCTATATTGCGGTTCTGTTGAAAATGAAATTATTGATATTGTTCTTCCGCCAAAATTATTTTGGCAAGCGATTATTTCAGCTTGTCCTTCTGGAATCCCTTTTACTTTATACGCCCATTTTCTTGCGGCTTTTAAAGCAGTTTCTACGGCTTCGGCTCCGCTATTCATCGGCAATGAAATGTCGAATCCAGTCAAGTCGTGGAGCTCTTTATATAATAAAGGCAATTGATTATTTCTGAAAGCTCTAGAAGTTAAAGTAACTTTTTTAGCTTGTTTCTTTAATGCTTTGTAAATTCTTGGATGGCAATGTCCTTGATTCACTGCAGAGTAAGCGGCTAAGCAATCTAAATATTTTTTGCCTTCGACATCTTCTACCCACGCGCCTTTAGCTTTTTTAATAACTACGTCAAGCGGATGATAATTGTGGGCGCCGTACATTTCTTCGAGCTTAATGTAATCTTCGGTTCTCATAATTCCCTTATTTTTGTTTATAAAAGGTATTGTCAATTTAATAAATTTTGTCCTGATTTTGCAACTTAAAAAAATTATTTTTATATAAAAATTTTATACGTTTAATTAAATATCTATGCGCGAAAAAAAAAATCTTAGCGTTTATATTCATATACCTTTTTGTCAAAGCAAATGCATTTATTGCGACTTTTATTCCGTTATAAAAAATGATAAAGTCAACGACTTTTTAGAAGCTTTACATATTGAAATTGAAAATAAGCTTGCAAATATGAATAATGAAGAATATGATTTATATACAATTTATTTTGGAGGCGGATCGCCGTCAGTTTTATCGCCGAAACAGATTCAAGGTATAATAACAAAGATTAAATCAATTTTTAAATCTTGCAATAAAAATATCGAAATTACTTTAGAGGCTAATCCCGGTCAATTAGATTTCATAAAATTGAAAGATTATCATTCGGCGGGAGTTAATCGATTGAGCGTCGGCGTTCAATCTTTTTTTGACGACGATTTAAAATTTTTATCAAGGGTTCACGAATCGAAAGATGCGATAAAAAATATCGAAGACGCATTCAAGGCAGGTTTTGAAAATATTAACGTCGATTTAATATTTAATCTTCCCAATCAAACAAAAAAAAGATGGATTGCAAATTTGCGCAAAGCAATTAGTCTTCCTATTTTGCACGTTTCCGCATATAGCTTAATTGTGGAGAAGGGAACTATCCTAAACAAGATGATTCTTGACAATAGGATAAAAATTGGGAATAGAAATTTTGACGCCGATTTATATAAAGCTGCCATCGATTTTTTTTATGAAAATAATTTTATTCAATATGAAGTTTCAAATTTTGCAAAGCAAGGGTTTGAATGCAAACATAATTTAACTTATTGGAATTATGAAAATTATATTGGCTTAGGTCCCTCGGCTCGCTCTTTTATCGATAAAAAAAGATTTTGGAATTATAGCTCCTTAAATTTTTATTTAAATTCTATTAAAGAAAAAAGGGACGCCGTTTGCGGATCTGAATTTTTAAGCGACGAAAAAATTATCGAAGAATTTTTTATGCTTGGACTTAGAACTGGATTATTGAAAATAGATAAAGCGAAAGACTTTATAGAAAATAAACTAATATTGGAAAAATTTATGTCGCAAATAGAAAATAAGTTATTGGTTTTACAGAAGGAAAAATATTTAGAATACGATAAAATAAACAAAATTATAAAATTAACCAAAAAGGGATTTTTAGTTTGCGATGAAATAATATTGAATCTTTTGAAAGTATTATAAAAATTCCAATCTTGAAAATTTAATAAGGTGAAATTTTATGGCAATGAGCGATTTTTTTAAGAAACGCTTGTAAATATGAAGGTTATCATTTAATATATATAAAATATATAATTTGATATAATTAAATGCTTTATTAAAAGTCGCAATACAAAGCTATTGAGGCTCTTGTTGCGTTATGCAATGAATTCCGCCTCCTCCGATGTTGATTGATCTTGCGTCTATTAAAATTATTTTTCTTTCGGGGAAAACTTTTTTTAATGTAAATTCTGATATTGAATCTAATTTTTTCCATTTTAGTGGATCGCCTTTTCGCCAATATTTCGACTGAATAACGACGTTATTGCTTATAAGAAAATTTAAATATCCTGTCGCAAGAACTACCGTAATCGGCTCTTTGCTTTTTATTGGATTATATGCTTTCATGCTGTCGTTTTCAACTAAATAATTATATACGCCGTCGCCTGGCTTTAATGTGTCGTAAATTGTTGGAGCGAAAGGCATAGGAATAAGTTCGAAAGGATGACCATCTTGATCGGTTTCGTTTTTTAATATTTGCAAATTAATATCCATTCTTTTTTTATTTTCAGCTATAATCGGATCTTTTAATTCTTCTTCGTCTAAACAATAAGCGTAAAGAATTTTATTTGGGGAAACGAACCGGACAATTTGATCTATATGTCCGCCTGTGGTTATAACAGTATATGCGTTAAGTTTTCCGTCGGGTCCTGGCAATAATCTTTTGAAGCTTAGTTCGTCGTCGTATAAGCCAAAAGGTAGCCAGATAATTTTTTTGACGCCGAAAATTCTTTTATATTCTGTTTCAATTTGTTTTTTTGTCAAATTCGGATTGCGGTGTTTTTCTACGCTTTCGACTAATATTAAAGTTCCTTTGCCGTTGAATTCTTTAGCTCCGCCTTCGGAAATAAGGGAAGATGTTATTAATGGCAAGTTTAATTTATGCGCGATTTTTTTATCGACAGATCCTTCGATCTGAGATAAAGGAGAAAATTCGTTTTCATATCCCCAAACGTTAAATTTAAAATCAATTATCGCTTTTTGGCCTTTTTTATTTTTGACAAATATCGGTCCCATATCTCTCATCCATATGTCTTCATATTGCAAAGGTATTATATTAACATTTTCTATCTTTGCTTTAGCTTGGTAAAGATAATCGATTATTTCTTTTTCAATAGTGGAATCGATTTTGGTTGAATCGTTATCGTTTGGTTTTGCAAGCAGATTTACTTTTAAATTTTCTGATAAAGCGGAGATAATTTCCGCTTGAGTTTTTTTTACGTTCAGTCCTTTTTTATTTTCGTATTTAGACCATGACATCCAAACGCTGTATTGCGGCTCGAATTCGCCGGGAAAATAAAAAACGGAGTCGCTTAAAGAGTTAAAATAAGAATAATGAATTTCTTTATTATTTTTTTTATTGCAAGCGATGAATAAGATAAATAAAATAGCAATAAAAAAATCAGTTATTATTTTGCTTCTTTGTCCTTTGCTTAACGACGAAAACGAATTTTTAAGCGAATTAATTTTATTCATTTTGAAAATTTTAAATAAAATAATTTTATTTTTTTATTTTATTATTTTAATTTAATAATAATTAAATAAAAACAAAATCAAAGGAGACAAATATGTTATTCGTATTGTCTATTGTTGCAATAATAATTTCGCTTTTAATTATTATGAAATCCTCAAAAAATACAGCCGGCAAAGAAAAAGGAATAGCAACTTTAGTTTTAGCGGTTTCTTTAACGATTGGACTATTTCAATGCGTTAAGGTAATTCCAGCTGGTCATGTGGGAGTTGTAGATTTCTTTGGCAACGTAAGCGATAAAACGTTAAAAAGCGGAATTAATTTTGTTAATCCGCTTGCTAAGATTATAAAGTTTTCGATCAAAACTCAAGAGTCTAAAGAAATTATGAACGTTCCGTCTAAAGAAGGCCTAAATGTTCAACTTGAAGTAAGTTTGTTGTACGCCTTAGATCCAGAAAAAGCCTCTTTGATTTATAAAACAGTTGGAGAAAACTATCCTGAGATCATTTTGGTTCCTCAATTTAGAAGCGTCGTAAGAGGCGTAACAGCAAAATATGAAGCTCAAGCTCTTTATACTTCGACGCGCGAAAAGTTAGCCGGCGAAATAAAAGAAGAATTATCCGCTTTGGTAAATCCAAGAGGAATTTTAATTGAAAATGTGCCTTTAAGACAAGTAATTTTGCCTGCCGGTCTTACTCAAGCAATTGAAGAAAAATTGAAAGCCGAGCAAGAGAGCCAGAGAATGGCTTTTGTATTGCAAAGAGAAGCTCAAGAAGCCGAAAGAAAAAGAATCGAGGCGAAAGGTATTGCGGATTTCCAAGAAATTGTTTCTAAAGGAATTAGCGAGCAATTGCTAAAGTGGAAAGGCATCGAAGCTACTGAAAAATTAGCAAACTCTTCTAATGCTAAAATTGTTATAGTAGGAGCTGGCAAAGACGGTTTGCCAATTATTCTTGGAGGAAATTAAATAATTGGAAATCTATTATGGACGCGCCAAAAAAAATTAAGCTTGATAAAGAAAAATCTTGTCTTGTAATTATATGGCAGAACAATGTTACGCATGAATTGCCTTTAAAATTTTTGAGGGATGAATCTCCTGACGCTGGAAATAAGGGAGAAACAATTTTATGGCGACATTACGATCCGCCAAAAAAAGAAAAGAAGGAAACGCCAGAAATGTATCAAGTAGAAAATATTATTCCAGTTGGTTCGTATGGCATTCAAATAGTTTGGAAAGACGGTTTTGACGATGGAATATATTCCTGGGATTTGCTTTGGAGATTTGGAGAATATATGGAAGTTAAGAATTCTTTATCGGCAGATTTTGAACACGATCATAATCACAATCATAAAGAAGGCAAGAAATAAACAAAAAGATAGTTTAATTATACGAATGTTTCGATAAGTTTAAATTTGAAATAAGTGATATGAAACATCCGTTGAAAAAATAAACCACAGAGAACGCAAAGAGGCGTAGAGTGTTTTTCATGGAGTAACTATAACGCATACCTTGTCATTGCGAGCGTTAGCGAAGCAATCCATTTCTCAGCTTAATCGAAATTGCTTCAAGACTTCGTCTGTGGCAATGACTACACATACACGTCATTGTGAGCGAAGTGGAGTTTTATTTTCCAGATATAAACAACTTGTGAATGATAAAGGATCCTCATTCTTCTAGTGGTATTAAGTTTCTTAATAAAAAAGTAAAAACAAACTATATTGATTTTTATTCAAGATATTGATAATTTATAAAACAAAAATCTAATAGTAAGAGGAGTATTAAATGAAAAAGTTTTCATTTGTTTTTTTAGCTTTGTTTAGTTTAACAGTTTTTGGCCAGAAAGCTAAAGTTGAAAAATTAGAAAAATTAAATTTAACAAATTTTGAGAATCAAGCTTATTACCCAGTTCTATCTAGCGACGGCAAAGTATATTTTACAAAATCAAATTATCAAGGAATTTATTCCTATGATTTAAAAACAAAAAAAATCGATATCATAACTGAAGATTTAGGCTCTGGATATGAATTTCAAATTTCGTCTGACGGAAAAACGATAATATATCGCAAAGACGAATTTATTAATAATTTAAAATACTCAAGCGTTATTAAATTGGAATTGCCAAAAAAAATTAAACAAACGCTTGTTGAAAATAATCGTTTTGTATCGCCTGCCAAAATTTTAAGCGGTGGAGAAATAGCTACCACAGTTCAATCGTCGTATAAAAGAATTGGAACTATCAAAGCTACAAATTTACAAATTAATCTTCCGAAGTATTACGTCGAAATAGAAAATCAATTGATAGCTTTATATGTCGATGGAACAAAAAAATTATTGGATCCTTTAAGAGTAAAAAATTATATCTGGCCAAGCGTATCGCCCGATAATAAAATGTTGCTTTTTGTCGCTGTTGGAGAAGGAGCTTTTGTTTCCGATTTAAATGGCAAAATTTTGCATAGGCTAGGATATGCGAACGCTCCCATTTGGTCTCCTGATGGAAAGTATATCGCATATATGATAGACGAAGACGACGGTCATAAATTATTAAGATCAAGCGTATATGTTATGCATTTAGAAACTAAAACCGTAAGTTTAATAGCTAAAGATTTAAAAGGAATGTATCCAAAATTATCGCCCGATGGAAAAATGTTGGCCTTTAATACCGAAGATGGAAATATTTATATCGCTTATTTGAAATATGATTCTAAGTAAATTAAAAATGTGGAGCGAAAAAATGAGAAATGATTTATATAAAAAATTTATAGTTTTATTTTTTGCGATACTGTTATCATATCCGTCAATGGCTCAAAACTTTAGCGGAATCAAAATATGCATAGACCCAGGACACGGAGCTTATGGCTCTGAAGATAGATATATTCCAGCGACAGGTTTCTGGGAATCTGAAAGCAATTGGATTAAAGCGAATTATCTAAAGGATATTTTAAGCGCTAAAAATGCGACTGTAATTTTGACAAGAAACTGTCAAGGAACAGGATGCGATATTAGTTTATCAGCTCGCGTGGCAGTTGCAAATAACAACAATGCCGATTATTTTCACTCAATACACAGCAATGCCGCTAATGCTTTAGCTAACTATACCGTTGTTTTTTTTAGAGGAGCTAATGACAACTCGCCAGCTTGGCCGCAAGCAAAACAAATGGGCGGCATTATGTCAAACGAAATATACAAAGTTAATTATACAACAGCAGGCTATAATCGATCTGATTATGGAAATCTTGGTTTTTATTTGGGAGTTTTAAGCGGATTAAATATGCCCGGAACATTAAGCGAAGGCTCTTTTCACGATTATATTATTGAAAGCTGGCGTTTAATGAATAACGAATATAAAAAACACGAATCGTGGGCAATAGCTAGATCGTTTCAAAAATTTTATAATAAAACTGATTTCCCAACCGGAATTATATGCGGATTTGTACGCGATCAAACAAAAATAACTTCATATCCGCAAAATAGCGCTTTAACGCATGATAAATATGTTCCTATAAATGGAGTTAAGGCGACAATTGTACAATTAAATAAAGTTTATAATGGCGATTCGAAAAATAACGGTTTTTACTTTTTTGAAAATATAGCTCCAGGAACATACGACGTTAAATTAGAAGCTAAAGGATATAAAAATAAAACGATAAGCGTTACGGTATCGGCAAATGTTTCCGTAAGAGAACATATATATTTGGATACAGCCGCAGCCGTTCCAACTTTCCAAACTTTATGGGAAAGATGTTCGCGCGCCAGCTCTAAGCCCGCCTGGTTTGGAAGCAATACTGAAAGAGGCATCGCTTATACTAATGGGAAATTGTATGTGGCAAGCAGAGGAGAAGGTTCGCCAAAAATTAAAATTTTGAACGCTTTGACAGGTCAGGATATTGGCGAATTAAATATGAATGGAGTCTCCGGCGGAACTTATGCAATAAACGACGTGGAAAGCTCATGGGATGGAAAAATATTTGGTTGCAATTTAACGACGGATGCCAAAACCTCGCCATTTAAAATTTATGTCTGGAATAGCGATAATTCAGCTGCGGAATTGTTTATAAGTTTTGCCGCTTCTGAAGCTTTAAGATTAGGAGATAATTTTACTGTTTACGGAAGTTATTCTTCAAACGCTGCTATTTACGCTTCAGCCCAACAAACATCCAAAGTTTTTAGATGGTTGATTGTAAACGGGACATTGCAAAGTCAAACGCCTGAAATAATAACGCTGCAAAATCTAACTTTAGGATATACTCCTTCAGTAGCTCCTTTTGGTTATGATGCAAACAGCGATTTTTACGTTAATGCTTTAGGCATTCAAGTTAGTTTATTTGGAGCAAATGGACAAAATAAAGGCAGTATAAGCGGATCTGTAATACCAACTGGAAGTTCTTCAATTAAAACTTTTGTTAAAGATAGCAAAAGATTTTTAGCCGCCTTTCAATTTAATAATACGGCAGGAGATCCAAATGGACAAAATGTAAGAATAGTAGAAGTTACAGCTGGAAGCTCTGGAGTTTCAGAATCTGACGTATATGGAGTAACGCCGCGTTTAGGCGATGACAATAATGCAAATGGAACTGGCGATTTTGCATATTGGGCTGACGGCCAAGGAAATTATGTGATTTTTGTTCTTGCGACTAATAGCGGTTTAGGAGCATACTGGTGTAAAGCCGAACCGCTATACAATGGCGGAAGTTTGACCGATGTCGAAAAAGATAATAAGACAACAAATTTGCTTGCAAGCGAATATTGGCTTCAACAAAATTTTCCGAATCCATTTAATCCGCAAACAATTATTGAATTTAATTTGCCTTCGGACGGAGAAACATCATTGAAAGTTTACGATTTATTAGGCAAAGAAGTTTTCAAGATTTACGAAGGTCGTTTAAATTCCGGCTTGCATCGTTTTACTTTTAACGCCATGGGTTTGAACAGCGGAGTTTATATTTACAAATTAACTTTTGAAGGCAAGTCAATTTCAAGGAAGATGTTATATATAAAGTGATAGCGTAATTTTTTATACGAAAGTTTTAATGAAAAATTAAAACTTTCGTTTTTTATCAATTTTAAGAGGTCAATAATGAAAAGAAAATACTTTATTGCATTTATTTTTTTCGAGCTTTTAATTAATGGGCAAGCGATATCACAAGATTTTTCAGGAATAAAAATATGTATAGATCCCGGCCATGGAGCTTACGGACCAAACGATAGAAATATTCCTGACGTAGGTTTTTGGGAATCTGAAAGCAATTGGATAAAAGCTAATCAACTAAAACAAATTTTAACTGCTCATAACGCTAATGTTATTTTAACCAGAAATTGCCAAGGAACTGGATGCGATATTAGTTTATCGTCTCGCGTTGCGATTGCAAATCAAAATAATGCCGATTTTTTTCATTCCATACACAGCAACGCCGCAAATCAACTTGCTAATTATACGCTATTGCTCTTTAGAGGACTTAACGACAATTCTCCTGAAAATCCTCTTGCAAAACAGATGGGCGCCATAATGTCTGTGGAAATATACAATGTCCATCGAACGACAGCCTCTTACAATAGGGCTGATTATTCTTTTCTTGGCTATCATTTAGGAGTTTTAAACGGCTTAAATATGCCTGGAACATTAAGCGAAGGATCTTTTCATGATTATAGAATAGAATGTTGGCGTTTAATGAACAATGAATACAAAAAGCA
>Ga0068706_1000007_pt1 | contig 111728 bp, 90 predicted proteins | sample YNPMSBMetaG_FD_65632 | JGI IMG/M metagenome (GOLD analysis project Ga0068706, IMG submission 65632) | Anoxygenic and chlorotrophic microbial mat microbial communities from Yellowstone National Park, USA - YNP MS-B MetaG | ecosystem: Environmental > Aquatic > Thermal springs > Hot (42-90C) >...
AAGAAATAACTTTATTATCAAAAGTATTCCAGTTAATAGGTTTGGTTTTGTTATCTGTTAGCATCATATAGATTCTTTGTCTCATGCTTTGCCCTAAATCTTGAAATAATTCAAATTCTTTCATATATCCCTCCAATTTAAAATGTATTCTTAAAAATTCTAAAAATGTTTTTGCAGAAAAGTTTTTTACGGGTGGATTTTTAGTAGCATTTTGCCTAAATATTTCAGACATTATGCAATATCTTGCATATTTGGTAACTAAATAAAAAACTCTTTGATTTTGCGAAATTGTTTGCAGAAATTCTTTTGAAAAGTCAATCCTAATATATTTGTCTCCTTTTCTAACATATCCATATAATAGATTTATATTATTCTCATTAAATAGAGAATTTATCTCTGCTTCAATTTTAATAACATTTTTGATAACAGACTCTTGAAGTATAAACATATCCATCAAAGGATTTTTTGAATACAGATTAAAATTAAAAACCTGTAATTCTTTGATAGTAGACTCTTTTTGTAATACCTGTTTCTCGTATTCTATCAATGGTTTAAAAATGTGAGCAAAATTATAATTTTTCAGAGATTCAAAATGAGACCTTAGAGCATTATTCAGATTTTCCATTTCATCCAAATTTGGAGTATAGAAAACTATTGCATCTTGTTTATTACCTAAAAAGATAAAAGATTGAGTTATAGCTAAATTAGAAACCAAACACTTAGGACATATAAACAGAGTTGGTTCATTAAACCAAAAAGTAATATATTGTGAAGGTGCAAAAAAGAAAACATCCCTTGTTAATCTTTTTCCACTATGGTCATTGCAAAATGAACATTTGGAACTTTTGACGATATCTGAACTTAGCTTATCTTTAACTTTTTTTAGTGTTTCCTCTCCCCTAACATTCATATCTGCTTGAAAATTTAATAGAATATTGTTTAACAAATTTACACTTTTCTGCCACACTATCTCTTTTACTATTTTTTCTATATTTTCTTCCTTGATTATATTTTCTTCCTTGATTTTTTCTGAGATCAAGATAGAAATCTTATCAACAAGTCCAAATAATCCATTTGTTTTATAATAACTCTTTAAATCATTGTTAGTTATAACTATCTTTTCCTCAAGTTTAGTTTTGTTTTTCTTTTTTGTTCCTTTTTCCTCTTTGTTTGATTTCAAATTTTCAAGAATTTTTTCATAGAAATAATCAACCCCATTATCTATAGTAAGCTTAGATATAATATCCTCTAAAAGTTTTTCTTTATCTCTTTCTACTGAAATATAGTACGTCTTATCACTTTCATACTTTATCTCAAAAAAATCTAATACCTTTTTCAATCCAAGTATCCCCAAATCATATTGAAAATTACCTGTAAGGGTAAATGTAAGTTTATTATTCTCACTCATTCCCCACCCCCGCATTATAAAGCCAGTTTGATGGATAAAGTATGATTTCAGACATTTATTCCTCCAAATTAAAATATTTTTTAACAATTTTTTCTACAATAATAGCTGTTTTTAAAGACTCCTTTGCCTCCTCTTCTGTAGCTTCAACTCCCGGATACCTTACTTCAACAGCATAGCTTGATAATTCAACAAGTTTTTCCTTTATCTTTTGAACTTCCGGAACTATATTCTTGCACTTTTCGTACAAAATTTCTAAGTCATGAGTTTTTTCAAAATAGATTTCATTCTCCTGTAAAATTGCCTTCAAAAACTTTTCTACAGCCTGTTGAGAATGAAAACAAACCGCATCATACACAGCTTCTTTTTCTTTCATTTCTCTCTGAGCCACAAGTAAATCTTTTTTAGCCTTTTTTAGCCACTCTTCTGTTATTTTCTTCACAACTCAATACCTTTTTCTAATATATCTTTTATAAAAAAGTCCCCCCCTCTATATCTTTCCTCCACAAACTCTGGTGTTCGCACAATTATATCCATTGGCTTTTTCATATCAAAATTTTCATCTAATGCCATTCTGATAACCGCTGCTTGCTTTGGAAATCTCATATTAGTATTCATAATGACAAATAAATCTATATCACTATCTTTATCAGGTTTACCATAAGCATACGAGCCAAAAAGAATAACCTTTTGAGCATGAAAGTGTTCTTTTATAAAACTTGCAACTTTTTGTAAAACTTCTCTCATTCTTCAACCACCCCCGCATTATAAAGCCAGTTTGATGGATAAAGTGTTATTTCTTCACTCATTCATTCCTCCGGTTTAAAATATTTTTTTTATATAACTTTTTATCTAATTATATCTTTATGTTATTATGTTTTTAGCTTATTATATCTAGCATTCCAAACCCTTCACTTCTTCTTGCACCAATACCGATATCATAAAAAAGCTTTAAAATATCATTATCTCCTTTTACATTCATAATACATTTTATTCCTGGATAAGTTATTTTAAATTTACTCACTTTTGAACTATGAATTGTAGGAACTAACTCAATATTTGGAAAATTAAATTCTAAATCATTTTCATTAATTTCTCTATCAAGAAATTTTTTAACAAGATAAATTGCATTTTTTTTTAAGTTAAAAATAAATTGATCCATTGTTTTTTCTTTATAGTATTTTAATTTTTTCTCACTTAGTAAATTCTCAGGAACAACATAATAATCCCCATCATCTATATCCCTTATAAGAATTGGAGATAAAGTTTTAAAAACAACTTCATTTTTTGTAATTTTTTTATTAGGGTAAAGATAAAAATCTGAAATTTTATTAATTTCTTGCTTAAAGAGCTTCATATTTGATACCACTTTTTTATTATTTAATCCATTGTAAACCCTCATAAGAAATTCATAATCATTAGTTGTAAAAAAGAAATTTATGGAATTTTTACCTTCAAGAAACTTAAAATTATACCCATCTTTTTTAACAGGCATATATACAGAAAAAGTAAATGGTTTTGACTTATTTCCTTCATAAAAATAATTAATAAAATTTTCCCCATTTTCAGAACTGCTTTTTAAGGATTCCTTTATAAGAGATACAAAATGATTTCTATAATCAGTTGGAATAATTAATTTTGATGGTTCTTTAAAATAAATTCTACATGTAAATCTCATATTAGTCTCTCCAAGATCTTAATAAATGATATATATATATCATATTTTAAAATTTTGTCAAGAGATATTTTATTAACATGAATAAATGTTATAATTTGTGTTAAATTATTATTTGTTTTTATTATTCAAAAGATAAAAAAAAGTGGGGAACAATCTGGCCCCCACTTATCGATTTTATTAAAGATATTATATCCCACCTGCTATTCTTATACCATAAGTAAATGAATAATTTGTAAATCCCTGAAAAAGTGGCCCTGGTATCATATTTGTTATAACTTAAAACGCACCATAGATAAAGATCTCAAAAAACATATTTGGTTTTATACCAAGGTCAACTGTAAGTTCATTTAATATCGAAAAATAGCCTTTTACATTTGTTATATATGGATAATAATTAGAATTTTTAAGACCTATTCCTCCAAAACCAAACCAATATAAAATATTAAGATCAACAATATTCCCTTCAAATAATTGATACCCCCATATAACACCACCAAAACCACCTGCAATACCCTTATTTTCCGAATAAATACTATTTTCAAAAATTGCAACACCAAAACCACCTATGTAACTAAAGTTAATTGTATTTTGTAATTTTTTAAGTTCTATTATTGGAAGCATATTTGAAGGAAAATTTGCACCTGAAAATATCCCACCACCACCTACACTAAATGCATAACAAATATTTGAACTCATTACAAAAATAAAACAAAATAACAATAAAATTATTAAATTAAAAGAAAAAATTTCTAATTTTGATTTCATTAAAACCTCTTAAATTTTTTTAAATTAAATTAATATTTATTAAAAATATTTATATCTATCTTATAGTTTAAGTTTTAAAAATTTCAACTGTTATTTCTTTTTTTAATCCTAAACTTTTTTAACTTTTTTAATACTTTTTTTCTTTTTTAATATATATTTTTTAAAATATTTTTTATTTTAAAATAATCTTTATTTTTTGTATACTTTTTTTACATTTGTATTATATTTTTATTAAGGAGTAATTTTTTATGATCATTCTTATAGATGATGAATATAATATAAGATCTGCACTTAAAAGATTTATCGAACTAAATGGTCTTAAAGTAAATGATTTTGAAAATGGAGCAAAAGCTTTAGAATTTATAGAAGAAAATTCAAGTGAAATAGATTGTATCATAACTGATCTTGTTATGCCAGAACTTGATGGCAGAAAGCTTTTTAATATAATAAAAACCCAATATCCTTTTATACCCGTTATTATTATTTCAGGGAAAGCAACTGTTGAAGATGCTGTTAATCTTATGAAAGAAGGAGTTTATGATTTTTTTATAAAACCTTTTGAGAATATCGACAAAATCATAGTTGTTATAAAAAAAGCGATCGAATGGTCAAAGTTCAAAAAAGATTATGAAATATTAAAACAAAGTTCTCTAAAAACCTCACATTTTGAAAATATTATTGGAAGATCAAAAAAGATGCTCGATATTTTTGAAACAGTTAATCAGATAGCACCAACAAAAGCTACTGTTCTTATATATGGGGAAACAGGAACAGGTAAGGAACTTATAGCAGAAGCAATACATAAAAAATCAGGTCGAGAAGGTCAACTTGTAAAAGTTAATTGCTCAGCCTTAACAGAAACCTTGCTTGAATCTGAACTTTTTGGCCATGAAAAAGGAGCATTTACAGGCGCAATAAGAACAAAACCGGGTAAATTTGAACTTGCAGACAGAGGAACAATCTTTCTTGATGAAATAGGAGAGATCTCACCTGCTATTCAGGTAAAGCTTTTAAGAATCCTTCAGCATAAAGAATTTGAAAGAGTTGGTGGAGAAAAACCTATAAAGGTCGATGTTAGAATAATAGCAGCAACAAACAAAGACCTAAATGAACTTGTAAAGCAAGGAAAATTTAGGGATGATCTTTATTGGAGATTAAATGTAATACGAATAGTTATGCCCCCTTTAAGAGAAAGAAAAGAAGATATTCCTCTTCTTGTAAAATATTTTATTGATAAATTTTCAAAAGAAAACAATAAAAATATAGTATCAATTACTCCAGCTGCATTAAATATCCTTGTTTCATATAGTTGGCCCGGAAATGTTCGTGAACTTGAAAATACAATTGAAAATATGATTGTTATGTCAAGAAATAATGTTCTTGATATTGATGATATCCCATCATATATAATGAGCCAGGTTTCAAAAATACCCGATTTTGTTACATCAGATATAACAGGTTCAAAAGAGAAATATCTTCAGGTTAAACTTGGTACTCCTCTTGAAGAACTTGAAAAAAAATATATAGAATTTACTCTTTCAAAAATAAAAAACAAGGCAAAAGTTGCAAGGATCCTTGGAATTGGAAGAAAAACTCTTTATAACAAACTTGAAAGATATGGTTTAATGACAAAGGATGAAAATGAAACAGAAGAAATTTTTGAAAATGATAGTGAAAATTTTTCTGAAACTTAAATAAAATAAAAAATAAAATATAAAATAAAATTAAAACAAAAAATTAAAACAAAATAAAAAATAAAGCAAAAATTAAAAATAAATTAAAAGTAAAAGTAAACTAAAAATAAATAAAAATTTAATAAAAATTTATTAAAAAAGCATCAGGTGATAAAATGGGAAAAACAAAAATACCAGATGAAAAAATAAACTTAAAAGAAGGTGAAAGAAGATTTGTAACAGTTCTTTTTACAGATATGAAAAATTTTACCAATCTTTCAAGTAGACTCGATCCAGAAGAACTTCATCAACTTATGAATAAAGTTTTTTCAATATTTGAATCAATTGTAAAAAAATTTGATGGTACAATAGAAAAATATATCGGAGATGCTCTTGTTGCAATTTTTGGAGCAAAAAAAATCCATGAAGATGATCCATCAAGAGCTATAAATTGTGCACTTGAAATGTTAGACTCAATAAATGACATAAATGAATCCTTAAGAGAATCAAATATAGAATTAAAATTTAGGACTGGTATAAATTCTGGAGTTGTTACTGTTGGGAAAAGAGGTGAATTTGATGTTGTTACAGGAGATACTCTTGCAATAGCTTCAAGACTCCAAGAAGCAGCAGAGGAAAATTCCATCCTTGTTTCTGAAACAACAAAAGAGGAATCTGATTATGATTTTATATTTTCCCAACCTATTGAATTAACCTTGAAAGGAGTAAGTGGAAAAATTACAGCTTATAAAGTTTTAGGTTATAACTATACTTTTTTCAACTACAATACACCTTTTATTGGACGAGAACAACATATAAATAAAATATTAAAAAAATACATAAAATTTAATGGTGATAAAATAGATGGCTTTTACATAACAGGTGAACAGGGCTCAGGTAAAACAAGAATTGTTGCTGAATTTTATAAAAAGCTTAAAGAATTTCCAGATTACAATGGCGCTTTTTTAATAGCAAAAGCAGGTTCCTTTCCATTTTTTAAGTTTGGAGTTATCTCAAATCTTATATTAAATTACTTAAAATTAAGTAAATATGACTCAAAAGAGAAGATAACAAAAACTCTTTCTGATAAACTCTCTATTGATGATGAACAAATTATAACTCAATTTCTATATCTTATAGATCCCGAGCTTTATGAAGATATCAGAGTAAACTCTAGTTTTGAATTTTTAAAAGAAAATAAAAAGAATAAAAATATAAAAAATAGTGATCTAATTATAAAACAGCAGGATAAAATAGATCCATATATTGTTTTACTTAAAATTATTGAAAAGATCTTTCAAAAACATCAAAGCCAAATATATTTCCCCATTATTTTCATAGATTCTGTTGACCAAATAGATAAAGAATCAAGAGATTTTTTAAGATATTTCTTTGATAAATCAGCTATAAAACCTTTTTTTCTTATATCATCAGATATAATTGATCAAAATGTTTTATCACTTTTTCTTGGAATAGAAGAATTACAAATTCCACCTTTAAATGAAGATGAAGCATTCAATTATATTAAATCACTACTAAAAGTTGATATTTCTGATGATGATATAAAAATAATTGTTGAAAGAACAAAAGGAAACCCTCTTTTTATAGAAGAGTATATAAAATTTATAAATAAAACAGGAAATATAAATCAAGTACCAACAACAATTCAAAATCTTGTACTCTCCTTGTTTGATAAGTACTCCCAAGACATCAAAGACCTACTTTACAAATGTTCTGTTTTTAGACACTCTTTTAAGATAGAGTATCTTGAATATATCTACAATAAAATAGGAGAAAAATTTGACAACCTTAAAGAAAAACTTGATCTTCTTGTAAAAGACAAGATACTTATTTATGAAAAAGAGATCTATAGATTTAGACAGAGTCTCATAAAAGATATACTTTATAACTCCCTTCTTACCCAAAATAAAAGAATTCTCCATAAATTAATTGCAAACCTTCTTATAGAAAATGAAAAAAGCTCATTATCAACAATTTTATACCACCTTATAAATGCTTCAGAATATGAAATGGCTAAGGATTACCTCATAAACCATGCTTCATCAATAAATATAGATTATATCAATTATATTGATACTATTTTAAATAATCTTGAAAATATTGATTCAGAATCAAATTTTGATCTTCTTGATATCAAATTCACAATACTTTTTAACAATGGTAGAATCGAAGAGGCAAATGAGACTTTAAATAAACTTTTAAAAATTGCCCTTCTTGAAAACAAATTAAAATATTTTGCAATAACTTTTCACTATATGACTGTTATATACAAAACTCAATCAGATTTTAATAATGTTTGTTTTTATGGTAAAAAAGCTATTTATTATTATTTAAAAATAAAAGAAAATGATCCAGAACTTTTTAAAGAATATAAAAGCTTATTTTCAAATATTGTATTTTTTACAGCAACATCTTTATACTTAATTGATAAAAAAGATGAAGCTTTAAGTTATGTTGATATGCTTGATAATAATGAATTATCAAAACAAAGATTTTATTCGATCTATTATTTTTATGAAGGTGAATATGATAAAGGGATAAAGATACTTGAAGATATATTAAATAAATCAATAGAAAATGCAGAGGATTTCAATATTTTATTTATAATAGATGAACTTATAGATCTTTTATATGAAGCTGGAAATTTTGAAAAAATAATTTCCTATACAGATAAACTAAAAGATAGGTTTCCATTTAATTATAGATTTCTTTCAAAATTTTATTCCTATCTTGGAATCTCTTTGTGTTATCTAAAACAATCAGATAAAGGGCTTGAGTATTTAAAAAAAGCAGAATATTTTGTAAATCAGCTAAAAAATGATTACTTAAAAGCTCGTGTTTATGCTTTTTTATCAGAAGGATTTTTTCTTATAAATGATATAGAAAAATCACTTTATTATGGAAAAGAGGGTTTAATTTTTGCAATTAAAAATAAAGATCACCTTCAAATTTATGAATTTTATCTTATTCTTGCATCTATTTATATAAAAATAAATAACAAAGAAAATATAAAAATTTATATAAAAGAAGCTGAATTTTACAAGGATTATGGTTTTATTTTTGATTTAAAATATAAAGCACTTTTATTATACATGAAATATAAATATCTTGAAACAGATAAAGAAAAAAAAGAAAATCTTATAAAAGAAGCTTATCAAAATGTTATGGAAAAAATAAAAAATATAAAAAATGAAGAAACATTAAAAAGACTTTTAAAAACAAGATTACATGGAGAAATAATAGAAGAGTATGAAAAAAATTTTTCAAAAATAAATAAAAATTAATAAAGGAGAGATGTCCGAGTGGTCGAAGGAGATGGTCTCGAAAACCATTATCCTGGATAAAACCAGGATCGGGGGTTCAAATCCCCCTCTCTCCGAATCTAAAAAACTTATAAAAAAGCCCCATCTAAAATGGGGCTTTTTATTTTTAATTATTTTATATATAAATAAAAACTTCAATTTTTAATATTTACCAGGAGTATTATCAGATTGACCAGGATCATACCATGCTTCCATAAGTTCACGCCAGGTTTCAACGATGCCATCAGTATCTGAGTTTGCAAAATCAATATAACCATAGTAATGTCCGCCTGGCCACCATGCATTTGTATCTTCTGATGTGTACCACCATTGATATGCATAATGAGAACGATCATCATAAGTTAAATTCCCTCTTGAGAAAAAGATTGAAAGACCTCTTTTAACATCAGAACCCACCCCATAATAATTTCCATATTTTGAACCAGCATAAGCAGCAATAACTGCAGATTTCAAATTATCAATAACATTTTTTATTTTAAGTTTTAAGTTATCTGAAATATCGATTAAATTATTATATAACTTTGCACATAAACTATATATATCATAGTATGGATAATCAATAGATTCCTCATCATCCCTATAAAAATGATAAGCTAAATCTCTTAAACTTTCTATAGATGATTTTTTATTTTCATTATAGATAGCAACAGCCAAATTATCAAGAGCAGTTTTTAAAGCTCCTATCTTTGATAAATCTATTGCTGATTGTGTTTGATCAGTTTGTTGTGATATTGTTGATTCTTTATATTGTTTTACAACAAGTTTTCCAAGCTCTATAGCATCATTTGAACTTCCATCTTTCATACCTTGAAATAATTTTTTATAATCCCATCCATAACCCCACTCAAGAGCCATAGAACCAGCCATAACTTTTGCAAGATCTCTAAACTCATAAGCAACTTCAACAGTTGCCATAAGACATGCATCAAATCCTATAAAATCAAGTTTGTTTGAAGAATTAAAGTATTGAGAAACAGCTTGTTGAACCTCATCAAGATAGAGACAATCCCCACCATTTGTGTCATCCCAGCAAACAGCTTTAACAGAACTTCTCTCTGAAGATGAACCATAAGATCTACTTCTTGCACCACCACCATGATTCCAGAGAATCAGAGCATAATGTTGTGAGGGATAATTAGTTTTGCAATAATTGATAAAGTTTTTTAATGTATTTGGGTCTCCCATATTTATTTCAGCTCCATCAGTAAACCATCCATTTGTTTTTTTTGTAAAAGTATTATTTTGATTCATCTGATATATTCTTGCACCATCCCAGTTTGAAGATTCTCCTAAAAAATTTGTATCATTATAACCTGAAATTCTATCAATTAAAACAACTACTTTTATATTCGGTTTACCTAAACCATTTAAACCCCTTACTATCTCAGTAAAGTCATCTATAGCATATTGCTCAAGATTATTATCAGCATCCATATAGATCATAAAAGTCCATGACTCTGTTGGCCCAAAGTTTTCACTTAAAGTACCAAAAGGCCCATTTTCAGGTATTGTATCCGGCTCATTTTCAGGTTTTGTATCCTTTTTTTCAATAGGGTTTGGACAACCAAAAAAGACTAAAAATAAAAATAGGAAAAATAATATAAAAATTATTTTTGTTTTTTTCACTTTTACCTCCCTTAATACAATTACTTATAGCATAGTTTAAATATTTTTCAACTTTATCAAAAACTTATTCTTTTATAAAAAATTTTTAACTTGTAAAATTTAAAAATTAACATATTTTATAAATATGAACATATTAATAACAAATGATGACGGTATCTCATCTTTTGGATTAAAAGTTTTATACAATACATTCAAAGAGACTGATAACCTTTATGTTGTTGCACCTTCATCAGAAAAATCAGGCTCATCCCATGCTATTTCTCTCTTTAAACCAATTTATTATGATATTCTTGAAAAAAATATAATCTCTCTAGAAGGTTTACCTGTTGATTGTGTTGTTACAGGACTAAGAGGCTTTTTTAAGGATATAAAATTTGATATCTTACTTTCCGGGATTAACAAAGGTCCAAATTTAGGAAATGATATTTTTTATTCAGGTACATTTGCAGCTGCTATGAGAGCAGCAGAAGAGGGACTCTTTTCATTTGCTTTTTCTATTTCAACTTATACTGAACCATACCTTTTTTCTGATTGTTCTGAGTCCATAAAAATCATTGTTGAAAAGATCCTCTTAGCTAAAAAAGATATCTTAAAAAGAGCAGCGAAATTTTATAAAAATATCTATCCAGAGATAAATAATAACACTATAGAAGAAGAAATCTCTGAAAATATAACAGCAGCATTCAATATAAATTTCCCTCCATTTGATATAGACCCTTTAAAAATAAAACCCGCATACATCTCAAAAAGAGATTATAAAGACAAAATAATTTTTGAATCAAAAAAAGCTGAAAATTTTGTTGTTATTGAAGGAGAAATTCCCGAATCTTCCAATTTATGCTTCGTAGACTCATACCTTATAAAACAGGGTTATACATCGATTACTCCTATTTTTTATACAAACTACGGAACCCCTTTTATTTATCCCGAAGCATTAAATGATATTTTTTAGTTTTTACATATTTAAAACAAAAAAATAAAAAAAATCAAAGAACTAAAATATTTAAAAAATAAATAATTAAAAATAAATTATAAAAAAACTAAAAAATTAATTATGGTAGAAAGCCCTGTTGAAAAATATATAATTCAAGCAAAAAACAATTTTCTTAAATCTGATTATGATAAAGCACTCAAATATTTAAATAAAGCTTTATTTTTTGAAAAAGATAATGAAAAAGCAAACTATTTTAAAGGGCTTATCTATATAAGAATGAGAAAATATAAAGAAAGTCTTGACCCTCTTAAAATTGTTGCAGAAAAAACAAAAGATTTTCTTATTAAAAATCAAGTCCATTTACTAATAGGATACATATATGACTATATAGGAAATTACTATAAAGCAATAGAATATTTTGAAAAAGTTTTAAAAGCTGGATTTGAATCAACTCAGACATATAATGCCCTTGGAGCTCTTTATTATAAAATAGGTGAAGTTAAAAAAGCAATAAGTTATGTTAAAAAAGCTTTATCTATAAATAGAAACAACTATAATGCTATGAATACATTAGGCTATATTCTTGTTGATTCTGGAATTAATATCGACACTGGCCTAAAACTTATAAAAAAATCACTTGAAAATGATATGGAAAACCCAGCAAGATTAGACTCAATGGGATGGGCTTATTTTAAAAAAGGAGAATATAATTTAGCATATACTTTTTTAAAAAAAGCTTTAGAAAAATTACCTGATGATCCAACTATAAATGAACACATGAAAGAATTATCATTTAAAATCTCAAATAATTAATAATCTATTATTATTAAAAAATAAAAAAAATATGCCCGGGGGGAGTTGAACCCCCAACCAATGGATCCGCAATCCATTGCTCTATCCAGTTGAGCTACGGGCACTTTTTAAAAAACTATAATAAAATTCTTTTTTATCAATACTATTTTTTAATCTTTTCAATATAGGAAACTTTTATATATAAGATTCAACATATTAAACTTTAATTTTAATTGAAATTTAACAGTTTTATGCTATTTTTTTTCAAGTTTTATGAGAAATATTTGGATATCAAAAATAAAAATAACAAATTTAAACACAGAAGAACTTTTAAACCTAATAAAAGAAAATATTAAAAATAAAAAAGAAACTCATATTATTACATTAAACTCTATTATTTTTACCAAATCTCTTTTTAATAAAAACTTAAAAAAATTATTAAAAAGTGCTGATATTATTATTCCAGAATCTGAAGGAATTAAATTACTCCTTAGTATCTCAAATAAAAAAATAAAAGAAAAAATAAATGGAATTGACCTTGCAAAAAAACTTCTTGACCTTGCTGAAAGGGAAAATTTCTCTGTTTTTTTACTTGGTGGTTCAAAAGAGGTTTCTCTTCTTGCTGAAAAAAATGTAAGAGCTACTTTTAAAAAACTAAGACTTGTTGGAAGATATCATGGTTATTTTAAAGATAAAAAAGAGGAAGAAAATATTGTTTTAACTATAAAAAAATTATCCCCTGATATTCTTTTTGTTGCTATGGGGTTCCCAAAACAGGATATATTTATTTCAAATTATAAAGATAATTTAAATTCAACAATTATGATTGGAGTTGGGGGAACATTTGATATTTTTTCAGGGAAAAAAAGAAGAGCTCCTTCCTTTTTCATTAAAAACAAACTTGAATGGTTTTATAGAATCATAACAAATCCAACAAAATATTATCAAATCTTTCTTCTTTTACTATTTTGTATATACATTTTATTTACACTTATAAAAAGAACTTTTAAATCGATCAAGGTTTTCTTTTACATAAAATTTATAAGAGATAAAAGAAAAAAATATTAATAATAAAACTAAATAAAACAAAATAAATTAAATTTAAAAAAATAAAATTAAATATAAAAGAATAAATAAAGTAAATTAAAACAAGGAATAAAAATGATAGAACCAAAGATATTGAAAGGATTTAAAGATTCTCTTCCTGATGAAGAAATAATAAGAAAAAAATTTATAAGAAAAATAGAAGATTCTCTTTTAAGTATAGGTTATCTTCCCATAGATACCCCTGCTCTTGAATATTTTGAAATACTTTCTGGTAAAAGTGGAGAGGAGTCAGAAAAACAGATCTTCTCTTTTGAAGATGCTGGTGGAAGAAAAGTTGGTTTAAGGTTTGATCTTACAGTTCCTCTTGCAAGGTTTGTTGCACTTCATTTAAATGAACTTGCTTTTCCTTTTAAAAGGTTTCATATAGCAAAAGTTTGGAGAGGTGAAAAACCTCAAAAAGGAAGATATAGAGAGTTTTATCAAGCTGATTTTGATATAATAGGTTCTGATACAATTGGTTCAGATATTGAGATTTTAAACACTGTTATAAACTTGATGGAATCATTAAATATTTCAAATTATAAAATTTTTATAAATGATAGAAAACTTCTTTCTGAAATCTTTAAAAGATTAAACCTTCAAGAATATGAAATCTCTATAATGAGAATATTTGATAAGATTAAAAAAATAACAAAAGAAGAGTTAAAAGGAGAACTTATTAAACTTAATTTAAATGAATCTACTATAGATAAACTTTTTAATATACTAAAACTTTATGATAATCATAAAGAATTTTTTCAATTTATAAAAAAAGATTTTAATATTGAAAATACAAGACTTGAAGAGATCATGGAGATTTTTGATTCATCGGGAAAAATAAGCAATATAAAAATAGATCTTTCAATTACAAGAGGACTTGACTATTATACAGGTGTTGTTTTTGAAACATATATTGATGATGCTATTAATTTTGGTTCTGTTTGCAGTGGTGGAAGATATGAAAATCTTGTTTCTTTGTTTTCAAAAAATGTATATTCAGGAATTGGTGGTTCAATAGGTCTTGATAGATTAATAGCTATACTTGAAGAAAAAGGGAAACTTGAAAAAAATAGTTTTAATAATATTTTAATAATAAATTTTTCAAATAAATATTTACCCCTTTATTTTGACTTACAAAAAAAGATAATTGAAAATAATATTATTTGTGAAATTTTTCCCGATTCAGATAAAATTGCAAAACAATTCAAATATGCAGATAAAAAAGGTATAAGATTTACTCTTATTATTGGTGAAGATGAAATAAAAAATAAAAAGATTAAATTAAAAGATTTAAAAGATGGAACAGAGCATATCTTTGAAGATATTGAAGGAATCATTGAATATGTAAAAAACATTAAAGTTTAAAGAAAATATAAAAAACTTAAAAATCAAAGTAAAAATAAATTGAACAAAATCAAAATTTTTATGAATTAAATCCAATCTCCTCAAAGAGTCTATATATAAGTAAAGGTTCAAAAACAATTTTTTCCACTATTTGTAATCCAATATCAAAAAACTCTTCATTTGGGTCCTTTTTTGTCCATACAACTTTAGCCTTAAAATGCAATTTATTTGGTAGCTCATTTGCTATATCTTTTGGTATATTTATAAACAACTCATAAATTTGATTTTTTTCATATGTTTTATCAGTTACAACCTGAAGACCATATTCTGATATATTTACAATATGCCCAAAAAGATTTTTATCTTTATCAAAAACTTTTAAGTAAAAAATAAGATTTCTTCTTGGAGCTTTTCTTTTTTCCATTAGAATCTCCCAAAATTATTTATACATTAAATATTATAACATCTATATTTTAATTTTCAAATTTTTAATTTTTTTTTATATTATTTTTTACTTTATTTTTATTTTATTTTTTACTTTATTTTTTATTCTTTAATTTTACTATTTTTTTATAAAAGAGGTTTGAATATGGAAAATAATTTTTCAAAAAAAGAAAACTTTTCTAATATTGAAAAAATATTTCAAAATGAAATTAGTGAGCAAATTTTAAAATCAAGGAAATATAATAGAGAAGAAGATATAAGAGGAGCTTACTTTAGGGATATAACTGCAATTATTCATTCCTATCCTTTTAGAAGACTTAAGCATAAAACACAGGTGTTTTTCTCACCAAAAAATGATCATATCTGCACAAGAATCGAGCATGTTTTACATGTTGCAACAATTTCATCAACAATATGCAGAGCACTTGGACTTGATTCTGATCTTGCCTGGGCTATTAGTGTTGGTCATGACCTTGGCCATACTCCATTTGGCCATGTTGGAAGTGATATTCTTGCAAAAATAACAAATAAAAAACCATTTTATCATGAGATATACTCTTTATATCTTGTTGATAATCTTATAAATTATGGAAAAGGACTAAACCTTACTTTTGCAGTTCGTGATGGTATTGTCAAACATTGTGGAGAAAAATTTGAAAAAGCAATTGAACCAGATAATAAAATAATAGATCCAGAAAAAATATCTTCTCTTGAACATTATCCATTAACCTATGAAGGTTGCATTGTAAGAATGTCAGACAAAATAGCATACCTTGGTCGGGATCTTGAAGATGCTCTACAATTAAAAATAATTCGAGAATCAAACGTACCTCAAATTATAAAAAAAAATCTTGGACTAAAAAATAGTGAAATTATTGATAAACTTGTAAATGATTTAATTATTACTTCAAAAAAAGAAGGAAAGATAGCTTTTTCTGATAAGACATATGAACTAATACTTATTTTAAAAGAATTTAACTATAAAAATATATATCAAAGTAAAATTTTAAATGATTATTCAAAATATTTTGAAAGAATAATAAAATTTCTTTTTGATTATCTTTGTGAAATATATTCAAAATATGAAAGAAACTATGATCTTTATAAAAATGAATCAAATTTTCTTGCAATAAGATTTGGGGACTATTTGAAAAAAATGGAAAGTTTTTATCAAAGCAAAAAACCTCTTTCATTTTACAAAAAAGAAGAAATTTATATAGCACCCATTATAGATTATATTGCAGGAATGACAGATGATTATGCAATAGAATGTGCTTATGAAATAATGATCCCAAAGAAATTTGAATTTAAATTTGATGAGTTTTTATTAAACAATGAAGATTAAAAATTTTTTATTTTGTCTAATTTAATTATCTTGATAAGGTAATTTTTCTTGAAATCAAAATTACAGGACAATTTTTATTGTCATAAAATTGGAAAAATAATATTCTTTCTCCATTTTGTATCTCTTGTGGAATAGTATATGTAAAAACATGAGTCCCTACATAAGAAAGAACATAATCAAAAGAAATATCTTCATACCCTGAAAAAAATACCTTACAACTATCAATGATTCTGGTATTAAGAATTTCTAAATAATTTATATTGATTATTATATTAATATTTGAATTTTTAGCAATAAAACCATCATTTGGGAACAATAGATCAACATAATGCCCAATAATCACAAAATAATCACAGGAATTTAAAAGAATTATAAGGAAAAAAAACACAAAAAGGAGTAAAATAATATTTTTTTTATAATTATTACTCTTCATAAATTTCCCTTTTTTATATTTTTCCTATTTGTATTTATAATATTTACATTTATCATATTCAAATTTAAAAGATCATTTACACACTATCAACTTTTATCATTTTCGCAATATCAAAAATCAATTTTGAAAATTGCTCAAAATTATAAGGTTTTGAAATTAAAAAGACATTTTTATTATCAATTACATTTTGAACCTCTTCATTTAAATATAAACCTGTAGAAAAAATAACTTTTGTTTTATTAAAATCAATCTGATCTTTAATTTTATTAAAAACAATAACTCCATTTTCCTTTGGAATAACATAATCAATCATAATAATATTAAATCTATTTATATTTTCATAAAAATTAATATAAGCTGATTGTGAATCATTTGCCTCAATAACTTCAATATCATATTTTGTAAAAAACTTTTTTATTAGATATCTTATATGCTCTTCATCATCAATAATTAAAACACTCTTTATTTTATTATTTATAAACTTTTTTTTCTTATCAAAATCTTCTTTTTTTAAATTATCCTTATCCTTTTTTTTAAAAATTTCTATATTAAATCCCTTTCCATTTTTATCTTTAATATCTTTGCTTTTTATCAGAAGCTCTTCATTTAAATCAAACCCAAAAGCTTTATAATATGCAGGAAGATACAATATAAAAACTGTACCTTTATTCTTTATAGAATAAACATCTATATAACCAAAATGATCTTTAACAATATTATATACCATTGAAAGGCCTATTCCAGAAGAAACACTTCTATCTTTTGTAGTAAAAAAAGGATCAAATATCTTTTCAATATTTTCTTTTTCTATTCCAACCCCTTCATCGCAAATAGCAATTTTATAGTAAAAAGCTATTTTATTTAATTCTTTTTGCATCTGTTCATCATTTTCAATATTAGCAAAATCAAGTATATTTACAGTTTCTGAAATATTAAAATTTTCATTTTCAAATAAATAATCTTTATTCAACTCCTCTTTTAAATCTTTTATAAACTTTAACCTATATACAAACTCCTTATCTTTAATTTCAAGAAACAGTTTTAAATTGCCCCCTTTTAACTCATTTTCCTTTTTCATTGTTGTCATTGCATGATAACCATTAATCATAATATTCAATAGACTTTGTTCAATCCTATCTTGAATACCATAAAAAAGATATTCTTTTTTATTAATTTTAGTTATTATTTCATCTTTTATAGGAATAAAAAATTCATTATTTTTTAAATTTGATCTTTCAAAATAATTAATAAGATTTTGGATATCAATATTATTAATATAACTCAATGAAACATCTTTTGAAAAAGTATTATTACACAATTTGAAAATATTAACAATTGAACTTTCAAGATTAAAAATTGTTCTATTAATCGAATATTTTCTTGTAAACAAAAATAATTGATTTATAACATTTGTTGCTCTTTCTGTTGAAGTTTTTAATATATTAAAATTTTCAAATAATGAATTTAAATTATCATCATCTTTATATTTTTCTAATAATTCATTCAAATCCATTTCTATCAAACTAATAGAACCTTTAATTCCAGCCAAAATATTATTAAAATCATGAGCTATTCCAGATGCAAGTACTCCTAAACTTTCAAGTTTTTGAACTCTATTAACAATTTCAACATTTTTAACTTCCTCAGTTTTATCCTGAATAATAATAATTGCACCAAGGATAAAAGAATATTTTAAGGGAAAAATATCTATATTGTGATAGCAATTTTTAAAATTTTCATTTTCAATTTTTAAATTATTTATTTTAATAGATTCTCCCTCATATAATACTTTTTTTATATCTTTTTCAAATAAATAAAAATAATCTGAAAATTCAAATAAAGATATATTTGATATTAACTGTTCTTCAATATTAAGTAAATTTTTTTTGTCTTTAAAAACAAAATTAAACATTTTTATAAATTGTTTATTTATTCTTTGAATATTAAATTTGTCATCAATCATTACAAGAGGATAAGGAAGATTATCTATTATATTATTTATAATAAAAATTTTCTCTTTTAAATTTTGTCTCAATCTTTCAAAAGAATCATATATAGAAATAAGTTCTTTAACATTCTCTTTATATTCTATCTTTTCTTCAAAATTTGTTTGTGAAAGCTTATTAATATAAATTGATAAATTTTTTAATGAACTCGCTATAAACTTTTTATTAATATTAAAAATAATTATAACGAAAATAACAATAGCTAATAAACTTAATGAAAAAAATAAATATCTTGTTTTTTTTAATTCTCTATCTATAAAAGACTGGTTTAGACCAGCTCTTAGAAACCCAATTATTTTACCTTTCTTATTTATAATTTCTAATTTTATTTCATCAATATTTAAATTATCTTCATAATCATATAATGATATTGTATTATTTATAATTACATTTTCTTCATTAAAAACATAAATATACAAAATATTTTTATTTTCCTCAAGCAATTTTCTACAATTTAATTCTACCCCCCAATAATCATATCTCTCAATTAAAGGAGAAATAATTTTTAAAAAATATGAAATCAAAATTTTATTTTGGTTCTCATAATAATTTAAAAAAAACTCTGATAATAATTGATTTATAATAATTATAGCAATAATTGCAAAAATAATAAAAATTGAAATAAATATTAAGCTAAATCTTTCAGCTAATGTATCAAACTTATGTTTAAATATTTTTTTATTAAAATTTTGTAGAAACAATAATTTCTCCTTTAATTATTTTTATTCTCAGTTCTTCAATAAGTTTTATATTTACTTCACCAACTATATTTTTTGTAAATTTCATCTGTGATAAACCAACACCATTTTCTTTAAGGCCAAGTCTATAATTAATATTTTTAAAATTCCCATTAATTATATTATCTATAATATATATAAGACCAACATCTATGTTTTTTAAGACAGAAAAAAGTATTTTACCTTTTAAATACTCATCCTGATCTGTATCAACACCTATTGCATATATAGGTTTATCTTTAATAAAATCATAAACCCCAAAATTTGAACCTCCAGCAACACAATAAATAATATCTACTTTATATTCATCATAAAGTCTTTTTGCAAGATATGCTGCAAGTTCAGGCTCAGTAAATGGATGATCTGTTTTTTTATTACCATCTATATCATTATAAAAATATTTCACCTCTTTATTTTTATCCACATATTTTACCCCTTCAATAAAACCAATAAGAAAATCATTTATAACATCTATATTCATTCCACCAATAAAACCTATTACATTTGATTTAGATAGTTTTGCAGCTAAAACACCTGCAAGAAATGAAGCTTCATTCTGTTTAAAAGTCAAAGAACAACTTTTATTATTATATTCTCTTAATTCATTATCAACACTTATAAAATAAATGTTTTTATATATCTTTGAAAGATTTTCTATTGGTTTTTCACAAAAAAGTCCATTACTCCCTATTATTATATTATAACCATCTTTAATTGCTTTTTCCATATATTCTTCAATCTTTTCAAAACTATATGTTAAATATATTTTAGTTTTTAATTTATAATTCTTACCAACAAATTCTAATGCCTTAACCTGTAAATCAGCAAAACCATTATCACCAATTCTCGATATAACAAGTGCAACTTTAAAATTTTTATTATTGAAACATAATTTATCCCATAAAAATAAAATTATAAAAATGGCAATAAAAATTAAAAAAACAAAAAATATTATTTTTGAGATATTTTTCATTTTTGAACTCCTAATTATCTATTTTTCTTTTTAGAAAACAAAATATCTACTTAAAAATAGATCCAACTTTAATTTCTCCATCTATTATTTTCTGTTCGATTTCTTTTATTTTACTTATAACTTCATCACCTATAATATCTCTTGTAAAATTAAAATTTGTAAGTGAAACCCCTCCTTCTTTTAAACCAAAATCATAATTTATATTTTTTAAATCATTATTAACTATTTTTTGGACTATTTTTACTATAGCATTATCAAGTCTTTTCATTGCTGAAGTTAAAACTACTCCAGGTAAGAGATAATCCTGATCAGAATCAACACCAATTGAAAAAATAGATAATTCTTTGCATGCTCTGAATACTCCTAGATTTGTTCCAGCAGCAACTGCATAAACAATATCAAATTTATATTTTTTATAAAGATTATTTATTAATTTATAAGCTTCATCAGGAGAATCCCATACCTTTTCTTCTGAAATATAGTCAGAAAAATACTCTTTATAAATTTTAATTTCTTTCCCTTCATTTTTACTTACATAATTAATTCCCTGTTCAAAACCTATATAAAAATCATCTATAACATCAAGCTTCATCCCTCCAAAAAATAAAAGGCTTTTATTTTTTGTAAAATATGCTGCTAATGCTCCTGTTAAAAAAGAAACCTCATTTTGTTTAAATAAAACAGAAGACATATTTTTTAAATAATTATCAAACTTATTATCAAGAAGTATAAAATTTACATTTTCAAAAATAGGTGCAAGTTTAATTATAATATCTTTACCATAATAACCTTCACCAATAATAATATATTTTACCCCATTTTTAATAAATTCAATTATCTTATTTTCTATATCATTTTTATTTAATGGAGCATAATAAGAAATTTCAATTTGAGGAAAAAGGTTTTTTGCTTTTACTATACCATTATATTGCATATCATTAAATGATTTATCCCCAAAACCTCCATAACCAACTATTAATCCTATCTTTATTTTTTCATTTTTAACTCCATTATCTTTTTTAATAAATTTATCATTAAACTTAATATTAAATATAAGTATTTATAAAATAAAAAAAATAACTATAAAGATTAAAAATAAAAGAGTTTTGAAATTTTTTAAATTTATATTTTTTTTCATAAAATTCCCCTTATTTTCTTAAACTAAATTTTGATTAATTTTTTCTATCAAATGATTAAGCTCAAAAGGTTTTCCTATAAAATCAATAACACCTAAATTCATACATTCCTTTATTCTTACATCATCAATAAACCCCGACATCATAATAACTTTTATATCTTCTCTTATCTTTTTTAATTCTAAAAATGTTTGTTTTCCATCAAAAATTGGCATCAAAAAATCTAAGATCACAAGATCTATATAATTTTTTTCCTTTAAGAATAGATCAATACCTTTAACACCATTTTCTGCTACTTTTACCTTGAAACCTTTTCTCTCAAGTCCCTTTTTTAAAAAATATCTAATACTTTCTTCATCATCAATAACAAGAATATTAAAATTTTTACTATTTTTATCCCTTTTATCATTTATATTACTTTTATCTTTTTGATCACTTTTATTTTCTGTTGTTTTTAATTCATTATCTATTTTTTCATCAATTTTTTCTGATTTTTCAACCTCATAAAAATCCATTTTCTCTTTTTCCTCTATAGCATAAACAGGAAGATATACATTAAATACTGTTCCTTCATTTACTTTTGAATCAAAATCAATATAACCATTATGATTATTTATTACATTATTAACTATATAAAGACCGAGTCCAACTCCTTTCTCTTTTTTCTTTGTTGTAAAAAAAGGATCAAAAATTTTACTCTTTATTTCATCAGGAATTCCTTTTCCATTGTCTTTAAGAGATATTTTGTAAAATTGTTTATTATTTAATTTAACATTTTCAATACTTATCTCGATTATATTTATTTTGCTTAAGTTTTCTTCATTATTTTCAATCATAGATTGATAAGAATTTATAAAAAGATTTAAAAAAAGAGTTTCAATTTGTTCTTCTATTGCTTTAACAAAATACTTTTTGTTTTTATCATATAAAAATCTAATTTCTACAAACTTATCAAATGAACTTTTTGATATTTCTATTACACGATTTATTATTGCAATAAGATCAATTATAAGATAATCGCTCTCTTTAACTTTTGAAAAAACATTTAATTTTTTAATTAAATTTGAACTTTTTTTAACAGAATCATCTATTATATTAATATTTTCCTTATAGTTTATACTTAACTTTTCTTTCAAAACATTTAATTTATTTACTAAATGATCAGTTTTATTTATAGATGTCCCTTCAATTGTAGATTTTAAAAACTCTATATCCTCTTCTAAATCAAGATCAAATAGACTAATAGTTCCATTTATAGCAGCAATATAGTTATTTAAATCATGAGAAAGTCCTCTTATTAGATTACTTAAAGATTCTAGCTTTTGAGCCTGAGTATCCCATAAAATTCTTTTTACTTCATTTGTTATATCTTCTATTTTAATAATAATATAATCAATTTTATCTTCTTTATAAAATGGTATTGCATTAATATCAAAATGTCTTAATTCTCCATTTAAATAAATTTCTAATTTTTTTTCATATAAAGATCTATTATTATCAAAATATTTTATTATTTCTTCCTGTAAACTCTTTTTATTAAAAAATTCATTTTCTTCAAATTTTAAAATTTCATAAAATGGATAATCTATAAAATTTTTATTGTTTAAAAAAATAGTATTATCATTTTTGAATATTTCAGAAATATAATTATCGAAAAAATATTTATTATAATTTATTATAAGCCCATTTAAATCAATAACAACTACTCCAAAAGGAAAAATATTAAGAATATTATCTATTAAATTTTTTTGGTATTCAATTTCATTTCTTAAAATTTTCTCTTTTTCAAATTCTAAATTTAATTTTAAATTTATTTCATTTAAATCAATTATTATATTTTCAAAAAACTTTGAAAATGAAATAAACTCATCATCTTTAAAATCTTTTTTATTTATATCTTCCAATAATTTTAACTTATTTTCTTCATTATAATTGTTAATACTTTTAAAATTCAAATTTAATAATACCATTTTTTTTACTGTATTTTGTAAGGTATAAAAAGGAGTTAAAAGTTTATTTGTTAAAAAACCAGTTAAAAAAATTGAAAATATTAAAAATAAAAATATTATAAAAGTAGAGATAAATAAAATTTGATAATAATAATTAAAAGCATCTTTTATAAATATAGAAGAAATAATAATTAGACTAAATTTTTCTATTGGAGAAAAATAAGCTATTTTTCTATGAATTCTCTCTTTAGGATCACTATAATCTTTCCAATAATAAGAAATTACACCTTCTTTTTTCTCAAGAATTTCTCTTATAAAATATTTTCCTTTAATATCCTTAACATCTTTAAAATTACCTTTTTCAACTTTATGGAAAAAAATATTTCCATTATAATCAATTATATAAGTATTGCCATACCCAAAAATTTTTATATCATTTATAAGAGTTTCAAATTTCTCTATATCAATAAATTTATAAAATTCATCTTTATAAGAGGAATAAGCAATCACCCAATCAAAATCCTTTATATAAGCAAGATACATTGACTTATATCTTGGAGATTTATCTGATGGATTCCCCCATAAATATTCTAAATACCCTTCCTTTTTTTTTGCTCCAATTTGAACAAAATCAACATAAGAAACATCCTGCCCTTCTATTTCGGGATGAAGGTCAAGAATTATTTTTTGAGGAGCATCTTTAATATTCCATATAAATACATACCCTGTATCACCTATTTTAACATTTCTTAAATACTCTTTTATTTTTTCTTTTGCCTCATTTTTTGAAATAATTTTATCATAATACTTTTTTAATATTTGATCTATATAAACTTTATCTTTTAAGTACAACATTTTTAAATAATTTTCTATTCCTTCATTAACATAAACATCAACAGCATGAACAAAAATCTCATTAACATTCTTAAGTCCCTTAATTAAATTCTTTCTTTGATAATTATAATCAATAATTAAAAAAACAAACAGTAATATACAACAAACTAAAAATATTATTAAAAAATTAATTAAAAAAAATTTTTTTGATATTTTCATATATTTTTTATCTTAAAATAATATTTCGATTTATTTCTTTATAACTTTTAAATTCTATATAAGATATTATAATACAAAATATTAATTTTTAAAATAAAAATAAAATTTTTAGTATTGAAAAAATAATATTTAATTTTAAAATAAAAAAAGGTTTTATAATAATTAATCACAAAATGAAAATCATGAAAAAAAAATTAATTTATTTCAAAAATAATAATTATAATAAAATTTTACTAAAAAAATTTTCCTTATTTATTTTTATATTTTTTTTCATAATTATAAGTAATTTTACTATCATTTATGCTTATTTAAGTAGCATTACAAATAATGTAGCAATACTAAAAGATAAAATTAATTACTTAAAAGGAAAAATATATTTTTTTGAAGATAAAGATAATAATTATGATTTTGAAAAAATAAAAAATTCTCCAAATATTTTTAAAATTATAGAGGATTCTTTTCCAAATTTTGGATATTCAAAAAGCACATATTGGTATAGATTTACACTAAAAAGAGAAAAAGATTTAAAAGATACTTTTTATATTGAAATAGATTATCCTCCTATAGATTATATTACATTATATTACCCTGATGAAAATGGGAATTATAATTTTTACGAAACAGGTGATAATTTCCCTTTTAATAAAAGACCTTATTTTCATAGAAATTTTATCTTTCCTATTATACTCTCTGATGCTAGCAAAGATTATACTTTTTATATAAAAATAAAAACAGAATCACAAGCCATATTACCAATTAAAATTTATCCAGAAAATCAGTTTATAAAATATACCTACAGAAACAATTTATTTATTGGTTTATTTTATGGAGTTTTTCTTATAATGATTCTCTATAATTTTTTCCTATTTTTAAGCTTAAAAGAAACTGCTTATCTTTTTTATGTCATACATTCAATATCTTATGTTATATATCAAGCAATATGGGACGGTTTAATTTTTCAATATTTTTTACAAAATTTAGTTTACCTAAATAATATATTAAATCCTATTTTTATGAATCTTACAACAATAACTTCACTAATACTTTTAAAATATTATCTTACAATTGAAAAAAAAGAAAAAATAATCTATTTTATATACAAATTTTTACTATTTATTGGTATATTTATAACCATAACCCCAATTATTATAAGTTACAATACTGGTGTTAAATTAACAACATTTTTTATTTTACCATCAGTTATTTTTTTAATATATGCTGGTTTTATAAACTATAAAAAAGGTTATGCTTATTCAAAGTATTTCTTTATCGCATGGTCCATTTTTCTTGTGGCTATAGTTGTTAACTCCCTTAGAGCATTTAAAATATTACCTACAAATTTATTTACATTACAATTAAGTATAAAATATGGTTTTTTATTTGAAAATGTTTTACTTTCTCTTGGTCTTGCAGCAAGAATAGATAACCTGCTAAGAGAAAAGCTTGAAGCTCAAAAAATTATGGTTGAAACACTTGAAAAAACAAATAGATTAAAAGATGAATTTTTAGCAAACACCTCTCATGAGTTAAGAACACCATTAAATGGAATTATAGGACTTGCAGAATCTGCTCTTGAAGGAGCTTGTGGTGAAATAAATGAAAACTTAAAAAATAATTTAAAACTTATTGTTTCAAGTGGAAAGAGACTTGCAAATTTAATTAATGATATACTTGATTTTTCAAGGATTAAAAATAATGAAATTAAAATAAATTTAGAACCAACAGATATTTATTTGAATATTGAACTTGTAATTTCTGTTTTAAAACCTTTAATTAAAACAAAACGATTAAAAATTCTCAATTATATAAGTAAAGATTTTCCATTTATATATGCTGATAAGGATAGATTCCAGCAGATTTTAACAAATATTATAGGAAATTCTATAAAATATACTGAATCTGGTTTTATAGAAATTTATGGTAATTATGATGAAAATAAAGTATATATAAAAATTTCTGATACAGGGAAAGGGATAGAAGAAAGTAGATTAGAAAAAATATTTGAAAATCAAAATAATTTAAGTGATTTAGATAAAATAGAAGGAACAGGAATTGGACTACCATTAACAAAAAAACTTGTAGAATTGCTCAAAGGTGAAATAAAGATTGAATCTAAAGTTAATGAAGGAACAACTGTAACACTTATATTCCCTATGATAAAGGAAAAGGACAAAAATAAATCTTATGATAAAGAAATTATTGAAAAAAATAAAAGTGAATATCAACTTCTCAATATTTTAAAAGAAGATGTGGAACTTTCAAATCAAAAATTAAATTCTTTAAAATTAGATACTGAAAAACACAATTATAAAGTTTTAGTAGTAGATGATGAAATTATAAATTTGCAAGTTTTAATAAATCAACTTGCATTAAATAATTATAAAGTAATTACAGCAACTTCTGGTTATGAATGTCTTGATATAATAAATAAAAATGAACAAAAAATAGATCTCATAATTCTTGATATAATGATGCCAGGGCTTAATGGATATGAAGTTTGTACAATGATCAGAAAAAAATATTTACAGACTGTACTTCCAATAATTTTATTAACAGCGAAAAACCAGGTATCTGACCTTATTGAAGGTTTTTCTGTTGGAGCTAATGATTTTTTACTTAAACCAATAAATAAACCAGAATTACTTGCAAGAATAAAAACCCATATTCAATTATCAAAAATAAATGAAGCATATCAAAGATTTGTCCCAAGAGAATTTTTAAAACAAATAAATAAAGAAAATATTCTTGAGGTAAATCTTGGTGATCATTTAAATAAAAATATGACCATTCTTTATTGTGATATTCGTGATTTTACAAGCTTATCAGAAAATATGACCCCAGAAGAAAATTTTAAATTTATAAATTCCTATTTAAAAAGAGTATCTCCTGTTATCCACAAATATGGTGGTTTTATTGATAAATTCATAGGTGATGCTGTAATGGCTCTTTTTTCAGAAGATATTCACATTGAAGATATTTTAAATTGTGCTGTTGAAATTTTTCGAGAAATTGAAATTTATAATATTCATAGAGCTAAGTCCTCATATCCTCAAATTAAAATTGGATTAAGTATACATAAAGGTAATCTAATGCTTGGAACAATTGGAGATGAAAGAAGAATGGAAGGAACTGTAATTGCTGACTGTGTAAATGTTGCTTCAAGAATAGAAAATTTAAACAGAATCCTTAAAACAAATGCCTTAATAAGTGAAGAAATTTATTATGTAGTTAAAGATAATCCTCTATTTTCATTTAGATTTATTGGAAAATTTAAAGTAAAAGGAAAAGAAATTCCAATAAAAATATATGAATTTTTAAACTGTTATAACAAGGAAATTTTTAATAAAAAAATAAAAATAAAAAGATATTTTGAAGATTTTTTAGAACATTTTTATAAAAGAGAATTTGATGAAGTTAAAAAAATAAGTGAAAAAATTTTATTAATTGATCCAGAAGATGAAATAACAAAACTTTATCTTGATAGCATTCAAAATATTGAAGAAGGGAAAAAATTTAAGAAAAATATCTATTCATTTTTAGAAAATGTAAATTTTTTTATCTTATAGGGTTATTTATAGAGAAGAATAAATTATATTGAAAATATCCTCTTTTGAAAAAGCTTTTGAAGAATTAAAAAGAATATCAAAATTAAATGCTTCATCAACAATTTTACCTATAATTTCTTTTTGAACATTGAAATAAGACAATCTTGAAGGTAAGTCATATTCAGAAATAAGTTTTTGGATATATTCAGGAACAAGAAGAGCACTTTCAAGAGTTGAAAGATTTTCAGTTTTTAAATTCAAACACTGTGTAACCTTTGTCAATTTTTCAGGACTATAAGAAACAAAAAATTCTATAACATTTGGAGCTAGTATAATAGAAGCCATAATTTTAGGAATTTTTAAGATGGATGTTACTGCAAGTGTTAAAGCATGCAATAAAGAAAAACCAGCAATCCTTCCAGAAATCATCAGAAAAAGTCCACTTAATGAAAGTTCTTTTTTCACCTCAAGATCTTCTAAATATTCAATAGCATTTTTGAAATTTTTATTAATAGTTTCTATTGATTTATAAAGAAGAGTATCTGTAAAAATAGTAGATTTTTTAGAAAGAATTGAATCAATACAAAAACATATCATCTCTATAAGCATTGCACTCATAACTTTTTTTGAAATATCAACAGTAAAAGTTGGATCAACAAGAATATAATCAGCAAAAAGTGATCTATCAGAAAATAGTTTCAAATTCCCTGTATCCTGATCTAAATAATAACTTGTATCACTTAGAGCAAAATAATCTCTTGGGGTTGTAGGAATTAAAATAACAGGTATCTTTTGTTTTAATTCTTCTTTATTTTTTAGAAGATAATAAAAACTTTTCTCATTATAGGCAAAAAGAGAAACTAATTTCGAAATATTTAAAATTCTTTGCCCACCCATTCCTATAACCACATTAGCTCTAGCTGTTCTTGTTAAAATATTAATACTATTTATATCTTCAGAACCTGAATCCGAATTAATTTCATCATAAATAAGGTAATCTATAAAAAAAGACTTTAATATCTTTTCTAATCTTTCAATATATTTTGTATCATAAAATTTCTGCTCAGTAATTATTATGACTTTATTACCATATTTTTTTATGTAATCCCCCATCATCAATACAGAATCAACACCAAAAATAATCTCACTAGGTATTGAAAATGAGAAAAAATTCATATTATAGTAATCCTAAGCTTTCAGCTATTTTTTTTGCAATATCATCAATAATTTTTTGAGTGATATAGTCAGGTTTATTGATTTTAGATTTCAACTCTTCAATTTTCTCACTATTATCAATTTCAGGAGCTTCTTTTACAATTTTTATATATTTTTCTCTCAATGCAAGTTCTTTTGCTTCATCTGATATTGATATATTATCAGTTTTATTTGCAACCTTGTCTTTTGGTTTTAATGGTTTTACTTCCGATTGAGGATAAATTTTATTAATTCCATTAATTTTATCAATGCTCATTTTAAAATCCTCCTAATACAATTGTCGACAAAAAATTAAATTTTATCATTATTTTTCAAATTATTTTTTAATAATTTTTATTTAATTTTTTACATTTTAATTTTCGAATTTTTTATCTAATTTAATAATTATTTATTTTAAGTTTTAATTTTTTTCCATTTTTATTATTTCTTAGTTTTAATAATAAAATCTTTTTATTATTTATTTTACAATCTTACTTTTTATTTTTTAGTTTTTTTTAATAATTATTTATTATTAAAACAAACTCTCCTTTTAATTGTTCAATCTTATCTAATTTCTCAATTACTTCATCTATTTTTCCTCTTATTTTCTCTTCATAAACTTTTGTAAGCTCCCTTCCTATAAATATTTCTTTTTCTTTTGTAAAAATCTCCCTAATAATTTTAAGGGTTTCTTTTACTCTAAAAGGAGATTCATATGTTATAATAAGCCCTTCAAAATCCTTTAAATTATTCAATATTTTCTTTATTTTACCTTCTTTTCTTGGTAAAAAACCTATAAAAATAAAATTATCAGTAGAAAATCCACATATAGATAAACTGCAAGTTAATGCTGAAGCTCCAGGAATTGGAATAACCTCAATGTTGTTTTTATAACATTCATTTACAAGAATCCATCCTGGATCAGAAATTGTCGGAGTTCCATTATCAGTAACAAGTGCAATATTTTTATTTTCCAAATTGATCATATCAATTATTTTATTCAAATTTTTCTTTTCATTATATGAATGATATGATAAAAGTTTATTTTTTATCTCGTAATGGTTTAATAGTTTAAGTGTTCTTCTTGTATCTTCACAAAGGATAAGATCAACACTTTTAAGTGTTTTAATTGCTCTAAAAGTTATATCATCCAGATTACCAATTGGAGTTGATACTATAAAAAGTTTACCCATAAAAATAAAATAATAATATATTTTTATTTTTCAATAATAAAAATAAATTTGATTTTTAAAAATTAATTATTATAATATTTTAAAAATTCTAATTTTTTTATATTTTATTTAATTTTTTTTAATAAAAATTTATAAAAATAATACCGAGGTATTTAATGGAAAATAAGAAAATTGAAAATTATGGTTTTGAATTATTTCTATATACATTTTTTTCAATTTTTATTGCTCTCATTCTTTATAGTATAATTATACCCAAAGTACTTTTTTATAATAAAAATGAAACATTTATATTTATAAAAAAAATGTTTTCAACAGGTTTATTAGTTGGTTTAATAGCTTCATTAATCGTATTCATTTTCTTTAGACCAGCTCAAAAATTAATAAAAGATTATCTTTCTAGTATGAATAAAGATAATTTATACAAAATTTTAAAGATAACTAATAATACAGGTATTTTTATTTTTTTTGTTGGAGTAATATTCTATCCGATAGGAGTTTTAGTTCATATTATTTCAGATATATTCGATAATTCTATTAAAGATTCTATAATAATTATAGCAAGATTTATTCTTGCAATAAATTGGGGACTTATTAATGGGCTTATTACAGCAAGATTACTTGAAATTATTTTTTTAAAAATAAGAATAAATCTTTCAATTTATGAATATGAAGAGAAAATCTTTTCAAAATATCATGTTTCTTTATATAAAAGATTATTTACCCCAATATTATTTTTATTTTTAATGATAATAAATATATCTTTATTTTTTATTTATTTTAATTCAAAATATTTTATATCATACAAAGATACTATTATCAAATTGATTACAATATATTCAATACTCTTTATTCTTTTTATTATAATTATAAACATAATTATAATAGAGTATCAACAAAATATAAAAAAACTATCCCAACAAGTAAAAGAATTATCTGAAGGAAAGATTGATTTTAATAAGAGAATATGTATTGCCTCAATTGATGATATAGGTAAAATTACATCTCTTATAAATATTGTAATTACAAATATTTCAGAATTATTTAACAAAATTAAAAATGATTTCAATTTTGTTTCTGAAAGCATAAATAACATGAATGATAATCTTGAAGACAATAAAAAACTAATTCAAGAATTAAACCAGTTTTCAAATATAATTGAAAACAATTTTCAAAATCAAACAAAGATCATAAAAATATTTAATGATTCTTTAGAACATATCGTTGGTACAATAAAAAATACAATAAAAAATATAGAAAAACAAAATGAAAAAATAAAAATAATTGATACTGATTTAAATAAAGAGTTAAATAAAATTGAAGAGAATACAAATCAAACTCTTTTAACTAAAGAAGATTTTGATAAACTTTTTATATTTTTTAATAATTGTATAAAAGAAGTAGAAATTTCATTAAATAATTTAAATCTTCTTGCAACTATAAGCAAAAATATTACCAATACAATTAATATTATTACTTCAATTGCTGAAAAAACAAATTTGCTTTCAATGAATGCCTCTATCGAAGCTGCACATGCAGGTGAATATGGGAGTGGATTTGCTGTAGTTGCAGAAGAAATAAGAAAATTATCTGAAAGCACTTCAGTATCATCAACTCAAATAATTGATAATATTAAAAATATGAATGAAAATATTAACAATGTAGTTGAAAATTTCAGCAATCTAAAAAATGTTTTTAATGATATTTCTAAAATAATTTCAGAAAAAAAAGTTGTACTTGAAAATATTTTTGAAAATTCTAAAATTCAACTTGAAAACTCTAAAATTACTAAAGAAAATCTTTCTAAAACTATTGAATTATCACTAAAAATAAAAGAAGATACATTAAATTTGGGAAGCTTATCAGAAGATATTATAAATAGAATAGATGATTTAAATAATCTTTTAAATATATCAAAAAATGATAATAGTTTTATAGTTAATAATATAAATAAAATAAATGAATTTTTTAATAATATAAACACAAATTTTTTTGCTATAAATGAAAAAATGGAAAAATTACTAAAAACAGTTTCAGATTATAGTACATAACTTTCAAAGCATTTATAAATTACTTAAACTAAATTTTTATTAATTTTAAAATTGAATAAATAGTTTTATAACTAAAACCTTTTGAACTTAAAAATTTTTTTATATTTAAAATCTCCTCATTTATTAAACTATCAAAATTATTTTCTTCTATTTCATAATATTTTTCTTTTTTATCATTTTTAAGTTTTTTAATCTTTTCAAGTTTGTTATATTTATGCAAAAGCTTGAAAGCAATATCAATTTCATCTTCTTGAGGATAAATTCTTTCAAATATCCCTTCTATGCTAAAATTAATATCATTTTCATCTCCAAACTTTTTACCAAACCTGTAAAAAAGTTTTCTTTTTAAAGCTATTCTTGAGAGAAGTTTTTCATTTTTTTGATACTCTATAAAATCTTCAATAAAACTTAAATCATCAATATAACCTTCTGATTTTAATTTCTCTATTATTTCAGAAATAATTTCCTTATCATAACCTTTAATTATAAGATTTTCATACACTTGATTTTGTGTTTTTCTTCTTTTCATTATAGATTTTAATGAAATCTCATAACCATCAAGAAACATTGATTCTTTTAATATTTCATTGAAAAAATCTTCATCTAAATTTAAAATTTCTTCTCCTTTTTTATATCCTGTTTCATATTGATCAAAGATTTTTTTCAAAATTTTATAAGAATTATTGTTCTCATCCTTAAATAAATAATATTTCTTAATATTAAAAACTTTATAAATCATTTTCCTAATAGTTTTATTTTATAAAATCTTTTAAAAAATCAATATCTTTATCTATATTTGCATAAAAATCTCTTAATTTATAAATATTTGATGTTCCACCTGTTGCAAAATCTTTTCTTCCACCACCATTACCTTCAATAAATTTAGAAATATTTGAAATTATTTTTCCACAATCAATTTTTTGAGAAATTTCTTTAGAAGATATTACTAAATTTTCTGCTACACTATTTTTTATATTTGAAATTAAAATTAAAGCATTTTTATCATAAGTTCTTAACCCATCTGCAAAATCTCTAATCTCTCTTATATCAACATCTTCTAAAATTCCATAGTACAAATTTATGCTGATTGAATCTATATCAATTTTTTTCCCTTTATTCTTTATACCTTCAAAGATCTCTTTTGCTTTTAATTTATTAAATTTTTCTATTTCTTTTTTTAAATTTTTATTTTCATCCATAATAAAACTTATTCTCTTTATTAAATTTTCTTCATCATTTATATTCAACAAATTGAGTAAGTTTTTTATTTTACTTTCTTTTCTTAAAAGATATTTGTAAAATGATGGACCAGTAATTGCCTCTATTCTTCTAATTCCAGATGAAATTGCTTCTTCTTTTAATATTTTAAACCCCTCTATAAATGAGGTATGTTGAACATGAGTACCACCACAAAGTTCAATAGAGTAATCTTCTATTTTAACAACTCTAACTTTTTCAGAATATTTTTCATCAAAAAGAGCTTTAGCTCCCATTTTCTTTGCCTCATCAAGAAGAACTTCATTCATAATTTGAACATTTAAATCTTTTGCTATTTTATCATTTACCTCTTTTTCTATAATTAATAATTTATCCTCTGCAATCTTTTCATGATGAGTAAAATCAAATCTTAACATATTAGGACCAACAAAAGACCCTGATTGTTTAACATGAGAACCTAAATAAATGCTTAATGCTTGATGTAATAAATGAGTAACAGTATGATTTCTCATTATATTATATCTTCTATTTTTATCAATTATAAGAAAACAATTGTAATTTCTTAAAAAATTTAAATTTTCTTTTAATTTATCAATTAAAATATCTGTATTTATAATATATGTCCTATGCATTGGTCCGAAATTGGTTTTAAAAACTTGTTGCGCAAAAAGTATTATATAATCTTTAAGTCCTTCATTTTTAAACTTATAAGAAAACTCTTCTCCAATCATATAGATTAAATCTTTTCTTTTACTATCATCAGTTTCAAAAATATCTATGTTATAAATTTTATTTTGTAAAAATTCTATCTCAATTTCATTTATCTCATCTTTTTTAATTAAAATTATCCCAAAATCATTTATTTGGCCACCTGACTCAGGGTAAAAACAACTATCCTTAAAAAATATATCTATAGATTGATTATCATCATTAAATATAATCCCATTTATGTTTGTTTTTAAATAAAACTTTTCATAATAATAAAGATTTGTCTCCTTTTTTTCAAATACTGTCCATTTTTCTTCAAAAACCTTTGATAAATCAAGATTTTCTCTAATTGATCTAGATTTTTCTTTTTGAATTTCCATTATTTTATAAAAACCATTTTCATCAACAGAAAGATTATTCTCTTCTGCTATTTGTTTTGTCAAATCAAGAGGAAATCCATAAGTATCATGTAATATGAAAACTTTTTCACCTGGTATTACTTTACTTTTTGAATTTTCCAACTCACTTTTTATTTTTTCAAAAATTGAAAGTCCATTATCAAGAGTCTTATTAAATCTTTTTTCTTCATCTCTAATTATTTCAATAATTTTTTCTCTATTTTCTTTAAGTTCAGGATAAAAATCCCCCATTTTCAAGATTAAAGGATCTACAAGTTTATATAAAAACTCTTCTTTTATTCCAAGTTTTCTTGACTGTCTTGAAGCTCTTCTTAAAATTCTTCTAATAACATATCCTCTTCCTTCATTTGAAGGTATAACTCCATCAGCTATAGCAAAACTTATAGCTCTTATATGATCAAGAATTATTTGAAATGGAACTTTATAATTACTATCATTAAATTTTTTATTTGATATCTTTTCAAGTTCTTTTATTAATGGTTCAAAAAGGTCAGTTTCATAACTTGAAGTTACCCCTTGAACAATAGATGTAATTCTTTCAAGACCCATTCCTGTATCTACAGATTTAAAAGGAAGTGGGGTCAATTTACCAGATTCATCTCTATTAAATTCCATAAATACAAGGTTCCATAATTCTAAATATCTATCACATGAACATGTTAAAGAACAGTCTGGTCTACCACATCCTACATTTTCCCCTTGATCATAATAAATTTCTGTACATGGCCCACAAGGGCCTGTATCACCCATAGACCAAAAATTTTCTTCATCCCCAATCTCTATATTTCCAAGTCTATATATCTTTTTTTCCTCAATTCCTATAACATCTTTCCAGATATTATAACTTTCATCATCATCTTTATAAACTGATACATATAATCTTTTTTTATCAAGACTAAGCTCTTTCGTTAAAAATTCCCAAGCCCATATTATGGCATCCTTTTTATAATAATCTCCAAAAGACCAGTTCCCAAGCATTTCAAAAAAGGTATGATGTCTTCCATCTTTACCAACTTCTTCAAGATCATTATGTTTTCCAGAAACTCTTATACATTTTTGTGAAGATATTGCTCTTTTTAAATCACTTTTAACTTCACCAAGAAAAATCTTTTTAAACTGATTCATCCCAGCATTTGTAAATAACAAGGTAGGATCATCATAAGGAATCAAAGAGGAAGAAGGGAATCTTATATGTTTAAGATTTTCAAAATAACTTAAAAATTTTTCTCTTATATCAGAAGCAGTTAACATTTTAAATCCTCCAACATAATTATTATTATAAGTACATAGTTTTTATTAAAACATAACTTTTATAAGAAAAATACATAATTTTTTTTAATAGTCAAAAAATTAGTTATACCTCATAAATCAAACTTATAAAATAAATTTATATAAAATAAATTAAAATTATTGAAAATATATAAAAATATATTAATAATAAATTAATAAAATATAATAAACAATATATTACGTAATTAATATATTAAAAAATCAATTTTTTAATAAGGGGAAAATTATGAAAAATTCTCAGAAAATTTTCATGTTAGCTTTTATGAGTCTTGTACTTATATTTTTAAATGCAGATGGGAATGTTATAAATCCAAATATTACAATGATTGAAAAAGAGTTTGGGATAACTGATGCTCATATTGGTGGAATGATGGGACTTTTCACAGTAGTTGGAGCAATTATAAGTATAATATGGGGCTATCTTGCAGACAAGACTAAAAGAAAAACACTTTTCTTTCTTTCTGTTATTATTGGTGAAATTCCATGTCTTTTAACAGCATTTGCAAAAGATTGGCAAACTTTCTATATTTTAAGAATTTTAACAGGTATAGGTGTTGGAGCTGCTTTCCCTCTAGTTTTTTCAATGCTTGGGGACATATATGGTGAAGAAAATAGACCACTTGCAACAGCAATACTTACAACAGCATTTTCTATTGGACAAATAATTGGTACTTTAATAGCCGGATTTACAACAAATATTCAGGCTGGTTTTTTAACTGGTTGGAGACTCTCTTTCCTTCTTGCCTCAGCTCCAAATATCCCTCTTGTTATTTTATTTTATTTAATAGTTCCTGAACCTCAAAGAGGTGCATCAGAAAAAGAACTTTCTGAACTTATAGAAAAAGGAATTCTATATCCTAAAAGAATAAAATTTGAGGACTACAAAGGACTTGTAAAAATTAAAACAAATCTTTATCTTTTTTTTCAAGGAATTCTAGGAACAATACCATGGGGTGCCATTGCATTTCTAAACAAATTTTTAGAAGATGTTAAAGGTTTTAAAAAAGAAGTTGCCACTATTATTTTCCTAATCTTTGCAATAGGTAATGTTGCAGGTACAATTCTTGGTGGTTATTTTGGTGGTGTTTTATACAAAAAAAATCCAAAATATTTACCTAAGTTTTGTTCAATAACAACTGCTATTGGAGCTTTATTAGTAATATTAATCTATTTATATATTCCAAAAAATTTTATTATCATATCATTAACAGGACTATTTACTGCATTTTTAGTTTCTATGACAGGACCTAACATGAGAACTATGCTTCTTGATACAAATGTTCCAGAAAATAGAGGAGCAATATTTTCAATATTCAATTTAACAGACTCATTAGGAATGGGATTCGGAAAATGGGTAGCAGGAATTTTATCAGTTGCAATAACTTTAACTTATTCATTAACAGTTTGCTCCTTTTTCTGGTTTGGATGCGCTATTATATTATGGTTAACTGCTTTTGTTTTTGAAAAAGATATAGAGATTTTACATGATAAGCTAAAAAATATTGCAAAATCATTATCAAATTAATTAAAAATTACAAAATTTTAATTTATGAAATCTTTAAATTTAGTATGAAATATTTAAATTTAAAAAAAATATTTTTTAATATAAAAGATCATATTTTCTGCAATAAAGTAAAAAAAAAGATAAAAAAACTTATAAATAATTTTTATATAATTGATGCTTTTACTTCTGAGCCTTTTAAAGGAAACCCTGCTACAGTTTTTATCTGTAATGATTCTATATTTAATAACAGTGAAAAATTACAAAAATTAGCAAATGAGTTTAATCACTCTGAAACTGCATTTTTACTTTTTAACAATAAAATGAATAACTTTAAATTAAGATGGTTTACCCCAACAAGTAAAGTTAATCTTTGCGGCCATGCTACATTAGCATCTTCAGCATTTATTTTTTATAAGAAATTAGCATTAAAAAATAGGCCAATAATTTTTTATACAAAAGATTTTGTTTTAAAAGCAAACTTTATAAATTCAAAAAATAACTTATTTTTTATAGAACTTAATTTTCCTCTTGGAAATTATAAAGAATATGAAAACGATGATATTTACTTGCTTGATTGTTTTAATATAAAACCAAAAGAAATTTATCATGATTCTACATATTACCTCCTTATTTTTGAAAATGAAAAACAAATAATTGATTTAAATCCCAATTTTGAACTTATGAATAGAACAAAAAGAGTCGAATTTATATGTACAGCACCTTATACAGAAGATGACAAAAAATATGATTTTGTCAGTAGATTTTTTGCTCCTGCAATAGGAATAAAAGAAGATCCAGTTACAGGTTCTGCTCACACATATCTTGCAAATTATTGGTCAAAAAAATTAAATAAAAATAAGCTTACAGCATATCAAGCTTCAGAAAGAGAAGGAGTTTTATATCTTGAAATTAAAGATAAAAATGTATATATTAAAGGTTATTGCACAATAATAGCAACTGGGAAACTAATAGGTTTTTGAATTTTTAAAAACTTTAAATATTGTAAAAATTAAAGTTTAAAATAATTAATATTTAAGTAACTCAAAATAAGAAAACTTTAATAAGTTGTATCTTCAACATCTGGGGTAAACATTCTTGAAATTAGGAAAATCATTTCATCCTTATAAGCTTTTGGATCTTTTAAATATTTATCACCCATATACACTTTCATTCGCTCCTGAAAATATCCTGGTATAAATGAAAATTGAGTTATTACAAACAATGAATCAAGGCAAAATGCAAGAAATTCTGTATTTTCAATGTGTGGAATCTCACCTTTTTCCTTTGACTCTTCTATAATTTTTCTATAAGCATTTATAGAGATGCTTTCGAGTTTTTTTGAAAGAACTTCTAAATAAGGATTATCTGATTCATTTGTTATTTCATTATAAAGTTTTACAAGATCGGGGTATTGTAAAGAAAAATTTATAGCTTCATCAAGTAGTTTTTCAAGTTTAACAATAGTAGGATCATTTGAATTCATAATTTTATCAAAAACATTTTGAAGATACTCAGTTCCAAAATCAACTACTTGAAGAAAAAAATCTTCTTTACTTTTAAACTCTTTTTTAAATTCATTTTCTGAAACATTTGCTTCTGTTAAAATATTTTCAATTTTACTATTTTTTAATCCATTTTTTGAAAATTCTTTAATAGCAGCTTCAAATAAAATCTTCTTTTCCATCTAATTCTCCTTTTATTTTTTTAAATATTATTTTAAAACTTAAATTTCATTTCAAATCATTTGATTACTTTTTATTTCTATTTATCACTTATTTTTACATTATATTTAGCACAGATTTTATTTTTGTCACCTTCTACTTTTTCTTTAACCTTTGCTCTTAACTTTTTAAGAGTTTCATTAGGATCTTCTATTATAACTTTTGCTCCTCCTATAATATCAATTAATCCGAGTTCATTTTTAAACCTTGGAATTATGTGCAAATGTAAATGATTTATAGATGCTCCAGCAAATTCACCAATATTAAACCCTATATTATATCCTGTAGGATTATAAATTTCATCAATTATATTAAGCATAAATTTAGTAAAAAAATTTATATGATTTAACTCATCATCTTCAAACTCCCTAAAATCAACAATATGTCTTTTTGGAAAAAGCATTATATGTCCACTATTATAAGGATAGAGATTTATACAACAGACTATTTTATCTGTTTGAAAAACATGCAAATTTACAATAACATTATTTTTTAAACATTTACCATTTGAACTTTTATCTTTTTTATTTCCTTCACAATCTTCACATATTAAACATAAAGGACAATCATCCTTTATTCTATTTTTATTCCCTTTTATATAGTCTCTTTTTTTAAAAGCATAAATATATGATAAAAATCTAAGCATACAACCTTCTATATATTTCAAAAAAATTAAACTGTTTTTAATTTTAAATTAATTATTATATCTTTTTTACTTATTATCATTTTTATTTATTGTTATTTTTTATCTTAACAATTAAAAGTGGAATTTTAGAATGATGTACTACATAATCAACAACTGAACCCAATAATAAATGTTTAATGCCTGAAGTTCCATGACTTCCAATAATTATAAGATCATAATTATTTTCTTCTGAATATTCTATAATTTTACTGTATGGTATCCCCCAAACTATATCATACTTAATATTATTTATGTTTTTAAGATCCATATCCTCTATAAATTTTTTCATAAGATTATTAGCATGTTCATAAATAGAATCAGAGTATAACTTTTCATCTATTATACTTATATTTAACTCCGGATACATATAATCAAGGGGTACTTGAAGAGAGCTCCTTTTATCAATAATATGAAGAAAAGATAAATTGCTATTAAATTTTTCTTTAAAATCTAACGCTACTTCAACCAATTTTTTAGAGTTATGTGAAAAATCTATTGGAATTAAAATATTTTTTAGTTCCATCTCTTTACCCCCCTTTCTATATTTCTCTTTATTTCTCTTTCTTTTAAATCATCTCTTTTATCATAAATCTTTTTACCTTTAGCAACAGCAAGTTCAACTTTTGCTTTATTATTTTTTAAATAAACTGAAAGAGCTATCAAAGTATATCCTTCCCTTTCTGTTCTTTTTTTTAGCTTTAAAATCTCATTTTTATGCAACAATAATTTTTTAGGTCTTAAAGGGTTATGAGTTACATAGCCTGAATTTTTATAAGGTGAAATATGAAATCCATAAAGAAAAACTTCATTTCTTTTTGTAACTTTTGCATAAGAATCTTTTAGATTACAATTGCTTTCTCTTATAGATTTTATTTCTGTTCCCTTTAAAACTATACCCGCTTCATATTTTTCAATTATTTCATAATCATGAAAAGCTTTTTTATTCTTATGTATAATTTTTATATCTTTTTCCATATTTTTTAAAATTTAATTAATAATTTATAAATTATTTATTTTTGATTATTATTCATTACTTTTATTATTTGTTAGTTATATTATTTTGTTTCAATAATTTATCAAATCCATGTCAATAAAAATAATTGACATTACAAATCTTTTTTGTATCTTTTATAAAAATATAAATTAAAATTTCCAAAAATCAATAAAAGTAAAATATTATGTACTGTTTTATATTTGATATTGATGGAACATTGCTAAATACAAATAGTGCTGGGAAAAAAGCATTCAAAGAAGCTTTTGAATCTACATATAATGTTTTAATACCTGAAGATTTTTTTGGTATCAGTTTTTTAGGTGGTGTTGATCTAAGTATTTACAAACAACTTCTACAAATTATGGAAATCAAAAAAAATAAATTAAATAAATTTTTAGACAATTATGAATACTTATTATCAAATAAATATAATAAAAAAAAATATAATTGGATATTTTCTGAGAATTTAGAGGAATATTTTAATAACCTTAAAAAAAATAATTTTTTACTTGCTGTTGCAACTGGTAATTTTTATAAAACAGCATATATTAAACTTAAAGAGATAAATATTTTAAATTTTCTCGATTTTATAGGTGCTTGTGAAAATGAAACAAAAAGAGAAGATATATTATTAAAAGCAATCAATTTTGCAAAATTATATAATATTGAAAGTAATAATACTTTTTATATTGGAGATGCAATATCTGATCAACTTGCTGCAAATAGCTTAAATATAAACTTTATTGGAATAGGAAAAAATATTGATAAAAACATATTGAAAAAAAATGATTTTTATTTTGAAAATATCGATTTTATGTTTAATAATATTTTTAAAATATTAAACTTTATAAAGTAAATTATAAAAAATTAAAAGATTAGGAGGGTATATGTTTCCAATTCAAACAATTTATTTTTATTCATTTTTGATGGTTATTTTTAGTTTTATTGGCATTTTTATTTTCAAAAATTCAAAAGATAAGATTTTTATGATTTTACCTCTTATTGCTCAACTTTTTATTATTGGTGTATATTTCAATATTATTAAACACATACAAAACTTGTTTTTAATCTGTTCTATAATAACAGTAGCTGATTATGTAATCTTTTTATTTGCAAAAAATGATAAAGATAAACCATATATTTACTTTATTTTACATTTTGCTTCAATTTTTCAATTATTAAAAATAGCTGGTTTTATATATTAATTATCCATAATTTATATATTTTTTTTTGTATATTTTAACTGAAACTTTTTTAAATTTTTTCTTATATCATTAAATATTAATAAATTTATTCAAAATAAACTTTTTAAATTATTTTATTTTGAAATAGTTTATTTTATTTTTAAGTATTTTCTATATGTAATATTTTATGAACACTTTTGATAATAATATTTATGAAAATTTTAATTATCTTTCTTTCTTGCCAGATAATATAGTAAAAAAATTTGAATTTTTAAATAACCTTATTAGAAACAATATATATTTTGATAAAATCGCAATTATAAACTATTTAAAATCAATATTTTTTGAAAATCAATTTAAACTTGAAAATGAAAAATTGTTTTATCTTCTTATAGAAATTTTTAAATTTAAACAAAATTCCCCATTTGAAAATTATAAGGATCCAGATTTTGAATACTTCTATCTTTTATCAATAGAACTTGGATTAAAATTTAAAAAAATTAAAGAGGTTATTGATATACAAATACATTATATAAACTATTTATATAGAAATCTTGAATACAACAAAGCTCAAAATTTAATTTGTAATCTTATTAATAATTATAGTGATTATTTAAATCAAGAGCAAAAAATAAAAATAAAAGAGATCTCTATACTAATTGAAACAAATTTTTTAACAGTTAAAAATTATAAAAATGACATATTTGAAATTTTTTTGAAAGAGAAAAATTATAAAGAACTTGTTAACTTTTTTATCTCTTACAATTTCAAATATATTACAAATTTTGATCTTGAAAATCTTCAAAACAATTTAGGTTTTTTACTTGCACATGCTAAAAAAGAAAACTTTAAAAATTTTTTAAAAGATGATATTTTAGGAGAATTGAATAATTTTATTGGAAATATATATTTTTATAATGGTTATTACATAAAAGCTAAAAGACACTTCTTTGTTGCTTTGAAAAAAGAAATCCCTGCAAATGACAAAGTTGGAATACTAAAACTTGACAATAATATAGCAATTTGTTTTTATGAACTTGGAGAATTTGAAAAAAGCCAGAAATACTTTAAAATATTACAAAATGATATAAATTTAAATCAGGATAAAAAGCTTCTTTATTATGTTTTTAGTAATATCTCTTTGATCTATTTAAGACAGAAAAAAACTTCATTAGCCATTCAAATAGCAAAAAAAACACTTCAATTTAAACTTTCTATTAATGATTTAAATGGTTATTTTTACACTATTATAAAATTTATTAATTATTTTATTTACTTCGATATTAATATTGCAAAAGAATTTTACAATGATTTTAAAATTTATATAAATAAACTTGATAACAAAATATTAAATCTCTATAGCTTAATCTATAAAAATATTTTTGAAAAAGAAAAAAATATAAAACAAATTTTAAAATCACTTATTTTAAATTTAGATTATTATCCATTAAATTTAGTTCCATTTTTTTCACTATTTATAAAATTATATCCTAAACTAAAACATAATTATTATTTTAAAATATCTATTTATAAATTTTTATCTCATATGTATAAAGAATTTGGGGAATATAATTTTTCAAATTTCTTTAATTCTTTTTTTGAGTATAAAAATATATTAAAGATATTTTCACAAAAAGATGAAACTTTTAAATATAATCCAATAGAAATAATTAAAAAAAATAAAAACTCTATTGATACCCAAAATCAAAATGAAACAAATAAAGAAAATCAAATTAATTTAAAAGATTTTTTTAGCAAAGAAATTGAAATAAATATAGAAAAACTTTCAATTAAATTATTGAAAAATATTTTAAAAAATAATGAAATAAAATTCCCAGATAGTAATAAAATAAACCATTATAAATTGGATGAGTTACTTTTTATTTTTTTACTAAAAATACTTAAAAGAGGCTACTTAAAATACAGAAATTCAAAATATTATTTTGATACTATCTTTGAAAAAAAAATTATTAAAAGAATTGATTTTTTACAAAGATTTTATATTGATAAATTTGTATTTAATAAAGCATAAATTTTTTAATGTAATTTTTTTATAAAAAATCATTCTTATAGTTTTCGTATTATGGAAAGTAAAAATATAAAAAATATTGGGATTATTGCCCATATAGATGCTGGTAAAACAACTCTTTCTGAAAGATTTTTATATTATTCTGGAAAAATTCATAAATTAGGATCAGTTGATGAAGGAACTACTGAACTTGATTACCTTGAAGAAGAAAAAGAGAGAGGAATTACAATTATATCAGCTGCAACTTCCTTTAATTGGAAGGGAACAACCATAAATTTGATAGATACTCCTGGACACATTGATTTTATTGAAGAAGTTAGAAAAGCTCTTTTTGTTATAGATTGTTGTATCCTTGTTATTTGTGGTACTTCTCATGTTCAAGCTCAAACAGAAACTTTATTTAATTTATGTAAAAAGCTCAATTTACCTATTATTTTTTTTATAAATAAAATGGATAGAAATACTTCAAATTTTTCAAAAGCTCTTGAATCTTTAGAGAAAAATTTCAACAATAATTTTCTTCCAATAAATATTCCTGTTTATGACATAGATGATAGATTTGTCGGTGTTTTAAATCTTTTTACAAATAAAGCTTATATTTATGATATCAATAATGACAAAAATCAAGAGGCATTTAATATAATTGATAATTTTATTGATTTTAATAATGAATTAAAAATAAATAAAAACTATAAAATAAAAGAAGATTTAAATAAATTATATAAAAATATAATTGACTTGCTTACAAATAAAAGTGAATTTTTACTCTCTATATTTTTAAATTCTTCTCATGACTCAAAAAACATTTTTAATACTATAAAAGAAAATTATGAAAAAATAATTAATGAGATAAAAAATTTATCTTATGAAAGAAAAATATTTATAGTTTTTTGTGGTTCTGCATTTAAAAATATTGCGATTCAACCACTACTTGATGGAATAATCGATTTCGCTCCAAACTACAATTTTTTTAAAAAGAAAATATATGATATAAAAAACAATCAGTATATTGATATACCTGAAAACCTTGCAGTTGGTTATATTTTCAAGATAATATATGATAAACAAATTGGGAAAATTTTCTTTGCAAGAATTTATAAAAGAAAATTTGAGAAAAACCAGAAAATATATATTCCTTCAAAAAGGGAATTTGACAAATTGCAACATATATATCATGTTCATGCAAATAAAAGAGTTGAAATTGATTCTTGTGAAGAAGGAGATATAATTTCAATAATTGGAGCTAAGTATTTAAATCTTTTTGATACTTTTCTTTCTGATAAAAAAGACTTTGTACTAAATATGGTAGACATTATAGACCCTGTTATCTCATTAAAAATTGAACCATTATCTATTAAAGACTACAATAATTTATTACAAATACTTAAAATTATTTCTTCAGAAGACCCTTCATTTAAATATAAAATTGATGAATCCTCACAAGATATAATAATTTCTGGAATGGGAGAACTCCATCTTGAAGTTATTAAAAATAGAATAGAAAATGAATTTAAAATAAAAACAAGAATAGGAACCCCACTAATAAATTACAAAGAAGCAATTTCTAAACAAAATAGAATTTTATTTAATTTAAAAAAAGATATAAAAGGTATTACCTTAAAGTGTGAAATTGATATTGAATGCATTTTAGATAATAATAATAACTATGAAATATTGGATAAATCAATAAATGAAATTTATTATCCATACATTCAAAATATTATAAATTCAGTTTTTAATTCAGGTGTAAAATTTGGATATCCTCTTTATGGTATAAAAATAATTATTCATAAAATAAATCTTGAAAATAAAGATGGTGCAGAAATTATATTACAAGAAACATTAAATCGTGCACTGGTAAAACTAATAGAAGAAGCTCAACCAATAATATATGAACCATATATGAAAATAGAAGTTTATACTCCAATGGAGTATTTTTCAGATGTTTATAATGATCTTTTAAAAAAAGGTGTATCTATATTAAATATTGATACTATTGAAGAAGATTCTAATCTAAAAATTATCAAATGTGAAGGTTATCTGAGAAATTTTTTTGGATATTCTACAACATTACGCTCATTAACTTCTGGAAAAGGAACATTTTCAATCGAATTTAAATCGTACGAAAAATCTATTGATAAAAATTATTAAAATAGTTGAATTATTAAAATTAAATACTATTATTATTATATATATTAAAAAAAAGGGATAACTATGAAGATTTATTTAAAAAATTTAAAAATATTTAATATGTTATTCAAAATAAATAATAACCTAAAAATTAATTATAAATCCTTACTTTTTAAGATATTTTTGTTAATATTTATATTATCCCTTTTTATATATCCGCTTTATAAAATATATGCTCAGGAAGGAACCTCAGACAACTATGATGAAATATATTCAATAGAAGAAATAATTCAAAAACTAAATGAACTTTCTAAAACCAAATTATTAATATCTTTTTTTTCAAATTATAGATTAAACTATATATCATTAAATGAAAATGACCAAATTCCAGAAAATATAAGAAATCTCTCATATTTTATTTTTAATGTAAAATTCTTTTATAACTTTTCTACATTTTCATATTTATTTATTGATTTTAATCTTTCAAATTCATCTAATATTATTAATCTAAATAATTTTATAAATGAATCAACAATTACTCGAATTTATGTTAATAATATGTTTTATAAGTTTGATTTTTCAAAACTATTTAATATAAATTTTTTAAATTTTTCTATGTCTGCTGGTTTTTTATTTTCAAATTTTTCTTTAGTTGAACCTTTTTATGAAAACTATTATCATGGCTTACCATTTTTATTTATAAAAGGTGGATTTGCAAATTTAAATTTAGCTATAAGCAATTTAGGAGTTAATTTTTATCTTATAGATAGAGATCATTTTTATCCAAATATTTATGCTGATTTCTTAGATTTTTTAAAAATGAATGTTGGTTTTTTAATTTCAATGAAAAACAGTTATCCTCTTATTTTTTCTATTCAATTATTAGCTGATTTCAATTTTTTTAAAGCTTATGCTTTTCTTTTCTCATATGAATTTAATAACTCAAGAACATTTGAACATTCTATAAAGTTAATAGGAAATTTTAATTTAAATCTTTTTAATATTAATTTTAATTTTAAAATTTCTTTATTTCATGAACACTTAAGTATAAAAAGTCCAATTTCATCAGATTCCACATTAAATTTATGTGCATATAAATTGCCATATTCCCAATTTGAAAGAGGTGGTGTTGAATTAATGGTTTCATTTTATATTTTTAAGATATATATAGCACCTGTTTCTGCAAAATTTATAAATAATTTAAATAATTACTTTTATTTAGATTACCTTTTTGAAATAAATATTTATCCTTTATTTATAAGTTACTCCTCTAATCTCCCAATAATAGATCCAAATTCATTAAATGGTTCTTTTATTAGAGTTGGGATAAAAACTTCATTTTAATTAATTAGATTTTTTAGTTTATAGATTATTTATTTTTATAATTTAAGTTTTTAATTTATATTTTAATTATTTTTTATGAAATTTAATTTTAATTTCCACATTTTAATTTTTTCTCTTTTAATTATTTTTACTTTTTCTACTTTATATGCAAATGAAGATAATATTTCAAGTAATTTAATTTCATATGATTTCAATAATATCTTAAATTTATCATTTTATATAGAAAATAGTTTAAATTTTTCCTTAAGAGATTTAAACATTATAAATAATTTTAATTGCAATGTTTTACTAAATTTTAATTATTTAAGATTTAATTTTAATTTTTTATTAGAAAATAAAATTTTAAATTTAGTTGGATTAAGTTCTTATGAAAAACAATTTTATCTTTATATTAAAGATCTTTATTTTTCATTTGAAATATTAAGATTTTTTACAAAAGATAATTTTAATAATTTTTCACTTATATTTGAAGCTGGCTATAAAGAAAATGACATTTCATTTGTAAAAAAAGATAATATTTTTAATTTTTATGAAGGTTTTATGTATCTTATAATATCAAAGCCATTTAATAATTTTAAACTTTTATATCAAAATATAACTTTTGATAACTTTTTTATATTTTGTGATTATTTTTACATTTTCAATAAGTTTGAATTTAAAAAAGAATATTTATTTTTTAACTCTTTCATTTTAACTAAATTTGATAATAAATTGGATGTAATTAACTTTGGTTTTGAATCATTTATTAATATTACATTTGTTAAGCTATATGTATTTGCTAACTTTATAAAATATATTGGAGAATCTAATGGAGAAAACAAAATTTCTTTTGAACCTTTAATTGGAGTTTCTTTAATTTATGAAAAAAATTATATTTTTACTAACAATGATTATTTTAAAATAATATTATTTTTTAATAAATTAAATAATATTTATTTAATAGATGATGTTTACTTTATTTATAATCGTTTTGATTTAAAAGACTTATTTTTAAGTGGGATTAATTTAAAATACAAAATAAACTTTTTTACTCTTTATATATCTTTTATTAATTTCAAATCATTTGAAGATAACCCACTAACTTTATATACTTTTTATATAAATTATGGAGTTGCTTTTGATTTCGATCTTATATCTATAATTCTTAAAAATACAACTTTCGATTTATTAAACAAAAATATAAATATATCCCTTCAACTAATTTTCAAAATAAATTTTTAAAGATTATTTTAATTTATTTTAATCTTGCCTAAATATATCTTATTTTTAATTTTTCTTTTATAATTTTATTAAATTTAATGATTTATAAGATAAAATATTTTATTAAAAATCAATTTACCTATTATTTCATTATTAAAATCAAAAGCTATAATTGAAGGATAATATATATCATTAAAATAAATATAATTTTTATAATAAAAATAGAAATAAAATATGAAAATATTCAAAATAGCTTTGTTTATAATTTTGTTTTCAACAATGTAAATAAAATCCCTGAAATAATGTTCACCTTCATTTTTTATAATATCAATCTGCTCTTTATCAAAAAATAGAAATATAGAATTAATAAGATATAATAAATTATCTTTTGAAAACCTATCATCTATTGATTTAAGATACTCTTCATTAAAAATTCTCTTATCAGATTGCATAAATGAAATATAACCTTTATCATTAACAAAATCATAATCTAGATTTAAGATTTCTATATCTTTAGAGGCAAACTTGATGTTTGCTATTATTTTAATATAAGAGTTTTTAATATAAGAGAGATTAACATTATAAGAACCAGGTTTTATATCATTAATTTTAGATTTCTCAATTACTAGAAATCCTTCAAACTCAAACTTATTTATAAACAACAAAGGATAAAGAGGATATTTTCTTTTAAGATCTTCATATGTTTCTTTTTTTTCTAAATTAGATAAAGTTTTGCATCCAAAAAAGAAACTAAAATATAAAATAAAAATTATAAATAATAATTTTAATTTTTTCATAATTAATTTATATAATAAAAATTTATTCAGTCTCTATAGCTTTTCTAAAATTATCATGACTTAAAATAAAATTTTCTATAGATACTTTATTTTCTTCATAAAATTTATCTAAAGCTTCTTGAGTAATATTAAAATAATTTAAAAGTTCATCCTTTTTTTTATTAAGTATTCTATTTTTTTCATCATCAGAAATATTTCTTGATATAATCGAATCTTCTAATTTTCTTAGTTCAATAGAAATTATAGCAATTATTTTACAATAAGAAGGAACATCATTTATTGTACCTATTTTTTCTAGTTTCTGTTTTTCTTCTTCCCAATTAATATTTACATATTCATCTGTTTTTTCTGTAATAAATAGTTTTTCACTTTGGTCATTTTCATTTATAAGAAGATTTTCTTCATTACTTTTATTTCTATTTTTACAAGAGTAAATATTAAAAATAAATACAGAGATTAAAATTACTAAAAACAAAATCAAAAAACTTTTATGAAATTTTTTTTTGTTTTCTTTATCCATAAGTTTTCCTATAAATTATTTTATTTAAAATTCTGCAAAACCTGGAACCCTATAAATAGGAATAACATCCCTTATATTTGTCATTCCTGTTACAAATTGTATCAACCTTTCAAATCCAAGTCCAAAACCTGAGTGTGGAACTGATCCATATTTTCTTAAATCAAGATACCACCAATAATCTTTTTCATTTAAATTAAATCTTTTTATAGCTTCCAATAATTTATTATAATCATCTTCTCTTTGAGATCCTCCTATAATTTCACCTATCTGGGGAACAAGTAAATCCATTGCTCTTACAGTTTTCCCATCATCATTTTGCTTCATATAAAATGCTTTTATCTCTCTTGGATAATTTATCAAAAAAATAGGTTTATTAAAATGTTTTTCTGTCAAATATCTTTCATGTTCAGATTGTAAATCAACTCCCCAGTAAACTGGAAATTCAAACTTATAATTTGAATTTTGCAAAATATTTATTGCTTCTGTATATTCAACAACCTCAAAAGAACTATTCAATACCTTTTCCAATTTTTCAATTAAACCATTTAATATCCATTTGTCAAAAAATTCAATATCTTCTTTATCATTTTCTAAAATATATTTTATAACATATTTTATAAACTGTTCAGCTAAATTTATATTATCTTTCAATTCATAAAAAGCCATTTCTGGTTCAATCATCCAAAATTCTGAAAGATGTCTTGTAGTATTTGAATTTTCAGCTCTAAAAGTTGGACCAAAAGTATATACCTTACCCAGCGAACATGCATAAATTTCAGCTTCTAATTGTCCAGATACTGTTAAATAAGTTTTTTTTCCAAAAAAATCCTCTGACCAATCAATACTTTTCTTTTCTTTTATAATATTATCAAAATCAAGAGTTGTTACCTGAAACATTGCTCCAGCACCTTCACAATCTGAACCAGTTATTATTGGTGTATGTATATAGTAAAAACCTCTTTCATAAAAAAATTTATGAATAGCATAAGCCATATGACTTCTTACCCTCATTACAGCACCAAAAGTATTAGTTCTTGGTTTTAAATGAGTTATTGTTCTTAAAAACTCAAAAGAATGTCTCTTTTTTTGTAAAGGATAATCTTTTGGATCAGCAATTGAATATATTTTTATTTTTTTCCCTTTTAGTTCCCATTTTTGTTCTTTTGCTGGGGACTTAACAAGATCACCTACAACTTCTATTGATGAACCTGTTGATAATTTTTCAAGTTCAGGATAATTTTCAAGGGTATTATCGCAAACTATCTGAAGATTATTTAATGTAGATCCATCATTTAATTCTATAAAATATATATAATTTAAATTTCTAACAGTTCTTATCCATCCTCTAGCAATAAGTTCTTTTCTTTCACTATTACTACCTAAAAGCTCTTTTACTGAAAAATAATCCATAAAAACCCCTCACAAAATACTTTTTTTAAAAAATATATTTTATTTTTTATTTGTAAAGAATTAGAAAAAATTAATCGAATTTTTAATTAATTTCTTATAAAAGGGATTTTAAAATTAAGAGATTTCCAATTAAATTTATATTTTCAATTTTAATAAAAAGAGTAAAAATATCCTTGACAAGCATAACCTGCAAAACCATCTTTAACAGGATCAAAAAGATTATAATTATCTCCATAATGCATTAGATAAATAATATTTTTAATATTTTCAGGCAAAGTTTTCAATTCCTCATAAGAAGCATGAACTCCACCTGGGAAAAATTGGCAATCATGAAAAATTGCTTCTATTCTATAATTTTTCATTAAAACTTCAATTAACTCTTTATCAAAAATAGTATCGGATGTATAAATAATCCTTTTATCAATAAGAAGCCCATATGAAATGAAAAAATCATCTAATTTTGTTACGCCTGATGGGATATGTTTTGTTCTATAAAATAAAATATTTATATCTCCTATATCTATTTCTGAAACTTCCCTATCTTCATCAAATTCAAAATTTAGTTTTATTTTTGATGGGGAATAAATATTAAAAAAATCTTCTATTCCTAAATAATCATTCCCTTTTCTTTCACTAAAAGAACAACCTCCTTTTAGTGAATAATTCCACAATATATCTTTGTATTTTTCGGTAATATAAAGATTAGGTTTTCTTTTATAAAAATAACGATTCATAAGAGCTATTTCTTCAACTCCACCAATATGATCAGCATGGGAATGTGTTAAAATGAGATTATCAATATTTGAAACATTTAATTCAACTTTTGATAATGCTAAAGGGGCTTTTGAACCAAAATCAATAAAAATTGAAGTGTTTCCCTTTATTAAAACTGAATTATTCTGATATAATATCTTTGAAAAAGCAGAACCACTTCCTAAAAAATATATACTTAGTTCACCATCATTTTTTAAGGGTAAAGCATCTTCATTAAATCTGTATATTTTACTTCTTTTTGGCATTAAAATTTTCTTTAATTTTGTATTAATTTATTATATTAAATGATTCTAATTATACAAATCTTATCAAAATATTATCTTATCAAAATTTTCCCTTATAATTTTTAAAAAACTTAATTAAATAATCCCTCAGTGCAAAATCTGGATTTATACCATTTTTAAGAGAATAAATTATAGTATAAAATAAAATTTCTCCTATTTCTTTTTGTAAAAATTCTTTTTCTTTACTATTATTATTTTCTTCATTATTTCTTAATATTTTTTCATTTATATCATTATTGATACAATCATTTTTAGGAAAATCATTTTCTAAAAAATTTTCATCTATATTTTCTTTTAAAACTTTTAGTTTATCAAAGAATACCTTATCATTATTCTCATAAATTAAACCTGTTTTATTTATAAGTTTCATTGCTAAAATAAGGGTTGGTAAATTTTTTGGTATGATATTTGTTTTTTTTTCTTTTTTTTTAGCATCATTCCAATAATCTAATGCTTCTGAAGCATCTTTTGCTTTTTTATCTCCAAAGACATGAGGATGTCTTCTTAAAAGCTTATTATTTATAGATTTATATACATCTTCTATTGTAAAAAGATTATTTTCTTCTGCAATTTGGGAAATCATATAAACCTGAGATAAAATATCCCCCAATTCCTCTATGAGATTATCTATATCATTATTTTCAATAGCTTCGTAAACTTCATAAACCTCCTCAATAATATATTGAGAAAGAGATTTAATTGTTTGACTTCTATCCCATGGGCAACCTTCATCTGATCTAAGTTTTTCAATAATTTTTTTTAAATCAATTGAAAAATTATCTTTATTTATCATTTTTTTCTTCTTTTTCCTTTTTTTCAATTTCCTTTTCAAGAGATTCAATTAATAATTTAAAACTTTCATAATTTTCTTTTGATATAGTTGATAATATTTTATGATCTTCTAATACTGATTTTAAATATTTCAAATCATCATAACTAGGAAATTTTATTTCATTTAAAATAATATCTTTAAATTCAAAAATATCTTTTTTTATTATAAAAAAATCATTTATTGAGTATTTATTAAAAATTTCTTCAACATAATCATTTCCATAAACAATCAATTTTTTTGATTTTTCTTTATTTATTTTCATTGTAACATAAATAAGAGCCCCGATAAAAGATGAGTCAATATAATTTGTTTCAGCCATAAAAAGAATCATGTTATTAAACTCTTCAATTTTATTAATAAGTTCTTTAAAAGAAAAAGCAATCTTAAAATTTGCAACTTTTGGTACAACTACAATTAAATCATTATTTAATTTTCCAAATTTCAACAATTCTTCCATATAAAATTCCATTTATTCAAATATTTAATTTAATAAATAAAAAATATTTTATATTTAAAATTTTACTTTTGGTGCAACCTGTGCTTCTTCTCCTGCTTCAAAGTAAGTTTTTTTCTCAAACCCAAAAATTCTTGCAATTAAAAGTGTTGGAAAAGACCTAACTTTTTTATTATATATTGCTACTAAATCATTGTATCTTTTTCTTTCTACAGCTATTCTATTTTCAGTTCCTTCAAGTTCCGTAATTAATGCCATAAAATTTTGATTTGCTTTTAAATCTGGATAATTCTCAACAAGAACTAATAATCTTGAAATTGCTTGTCCAAGTTCATTATTTGCTGCAATTTTTTCATCAACTGTTTTTGCACCTAACGCTTTTGCCCTAGCTTCAATAACACTTGTTAAAGTTTCTTTTTCAAAATTTGCATAACCTTTTACAGTTTCTACTATATTTGGTATGAGATCTGCTCTTCTTTTTAATTGCACTTCAACCTGAGCCCATGCTGAATTAACAGATTCATCTAGTTTAACTAAGCTATTATAAGTTCCTATCAAACTTAAAATTAAAATAAAAATTATTGCTAAAATTATTATTAAAGTATAATTCTTTTTCATTATTTCTCCTTTTAAAGTTTTCATTTTTTAAATAATTAATAAAAAAATTATATTTTATCAACTTTTAAAATAAGATAATTTAAAAAATTGTACACATTTAATAGAATATCTTCAATATTATAATTTTTAATCTCTTTTTTTACATAGTTAATCAAAGATTTACCTGCTTCAATCTCATAAAATTTAACTATATTTTCAAGATTTATAAGAAAATCATTTGAATAATCAATTCCTATTAAATATAAAATTCCAACTACTAAATAATTAATATTTTCTAAAGTTTTTAAAATTATATTGTAAAGTTTTTTCTTGCTTTTTATCTCTATACCATAATTTATAACATTAAATAATTTGCTTCTCAACTCTTTTTCTATTTCAATTCTAATAGAATCTTTATTAAAATCAAAAATGTCAAAAGAATTTATACCAAATATAGTTTTAGAAAAGTTTTTAATATAAAAAAGGCTTGCTCCATAAACATCTTTTGCATTATTTATAAATTCTTTTGTTAAAATTAAAGGTAAGTTTTTATAATATTTAAAATATTTCCTAAGATATTTTCCTATAAATTTGTTTAAAGTAAAATTATATTCATTAAAAATTAAAATTAAATATTGATTTTCAATTTCTCTAATTTCTATGAGACCAAATTTTTTGAAAAATTCAGAAAAACTATTTAAAAAATAATCCTTATTTTTTTTATATTTTATATTTTTCATAAACACTCCTATTAAAAAAAAACAAAATTTTAATTAGATTAAAATGAAGAGGATGCCCCACCCCCACCAGACCTACCTCCTCCAAAACCACCAAAATTATTGAACCTTCCAGATCTTGATGAAAAATTTGATGAACCAAAGAATGTTGATCTTCTACCTCCAAAATTCATTAAAAACAAAAATGGAAATATGTTAGGAAAAAATCTTAAAAGAATAATTAAAAATATTATAGTAGAAATTATTGATGTAAATGAATCTTTTTTATCTTTTTTAAATATTTCTTCATAATCATTTTCATTTTCATCTATAGCTTTCAACCAACTTTCAAAATTTTTATTATATATTTTTGAAATCTCTTTTACTAAGGCTAAAGAAAGAACAAAGAGCCCATCATTAAAATTATTTTCTTTAAAATAAGGTATGCCATAATTTTGAAGTAAATTTTTTGCTTTTATATCAGTAATATCTCCTTCAAGTCCATATCCAACTTCTATTCTTACCTTTCTTTCGTTAAGAGCTAAAAAAATTAATATTCCATTGTCTTTTCCTTTTTTACCAATACCCCACTTTTCAAATGTTATATTTGATGCATTCTCAATAGTATCATCATTTAAACTATTAACAGTTAGTATTGCTATTTCAACAGAAGTTTCATTATTAACAATTTGAAATAATTTATTTAATTTAATTTCATTTGTATCATTAATTAAATTAGCATAATCATTAACATAATTTATATAAGATGGAGGAACAAAAAAAGAAAAAAAAGTTATAATAAAAATAATAAATAAAGCTCTTATTAAAAAGTATGATAAATTTTGTTTATATTTAAATTTAATTTTAATCTTCTCCATATAATTATTTTAATCTAAAATTAAGTTTTATCAAGAAAATAATAGTTAAAAATAAAACTTAAAAATAATTTAAAAACAAAATTATTGATTTTCAGGATAATATTGATCCGCCCATTTTGATAAATAATCTATATAACTATCAATTCTTTCTATTCTTTCTTTAGCAATTTTTGCATAATCAGTCATATTATTAGTTTTAATTTTATAGTATTCATCCTCCCACAAGTCTATATCAATCCTATATTTTTGAAATCTTTCTGCTTCCTTTTGGTAATATTTTGCTTGATCCCAATAGTAAAAAACACATGAATAGAAATATTTAGCATATTTTAAACTTTCAATTATCATTTCTTTATAAAGATAATTATAAAAATAAATATGTTCTTTATCAAACCTTGAACCTAATTGCAAATAGCATTTAACTAATAAAAGATTCACATGCATTTTAAAAAGAAATTTATATCTAATATATTGTTCTTGTGATGATATTTTTGTTAAAGCTTGCACAACAGGCGCAAAAGGAGCTTCAAGTGCTCTCTGCAAATACTCTATATTTCTAAAAATAACTGCTTGATTATCTGTCATACCATCTACATAAAGCAAATAATATTGTTCAGCATAAATTATAGGTGAACTATAAGTTTGATTGCTAAAAAATATTACAAAAATAAATAAAATTATTATAAAATAATTAAAAAAATTTAACCTTTTCATAAAATTATTTTGATAATTCTCTTTGATTTTTATTTAAATATTTAAAATAATTTTTAATACAATTTTTTAATTTAGTTTATCATCATTTTTAATAGACAATTTAAGTATTCCTATTAAAAGAAAAAGCATTGTAAGTAAAATTATTAATATTTTGATAATTGGTATATTGTAAATACTCATAAACCAGTCATGTGGAATTAATTCAACATTTTCAAGAACTCTAAAAAACGAGTAAAGATAATTAAACAATGCTGCAAGAACAATAAGAAAATAATTATCATTATTTTTATTTTTTGACCAAAAATAAACTGCTGAGAATGCCAAACATATACCAATTATCATATCAAGAAAAGGAAATATATTCATGTGATTTTCCTTTATTTAATTCTCATTAAATATATTTCAAATAATATTTATTAATGATTTAAAATCCTCTTCTCTTATCTTTAAAGGAATAACACCATATTTATAAAATGAAAAATAAAATTTATTTTCAAAAATATTAAAATTTCTTTTATTTTCGATTTTATTATCGGATTTAATATACCTTTCATAAACATTTATATATGGACCTATCAATAAATTATCAGATATTTTTTTTATTTTGTTATAAATTTTATTAACAAAAAAATAATAATTATTATAATAATCTTTACTCAATATTTTTAAATAAAATATTTTGAACATTTTATATGCAATTCTTTTTTCATAAACAAAATATTTTTGTTTAATATATTCATCTTTACCTGATATTAAAATATTAAAATTCAAACCTTGAGTAATATTATCCCCAAAAATATAATAATCAAAAATAGGAGACTCAAAAAAATTTTTATTTGTTCTTTCAATTATTCGTTGAAAATTTAATTCTTTAACATCATCTTTTTTAGAATTTAAAAATATTTCATCTTTAAATTTTTGGTATATTTTTATAAAGTCAATATAATTCAATATTGGTGAAACTCTAAATGATGTCCAGCTATCATCAATTATGACAATATATCCTTTCTTTTTCATTATTTTTATAAATATTTTATATAAATTTAATACCATATAATATTTTATTAAATATTGAGGTAAATCTTTATTTTCAAAAACATTTTCCTTTAAATATTTCAAACTTAAATCATTTATTGAATCATATCTTTTTTTGCATAAATTAGATATATTTGAAATCTCCTCAAAACAATATTCTACCAATATGTTATTATTTATATTATTAAGAATTTTTTCTAAATATTTTAACCAATTTTCAAGTTCCCAATAAGGAAATCCCTCTATAAATAAAACATTTTCAATTTTATTATTTTTATTTTCATTAATATTATTGTTTTTAATATCTTCATTACTTGAATCTTTTATATCTTCTTGAATTGAAAAAAATCCAAACTGAGTAAAAGAATCATTTAAAAGATTTTCTATATAATCAAATTTAATTATTTTGGTATCTATTAAAATTTTCTGTCTTTTTATAGACGAACAATAGGAAAAAATATTTAAATTTTTCTCTTTATAATTTAAAAGAATTCTATTTATAATATCATATCCATTATAATCAATAATTATATTTTTATAAATATTCCACAAAGGATCCTTAAAAATATAATTATTCTTAAAAATTAAACTTTTTGTATTTAATAATTCTGAATTATTTAAATTATTCAAATTATTTTCAAATTTTTTTTTATATTCTATATTTCTTAATTTTATAAAAAATTCCTCTTCAAATTTACTTAGAAAATATTTCCTTATAAATCTATTAAAAAAAATAAGAAAAAATAAATTCCTTTTTTGATTAAATACAAAAGAAATTGGTAAATTAAAAGAAAATGCTAAGTTTTTTTTAAAATTGTAAGTAAACTCCTTGTCTTTGCTAATAAATAAATGATTTAAATTTGATAAAAACTTTATTTTTCTATTTGTAAAATTATATAAAAAAATCCCTCTACTCTTTTTAATATAAAAATTTTGTATTCCAAAAAATTTAAATCTCATTTTTTTCCTTCGAAACATTCTTATAAAAAATATAATTTTTTTGAAATATTTTTAAAGTTTTAATAGTATAAATTGTTAAAATAAAAAATTGGAGGATTTTATGCAACCTTTTAACATGATTATTATTGAAGGAAATTTATTATCAGAACCTTCAATAAAAAAGAACAAAAATGAGAAAACTTTTGCTCATTTATCTATAATTTCAAACAACTTTTACAAAGAAGATGGGAAATGGGTAAATGATCCAACAATTGTTGGAGTTCAATGTTATGGAAAACTCCAAGAAGTAGTCTTAAAAGAACTTAAAAAAGGTGAAAAAGTTATAGTTTATGGAAAACTCAAATTTTTTATGAAAGAAAATGGAAAAAACAAGACTCCTTACTTTTACATTTTAGCCTCAAAAATCGAAAAATTTAAAAATGGAGCAAAAATAATACTTGAAAAAGAAGAAGATTTGGTTCACAAAATGGAAAAGATCCCTGCCTAAGGGATCTTTTTTTATTTAATCTTATTTTTTATCTTATATTTTATATTAATTTTTTTAATATTTTTTTATATTATTTTTTTATATTTTAATATTTTTATTTTTTTTAATTTTTAATCTATAATTGTTTTTATTTATTAAATTTTATATTTTTTACATTTTAGATTTTTCTATACAAGCATAAGCATCATGATTATGAATAGATTCCATTGAAACAACTTCAACTTTATAATAATAAATATCTTGTATATTATCCATTTTATAACTAACTTCTCTTGCTATATCTTCAACAAATTTAGGATTTTTATATGCTTTCTCAGTTACATATTTTTCATCTATTCTTTTTAATAAAGGATAAATTTCACAAGATGCTGAACTTTCAACAATATCAATAATGTCTTCAATCCAGATAACCTTATAAGCTTTATATGTTACAGTTACTATAGCTCTTTGATTATGGGCCGAAAAATCTGAAATAATTTTAGAGCAAGGGCATAAAAGATGAACTGGAATATTAACAATCATTAAATAATCAAAATTTTCCCCAAGATTTGCAATTAGTTTAACATCATAGTTTAATAAAGCTTTAATCTTTGAAACAGGTGACTCTTTATTTATAAAATATGGAAACTCTATTTCTATATGAGATTTTGTAGCATTTAATTTATTTTTTATCTCAAATAAAGTTTTTTTTATATTTTCAACAGAGATTTCTTCATTATTTTTATTATTTATTATTTCTATAAACCTACTCATATGAGTCCCTTTAAAATGAGCAGGTAGATCAACATATATTGCAATATTTCCAATAGAATGCTGAAAACCTTTTATTTTATCATAAATTTTTATAGGAAATTTTATACCTTTTACTCCAACTTTATTAATTGGAATATTTTTTTCAGAAATACTATTTTGAATATCCGGAAGTTTCATAAAAAAAAAATAATAGATTAATAATTAATTTCAATTTTTATTTTAAAAATTAAAAAATTCTTTTTATTGAAAAAAAAAAATAAAAAAATAATATTAAATAAATTATGATTTAGGAGAATTATATGTTAACTGACTTAGAAATAAACAGAAATGCAAAACTTCTTAATATTTATGAGATTGCAAAAAAAGCAAATATACCTGAAGAATTTATTGAACCATACGGTAAATATAAAGCAAAAATATCACTTGATTTTTATAAAAATTTGGAAAATAAAATAAATGGGAAACTTGTACTAGTTTCTGCAATTACTCCAACTCCTTTAGGTGAAGGAAAAACAACTATGTCAATTGCATTAAATGATGCACTTAATGCTTTAGGTAAAAAAAGTTTTTTAGCATTAAGAGAACCATCTTTAGGTCCTGTTTTTGGAGTAAAAGGAGGAGCAACTGGTGGGGGTTATTCTCAGGTTGCACCAATAGAGGATATAAACCTTCATTTTACAGGTGATTTTAATGCTGTTGAAAAAGCTCACAATCTAATTGCTGCAGCTATAGATGTTGAGCTTTTTTACAATGAAATGAAAATTGATCCAAGAACTGTAAAATTTAAAAGAGTTATTGATTTAAATGATAGAAGCTTAAGAGATATTATTATAGGACTTGGTGGGTTAAAAAATGGTATACCAAGAGAAACTGGCTTTGATATAACAGCAGCTTCTGAAATAATGGCAATTTTATGTCTTGCAAAGGATTATAACAATTTAAAAGAAATGCTTGGAAATATTTTTATTGGGTTAACTTATGATGGATACCCTGTTTTTGCAAGAGATTTAAAAGTTGTTGGTGCTGCAGCTGCTTTATTGAAAGATGCATTAAAACCAAATCTTGTTCAAAGCTTAGAAAATAATCCTGTCTTTATCCATGGTGGACCTTTTGCAAATATAGCTCAAGGAACTAATTCTATAATAGCTACAAATATGGCAATGAAATTGGGGGAATTTGCTATAACTGAAGCTGGGTTTGGATTTGATCTTGGAGCTGAAAAGTTTTTTGATATTGTAGCAAGAAAAATATGTGTTGATGTTTCAGTTGTTGTCCTTGTTGCGACAATAAGAGCTTTAAAATATCATGGTGGACAAAAACTAAAAGAAATTAAAAATGAAGATTTAAATGCACTTGAAAAAGGTTTTGAGAATTTAGAGCAACATATTAAAAATATTAAACTTTTTGGAAAAACACCAATTGTTGCAATAAATCTATTTTCATCTGATACAAAAAATGAAATATCTTTACTTGAAAATTTATTAAACAAAAATAATATTAATTTTGCTATTGTCACTGCATGGGAAAATGGTTCAAAAGGAGCTATTGACCTGGCTAAAAAAGTTATTGAAATAGCAAAAGAAGATTCCTGTCATAATAAATTTTTATATAACCTTGATGAGCCTGTAGAAGACAAAATTTTAAAAGTTGCTTCAAATATTTATGGTGCAAAAGCTATCGATTTTACTTCTAAAGCTAAAGAAGATTTAAAACTTATTAAAAATCTTGGATTTGATAAATATCCAATTTGTATTGCAAAAACTCAGAAATCATTATCAGATAACCCTGAACTACTGGGAAGACCTAAAGATTTTCTTGTAACTGTTAGGGAAATAGAAGTAGCTTCTGGTGCTGGTTTTATAATACCTATAACAGGGGAAATATTAAGAATGCCTGGATTAAATAAAAATGCAGCTTATAAAAATATTGATATAGATGAAAATGGAAACATTTATGGATTATTTTAATTATTTATGCAAAAAAATAAAAAATCTATAAAAAATATCTTTATCAGGCACAATTTTACTTTTTTTATTATTTTTATACTATTTTTAGTTTTATTTTGTTTTATAGTTAATTTTTATTTTTTTAAATTAAATGTAAATCTTTATAAAAATCTTGCTGAAAATGTATCATTTCATTATAAAAACTTAATTAATGAATTTTTAAAAAGATATTCTAAAAAAAATATTTATATAAATACCTCTATTAAAGCTCCAAGCTTTTTTGATTCTATTCAAAATTTTATATATCAAAATGTTGATAAAAATATTATTATTAATTTAATTTTAATAGACAAAGAAAACAATCAAGAATTTGAAATTATTTTTAATGGGAAAAGCATTTCTTATAAAAACAAAAACTTTATCTACTTTAAAAAGATTAATCTCGATAAACAAATTTTTAATTATTTAAAAAATAAAAATAAATATTTTTTTATAAATAATAAGTTCTTTTTTCCATCTATAATTTCTCAAAATGTTTATTTATTATTTTCAATAAGCTCCAAATCTTTTTTTAATTTTATGATTTTGTCTACCCTTTTTTTAGCTATATTTATAATTATATTTTCCATTATTTTTTTTCTATCTTTTTCAAAATATTACAGAAAATTGTTGAACAATATTCATAAAATATATTTATACCTCTCATCTCTTTCAACAAAAAATTTCAATATCAATATTGAAAAATCATATTTAGAAGAATTAGACATTTTAATTGAAAAAATAAGAATATTAAAAGATGATCTTGTCTATGATAATAATTATATAATAAATTTGTTAGAATTAATAAAAAAAATTAGCAATATAATATCTGATTCTGTTATATTTTATGAAGATAATCTAAACATTATATATTTAAACGAAAATGCTAAAGAACTATTTAATATAAAAGAAATATCTAATATAAGGTTTAAAGATTTAAATATTGACAAACAAACAATAAATGAAATACTTGTTAAAATAACTTCAAAAACTAATAATTTCAATATAAATATAAATAATACAGCATATTTTTGTTATATATTTAATATTAAAGATGCAAATATTTTAGTCTTAAAAAACATCAATTTAAAATCAATTGAAAATGAAATTAATTTTTTAAGAAATTTTTTACCAAATTTTTCTCATGAATTTAGATCGCCATTAAATGCAATAATAGGTTTTTCAGAAATTATTCTTGATGGAATTGAAGGAGATATTTCTCCGAAAATAAAAGAAGATATATTTGCTATAAACAAATCAGCAAAAACCTTACTTTTTTATATAAATCAAATAATTGATTTTTATTCTTTAAAATTTAAAGATTATGAAGATGAAAATAATTTTATCAATTCAGAAGAAATAATTAATTTTATAAAATCATTCTTTTTTAAGTTTATTAAAAATAACATAATAAAAATAAAATTTTATGATTTTTATGAAAATGAATTCAAAACTAATAGATTTACTATTATTGCTGGTTTTTTAAATCTTTTTACATTTTTGATAAAATTAAACAAAAATATTGATTATTATTTTTACATAATAAAAATTGAAAACAAAATACATTTTATATTATTAAATGAAGAAATAAAAAAAGATCACCAAACACTTATAACAGAGTTAAAAAATAAATATACGAATAATATAAAAAATACTACAGTAGAAACTTCTAGTATAAATAACAAAATTCAAAATTTAATTTATTCTCAAAATCTTTTTAATAAAATTAATTTTAATATGATAGCAAATCTAAATGAAGATAATATCTCAATAATAATCTATGAAAAATAAATTAAAAAATCTTATTTAAAATTTTAAATCTTATTGAAAATAATATTAATTAATTTATCTTAATTAATAGAATGCGTATTAATTATAAAAAGGTAATATTTTATGATAGAATTATTTAAGATTTCCTCTTTAATTTTAATATTGATATTACTTATAAGATTTAAAATTCCTCTATATATTTCAATTTTTATTTTATCTATTTATTTTATTATAATTTACAAAATTAACTACTTAATCATATTAATATCAATAAAAAATCTTTTTTTAATAAGTTCGAATTTAAATTTGATTTTAGCTGTTATTTTAATAACATTTTTAGGCCAAATTCTATCATCTTCAGGAAACTTCAAAAATACCTTTTTACTTATTTCTTCAAAAATTAAAAATATTAAATATGCAATTAGTATAATTCCAGCTTTAATAGGTTTAATTCCAATGCCTGGAGGTGCTCTTTTTTCAGCACCTATTGTAGATGAAGGAGGCAAACTAATTTCTTTAGATCAAAATGAAAAACATAATATAAACTATATTTTTAGACACCTATGGGAATTTTTTTGGCCAACATATCCCGCAATTCTTCTTATTAGCAATTTCTTTAATATTGGAATAAAAAAAATTATTAATAATCAAATAATTTATTCTTTAATTTATACAATAACAGCTTTACTAATTTTTATAATATCTATAAAGAAAATAAAAATTGATATAAATCACAAAACTACTGATAATAAAAACAATTTTAAAAAATTTAACATAAACAATCTTTTTATCTTTCAATTTTTTAAATTTTTCTGGCCTATCATATTGCTTTTATTAACATTAATAATATTTGAAATCAATATAAATATTATCGTTTCTATAATTTTAATATTATTTTTTATAATTAATAAATTTACATTCAATAGAATTATTATTGAATTTAAAAAATCTTTTTCATTACCAAATTTACTTACAATTATTTCAATTCTAATTTTTAAAGAATTGATTAGTAATTCAAAAGTTTTAGATAATTTGCCAGTTGTTTTATCAAATTTAAATGTCCCTGATGTTTTAATTGCTTTTTTCTCTCCATTTTTAATCGGATTTTTAACTGGTTTAACAGTTGCATCTGTAGGAATTAGTTTTCCTATATTAAAATCATTCTATTTTGTTAACAATTTTATAAACTATCCTTTAATAATGATATCTTTAATTGCAGGATTTTGGGGAGTTATGCTATCACCAGTTCATCTTTGTTTATCTTTAACAAAAGATTACTTTAAAACCTCTTTTAATGAAATATATCCAAAACTTATAATTTTTTTTATTCTAAACTTAATACTATCAATTTTACTTTACTTAATAAATTTTCCTCCAATTATAAAAATATAATTTTTTAAACAAAAAGTATAAAAAGAAATGTTTTGATTAAATTAGCAAAAAATTTTAAAAGTTAAAATTATTAAAAGAATAACTTGAATTTTATTATTTTTTCATTAATTTTTTAAAAATAATTTTTTTAATAAAGGATTATATATGCCTCTTATTAATAAAAATAACACAATTTCAGAAGAACTTGAAAAAAAGAGACATTCACTTGCTCATATCATGGCTTATGCTGTTAAAAAACATTATAAAAATGTAAAACTTGGTATTGGCCCATCAATTGAAAATGGTTTTTACTATGATTTTGACCTTGATCAAACTATTTCAGAAAAAGATTTAAAAGAAATAACAAAAACAATTAAAAAACTCATTGCTTCTAATATAACTTTTGAAAAAAAAGTATATTCAATAGAAGAAGCAAAAAAGCTTTTTGAAAAAGAAAATGAAATTTACAAACTTGAATTAATTGACGATTTAAGTAATGCTGGTGAAAAAGAAGTCTCTGTATATTATTCAGGGGATTTTTTTGATCTTTGCAAAGGCCCTCATGTAAAATCTTCGAGTGAAATTAATATAGATGGTTTTATCCTTGATAGAGTATCCGGTGCATATTGGAAAGGCGATGAAAAAAATAAAATGATGCAAAGAATATATGGAATATACTTTGACACAAAAGAAGAACTTGATAATTTCTTAAAAACAAGAGAAGAAGCTAAAAAAAGAGACCATAGAGTAATTGGCAAAGAAATGAAACTTTTTATGATTTCTGAAACTATTGGTAAGGGATTACCTCTTTTACTTCCAAGAGGAGCAACAATTAGAAGAATTCTTGAAAGATTTACTGTTGATGAAGAAATAAAAAGAGGTTATCAACATGTTTATACTCCAGTACTTGGAAGTATTGATTTATATAAGATATCAGGACATTTAGATCATTATAAAGATTCTATGTATTCTCCTATTGATATTGATGGAGAACTTTTTATTTTAAGACCTATGACATGTCCTCACCATTTTATAATGTATAAAAATGAAATACATTCATATAAAGATTTACCAGTTAGATATGCTGAAATTTCTCCACTTTATAGGTATGAAAAATCAGGTGAATTGACAGGTCTAATTAGATTAAGGAACTTTACACTTGCTGATGCTCATATACTTGTTACAAAAGAACAAATAAAAGAAGAAATGTATAAAGTTATTGATCTTATTAAATTTATGATGGATAGTTTAGGAATATCTCAAAAAGCTTGGTATAGAGCTTCTCTTGGTGATAGAAGCAATAAAGATAAATATATTGATGCACCTGAATTATGGGATGAATCTGAAAAAATAATTTTAGAGATATGTGAGGAACTTGATTTGCCTTATACTGTTGCTAAAAATGAAGCTGCTTTTTATGGGCCTAAAATTGATGTTCAACTTACAAATGTTTATGGAAAAGAGGATACTGCTTTTACTGTTCAAATTGATTTTGCACTTTCTGAGAGATTTGATCTATTTTATATAGATTCAGATGGCAATAAAAAAAGACCTATAATAATACATCGCTCATCTATAGGTTGTTTTGAAAGAACAATGGCATTCTTAATAGAACATTATGAAGGTAAATTCCCACTTTGGCTTGCACCGGAACAGATTATTTTTATTCCAGTAGCCCAAATTCATAATGATTATATATTGAAACTATCAGAAGAATTTAAAAAAGAAGGAGTTAGAGTAAATATTGATCTAAGAGATGAATCTCTTTCAAAAAAGATAAGAGAAGCAAGATTGGAAAGATACCCATATATTGCTATAGCAGGAGATAATGAAGTTTCAAAAAATACTTTAACCATAAGAAATCGAGATACAGGGATTCAAAAAGAATATGATAAAAATCATGTATTACAAACTATTTTAATGGAAGATAAAACAAGAAGCTTAAAACTTAATTTATAAATTTTATAAAATTTTAGAAAAATAATTAAAAAAATAAAAAATATAAAATAAACAAATAAAAAAAGTAAATTAAAATAAAAAACAATAAAAAGACAAGTAAAAATGTAAGTATAAAACATTAAATGGAAATAATAAATAAAAGATACAAAATTTTACAAGAACTTGGTAGAGGAAATTATGGTATAACTTATAAAGTTGAAGACAAGATTAATAAAGAAATATATGCTTTAAAAATTGTTGATTTAAATTTCATCACAAGAAAAAAAAATTTTCAATTAATAGAACAATTCAAGTTTTTATCATATATAAACCATCCATTTATTATTAAACCTATATTATTAGAAAAATTGTATTTATTTGATGATTACACTTTTGAACAAGAAGCTTTCTTTTACATTATGCCATATATTGATAATTCATATATTATAGATAATTTTATAATTCAAAATAAAAACAATGAAAAACTAATTATTGAAACTCTTTTCAAAATAATTTCCAGCATAAATTTTTTGCATTTTTTTAATATCTCTCATAATGATATACAAAAATATAACATTTTGATTAAGAAAGATAATTTTGATCCAGTATTGTTAGATCTTTATCCATTCAATCTAGAAAAGGAATTATTTAATTTAGATTATAAAAATCTTAAAAATATTATTTATTCTACTGGCTTAAAACTTGAAAAAGTTTTTAATTTTCTTGAAACTTTTGAAAAATTAAATTACAATTTTAGTGAATTTCAAAAAATCTATAGAAAAAACCTTAATGAAAGGCCAGAATTATACTTTTTTAATAGGAACATTATTCCTGATTCATCTACATTTAATTTAAAAAAATTCTATGAAAAAATTTATAAAGATGAATATAATTTCTATCTAATATGTTATCAAGATGAATTTTTTCTTAAATACTTTTCTTTTAACTTTTATAATTTTATAAAAGCAAATCAGATAAATACTGTTTATTTAAATGATATTTCAGATTTAATTAATTTTCTAAATTTGAAAAATTATTCAGATATAAATTTTGATAATTTACATTCATATCTTGCTGATTTTATTCTAAAAAATCATTTAAATCTAATTACAACAAATTTTTATAATTTGACCAAAGAAACAAGAAGCATTCTCTATTCAATTGCAAAAGAAATATTACCAAAAAATAAAAATTTAAAAGTTTATATATTCTCAAATAAAATTGAATTATCTTTACCTTACAATATTCAAAAGATGAAAATAAATATTTCAATTCAAGATGCTTTTAACGCTTTAAGTAAAATGTTTAATCTAATTGATGTTAACATTGATAAAGACTTTATTATTAATGATCCATTTCACATTTACGCTTTATATCTTTCTTATTGCAAATCAATTTGTGAAAATAGTTCAAAAAAAATAAGTAAAGAAAAAATCTATAAATATTTATTTCATATTTATAATGATAAATTTAAATTAGATAATTTAACTTTATCTCAAAAATTTATTTTATACCTCTTTTGTATTAGTGATACACCTCTTTTCCTTGAAGAAATATTTAAAATAAAATACCCTCTTTTAAATCATTTTGAAATATTTTTCCTTTTAAAAAACAATGCTATTATTCAAAACGAATTAAAATTTTTTGAACTTTATAATGAATTTTTAAAAAAATTATTTAATAAATTTTTCTTTTCAAAAGATAAATCTTTATTTGAAAAATTTGGACTTTTTTTTCTTGAAAACAATAGAACCTCTCCTATAAAAGAAAAATTGTACATTGAATTATTATATAAACAAAAATTAAAAAACAAATTAAAAACTGAATTAATAAACTTTTATAAAAAATATCCTATTTTTTGTTGGTATGATGAATTTAATTATATATATGAATATATTTTTTATTTAACCCCAAATAGCTTTAAAAAAGATGATCTATTCTTTCTTTTAAATTCTCTATATATATTTTTTAGAGTCTATTTAAACTCTAAAAAATTATTAAAACTTCTAAATTGGATTAATCTTATTAAAACAAATGAAGATAAAATAGTTTCCCATTTTAAAACAATAATTAAGCTTTCTATAGCTTTTCTTGAATATAATCAAAAAGCATATTTGAAAGAATATAAAAATATTGATAATGAATTCTTAATAAAAAACAAACTTTCTTTTTTTATATCTGAATTATTTTATTTTTCTATACATTTAAATCTCAAAGATAAATATACCTTTTATTTTAATCTACTATTTAAAGAAAAATTTATAGTTTATTTAAATAATATTGAACTTAGCTTGTTGTTTTTTTCATTAGGTCATTTTATTAATAAATTAGATTTAGAATATAATCTAAATAATCTCTTATTTTTAGAAATATCTGAGATTTGTTATAATGACGCAATTGAAATAAAATTTTATCCTTTAGCTGCTAAAATAAAACACAACATAGCATACATTTTAGAAAAAATTGATAGAGATAAAAATATCGATCGTTCTATAAAATATTATGAAGAGGCTATAACTCTCTATGAAAAATATCAAATGTATGGTTCACTTGCTCTAACTTACAATAATCTTGCTGTAATCTATGAAAATGTTTTTAAAAATTCTAGAAAATCACTTGAATATTATGAAAAATCTCTTTATTATGCAAGAAAATCAGATTCAAAAGATGATTCACTACTTTTTATCCTAATAAATCTATTTATTAAATATTTTGAGACTTTTGATTTTAAAAAACATAAAAAAACATTAAATGAAATTGAAAAAATATTAAAGAAAAATAAATTTTCACCTTATAAATTGAGATATTATATTATTTATTTAGATCAAGAATTAAGTCTTGGAAATTTCGAAAAAGCAGATAATTTAATATACAATGGTAATAAACTTATAAAAATTAATATTTATAAAGAATATATATATGATTTTATCTTTACAAAAGCATATTATTATATAATTAAAAATGAATTTAAAAATTTTTATAAAATATTTTATGATTATTTCAATAAAAATATAGAAAATATAGAATCGGTTTATCTAATTGATTTTTTAGAAAACAACATTATTTTTTCCATAATATTTGGAAAAAAGAATATAAAATTAAAAAAAGAAATTATTGATTTTATAAAAGAGAGAAAAATAAATGACCAAAACAATTTAAATAAACTAGAAAACTTAATCAATATAATAGAAAGTTTTAATAATAAAGGATTAAATCAAAAATTAAAAGATTTTTTTATAGATTATATTATAGAATATGATCCACATCAATTTAATTTAAATTACCTTTTAGTTCTTGGAATAGTTGGATTGATATTTAAAGATGATAATTATAAATATAAATTTTTTAATTATATAAGAATAGTTTATAATAAAATACCAAAAAAATACAAAAATAGTTTTTTAAAAAATCCACCACTTTTAAATCTAATTAAAATTTCAGGTATAGAAATTTCAGATATATTAAGCAAAGAAAAATTAGAAGAAAAGATCAAAATTATAAGTAAAACAAAATATGATATCTCAAATTTAATAATTACAAATATTTTCGAACCTTTCATTAAAGAAGATAATATTGATATAATTGATAAAATAAAAATTATTTTAAGATATCTTATAAAATGGGCAAAAGTTACTTATGCTTCAGTATATACAATAGATAACTTTTACAAAATAAATAAAATAATTGAATATCAATCAAATATTTTTAAAATAAGAAATGAAGGATTTTCTTATTCATTATTTAACCAATTAATATCAACTGGAGAGCCTGTTTCTGTAATGGAAATACCAGAAAATTTTAAAGACCCTATATTTTTAGCATTAATACCTATTTTATCTGACAATATTTCTCAAAAAAGAAAAACAACTTCATACTATCACCTTGATAATTTTAGATACTATATTCATATTGAATCGAGATTCTACATAAATCCTTTCTGGAATATAAACAAAGAAGTTTTCTACTTTATATCAAATCTATTATCTTTTGCTTCAAAATTTAATGAAGTGCTTTATGAGAATCTTTATGACCCCTTAACAAATATTTATCTTAGAAATTCATTTATAAAAAGAGTTAAATTATTACTTGCAAATATACAAAAAGGTTCATTATTCTTTATTGATATTGATAATTTTAAGCAAATAAATGATGTTTTTGGTCATAATTTTGGTGATAAAGTTTTAACTGAAGTTTCAAAAATTATTAAATCAAGTTTAAGAGGAAACGATATAATTGGAAGATATGGAGGAGAAGAATTTTTAGTTTTTATACCAAATTTAGATTTTGATGCAGTTAAACCTATTGCTGAAAGAATAAGATTAAATATTTATGAAGCAAATATAATTGCTGACAGAAGAATTTCTATTACTATTGGAATTTCATCATATCCTGATGATGGAAAAATTCTTGATCTTTTAATAAAAAAAGCTGAACTTGCAAATAGACATGGCAAAAAGGTTGGGAAAAATATATTTATAAAATTTTCATCTAATCTTGAACAAGATATATTAGAATCTGATAATACTTATGGAATAATATCAAGAGATCCAATAAAAACCCAAGAAAACATAAAAATTTTATTCAAAATATTTGAAATACATAACAATTTTCTTGATAAATTTTTATTAATAAAACTCCAAAATAAAGATGGGAAAATCTATTTTGAAAATTTAAATAAATTTATAATATCAATTTTTGAGCAAATTAAAAAAGTTATCTTTTTTGATCTTTTTATTGTTTTATTTAATGGTAAAATTATTTCAAATATAAAAAACAATAATTTTATCAAAGAAGTAACTCTACATTCAAAAGAAAATTATGGTTTTACTAAAATATTTAAAAGACCTTACAATTATATGAAACTTGAAATCAAAAATTTAGAAATTTATATTGGAAATTTTAAAGGTTTTACTTATAATGATGAGTTCCATTCTGTATTACTTAATTATATAAATATTATAAAAAATATTTTTAAATACATATAAAAATATAATTTAGAAAAAATAGATAAAATTTATTAAAATGGAAAAAAATATTAAAAAAGAAAAAATTATTTTAATTGATGGGCATTTTACAGTCTATAAAATTTATTTTTCTCTTTTTAAGACCCCTCTTATAACAACTAATGGTGAAAATGTTACTATTATAAATGGTTTTATAACTAAAATACTTTCAATATTAGAAAAATATCAACCAAATTACCTTGGTATAATTTTTGACTCAAAAGAAAAAACTTTCAGACATGAAATCTATCCCGAATATAAAGCAACTAGATATAAAGCTCCTGAAGAAATAAATAGACAAAGTCCTATTCTTATAGATATTTTAAAAAAACTTGGTTTTTTCGTTCTTATTATACCTGGATATGAAGCTGATGATATTATTGCTAATATAGCAAACATAGTTAAAAATTCTAATGACAAAGAATTATATATTTATTCATCAGATAAGGACCTTGCCCAACTTATATCAAACAATATTTTTCTTATTAGTTCTTCAAAAGAATCAAAAGAAGATACGATATTAGATAGGGAAGGGATTTTTCAAAAATATAATGTTTTTCCTGAGCAAATACCTGATTTTTTAGCTTTAACAGGTGATAGTTCTGATAATGTCCCTGGCGTAACTGGAATTGGAGAGAAAACAGCAATAAATCTTTTAAAAAAATATAAAAATCTTGATGAAATCTACAAATATATTAATACTATAAAAGAATCAAAAATTGCTGAAAAATTAATAAAAGATAAAAATAATGCCTATCTCTCAAAAAAGCTTGTAATACTTGATAAAAAAATTGATTTAAATTTTAATATTTCTGATCTTATAGTACCAACTTCTTTTAGTGAAGAAGCTCTTTCTTTATTAAAAAAATATGAATTAAAAAAAATATATGAAAAATTGACAAATAAAGAAATTGACACCCCTGTAGAATACAGCACAATTGACAATTCTAAATATTATTTAGTCGAAGATGAAATTAATTTATTAGAAATAATAAATAAGATTAAAGAATCAAAAGTAAAATATATATGTTTTGATACTGAAACAACTGGAACAAATCTTGATTCTGATGAAATTATCGGAATATCTTTTTCATTTATAGAAAAAGAAGCTTATTATATAAATTTATTAAAAGAAAATAAAAATAAGTTATTAAATTTAATAAAAGAAATTATTGAAAATGAAAACATTTATATTATAGGTCATAATATAAAATTTGATTACAAAGTTCTTTTAAAATACAATATAGAGATGAAAAATATATTTTTTGATACGATGATTGCTGGAAAACTTTTTTTAGGTGACACTGGAAAAATAAGCATGGATTATTTAGCAGAAAAATATTTAAGATATAAAACTATACATTATGAAGATATTGTTGAAGATAAAAATTTAAATTTATCAAATTATCCTATTGAAAAAGTTAAAGATTATTCATGTGAAGATGCAGATATAACATTAAGGTTATTCAATAAATTTAGGGAGATGATAGATAATTATAATTTAAAATATCTTTTTTATAATATTGAGATGCCTCTTATTAAAATTCTTGCCAAAATGGAACTAAATGGAATTTTAATAAATGAAAATTATTTTCTTGAAAAAAAAGCATATATCGAAAATTTACTTAAAGAACTTGAAAAAGAAATTTATGAGATTGCTGGAGAAAAATTTTTAATAAATTCACCAAAACAATTACAATATATTTTATTTGAAAAGTTAAAACTTATACCAACAAAAAAAGGTAAAACAGGGTTTTCAACTGATGAAGATGTTCTTGAAGAACTTTCAGAATTTAATCCTATAGCTTCAAAACTTATCCAATGGAGAAAACTAAGTAAACTTTATTCAACATATATAATTCCTCTTTTAAATTTTAAAGACAGTTCAAATAGAATCCATACAAATTATAATCAAGTTTTTGTTTCCACTGGTAGATTATCATCAAATGATCCAAATTTACAAAATATCCCAGTTTTTGATGATTTTAATATAAATATAAGAGGTGGATTTATTGCAAAAGATTATTTTTCTTTAGTCTCAGCAGATTATTCTCAAATAGAACTTAGAGTACTTGCATATTTTTCTCAGGATGAAAATTTAATAGAAGCTTTTAATAAAGGAGAAGATATTCATAAAACAACAGCATCTATTATTTTTAAAAAAAAACCTGAAGAGATAAGTGATTATGAAAGAAATATAGCAAAAACTATTAATTTTGGAGTAATTTATGGACTTTCCCCATTTGGTCTTTCAAAACAATTAAAAATCTCAAGAGGGGAAGCTCAAAATTTTATAAATACATATTTCTCAAAATTTAAATCATTAAAAACTTATGAAGAAAAGCTTTTTAATTTTGTAAGAGAAAATGGTTATACATACACACTTTTTGGAAGAAGAAGATATATTCAAGAAATCAAATCAAATAATAAAGTCGATCAACAGCAAGGAATTAGAGTTGCCCTAAATACTCAAATCCAAGGAACAGCTGCTGAAATAATGAAACTCGCCATGATTAAAATTTATAATGAAATAGAAAATAAATTTAAAAATAAAGCATTTCTACTTCTTCAAATCCATGATGAAATAATACTTGAAGTTGAAGATTCTATTATAAATGATATTAAAGAAATGTTAATTGATAAAATGGAAAATATCACAATTTATTTAAAAAATTGGAATTTCCCATTAAAAGTTAAAGTATCAACAGGTAAAAATTGGGGAGAATTAAAATAATTAAAATAAAAAAGGAATAAAAATTATGAGTAAAAAAATTCCATTTATGCTTTTAATAAGAGATGGCTGGGGTTATAACCCTAATAAAGATTACAATGCAATAGAATTATGTGATCCACAAAACCACAAATATTATATTAATAATTATCCTACAACATTAATTGAGGCTTCAGGGCTTGCTGTAGGTTTACCTGAGGGGAATCAAGGTTCATCTGAAGTTGGACATTTAAATATGGGAGCTGGAAGAGTTGTTTATCAAAATCTTGTTAAAATTTCAAAAGATATTGATGATGGGAAATTTTATCAAAATCCAGCTTTATTAAATGCTTATAATCATGCTATAAAATATCAATCAAATATTCACTTATATGGACTTGTTCAAGATCAAGGAGTTCATGCACACACAAAACATTTAATTGGTTATTTAGAATTTTTTAGAAAAAACAATTATCCTTCAAACAAAGTATTTATTCATGTTATTTCAGATGGAAGAGATACATTACCAAAATCAACAAAAGAATATATAAAAGTTTTAGATGAATATATTAAATCTAATAATTTTGGAAAGATTGTTTCAATAACTGGAAGATACTATGCTATGGATAGGGATAATAGATGGGAAAGAGTTAAATTATTTTATGATATGTTGGTATTTGGGGATTCAGATTATGAAGAGTTTGAAAATGTCTATGAAGCAGTTGATAATGCTTATAACAACAATGAAACAGATGAATTTATTAAACCAAGAATAATAAAAGGATTTAAACCTATAAATGACAACGATTTAATAATATTTTTTAACTATAGATTTGATAGAGCAAGAGAAATATCAAAAGCTTTTTTATATGATGATTTTAAAGAAATTCCAACAAAGGAATTTAAAAATTTATTTTATCTCTGCACAACTGAGTATTATGAAAATATTAAAATTTCAAAAAGAGCAATAGTCGATGTAACTTATCCTCTTGAAAATCTAACTAATCTTATGGGTGAATGGATATCAAAACATAAATTAAATCAACTAAGAATTGCAGAAACTGAAAAATTTGCTCATGTTACATTCTTTTTTAATGGCCAACAAGATACTGTTTTTGAAAATGAAGATAGAATTCTTGTTCCTTCTCCAAAGGTTCCAACATATGATTTAAAACCTGAAATGAGTGCATATGAAGTCACTGAAAAAGTTATTGATGCTTTAGATAAAGAAATTTACGATTTTATTGTATTAAATTATGCAAATCCTGATATGGTTGGCCATACAGGTATATTGGACGCTGCAATTAAAGCATGTAAAACTGTTGATATTTGCGTTGGGAAAGTTGTAGATAAAATTCTTGAAAAAGGTGGGGTTGTATTTTTAACTTCTGACCATGGAAATGCTGAACAAATGATAGATTATGAATCTGGAAAACCTTACACAGCACATACTTCAAATCCTGTTTGGTTTACAATTATTTCCAATTGGCCTAATCTTCAAAAAGGAAAAATTAGATTTAGAAATGATGGTAAACTTGCAGATATTAGCCCTACTATTTTAAAAACTATGAAACTTGAGATACCAAAGGAGATGGATGGAAATATTCTATACAATGAAATTTTTTAAAAAATAAAATAAAAACCTATTTAAATAATTTAATAAAAAATATGGAAAATAAAGAAAAAGCTTATATTATTGGAATTTCAGGAGGTTCTGGTTCAGGAAAAACTACAATAGTTAAAAAAATATCAAGTATATTTGAAGATTTTGTATTTATTCCCCAAGATAGTTATTACAAATCAGCAGAATTTGTAAATAATGAAAACATAACTGATTTTAATTTTGATCATCCTGATGCTTTTGATAATGAACTATTATTAGATCACCTAAATAAATTAATAAATTTTGAACCTATAAATTTACCTCAATATGATTTTGTTCATAATAAAAGATTAGACCAAACTATTTTTACAAATCCCAAAAAACTTATTATTTTTGAAGGAATATTGATCTTTTACTATAAAGAAATAAGAGATTTAATAGATTTAAAAATTTATGTTGATACACCTGATGATATTAGGTTTATTAGAAGATTAAAAAGAGATATTGAAAAAAGAGGAAGAACAGTAGAATCTGTAATAAAACAATATTTAACATATGTAAGGCCTGGACATATAAATTTTGTTGAACCAACAAAAGCTTATGCAGATATTATTATCCCAGAAGGAGGGTACAACCAGCCAGCAATAGATCTTCTTGTATCTTTTATAAAAGAAAAATTAAAATAAATTTTGTTTATAGTTCCTTTTTTAAAATATTAATATAATTTTTAACAAGCATCAAATTTGTTATAGGACCAATACCATTTGGTACTGGAGTTATTGATGCTCGATCTTTCAAATTTTCAAAATCACAATCACCTACTATCTTTCCTTCATATTTATTAATAGCAAGATCAAAAATTATCAAATTATCTTTCTTAATATTATTAGAAGTTATAAAATTAGGCTTACCAACGGCAGTAATTAAAATATCAGCCATATTTATATATGAATCTATTTTATCTGTTTTTGAATGACAAACAGTAATAGTAGCATCTCTATTTAGTAGTAATCCAATCAAAGGTTTACCAATTATAAAAGATCTATTTATTAAAATAACATTTTTAGATTTAAAATCTATATTATAATAATTTGCAAGCTCTATTACAGCATTAGCAGTCGGAGGAACAATTGATTCATTTTTATAAAAAATATTTGCAAAACTTGTTTTTGTAATACCTTCAATATCTTTATCAGGATCTATTAAATCTATTGTTTTTTCTCTATTATCTACTCCAAGCATAGGCATTTGAACAAATATACCCTTAAAAGAGGATTCTTTATTGTATTTATCAATCAATTCTTTGTATTTTTCATCACCATAATTACCATTTTCTTTCGAAAAAGTAACAATTTCATAGTTAATTTTAAAATTTTTAAATGTATTTTTTATAGATTTTAAATATATTTTAGCTCCTTCATCCATATCATTAGCAAGTATCACAATTTTAAAGTCATATAAATTTTTCTTTTTATCTTTTAATTTTTTTTCAATTTCTTCAAATTCTAACTTATAATTTTCAATTAATTTACTTTTCAATTCTAAACCCGATAAAATCATAATTAGATCCTTTTATATCTTTTAATTTTTTAATTAAAAATATTATCTTTTTTTTTAATTAATTTTTAATTAATCATTTTTTTCCAGTATAAAAGAAAAATATGGGATAAACTCTTCTGTAACAATAAAATAATAATTTGAACTTTTTAAAATATTTACATTATCAAGATTAAAATCATAAGCCATTTCTATAATTATTTTTTTAGGCTCAAAATCTTTGGAAATTAAAAGATATTCTTTATTTAAAATTAGAGGATTTTTAGTATAGATTAAACTTATATAGTATTTGTTGTTCAAAAATTTTAAATTCTTTATTTTCTGACAATTTATTTTAATTTTGTTAATATTTTCAATACTAAAATCAACATCAATATTAAATATTTCTTTAAAAGTTTCTTTATTTAAAAAGAAATTTTTGTTATAATCAATTTCTTTTTCATAATTTTCTTTATTTATAATTTGATCATTTAATATAGAATACCCACAATATTTTAAATCCCTCTCATAACTCCTAAAATATGCTGGACTAACAGATTCATTTATTGGGTTATCAATAAAATAAAAACCTGTAGTATATTCTCTATGAGAAAAGAGATTCAAATAAAATTCATTTTTTTTTGTAAAATCTTCCCAAATCTTAAAATCATTAATAAATTTATCAAAATTATTAAAATAATAGTTCAAATCATTTTGATTTAAATCTTTTAATATTTCATAAGACAAATCAATAGCTTTCCTATAAACATAAGATGTTATACCTTGATATAGTTCAGATTTCATTCTACCTTCGATTTTAAAAGAATCTATCCCAGAAATTATAAGTAGTGGAATAAAATTAAGTAAGCACAAATCCTTCGAAGACATAAAATAAGTATAATTATTATCTTCTATAATATCAAAGAGTTCATTATCTCTTTTTTTCTCAACAACTTTGAATTCCCACCTACATGGATGTACACACATCCCTCTATTTGCATCTCTATATGGAATTCCAGATGTTTTTGATAAATGAGGAGAGGTCATATATAAAGATAAAAGACATCTTCCAGAATAGGAAATACACATCGCTCCATGAATAAATGTTTCTATTTCAACATTTAAATTATTATTTAAAATATAATCCTTTATTTCTTTTATTTCTTTAAGAGTCAATTCTCTTGCGAGAATAAATCTACTTATACCATTTTCTTTCCAGAATTCAATAGCCTTATAGTTTAATGTATTCGCTTGAGTTGAAAGATGTATTTTATATTTCTCTTTAATATGATCTTTTTTATTATTCTCTATCTTATTTTTATTTAAAAAGTATAGAATCCCAGGATCTGAAATAATATAAGCATTTGGTTCAATTTTACCAATTTCATCAAAATTTTCTATAAAAGATTCAATGTCATTATTATGCATAAAAATATTTGTTGTTAAATATATTTTTTTATCATTTTCCTTTACTAATTTTGATATTTTTTTTAGTTCCTCGTAACCCGAAAAATTTTTATTATATCTTAAACTAAAATCTTTTGATCCAATATAAATAGAATCTGCACCATAAATCAAAGGGAATATAGATTTCTTAATATCACCTGCAGGTGAAAGAAGTTCAGGTTTTTTCATTGCTTTTCCTATAATTTTAATTTATATCTATTTCTTTAATAAAATTTTATTTTTACTTTTAGTATTTAATTATTTTTTTGTTTTATTTTTATAAAATAATGCTAAAATTTAAATACCACATTAAATTTTTTTTTCACAAAATTATTATAAAAAAAAAATTGACATCCATATAATTTAATTATACTAATAAATAGATAATAAATGAAGAGGTTATTTTGAGTAATAATATTATAAAATTTGAAAAATATTTTAGACATCTATCTTTTATTATAAAAATTGAAGGTAGAAAAGCTTTAAAAGATTATCCAGACATGACAAAAGCTATGTTTGAAATTTTACAGTTAATTTATTTTAATAAAAATTTAAAAGCTAAAGATATTGCTTCAAATTTAGATATATCAAGACCTGCTGTTTCAGAAATATTAGCTAAACTTGAAAAAGGTAATTATATAGAAAAAACAAAAAATATTAATGATAAAAGGGTAACATATTTTCTACTTACAAAAAAGGGTAAAAAGGTCATAAATTCGGTAATTAAAAGCAGGGTCAATTTTATCAAATCAATATTTAATGAAAATGAAATTGAAATATTAACAAATATTTTTAATGAACTATTAAACAGGCAAAATAAAATTGACAAGAAATGATTTTAATTCTTTAATAAATTTATTTAATAAAAGTTTTCCTTTTGATAAAAATATTAAAGAAATTGTAACAAAAGCAATGATTGATATTGATAGGGCAATTTTTGTTCCAGATAATTTAAAAGATGAAGCATACTTTAATAATGCTTTACCAACATATTGTGGACAAACAATCTCACAACCTCAAATTGTTTTTGAGATGAGTTGCCTTCTTGAACCACAAAAAGAATCAAAAATTTTAGAAATCGGAACAGGTGTCGGTTACCAGACTGCAATACTAGCTTATATTTCTAAAGAAATAATATCAATTGAAAGAATTGAAAAATTACATCAAATTGCAAAAAATAACTTATCAAAATTAAATTTTAATAATGTTGAATTATTACTTAGGAATGGTTCTAGAGGTTATGAAAATAGAAAACCTTATGATAGAATATTAATTACCGCATCAATAAAAAAAGATTACATTGATATAATAAAAAATCAATTAAATGATAATGGAATTCTTATTGCTCCTTTAGAAATAAATTTTGGTTTACAACAATTAATAAAAATAAAAAAAGTAAACGACAAATATTTTGAAGAATACCATTCATATTGTGTATTTGTCCCTATTATTGATAAAGCCCCTGAATAAATTAAATTTTATTTTTATTAAAAATCATTTCAACTATAATAAAAATAGGAATAACAAAAAAAATAATTGCCCAAAATCTGCTTTTAATATTTGATATAAGCATAAGTATGAAAAATAAAACAATTAAAAGATTTGATGCAGCTAATAAACTTCTATTTTTTGCAGCAAAATAATAAATATAAAATGAAAAAGAAACAATCAATAAAAAAACAGGCCATGTCTGTCCTAAGAATTTCCAATTTGTAGATGTATTTATAAAAATATATATTCCAGTTAAAATCATTATTAATGAAGGAATAATTGTATTGTATTGTTTTTTATCTTCTAAATATGGATAAAACAAAAATAAACCAGTAAAAACTAAAAATAAAGGCCATAAAGGTATATTATAATTTGAATATTGCTGAAATATTAATAAAAGACCAAAAATCAATGAAATAATGGAAAGATATATTTTTGTTTTATTATTAAGTCTAATTTTAATATTTTTCACAATTAAACTCTTCTTTTATCTCATTTTCAAATATCAAATTTTAATTGTTTTATTATTTAAACTTATTTATTTTTTATTAAATATACAAAGTATTTTTGTTTCTATTAATATTAATTTAATTTTAACATAAAATAATTTAATTGAAATAAAAATTTAGTAAAATAAAAATTATTAAATATATTGATTTTTTTTTAAATTAAATTAAAATAAATTTAAACAAATTATCAATTACTTAATATTATATGAAAAAGATATTAATTATTGATGACGAAAAATTTATTCAAACAATTCTTAAAAAGATTCTTTTAAGAAAAGGTATGGAATGTGAAATTTTTGAAAATGGAAAAGATGCACTAAAATATTTTAAATCAAATCCTTATTTTGACTTGATTCTACTTGACATTTCTCTCCCAGATATTAATGGGCTTGATCTTATTGATAATTTTACAGAAATTAACAAAAACATTAAAATTGTTGTAATGTCTGGTTATCAAAAACAAAGTATTGATAACATTGATAATTATAAATTTGATTATTTTATTTTTAAACCAGAATTAACTGAATCTATTAATAAAATATTAGAAAATATTTAATTAAAAATTTGTTAAAATAAAAGTTTCTTGACTTTTGTTTAATTTTGATTATAAATTTTAATAAATAAAGAGGAAGGAAAGTATGGCGTCTATAAAAGCTGAATATATTAATCCTTTTATAAGTAATGCTTTAGAAGTTTTTGAACAACTTGCAAATATAGAATTAAAAAAAAGTGAAGTAAAGTTAAAATCAGATCCAACACCTGGGAATGATGTTTCTATTATTGTTGGAGTAGCTGGTTTTATTGAAGGGCAAGTTGTTTATTCATTAAAACAATATACAGCAGAAAGAATTGCAATGCAAATGATAACTGATCCTAAAAAACAACAAGATAAAGAAATGCTCAAATCAGCTATTGCTGAACTTGCAAATGTTATTACTGGTAGAGCCACAATAAATCTTTCTGGTAGAGATAAAGTTTTAAGTATAACTCCCCCTGTTGTTATTATTGGTAAAGATTACAATATTGAGCTTGTAAAACTCGAAACAATTGCTGCATATTTTACATCAAGATTTGGAACAATTGAAATAAATATTGCTTTAAGAGAAAAGCAAGGGAAGTGATTTTTTTTTATATTTTCTTCATATTATTAAAAGCTTCTTTTAATGTACTTTCATTAAATTCTGAAATTTTAAATCCATCAGAAAGTCCCTCAGCAAATTCATAAAATTCTATATTTTCTATTCTCTTTTTAATATATGTTTTAAGAAAAGAAGTAGTTATATTTCCTTCTGTTGATTTTGGTAAAGCAAAAATAATTTTTACTATATTTTTTTCCTTTAACATTTTTATCAATTTTTCCATGCCTAAATTTTCTGGAGTAATACCTTTTATTGGCGAAATAAGATTATGTAAAACAAAATAAAAACCTCTATAAAAACCTATTTTTTCAATAAATAATAGATCATCGACTTTTTCAACAATCAAAACTTCTTTTTCTCTATATTGATTACTACATATTTCACACACATCATCAATATATGAGTAACTATTACATATTTTGCAAAGCTTTACATTATCTTTAATATCAGAAAGCAAATTTAAAAAAAAATCTAGTTTATTTTTATCCATTCCTAAAAATTGTAATGCTAAATATTTTGATTTTTTTTCACCTATTCCTTCCAAAGTTTCAAGAAAAAAAGAAATCTCTTTAAACTTTTTGTCTATTTTCACATTAATTACCTTTTTATAAAATTAAATAAAAATATATTAAAAATTGAAATTATCAAAAATATTTTTTAAAGAGTCAGGTAAATCCATGCTATTTTTAATCATTTCTTCTTTTGCTTTAGAAAGTGTTTCATTAATTGCACCTAAAACAAGATCTTCAATCATCTTTTTATCATTAAGATTAAAAAGCTCATCTGAAATATTAATTTTTAAAATTTCACCAAGAAGGTTTGCTTTTACAGTAACATAATCACCCCCAGCACTACCTTCAACAACAATGTTTTTTAACTTGTTTTTAATTTCTTCTTTATTTTCACTCAATTTTTTTAATTCACCAAAAATCTTACCAAAATCAGTAAAATTCATACTACACTCCTCTTATTCTATTACTTCTTTTTCTAAGTATTCTCCATCAATTATATTCATTAATTCAATATAATTTTTTGGTATATTTTCATTTGCAATATCTTGCTTCTTCTTTTCAATCAATTTACCCATTTTAGATAATATTTGATCTTTATCTTTTTTTTCCTCTTTATATTCAACTTGAGCTATATTTTCTTCTTTAATTTGATCCTCTAAAATTTTAGTATCTTTGATCTTATCATTATTAATTTCCTCAGTATTATTATTCTTATCTAATTCAATATCTTTTTTTAATATTTCCGAAAATTCTTTATCAATAAGAAAATCTTTTTTGTCTTTATTTTTTTCTTTCAAATTTTGTTCTTTAATCTTAAAATCTAATTCCTTTTTTTCATCTTCCTTGATTTTTATATCTGAATCTTTTTTTATAGTTAATTCACTCTTTTTAAAATATTTATTGGCTTCTTTTAAAGATATTTCTCTTATACCAAAATTTTCATTAAATAAAAATTTTTCAATAGTTGTTGTAGCTTGTTTTATAGTTTTTATCAACTCATAGTTTGGAATATAATTATCTATATTTGTAAAAGAAACCATAAGATTTTCAAAATATGGATAAGGATTATAATAAATATTTAAATTTTTTGAAAATTCAGACAATTTCTCTACCATTATAAAAATTTTCGAGTTGTCAAAAAAATCAGTAAATTTTTTAACCTCCTCCACTTGCTCCTCTGTAAGATTCAAATAATTTAAACTTGTTATACCAACTTTAACAAGAGAAATATCTCTTAAAAATTCCACCATTTGTTGAATAAAATTATTAAAATCAATTCCTGAGATATAAACATCATGGACTATTTCATATATTCTTTTTATATCCTTTTTTACAAAAGCATCAAAAATATTAACAATAATTTCAAAAGGTTGTATACCTAAAACACTCAATATTTGCTCTTCTTTTATTTGAGAAGTTTTTGTTGCAAGAATTTGTGACAAAATAGCTAGAGCATCTCTCATAGAACCATAAGCATATTTTGCAATCCAAAAAAGAGCTTTTTCCTCATAATCTATTCTATAAATAGCCAATATATTTTTTAAATGATTTATTATTTGTTCAGTATTAAAAAGATGAAACTGAAATTGCTGACACCTTGATCTTATAGTTGGTAACACTTTATGTATTTCTGTTGTAGCAAAAATAAAAATAACATTATGTGGTGGCTCTTCTAAAGTTTTTAATAAAGCATTGAAAGCTTCTTTCGTAAGCATATGTACTTCATCAATAATATAAATTTTATATTTTGATTTAATTGGAACATATCTAATACTTTCTTGTAATTCTCTAATCTCATTTATTCCTCTATTTGATGCACCATCAATTTCTATAACATCAGGAGAATTACCTTTAGCTATCTCTAAACAATTTTCACATTTATTACAAGGTTTTGGAGTTGGTCCTTCTTTACAATTTAACATTTTTGCAACTATTCTTGCTGCAGATGTTTTACCAACACCCCTTGGACCATAAAAAATATATGCATGATAAATATTCCCATTTTTTATAGCATTTTTTAATATTGTAGTTACTTGATCTTGTCCAATAAACTCTTCAAAAGTCTGAGGTCTAAATTTTAATGTTAAAGCTTCTTTCTCCATAAATCAAAATTACACTAATATGAGATTATTTCAAACAGTAATTAATCTATTTAAATTATTTCTTAAAATAGTTACCAAAATTATACCTTTTTCCAAATTTATTTTAATATTATCTTTTGTTGCTAAATTTGAAACACCTATCCCTGTCAAAGATATATTTTTATTTTTAAATACATATTTTGAATTTTCTAATCTTAAGTTTTTCACTTTATTTAATGGAAAAATTGAAAATGTTGTTCCTTTTCCTATATTTAAAATATGTTCTCCTTTGTGTAAAAAGAATATATCTTCTAAATTTGAATGAAATATAATTTTTTCTTTAAATTTATAAAAAGAAAAAATTAAAGATAAAAAATGGTCTTCTCTTCTACCAGAAACTCCAAAAAAATGGTACTCATCAATTTTTTTATTAAAATTTCTCCTCAAAAAAATAAAAGCTCCAAGAGCATCAGTAAAATCTTTTTCTCTTTTAAATCTTACAATTTTATCTTTTTTTAAATAATTTTCAGGGTTTTCAAAGGAATCGAAATCCCCAATTGCAAAATCAATTCTATTTAAAAGATTATTTTGTATTAAAAAATTTAGTCCTCCATCCACACCAACAACAATATCATCATTTTTAAAATCATTTTTAATAATCTTAAAATTATTATAATAACCATTTAAAAACAAAAAAGCTTTCATTTTTTTATTTTGTTTATTTTTTTATTCTATTTGTTTTTTATTTTTGTTTTTAGTTTATTTAATTTTATAGAGTAAATCTTTAATTGCATTTTTATTAAAAAAAACTATATTTCGATTTCCTGAAAATTTATTTAATAAATTCATTTCAAAATTTCCAGTATAAAAAATAGCAATTTTACTTAAATTTAATTTTTCTAAAAGATCAATACAACTATCAACAATATTAATAGAAAAAGATTTACCTCTAAAAAATTTTATTAGATATTTATCTACATTTGTCCCTGATTTTTTATTTGCTATAAAATAAATACCAATTCCACTATCTTTATCTGGATCTAATGGATCTCTATAAATTTTTATTTCTTCAAAACCAAGCAATTTCAAGATAGACTGATTTACTAATATCCAATTTTGATATTTTTCATTTATATATTGTTCATAAGAATAATTTATACCACCTTTTTCAACATTTAATCCAAGTTCTTCCTCAACCTCGGAAAGATCAGCATTTTTGCTTAAAATAATATCTTTTTCGAAATATTTAAGAGGAAATTTTATTTCAATCATATTTACCCAATTTTGTAAAGCTTGAATAAAATTAGAATCAGTTGTTAAAGAATCGAGCTTCATAATTACATCATTAATATCTTTGTAATTTTTATCCATATTAAATAAAATCTTAAAACATCTTGAACCATTATTCACATCATTATCTTTATAATATGCAAAGCCAAGGTTATAAAGAATATCTTTTAAGTATTCAAGTTGAGAATAATTTCTATATTTTATAAATTCCTCATAGTAATTAATTGCAAATTTATAATTATCAAACTTTTGATAAATATTTCCAATCATTCTATAAGATTCTGCAAGAATCTCTTTTGGAATATTATCTTTTTTAACAATCTCTAATAATATCCTTAAAGCTTTATCAAAATTGTTTTTTAAAAAAAGTATAACTGCATTTGCAAAAATATAATCTATATTATCCTCTTTTAATTCTAATGCTATTTTTATAGAATCATAAGCTTCAGTAAAATCATTTAAAAGTAAATTACATATTGCCATTTCATAGTAAAGCTGACTATTTTTTTTATCAATTTTTTTTAGTTCATTATAATAAAATAAAGCTTTTTTATATTCCCCAACTCCTGCATAGATCTTTGCACAATAAAGTAATCCATCTTTATTTAATGGATCTTCCCTTAAAAGTTTTATAAAATAATATAAAGCATCCTTCAATGCCCCAAGATAAAAATTAGAAAATCCTAATATCCATAACATATCCTTATAAAATTTTGTCCGACTTAATTTCCCTGATTTATAGACTGGAGTTAAAATCATTATAGCATCTTTAAAATGCTCATATACAAATAATGATTTTGCATAAAAATATTTTATAATTTCAGACCTTTGCAATAAAAATTTATTTTTTTCTATAATTTCAAGTATTTTTGAATAATTATTTGTTCTATCCAAACCTTCCAATTGTTTTTCAATTGGTAAATTTTTAATAAAAAGAAGATAAAAACTTAGTCCAAAAATAAAAAGAGTAAAAATAACAAGAAAATAAATCATTTAATTTCTACCCCTAATTCATAAAATAAATTATTAAAAGATATATCTCTATATATTTTTATATAATATTTACCATTTTCAAGAAATATTTTCTTTTCAAAATAATTCTCATCTATATTAAAAGAATAAATTAATTTTTTTTCAAAATCATAAATTTCAAGAACAATTTTATCATATGTCTCTTTTTTAAATTTAATAGTTATATAATTTTTATTTACTTCAAAATAATAAAAATCAATATCTTTTTCAAAACTCAATGCTCCACTAATAAAATTATTACTTAAAATATAATTTGCATTTTCAAAATTATCATTAAACTCAATTTCACCATTAAATGCAGCATTTGAAAAAGAAATCTCATAATTAGAAAATTCCCCATATAGTTTAATATAATATTTTCCTTTTTCAAAAAGAATTGGAAACAATACCCCCCCTTTTGATAAATTATTTTTTTCATAGATTACATTTTGAAATTCGTCATAAAAAACTAAATTTAATCTTCCTTCATTTATTTTTAAATTAAAATTTATAAACTTTGCTTTTTCAAAACTTATTGAAAATATATCATGTTCATTATTAATATTTCCTTTATATAATGTATCATGATTTAATTCATTTGCTTTTTGAAAACTATTATTTGGTTCAATTTCACTAAATTTTTCATTATTATCAAAAATAATAACAAGATTATAAAGAAAAGTAGATTTTTCATTATTCTTAGAATAAATTTTTATATAAATTTTTTCTAAAGGATATACCTTTAATAATGTAAGTTTGTTTGGTTCATTTTTAGTAATAAAATTTAAATTTTCATCATAAAATTCTATCAATAAATCATTAAAATTAGCATCATTCAAAATTAATTGTAAATTTAAAATATTTAAACTATCATAATTTTTTATGAAATAAAAATCAATATCTTCTTCATAATCAAGATTTCCATATATATTTTTTAAAAAAGATATTTCATTTGAATTTTTATATGAATTATTTGGTTCAATTTCATAATTTTTTATTTTATTTTCATCCAAATTTTCTTTCAATCTTTTTTCTAGAAATAAATAAAAATTGGCATTATTTTCTCTTTCAGTTATTTTATCTTTACATGAATTAAAAATTATAAAAATTTTAAATAAAATTATTATAAAAATAAAAGTTTTAAAAAAATTAAAATATTTTTTTTCATACATATATTTCATAATATTTTAAGATAAATTTATAATATTTTTTTTTATCTACAACAAGAAAAATTTGTTGACAATTATTTTAAAAAAAACATAGTTTCTTTGTTAATTTTATATTAGGAGGATTATATGTCGACCGAAGGCGTGCCTAAAGAAAGGGAAAAAGTAATTGGCATAACCTACGATTTAAGAGAAGATTACGAAAATCTCGATTTATCAGAAGAAGAACTTGCTGAGTTCGATTCCCCTCAAACAATAGCATCAATTGAAAATGTTCTATCAGATCTAGGTTACAAAACAGAAAAAATTGGTAATTTAAAAAATTTAGTTCACTATCTTTCTCTCGGTAAAAGATGGGATCTTGTTTTTAACATTGCAGAAGGTTTATATGGCTTTGGCAGAGAAGCCCAAATTCCTGCTATTTTAGATGCTTATAAGATTCCATATACATTTTCAGACAAGTGTATCTTGTTGGTCTAATATAAATATTAACAAGCTTATAAGATTCCATATACATTTTCAGACCCCCTTACTCTCTCTATTGCTTTACATAAAGGTAGAGCAAAAGAGATAATATTAAACCATAATATTCCAACACCTCCATTTTTTATTATTGAAGAAATTAAAGATTTAATAGAGATTGATTCATATTTAAAAAATTTTGAATTCCCTCTTTTTGTTAAACCTGTAGCTGGCGGAACAAGTATAGGTGTGAATTCAAATAGTAAAGTTTTAAATAAAGAAATGTTAATAGATAGAATTAAAAATATATTAAATAAATATAAACAACCTGCAATAGTTGAAAAATATCTACCAGGAAGAGAATTTACTGTTGGTATTTTAGGAAATTCAGATGATGCTCATATTTTAGGAGCTATAGAAATTATCTTTGAAGATGGTTCAGAAAAAGGTGTTTATTCATATTATAATAAAGAAAATTGTGAAAAAGTTATTAAATATATCCCTGCATCTGATAAAACATTTTTTTTAGCTTCTGAAATAGCATTGAAAGTCCATAAAATTTTAAATTGTAAAGATTCATCTAGAGTTGATATTAGAGTGGATGAAAATGGTGTCCCAAATTTTATTGAAATAAACCCTCTTGCAGGATTACATCCCACACATTCTGATTTACCCATAATTGCTTCAACATTTGGTATAGATTATAAAAATTTAATAAAAAATATTGTAAATTCTGCTTTTGAAAGAGCTAAAATTTACGAAAAAATAAAAATTATTGTAAAATAAAAAAGAGCAGGGATTTTTACCTGCTCTTTCTTTTAACATCTTAAAATCCTTGATATATGTTGATATATTTTTTGGTTAAAATTAATTATAATTTTTTCATTTAATTATATTTCCATTATCATCAATCTTTTTACCAAAAAAATATAAAAATAGAATAATTCCAATAGTTCCCAAAATTAAAGAAACCCATACAGGGACTCCTATTGCAAAAGGAAGATATCCAAATATACCCCCAGCAAGAGCTACTGTTGAAGCATAAGGAAGCTGAGTTGTCACATGGGCTATATGATCAGAACCTGCTGAAGTTGAGGCAAGAATTGTTGTATCTGAAATGGGGGAGCAGTGATCACCATAAATTGCACCTCCTAAAACAGACCCTATAGTTGCAACAACAGAAGAAGTTAAATATCCATTAGCATTTGAAGCAGCAGCTGCTAAAGGAATTGCAATAGGCATCAAAATAGCCATTGTTCCCCAAGATGTTCCTGTAGCAAATGAAAGAATACAAGCTATTAAAAAAACAACGAAAGGTATCCATGCACCATTTAAAATTGGTTTTGTTATCTCTACAACATAATTTGCAGTTCCCATTTCATCAATTACAGCTTTTAAAGTAAGAGCTAAAGCAAGTATAATAACAGCAAGAATCATAGATTTTACCCCATTTATCCATGCATCAATTGCTTTTGTAAAAGACATTCTTCTTTCAACTATTACCTGTAAAATTATTTCAATTGAAGCAATAAATGATGCCCAGGTTAGAACAACAGAGCTATCAGCATTACCAAGAATATCTCTAAATGTATAAACAATTTTTTCTCCATTAACCTCTGCAATTACTTTAAAAAAATTTGAAGAAATAATTTTCATCTCATCCGAAACAAGGCCAGCCCAACCATTATATCTTAAACCAATTACTGTTACAATAATAAATGTTAAAATAGGTAGTATAAAATCCCATATAGTACCTTTTACACCTTCATCTGGCAAAATTTCCTTTGAATCTTGATACATTGGATGAGAATTTTTATCATAAACTTCACCTGTTTTTCTTGCTCTGATCTCAGCTTTTAACATAGAACCATAATCTTTTCTCATAATAAATGATGCAAACATGAAAATAACAAGGAAAAGAACATAAAACCTGTAAGGAACAGACTGTAAAAATACTGCAATAGCATTTGCTTTAATCCCGACACCTGCTAAACCTTCTTGAATCAATCCTAATTCCATAGCGATCCATGTTGATATTGGAATAACTGAAGAAATAGAGGCAGCTGTTGCATCAACTATAAAAGATAGTTTTTCTCTTGAAATTTTTTGAGCATCAGATATAGGTCTCATTGTGTTACCAGTAATTAAACAACTTGCATAGTCATCAATAAAAATAAGGATCCCAAGAAAAGTTGTAGCAATTTGTGTAGAAATTTTACCTTTTGCTTTCTTAGCTATCTGGTAAGCCACTGCTTGAATACCACCTGATTTATTCATAACACCAACCATACCACCAATAATAAGGCAGAAAACTAAAAGTCCAGCATTCCAGCTATCTGCAACTCCTTTACCAACAATATATTTTGAAGCTGTATCTAATAAAGCAGTTATAGGATTAAATCCATTAATAATAAAAATCCCTGTAAATATACCCAAAACTAATGAAGGAATAACATTTCTTGTAACTATACATAAGGTTATAGCAATCAAAGGTGGTAAAAGAGATAACCATCCAAAACTTGAACCTTCCATTTAAACCTCCTTTATTATTAAAATAAAAAAACAATTAAACTATTTTAAATTTTATTTATTATTATTAAATTTCAATAGTAATTGAAAAATATTTTTTGGATAGTTATAAATTTTTAACCTAAAAAAATTTAAACTTAAAATATTTTGAACTAAAAATTTTTTAAATTATAATAAAAGAAAATTTTTTTGTTTTTGACTAAAATATAAAAGATTAATATAAAAGAATAAACTGAGATTTAATTACAATATAAATTTAATTTTTGAAAAATTTATTATTTTAATGAGGTTTATTAAATTTAATTATTTTATTTTAAATTCTATATTCCTTATTTAATTTAGTTTATTTTAATAATCCAGATATTATTAAATCTGTTGCTTCATCTTCAGTTAATCCTCTTGAAAGAAGGGTTTCTAATTGTTTTGAATCTACACTTCCTATTGCAGCTTCATGTGTAACATGAGCAAGATGATTATTTACATTTACAATTGGAATAGCCTTTGCTTTTGCACTATCTTGAATAATTTCTTTACAATCAACATGGCCTCTACTATATGAACCATCAGCAATTATTTCATTAATAATTTCAGCATCAGCATAATCTTTTAGAGCAATATGACTTGTTAAAACAGCAACAGAATAATCACCTAATAAATTTGCTTTCTCTTTAATATTTATTTTATCATCTTTTCTACCAAATATCCTTGTTTTCATATTAACAATTCCATTTTGCTCAACAAATGCTTCATAATCAAGATCAATAATTCCAGCTGAACCTTTTATTAACTCAAATTCTGTAAAAAATTTAGCATCTTTCTTTATAAAAACTTTTGTTTTTGGTACTATTGTTACTCCCCCATTAGGTCCATGTATGTGTCTTTCAAAATAATTTAAGGAGGAGTTATTGTTTAGAGTAATAGATGCATTCATAATATGCTGTATATTTTTTGCATTTGGAAATGTACATGTAGCAATAAATGATGCATGAGAATTCTCTTCAAGAATAGTTTCTATATTAATCTTTTGTATACCATTTTCTGGTATCAAGCCAAAACAAAACCTAACAGGATTTTTAATAAAAATACCTTTTTGAACAATAATTTTTACATTAACTCCATCATCGAAACTTTCAGATTCAACCTTTAATCCTTCAACAAGCTTTAAGCCTAAAACTTGATTGCCATGAATTTCAACATGGGCTATATCATCAGAAAAATTTTCTATATCAATAGATTTTAATAATTGTGAATAAATTTCATTATTTTTATCTATCATAAATATTCTATTTCCTTTTAAATAGTTTTTATCCTAAAAAATCTTAACTATACTTTAAACTCTTTTTCTTCAGGTTTTCCAATATGTTTACAAGGAATACACTTTCCACTGAAATATTTAGCCATTTTACTAACACTACCTTTATCAACGATTTGTCCACCACATATTAAAAAAGCATGATCAGCCCTTTTTAAAACTTCAGCACTGTGAGTTACTAATATAATAGTCGATCCTTTATCTTTAATCTCTTTGATAATATCAAAAATATATTTAATAGAATCCATATCAACGCCGCTATCAGGTTCATCCATTATTAATAATTTAGGATTCATTGCATAAACAGAAGCTAGTTCAATTCTTTTTCTTTCTCCTCCAGATAATGTTTTATCTACTGATCTATTTATATATTTTTCTGGATCAAGTCCAACCTTCAACAAAGATTCCTTAGCTATTTTATCATTTTTATCTTTTACTCCAGATAAAACAAAATCTTTAACACTTAATCCTTCAAATCTTGCTGGTTCTTGGAAGACTAGAGTTATCCCAGCTTTTGCTCTATCTGTTATAGAATAATTATTTATTACTTTGCCTTCAAAAATTATTTCACCTTCTATTCTTCTATAATCAGATAATCCCATTATTGTATGAGCAAGTGTTGATTTACCAGCTCCATTTGGCCCAATTATTGCATGAACATATCCAGCCCCAAACTTCTAAATTAATATTTTTAAGTAAAAATTTACCTTCTCTTACAAGAGAAACATTTTTAAGCTCAAGAAAATTCACCTTATCCACCTACATTTTTTAGTTTTATAAAATTTTTTTAAAAAATCATTCAATAATAAAAGATTATATAATTTTAAAAATATACATTTTAAAGATAAATAAAATAGGAGAATTTGTCAAACTAAAAATATTACAAGATTTTTATTTTTTAATCAAATAATCAAATATTCATTATATATATAATATTATTATAAATAAAATCTTGCATAGTATAATCATTTTCTATTATTTAATAATTTAATTTTCTTATATTGATAAATAAAAATTAAAAATTATATTTTTTATATAAAAAAGAAAAAACTTATCTTTTATAATATTATCAATAAAATAGTTAAAATAAATATCAAAAAAATATATTAATTTTTTTAAAATTAATCTCTTTGAAAATTTATAATTTTAAATTTACTGAAAATGAAATTTTCATATTTTTGCCCTTTAAAAAACAGCTTTATCATAAAAAAAGATTTTTAGATTAATTATTATGAATTATTCTTTTAAGCATTGAATAATTAAAATTATAATATATAATCATTAAGAATAGATAACTTTTTATATATTAAATAAGGGAGAATAGTTAAATGAGAAATATCTCTATATTTAGTCCTATTTTTTGGGGAATAATTTTAGTACTTGCTGGTATTTTAATGATACTAAACTACATTTTTAAACTTAATATTCCAGTATTAAAATTCCTTTTTGGATTTATTCTTGTTTATATTGGAATTTCTTTAATTTTTGGTTTTAAAGGTTTTTATAGGATTAGATCTTATAATGATGGAAAAACTTCTGTTTTTTCTGAAATGAATATTAAACCTGAAACAATAGACAAAGAATATAATATTATTTTTTCGAAAGCCAATATAGATCTTTCAAATCTATCATCAGATGATATTGGAAAATATATTGAAATAAACTGTGTTTTTGGTTCATCAATTATAAAAATACCATCTAATCTACCAATTAAAATTATTGGATCAACTGTTTTTGGAAATGTTTCTCTACCAAATAATCAACATAATAGTTTTGGAGATATCAATTTCAAAAGTTCCGAAAGTGACAACTATATATATATTGATGTTAATGTTGTCTTTGGAAGCATTTATTTTGAATATTAAACTATTTTAATTATTTCCTATATTTAAATTTTTATTATCTTGATCAGTATCTTCATTTTTATTCATGTTACTATCTTTATTATTAATATTATTTAAATTATTATTTTTATTTATATTATCATTATTATCAAAATAATTTGATTTTTCTAAAATATCATAGGGATAGTTTTCTCTATCAAAAGGAAGAGTAACCACATTGTTTTCATCTTCCAAAAAAATTCCAATATTATTTAGGTTTATACTTTTAAAAACAAGATCACTATCTTTAAAATCATAATATTTAAGATAAAATTGATAAATATTTTTTATATATTCAAAATAGAGATTTGCAGCATATGATCCACCTGTTAAAAATTGACTTCCCCCTCCTTTATCATAACCAACCCAGACAACTGTTACTAATTTTCCTGTTATTCCTGCAAACCAACTATCTCTCCCATTATTAGTTGTACCTGTTTTACCAAATGTTTGATAGAAAAAATTTGTATTAAGTCTTGCATTATAGGCTGTTCCCCCCTTTTCAAGTGGAAATTTTAATAAATACAAAATTAAATCTGAATATTTACTATCAAACAATTTAAACTTATCAAATCTAATTTTTCTTTCTTCTCGATTTTTTTCAGAATTAAATATAATTTTACCAAAACTCTCAATTTTCTTTATAAAATATGGATTTATTTTATAACCACCATTTGCAACAATTAAATATGCTGTAGAAACCTCTATTAAAGACATTTCTATTGAACCAAGAACAATTGAAGGGTATGGCTTAAATCTATTATCAAAATCACCTCTAATATCCCCAAAAATATTTCTTAAAAATTCAATAAATTCATTTAAATCAATTTCCATTGCCAATTTGGCTGCAACTGAATTTAATGATTTTTTAATTGCAAAATAAATTGGAACTTTGCCATAATATTTATTATTAAAATTTTTAGGTTCCCAGATTATATTTTCCCCAATATTAAAAGTATATTCTTTATCTTCATATATAGTTATTGGTGTAATTAATTTCTTATAAAAACCAAACAAAAATAATAATGGTTTAAAAAGAGAACCTGTTTGTCTTAAAGAATAAAAAGCTCTATTAAATTGATTTAAACTAGAATACTTTTTACCTCCACAAATTGCTATAATTTGAGAATTTTCTGCATCTACAGAAATTAAAGCTATCTCAATATTATTTAAATCTTCCTTTTTTAATCTTTCTCCAAACAATTGATTATTATTCAAAAATATATTAAGAGCATTATTTAATGCATAAATCGCATTTAAATCAAAGGTTGTATAAACATTAAAATTATTCAAAAAAGCATTCTCTAAACCATAATTTTTATCTATTTCACTTAGAACAAGATCTGTAATCCATGGTGATATTTCATTATTTATAAAATTTATCTCTCTAAAATTTTTATTAAAATTGTATTTTTCCCAAAAATCTTTATATTTTTCTTCAAATTTTTCTTTTGAAATAAGTCCAGCTTTTAAACATTTTCTCAATAAATCATTATATTTTTCTTTTGCAACTTCAATGTTTTTTAATGGTGAATATCTTTTAGGGGCAGAGATAATAGAAACAAGCATTAAAGCTTCTGCAAAATTTAGTTCATACACATGTTTATTAAAATAAAAAATTGAGGCCGATTCAAATCCATATCTTCCAAAACCTAAATATATAATATTTAAATATATTTCTAATATTTCTTCTTTCGTCAATACATTTTCAATAAAATATGAAGTAAATAATTCATATATTTTTCTTTTAATTGTTTTTTTTCTATCTGTAAAAAGAAGTTTAGAAACTTGTTGAGTGATCGTTGAGCCACCATATAATATTGCCCTATTTTTTAAATTATTAAAAAGAGAACCAATAATTCTTTTTATATTAAATCCCTTATGATTAAAAAAATCTCTATCTTCTTTCAATAATAAAAGATCTATTAAAAAAACAGGATATTTATTAAATTCAACATAAATATATTGATTTTTTTTTATATTAGCAATAAGTTTATCATTTTTATCATAAATATTAATTTCAAAAACCTTAAAATATTTTTTATCAAAAGTTCTAATATTTGAAGATAAGGATTTTATCTCATAATATATATAAGTTTTATCTTTTTCCCATACTTTATAAAAAGAAAAAATAAAAATAGATAAAAATAAAATAAGAAATATAATAAAAATAAGAATTAAAAATAAAACTTTATATTTCAACAAAAGATATTTAAAAAAAGAGAAAAATTTTTTAACCATATTTTTAAATACAATAATAAAAAATTGGAAAAAATCTATTATTAATATTATATTCCAAGTTTCAAATCAACACCAAAGCACATTATAAAATCAAAACCATCTAAAATATCAAAAGTCATAAAATGAATAGATAAAAATGGAGTTAAATTTAGTAAAAAACCCATATTAAAAATTCCTCTCCCATCACCGTAATATCCAATATACCCCATTCTATGTGGATTATTTAAAAATTCAGCAAGTAATAAAAATTGATCTCCTATTAATGGAATCTTTGTTCCTATATAAAGATTTATAAGGTCATTTTGACCTGCACCAATATAAAAATCTTTACCTATTGTTACATCCATAACTCCTTTACCAAATATTGATCCTGAATGTATTGCAACATATGGTTCAATAGTTGTGTATCCCTGAGAACCTAAAAAACCATCAATTATAACACCAAAAGATGCATCTTTTGTAAATTGAATCTTTGTAGATAATTGTAATGGATTTATAGCACCACTCCCGCTTAAATTAAGTTCATAAGCAATGCCAATTTCCCAATCTTTTATAAAAGAAAATGTTAAAGCTAAAGGTAATGTTCCTGGAGTAAAAACATATGAAAAACCTATTATGAATGTTTTTGGAGGACATGGTATTGCAGTTGGAGTTAAAATGTAACCATAAACTCCTGAAAATGTTGCATTATAATTTTGTGCAAAAACAGGTGTACTTAAAATTATTAAAAAAATAATAATAAATAAAAATTTTTTCATAAAATCTCCTTAGCAAATTTAATAACTTATTTTATTATAAATTAAAAAAAATTAATTTCAATCAATTTTGAAAAATTAATTAACATAAATAATTAAAATTATGATAATTTTTAAATAAATAAACTTAAATTTAAAAATAAAAAAAGGCACAGAATATATCCTAATCTGTGCCTTTATAAATGAGCTGCAAAGGATTCGAACCTTTGGCCCTCGCCTTAAAAGGGCGATGCTCTACCGACTGAGCTAGCAGCTCATCTTTTTTGATTTTATAGAACTATTTATTTTGTCTTCAAAATAGAAACAAATATTTTTTTTTTGTCAATATTTTTTATACTAAATTTAAATATTTTTTTTATGGATTTACCTAAATAATTTTAAAATGTGGTAACCTTATAAAAAAGAAGTTACCACATTTTTAAATTAACAAAATTTACATAAATTAAATTAATTTACTTTTTTTAATAAAAATTATTATTAAATTAAAATTAAATAATTTAACACCTTTTACCAAATGAATGAAATATTAATTAAAAGGTTTTCTTCTTGGTTTAAACCTGGTATTGAAGAAAGCTCTCTTGAATAATATGCAAAATTAATTTTAACAAGAAGTAAATTTATAGAAATACCAAAAGTAGGATATCCTTGCATTAATCCAGCTCTGAAAGTTAAAAGTCCAAATGATTGAAATTCAGCACCCATATAAAGCTTTGTCCCTAAAGTATAATAATTTTTATTTGACAAATCAGTAATAAATCCATTTATATCTTGAATATCAGCTACTAATACTAAATTATAAATTATTATTGGTAAAATAGTTCTTACTTTATAAGCAACACCTACATTTAATTTTGGCTTTATATAAGCAGTCCCATCTTTTTCAACACTTGAATTATTTAAATCATTTAGATTGTTTATCTTCCAATATGATAATCTTGAAAAACCATCTTGTAAAACAATACCTAACTGTAAATCCCCTAATTTCATAATAGCACCAAAATCAAAACTTAATCCATTCGCTTTATAAAGAGGGATTGGAAGATTTCCTGAATCAGGATTATAGTTTAAAATGTTCAATATAGATGTGTTTTCTTCTCCAAATATTTTATATAAAAATTTTGCATTAACACCAGCATAAATAGGACCAATTTTAAATGCATAACCAACAATTAATCCTAAATCTCCTCCAACATTTAAATAAACATTTGGAACTAATAAACCTTTTTTAATATTGGCTGTAATCTGCCCTGAATCAAAAGCTGCAATTGCAAGGCCACCTGCTATAAAACCTATTGTAGGAATACCAGCAGCTCCAAAGGATAACCTGAGTCCAACTAATTGATTTACAAAATTTGGATTTTGTAAAAGAGCTTGATAATCACCTCCAGCTTCTGTAATCATATTTAAAACAGAAAGCATAGAAAAATTTATTCTAATAGAAGGATCTAATAAAGAGAGTTGCCTATTATTTGCAAGGGCATATGCCGCTGGATTATAAAATATACCATCAATTCCTTTTGCCCAACCAGTATAAGCTCCTCCCATGGAAAAAACTCTAGGTGTAAAATAATATATAGATGGAACTTCTAACATTTCTTGAGCAAAAATTGATGAGCTAAAAATTAAAGCAAATATTAATATAAATAAATATATCTTATTTTTCATAATAAACCTCCTATTAAGATTATAGTCTTAATAAAGCATTAGCAATATCTTTTAAAGGTTGAGCTACATTTGGAGCATTAACAACTGCATTTAATGATGCTTTTGCTGCTTCTAAATTTGGATTTTCACCTGTATTGCTAAAATTGATATCGCTAAATGCTGCATTAACAGCATTCTTATCTGTCCAATCAACTTGTTGATTATCAACATATGCAACCACATTAAAAAGTGCATTTAAAATTTGAGCAGCAGGATTATCTATTACACCATCTTGAGCATCATATTGAGCATAGTAATTTAAATATTGAGCGGCATTTACAATAGCATCTATAGCATTATTTAAAGCTGAGACACTATCAGAAAGATTTGAAAAAATTTCAGCTAAACCAGAAGAATTATAGTTTTGTCCAGTAGCAAGGTTTTTAATCAAATCAAAGGTTTCAAATAAAACTGGATCACTTAAAAGATAAGCTTGTGCTATAAGATATGCAGCTTTAGCTTCAGATTCTGTTTGTGCTCCATTTGATAGATCTTGTCCCCATGAAGAAAGTAGGGAATCTAATATCTGGCCTGCTTCTTCTGCTGATGATACATTCCCGAGTGCATCCTCAGCAATTTTTAACTGCTCTTCTTTTGGCAAGTTTTTAATTAAATCAGCCATGTTTTTTGGTCTAAAAAGATTAAAATTACAAGAAAAAACAAAAAGGAAACTAATTAATATAAATAAAACAAAAAAAATCTTTTTATTCATAAATAACCCCCTTTATTTTTTATTTAAAAAGATTTTATATTGAATCTTACTCTATTAATATATTATAATTCAAATAATTTAAAATTCAACTAAAATATAAATTAAAATAATTATTTTTACAAAAATTCTAAATAAAGATTCAAAATTATTCCTTTTTAATGAACCTTTCCCCCAGACTATAAGTTTATTTAATATCTCATTAATTATGAAACTTCTTTTATCTTTTATTTCAACAAACTTATGAAATAACATTTGATCAAAACTATTTAATAATATTTTATCAAAATTTTCTTTTACATTTTTATCTTTAACAATTATATTAAAAAAATCATTCTTATGGATAGATCTTAAATAAATAATAAAAATATTAATAAAAAATTTATATAGAGATAATATTTTATAATACTCATAATTTGTATTTAATTTTGTTTGAGAAATAATTTTGTCCCACTTTCTTATAATAGTTAATTTCTCAGAAAGAAGGCCAATATCAAATAAAAATGTAATTTTCAAATAAAAATAATAGTCCTCCATTACAGTAAAATTATTAAAATAATTTTCATTAAAAAAATATTTTATAGTTTTAAATATATTTTTTCTTAATATAAGTGATGATATAGAAATTCTATTTTGTTTAATTGATTCAAAAAAAATATTACCTTCAATTTTAAAATGTTTTTTATTCAAATTTATTATTTTATCATTATAAAGATATATATCTAAATTTTGATAAAGGTCCTTATTAATTTTTTTAACAATTTTTAATTTTTGTGGTAAGAAAAGATCATCTGAATCAAGAAATAAGATATAAAAAGATTTTGCAAAATAAATTCCAATCTCCCTTGAATAACCTGGTCCAAAATTATTTTTAAGCCTTATTATATAAACTTCTCTTTTATATTTTCTATTAGAAGAAATAATTGCAACATTAAACTTTTTAATAAATTTAATATTTTTTTTATTACTTATTAAGTTCTTTATTTGATGTTTTTTAAAATAATTTATTATATTTACTCTTAGATATTTTAAATCCTTTTTAAGTATATTTTTTAAATAATTTTCTAAATTAAGTTTATTTTTTATAAGAAATTTAAAATTATTCAAAAAATAATTATAGAATGATCTATTAGAACCATCGTCAATTATAAATATCTTTAAAAAAGACAAATCTTGAAACAAAACTGATATAATGGATTCAATTGTTAATTCAAACCTATTATAAGTAGGAATAATTACTGAGAAAATATCTTGTCTTTTATCAATATAATTTCTTTTATAATAAGTTTTATAACTAAATTTTTTAAATTTGTTTTTTTTAAAAATATTATTAAATTTAAAATTAATATTACTGGATTTTTTAAAAAATATATTTTTCATTTTTCTTTATTAATAGATAAATAAATATCGGAGAACATAATAGAGCAGTTATGACTCCAACAGGGATATCAGAATTTAAACCGAAAATTGATGGTAAAAATTGGGTCATTACATCACAAAACACTAAAAGTATACCTCCCCATAAAAAAGCTATAAAAGAAACTCTTTTAAAATTTGAATCAACTAAAATATTTCTTACAAAATGAGGAATAATAAACCCAACAAAACCTATAATACCTGATTGAGAAACTATTATAGAAGTTACTATTGAAACAATCACAATAAGAATAAGCTTTTTTTCTTTAATGTTAACACCTAAATTTAATGCAAAATTATCAGGGAAATAAAATATATCTAATTCCTTCCAAAAAAATAAAACAAAAATATATAAAAAAATTATTATTAAATATAACAAATATGTTGGAATACTTGCAAATGAAGGAATATATCCCATCAACCAACTTATAGCTATATGAGATTTATTTGAAAGAAGAGATATAAAAAGAGTTATTAATGAAGAAAAAAAAGAGTTTATTATAACTCCAGCAAGTATTATAGTGTATGTGTTAAAATATTTCGAATATAAAATAAAAATAATCAGAAAAAAAACAACTATTAGACTCCCAAATATAGCACCTATTGGCAAATATCTTAATAAAATTAGATTATTTTTTAAAATCGATAAAAATACTATAAATACTGCACCAAATGCAGAACCTGAAGATAACCCAAGGGTAAATGGTTCTGCAAGAGGATTTCTTAAAATTATTTGCAAAACAAGTCCTGAAACTGCAAGACCCCCACCTATAATAAAACCATTAAAAAATTTAGGAATCCTTAATTTATTTACAATTATCCAATCATTATTTTCAAAATTTAAATTAAATGGATTTATTATTTTATTTCCAACAGATATTCTAAAAAGAAATACTATTATTAAAAATAAAAAAGAAAAAAAGAGTATAAAAAAAAATTTTTTTTTATTATCCATATCTTAAGCATTATTTAAAAATATTTTATTATATTTTAATTTTCATTAAAGTAAAAATATTTTTCAAGTAATTTATTTATTTCATTATCTTCAAGATTATTAAAATAATTTTCAAGTTTAAAATTTAAATCATTATAAAATACTTTTAAAAATTCTTTTTCATTATCAACAGAAAAAATCATATTTTTTTTATTAAAATAAATATAAAAATAATTTGAACTTCTTAAATCAAAAAATGTTTCAATTTTTAAATTAAATATTTTCTCAAATAACTTTGTAAAAATATTAATAAAATCGTATTTTACCATAAAAAGTATGTAATCCTTTTTTAACTCATCTATTCTTTCATTAAAAAGAGGTATAAAAAAAGAGTTTTTTAAATTAAGATTTATAGAGTAGTTTATTACTTTGTCCATTAGATATTTTTCTGAGACAAAATTTATAAAGATTTTTTTATCATTATAAAGATTTAAATTTGAAAAATTTTTTAAATTATCTTTTTCACTTTTATCAAATTCGAACTCATATATTTTCGAACTATAATTAATTAATGAACTCTTTTTTGAAAAAATTAACCCTTTATAAAATTCTCTATTTAAATTATTGTTTTTCAAAAATAAAAAATTGAATTGATATTGTTTTCCTTTATAATCCTCAACTTTTAATATAAAATTATTATTTAAAATATTTTCAATTAATAAATCTGAAATTAAACCAAAATATTCGTAATTCAAATAAATAATTGACAAATTATTTATTTTTATTTTTTTTATCTTTTCATACTCTTCAATATTTAATCTATCTTTATAAATTTTATTTGTTATTATATCAATAATTAAAATGTTACTATGTGTACTTAAAAACTCTAAAACCTCAGAACTTAGAAACAAATTTATAAAAACAAGAATATTTAATTTATCTTCCTCTATAAATGACAAAATATTTTTTAATATTTCTAAACTTGAATTATCTTTTTGTAAAGTATCATTTCCTCTTTCAACTATTTGTAAATCAAAATTATAAGTAATTTTACAATTTAAAATACCTTTATAAATTGATTCCTCAATATATTTAATATCATAAATAGACTTTAAATTACTAACTAAATAGATAAGTTTAAACTTTTTATCTGAGTTTTTTATATCATTTATATAATCAAAAATGAGTTTATTTTTTATAAAAGATTCATTTTCATCATCTTTTTTATTACATGAATTTAAAAAAAAGAGTAAAAATATTATAAAAAAAATAAAAAACAATTTGAGTATAAATCTATTATACTTTTTAACCAATCCAATCAGAATCATGTTCTCCTTTATAAAGAGGCCTTGGGACATAATGTGTATGTAAATATTTATGGGCTTTATGAGAATTTGGTTTTTCAAGGAATTCTTCATAAATTTTTTTAATTGATGGATTATTATGGGACTGTCTATATTTTAATTTAAAATCTTCATCATAGAGCCCTTTTGCTCTTTCTTCTCTAACTTTAATTGTAGATCCATATGGTTGTCCACCCCCACCTACACAACCACCACGACAAGCCATAACTTCAATAAAATGATAAGGTGTTGGTTTCCCTTCCCTTTTTGCATCTCTTATTCTATTTAAAATTATTTCAACATTCGAAAGTCCAGAAGCAACAGCTATTTTTATTTTTTTACCTAAAATCTCCAGCTCTCCCTCTTTTATACCATTCATTCCTCTAACAAATTTTATATCTGGATTTTCTAGCTCTTTTCCTGTAATATAATAATAAGCAGTCCTTAATGCTGCTTCCATTACACCACCTGAAGCACCAAAAATTGTTCCAGCACCGGAATATTCACCAAGTGGATTATCTGCATCACTTTCAGGTAATGATGGTAAATCAATACCAGCTTCCTTGAGCATTCTACCAAATTCTCTTGTTGTTATGGTAGCATTAACATCTTTTGTACCTGAAGAATACATATCATCTATTCTATCTATTTCATATTTCTTAGCTGTACATGGCATTATAGAAACAAGAAATATTTTTTCTTTTGGAATCTCCATTTTTTTTGCCCAATAAGTTTTAACCATTGCTCCTAACATTTGATGAGGAGATTTTGCTGAAGAAAAATGAGGAATAAGATCATAAAAAAATTTTTCAAGATAATCAACCCATGATGGGCAGCATGTTGTTATTAAAGGAAGTTTTTCTGGATATTTTAAAAACCATTCAGCAAATTCAGCAGCTTCTTCACAAATTGTTAAATCAGCTCCAAAATTTGTATCAAAGACATATTTAAAACCCATTCTTCTTAATGCTGTATACATTTTTTTTACTACATTTGTCCCAATAGGTAATCCAAACTCCTCCCCTATAGCAACTCTAACAGCTGGAGCTTCTTGGGCAACTAAGATAAGATCTGGATTTGATAAAGCTTCCCATACCTTGTCAGAATCATCTTTTTCATAAATAGCTCCAACAGGACATACAGAAGAACATTGTCCACATTTAACACATTCTGATTCTTCCAATTTTCTTCCCATTGTTGGACCAACAAAAGTATTAAAACCTCTTTCAGAATATTCAAGGGCATGAACATTCTGAACAACCTGACAAACTTCAACACACCTTCCACATTGTATACAATATGCTGGAGATAATATTATAGCATTTGAAGATGTGTCTTTTTCAACAACAGGCCTCAATATTTTATTATAGGGTATTTCTTTTATATTCATTTCGTAAGCAACTTTTTGTAATTCACATTTTCTGTTTTTTATACATTCAAGACAATTATTTGGATGATTTGATAGTATAAGTTCAAGAACTGTTTTTCTTGCAGATAAAAGTGTTGGGGATTGTGTCTGTATATCCATACCTTCAGCAACAGGTGTAGAACAAGCTCTAACCATTTTTCCACCTTTTAACTCTACAACACATAAACCGCAATTACCAGAAGGTCTTAAATCTTCATGATAGCATAATGTAGGAATTTTTATTCCTATCTTTTTTGCAGCATCCAATATTGTTATATTATCATCTACTTGAATATTTATTCCATTGATTTTAATATTAACCATATTAATTCCTTATTTCTTTTATATTTTACAAAATACAATTTATTTATAAATTAAAATTAAATTATTTCAATAAAAAAATATCTTTCAATTACCAATAATAAAATAAATATTTTAATAAAAATAATTTGTTGAAAAAAATATCAAACTAAAATATATTTCTTATGATATGGGAAATTTTTTTAATGTTGGAATAGATATAGTTCAAAATAATAGAATAAAAACAATTATAATCCCTGAAAATATTGAAAAAAATATTTTAAATAATAACAAAAAATCATTAAATATTAATTTTTTAATAAATAAATTTATAAAAAATGAAGTGGCAAAATATTTAAATGAAAATTTTTCTTCTAATTTAAATGATAATTTAAAAAAATTCCAAATAAATATAGCTTTTCTTGAAAGAATATATACAAAGTATGAGATAACTCTCTCATTAAAATCTAACAATATTATAAATTATTTTTCATCAAGATTTGCTGCAAAAGAAGCTTGTGTTAAAGCATTAAAAACAGGATTTGGAAAAGGAATTTCTTATAAAAGCGTAGAAATTATTACAAATAATGGAATACCGGAAATATTATTAAAAGCCCCTCTTTTTGATATGTTTAATGATAAAAGATTATTTTTATCTATTTCTCATGAAAATGATTACTCTATTGCAATTGTTCTTGTAGAAAATAAAAACTAAAAAGGCTTTATATGAGTAAAATTAGCTTTTTTTCAAAAGAAGATATTTTATGCCCAATTTGTGAGGAAAAGTTCAAAAAAGAAAACATGCTTACAGGTAGTGGTAGATTAAACGCTGGAGAACTCACTGATGAATTAAGAAGATATTATCTACCAACAAAAAAATTTGGAAAGATTAATCCTTTGATTTATCCTGTAACTGTTTGCCCTAAGTGCTTTTATGCTGCATATTCTCAAGACTTTGATGAAATACCAGAAAAAAATAGACAAATTTTAATAAATGATACACAAAATAGAATTACCTTTATTAAAAGTATATTTGAAGATATTAACTTCAATAAAGAAAGAGGTCTTAAAGAAGGAGCTGCAAGTTATTTACTCGCTATATATTCATATTATTTTTTCCCAAGTTCATTTTCACCATATACTAAAAAAGCTGTCTCTTCATTAAGAACTGCTTGGCTTTTTTCAGATTTATATGAAGAAACAAAAGATGAAAAATATTTATCATTAAAAAATTTAATGTATAAAAAAAGTTATAAATTATTTCAAGAAGCTTATGAAAAAGTAGAAAAGGGAAAAGAAGCTTTTGATAGAATTAAGTTTGGGCCTGACCTTGATAAAGATTTTGGATTTAATGGTTTTCTATATATTTATGTATATCTCTTTTTAAATTACGGTCTTGATTCAATTCATAATAAAGAAGAAAAAATAAAAATAATTGAAAAAATGAAAATTATAATTTCAAAAGTTTTTGGAATTGGTAAATCTTCAAAAGAAAAAACAGTATTTCTTTTAGATAAGTCTAGAGCAATGTATGACAGATTAAATGAAATACAAAAAGAATTAGAAGAAAAAGAGTAATTATGCCTAAGTACCTTTCTTTTATTCAATATAATGGTTCTCCATTTAATGGTTTTCAAATACAAAATGATAATAAAACTATCTACTATTTTATTGAAAAAGCACTTTTAAAATTACCTTATTTTGAAGGTAAAATAGGCTATGCAGGAAGAACAGATTCAAAAGTTCATGCTTTAGCAAATGCCATAAGTTTTAATTTAAACAAAGATTTTGACTCTAATATTTTAACAAAAATCTTAAATTCTTATTTACCACATGAAATAAGAGTAATATCTACAAAAAAAGTAGCTGATAATTTTAATCAACGATATGATGCAATAAAAAGAACATATCTTTATGTGATTTATTATGATTATTTTTTACCTCCTTTTTTATTAAATAAAGTATTTTTTTTATATAGAGAAAACAATAAAAATTTAAGATTAAATATAAGTATATTAAAAGAAATTTTAAGTTTATTTAAAGGATATCATAATTTTGAGGCATACACTACTTCTCAAGAAAAGAGGAATAAATTTAGAACTATTTTTGAAATAATTATTAAAGAAAAAAAAACTAATTTTTTTTCAAACACAGGCTTTTTTTATTTTATTCAAATAAGTGGTAAATCATTTTTGCATAAACAAATAAGAGCTATAATTGGTGCAACATTAAAAGCTTATACAATGTATGAAAAAAAATTAGAAGAACTTAACTCAATAAAATTAAAAATATCGAATTCTTTAGAAAATGGAAAGAAACCTTTTATCTTTTCTTATATTGACCCATCAGGATTGTATTTAAAAAAAGTTTTATTTAAAAAAGATATTTATTTAGAATAAACTCGTTTTATAATAAAAGATTTATAAAACTTAAATTATTAATTAGAAAATATTTAAATTGTTTTTTTAAAATAAGAAAATAAAATTTCAAAAAGAGAAGCAATTTTTTTTTAAAAAATATTTTTGAGGTTTATTATGGAAATCAATAAAGATTTTAATAAAAACAATAATAAATTATTATTTATATTTTTAAATTTATTGCTTATTTTGTCTATTTTTTTAATAGTAATATCTTTTTATTTCATTGGATATAATTATTTTATCTTTATTGCTTATGTACCCTTATTTTTTTACTTTTATAAAATTAACAAAGAAAAGTTTTCAATAAAATGTAAAGTTTTTTTATTTTATTTTTTAAACTACTTTTTTTTATCAATTTTTATAAACAAAATTACCTCATATGTTAAAGTTATGTATTTTGCTTTTTTTGGACTTGTTTTAACTTTAACTTTTTTAAATTATTTTATTTTTTATTTAATATATTTTTCTTTTCTAATTTATAAAAAGATAAAAAAAATAGAAATAATTGATATTCCATTAATTTTTATAATTTCCCAAATTGTTTTCGAACTAATTATGTTTAAAGGAGAACTATCTTTTCCGTGGTTTAATATTTCTTTACCAGCAGCATATTATCCGAAATTTATTTCTATTTCATCAATATTTGGAAATATCTTTGTATCAATCTTTATTCTTATGATAAATTATTATATATTTGTGATAATATTAAGAATTTATAGTATTATTTTTAATTTAAAAATATTTGAAAAAGATATTAAGAAAGATGAAAATGATAATATTTATTATAATATAAATTTAAATATTTCCAGACAATTTATAAAAACAAGTAAAAATATCTTATTTAAAGAATTAAAAACCTACTTTTTTATTCTTTTTTTATTAATATCTTTTCCATTTTTCTGGTATATTTTTAACCCATTTACAAAAGTTCAAAAAACTGATTTAAAAATAACTATAGCACAACATAATTACCCATTAAATTTTAAATTTAGATATGAGTATTTTCCAAAAATGATTAAAAAGATAATAATTTCAAATGATCTTTTAAAAAATGAAACTGATCTTATTATTTGGTCAGAATCCAGTTATCCTGATTTTTTTATGGAATCTTTTGAAAATAAAAAAGAATTACAAAAATCAGCCTTAAAAAATAATATAGGTGTAATTATCGGATTCCCCTATTACGAAAATGGTAAATATTATAATACAGCAGGATATATTAATAAAAGAGGAGAAATAAATATTTATAAAAAAATACACCTTGTTCCATTTGGTGAATTCATACCATTTTCAGATAAATTAAAATTTTTAGAAAAAATAGCCCCAGAAGTTGGAATATCAAATAGCAAAGGAGATTTTATTAAACCTTTCGAAATTTCAAAAAATGGAAATGATGGAACTTATAAATTTTATCCAACTATTTGTTTTGAAGGTATATATTCCTATCTTTTTTATAAAATGAAAAAAAAAGGTGCTCAATTTTTTATTAATATCACAAATGATTCATATTACTCAAATACTTATCAAGTAAAACAACATTTATATTTACAGGTATTTAGAGCTATTGAATTTAATTCTTATATTTATAGAGCAAGCTCAACAGGTATTTCTGCAATTATCAACAATAGAGGAGAAATAATACAATCAATTGGTGAAAATATTTCAGGTTATATAACAAATAATATCTATATAACAAAAAGTAAAACTATTTATGAAATTTTTGGATTTAAATTTATTTTAATATTAAGAAGTATTACTATATTTTATATAATTTTTTCAACAGTAGTTTTAATAATTTTTTATTTTTCAAATAAAATAGGAAAAACAGAAAAAAAGGAAAAAAATTTATGAACGACTTCCAAAATTCAGTTTCTGAACTTTTTGATTTTCTTGATAAAAACTATGAAAAAGATTTTATAATTTTAACCCATAATGATCCTGATGGGGATGCTATAGGAGCAGCATTTTCAATAAAAAAAATATTTGAATATTTAAATCTTAAAAGTGAAATAATTTTGTCTAATTATAATTTCCCAAATTTTCTCATAGAGGAATTCTCAAATCATTATATTTATAAAGATGGAAACATTTTTCTTTTTGATATTTTAAATTTTAATAATTATTATAAAAAAATTGATTTATCTTTAAAAGATTTATTATTAAATAAAAAAATTATAGTTGTTGATTCTTCAAATTTAAAAAGAATTTTTACTGATTTTGAAAAGATCTTTACTCAAAATGAATTAAATAAAATTGAAGAAAATCTTTTTTTAAATATTGATCATCATTTTGATAATAAAATAAATGCAAAATATAATTTTGTCGATTCTTCTCTAAGTTCAAGTTGTGAAATAATTTTAAATATATTTTTGTCTTTAAGAAACATAAAAAAAAATACTCTTAATGATAAAATTTTTTTTACCTATCTTTTGTTGGGAATAGTTTATGATTCTTATTGTTTTCAAAACGCAAATACAACCTATGTTACATTTAATAATGCTAGTTTTTTAATTCAAAATGGTGCTGATTATGAAAAAGCAAAAAGCCTTGTTTTGAAAAATAATGATATTAAAATATTTAAATTATGGGGTAAAATATTGCAAGATCTCGAAGACTTTAATAATGGTTCAATAGTGCTTGCAAAAATCTCATACGATTTTATAAAAAAGGAAAAAATTAATCCAAATATTTTAACAACTGGATTTATAAATCATTTAAATTCTATAAAAAAAACAGATGCTGTAATTTTTATCTTAGAAAAAGAAAATGAAATAAAAGGCTCAATAAGATCGAATAATAATTTTGCTTTTAAATTTGCTTCTATTTTTGAAGGAGGAGGACATCCAAATGCAGCTGGATTTATAATAAAAAAAGATTCAAATTTTTTTATAAAATATAATAATTTTGAAAATTTTATTGATAAATTAAGAGAAATTATAAGTAACTTTAATTAAATAATAAAAAAAATAAATAAAAAAAATATAAAAATTGTTAAATATATTAAATTCAAATTAATAAATCAAAATAAAAACAAAGTAAAAATTTTAAAAACAATGTAATTCTATTTAAGTCAAAGAATTGTAGAAACTTTTATCTATCAAAATAGTTGATAAAACATAACATATATTTGTGTTTTTTTTATAAACCTTCTCAAGAGTTTTACCTTTTATAGATATTATAGTATCAGGAAAAAATTCTTTTAATGAAGAGATTATATTTTCTTTGATAGGAGAAATTTTTATAATATCACTTACTAACAATATATCTAAACTTACAAATTTAATATAAATATTTCTTTTTATTATTTTTTCTTCAATCTGTTTCAAAAAAATATTAAGCAATTTTTTTGATACTATATTTTTGTATTTTGGATCTTTATCAGGGAAAAGTTCTCCTATATCTTTTTTAAAA
>Ga0068706_1000010_pt1 | contig 98168 bp, 81 predicted proteins | sample YNPMSBMetaG_FD_65632 | JGI IMG/M metagenome (GOLD analysis project Ga0068706, IMG submission 65632) | Anoxygenic and chlorotrophic microbial mat microbial communities from Yellowstone National Park, USA - YNP MS-B MetaG | ecosystem: Environmental > Aquatic > Thermal springs > Hot (42-90C) >...
GAACCAATTGCGATTCCAATATAAACTACAACAGAATCATTCCCATCGATTGAAACCGCATCTTGTGAGAAAATTACTACCGAACCATCGCTTGTAGCCTGATATTGCGGCATTATTTCATTTTTAATTAAATAAGTATAATATAAAGTATCTTTATTATAACCGTTAAACCATCCAAAAGCTTGAAGATTTGTCATTTCGCCAGATAATAATTTTACGCCAGTATAAGTTGAAGCTGGCGCTCGATTAACGCTGATAGCTTTTTTGTTGCTCAAATATTTAACAACTTCATTTCCATATTGTCCATCAACTTGTGAAATGAACTCGAAACCTATTAAGGCATTTATTGATTGAGCTGTTTTATTTTTTACTACATACTTTGAAATAATAAAGCCTTGATTATTCCAACCATAAACGTATTGATTGACTAATATTGCAGGAGGCAAATTCGAATAAGAATTGTCATAAGATCCAAATACTTCAAAGTCAGAAATTTGTGGAGACGAAATTGAAACAGGAGCAACAATATCATTTGCGTCTTGAGCAAAATCAAAAACTTGATACGGTTGTCCAAGAACAAGAATATTTAATCTGTCAATCTGTCTTGTAGCCCCATCCCCTGACAGAATTCTTAATCTTCCAAGAGTTCTTAGATTAGCGGATATTTTTCCAGTCGTAAAATTTTGAGCTAAAATTAATTCTGCAAAAACCAAAGTTAAAATTGTCAAAATTGTCAGCTTAGTTCTCATTTTAAATCCTCTTTTTTTTTGTTAATTATAATTAATCAAAAATGGCGGTATCAACAATAATAAAGCCAATATAAAAAAGAAAATTTGAGCCGGCAGCATCCATTTAAACCATTTTTCGTACGGAATACCAGCCAATCCCAATACTCCCATCGTTACGCCCGAAGTTGGCAAGATTGGATTAATCCACCCTTCTCCAAATTGAAATGCAAGAACCGCAGTTTGTCTTGATATGCCTACTAAGTCTGCAAGCGGAGCCATAACAGGCATCGTCAAAGCAGCCTGTCCGCTTCCTGAATGAACAAAGAAATTAATTATCCCCTGAACGATAAACATTGCTTGAGCCGCTAAAATCGGATGCAAACCCTGAATCGCGCCAGAAAATGAATACAACATCAAATCCAATACTTTGCCGTCTCTAGCGACAACTAATATTCCTTTCGCGCAAGCTATAATAAAAGCTACTCCAACCATATCCTTAGCTCCATCTTTTAAGCTGTTTGTCAATTCGTCAACGCTTAACTTTCCAACAATTCCTGAAATGATTCCCAATCCTAAAAACAAAGCCGCTATTTCATTAATATACCAGTGAAACTTTAATATCCCGTAAACCAAAAAAATCATGCCGGCGACAAAAACAAACAACACGCTTTTATGTTTAGACTCTATTACAACTTCTTCGTTAACGTCAATATGAAATTCTTTTGCTCTTTGTTTATCAATTTCATAAACCAAGCTTTTTGTCGGATCTTTTTTTATTTTTGATGCATACATCATAACAAAAGCAATCATACAAACCGTGCTAATTACCCAAATTACTATTCGATATTCCATCCCAGAATACAATTTCAATTCAGCTATGCTTTGAGCCACGCCAACAGTAAAGGGATTAAACACAGAGCCAGCAAATCCAGCAGCTGCTCCTAAAAAAGGAATTGCTGTTCCGACTATCGAATCGTAACCCAAAGCCATAGATAGCGGTATAAAAATTAATACAAACGGCATCGTTTCTTCCGCCATTCCAAAGATCGTCCCTCCCAAAGAAAATAAAGTCATCGTAACAGGAATAAAAAATTTCTGCAAATGCGGCTCCCTCGAAAACTTAATCGCTAAATACTTTATGCCAACAGTTATAGCTCCAGTATTTGCAATAATATTAAAAGCTCCTCCTATTACAAACAAAAAAACAATTATATGAGCCGCTTCTATGAATCCTTTTATCGGAGCCATTAATATTTCGCCTAAACCTTGCGGAGAATTTTCTATAAATTTAAACGAATTTGGGTCGACTAAATTCTTTCCATCTTTAAATACTCTCGCATATTCGCCGCCTGGAAGAAACCACGTTGAAATAGCTACTAATACTACTACTGCAAAAATCATCAACAATGTGTTAAAATGAAACTTTTTTTTCATATCAACTTCCGATTTTTAATTTTTATTCTCAAAAAAATATTCTTCGCCGTCGATCAATATTTTCATCTCAATCGAATCGGCTCCCAAAATTCCGTTTTTGTTTTCTTTTATTTTTGCTTTTCTTGCGTCATAAACAATAACGCCGCTTTCTCCTATAACTTTAAAAGATTTTTTCGAGCTATTAACTATAATTGCCGTCGCTTCGTCTATGCCAATTCCAATTTTAGATGGATTCTCTAAAACGACTGAAATTAATCTATTATGTCTTTTTCGCATAACAAAATGTTGATCGACGATTGCCCAATCTATAAAGCCAAAACCTTCTAAAACGCAAACCGTTTCCTTTTTAATTCTCGCAAACGGATTATCTTTCAGCTCTTTTTTTTCATCCCCTGTAATCATTATCTTGCTCATAATTGCGGCCCCAGCGCTTGTTCCTCCTATAATAATTCCCTCTTTAAATTTTTTCATAATTAAATCGTAAGCTTTAGAACGCAAAAAAAGTTTTGTTAACTTATTTTGATCTCCGCCGGAAAAAAATATTCCTGTAGCTTTTTTTATTTTTTCTAAATTCTCGATGGAATCAATATTTGTCGAATCAGACAAATAATCGGATTCCGATGCGCCATTTTTTTTCATCTCTTCTGATTGTCGTTTTCCGGTTTCTACTGGATCGGAACTTGCAAATGGTATTATTAAAATAGAAGAATTAGCTCCGCCGGATAATTCGACAAATTTTTTCATCATATAATCCGGCCTATCCCCTCCTCCAATTATAAACAAAGAGCCCTGACCGCAAGTCAATGAAACAAAATATAAATTACATATTAGAAAAATTTTTCTAAGCATTTTTTATTACCTCAATGGCTAATTTTGACGCATTTAATAAATCTTCCTTATAAATATATTCGTCGTTTGAATGCGGATTGGCGGCGCCTATTCCGAGATTAATCGTTGGAATGCCCTTCTCATTTAATGAATTAGCGTCGCTGCCTCCGTAGGAAACATTAGATTTTGGGGTTAATCCAAGATTCTCTATCGCCGTTTTAACAAGCTTATACAAATCCCCATTCTGTTCTATTTCATAAGGCTTAAAATCCCACTCGTATTTTGCGATTACTTTTGCATTCAACGCGTTTGCTTTTTCTTCGAATTTTTTCAAAATTTTCATATAAACTCCAAAAGCTTTGTTTTCATTCATCGATCTAACTTCTCCAGTTAACTCTGTAATTTCAGGCACCGCATTAACTGCGTCTCCTCCTTTTATTATTCCGATATTAGTCGTTGTTTCCTCGTCTATTCTCCCAAGCTCAAGTTCAGAAATAGCTTCGGCGGCAATTTTAATCGAATTTATTCCTTTTTCCGGCTCAATGCCCGAATGCGAAGCTTTTCCAATAATTTTTATTTCAAATCCTATTGCTCCGCAAGATTTTGAGATAAAATTTCCAGGTCTTAAGTGCGAATCAAAAACGACGGCTTTCTTAACGTTTTCTGGGATTTTTAAATAACGAGAGCCATTCATTGTTGTTTCTTCTTGAACAGTAAAAATTAACGTAAAACCTTTTTGCAAATTTTCTTCTCTTGATAATTTCGACGCGTATAACAAAGCCGAAATTCCCGCTCTATTGTCTACGCCCAAAGGAGTAGTTTTATCGGATTCTAATTTATCTCCTTTGTCGATTATCTTTAAATTTGCAGTAGAACGAGCGGTATCCATATGAGAAATTAGAGCGATCTCTCCCCCATTTTTATACTTTGCGATTAAATTTCCGCAGCTGCCCCCGGGTATATCTTCTTGCATATAGATTGTAAAATCTAAAGCTTCTAAATAATCGACTATAAATTGCGCGACTTTATTTTCTTTGCCAGACAATCCTTCAATTGGAGCAATTTGAGAAAATAACGATATGACGCCGTTTGCAATGTTCATTTTCGCTTCCTATGTAATATTTATTTCATATTTATTTATTTGTGTAATTTCTATTACATTTTACAAAATTATTTTATTTAATGTCAAGAAAAAAATTATTCAAAATTAAATTTTATTTTTTTGCTTATTGATTATTTTTTTGTATCTTGTTTGATTAAGTCTTTTTTATTCAAAGAATTTTCTTTGCCCTTTGTTTATAAAATATATTCAAAATGGATTTTTTTTATTTTTCATTTTATCTATAATCTTAAATTCCCTTAGTTCTCAAACGCGCTGTTCAAAAAGCGATCATAAAAAATCTTTCATTAACGAAGCTTCATATTATCATATGAAATATGCCGGCAAGAAAACATCATCTGGCGAAATATACGATCCAAATAAATTTACTGCCGCTCATAAATCCCTTCCATTTGGAACAAAAGTTAAAGTAATAAATATCTCTAATAACAAATCCGTCGCGGTTAAAATCAACGATAGTATGCCTGCTTCAAATAGAAGATTAATCGATCTTTCTTATGCGGCCGCAAAAAAAATTGAAATGATAAACAAAGGAACCGCAAAAGTAAAAATAAAAATTTTATCGAAATGAAATTTAATCTTTAACAGAATTTGGAACTGAAAAATTTATGAAATATAATTTCGCGCCGAAGACTTTTTTTGCAGTCGAAATGAAAGAGCAATATTTTTTATTATTCTATTAAAGGATCCTACAATTTTTTAAACCAAGTCGAAAAGCATATTATTATATAATTATTCTCGAATACTAATAAGTAAAACGCTTTCCCTCAACGAATAATAGCTTAAGATTTTAAAATTTGCAATTCAAAACTCCGTCGCGCATTTCAAAACTTCTATCTGCAAGGGATATTAAATCTTTATTATGCGTTACAATTAAAAAAGTTTTCTTCAAACTAATTTTAAGATCAATAAATAATTTTGATATAGCTTCCGAGTTAGCCGAATCTAAATTTCCAGTAGGCTCGTCGGCAAAAATTATTTTTGGATCGTTTGCCAAAGCTCGAGCAATAGATAACCTTTGCTGTTCTCCCCCAGACAATTCAGCAGGCTTATGATTAGCTCTATAATTCATACCGACTAAATCTAACAATACGCGAGCTTTTTGCTCAGCTTTATTAAAACTATCTCCAGCAATCAACATAGGCATCATAACGTTTTCAAGAGCCGTAAATTCGGGCAACAAATAATGAAATTGAAAAACCAAGCCAATTTTTTTATTTCTAAAATCAGATAATTTTTTTTCAGACATATTAGCTATATTTTCCCCTTCGATTAATATTTCAGCTCCGTCGTCAGGCTTTTCAATGCCAGCCAATATATGCAAAAGCGTGCTTTTGCCGGCCCCGCTTGGACCATATATCGCGGTTATTAATCCTCCTTCTAAAATCAAAGAAGCGTTTTTTACTACGGTTAATTTTTCGCCGTGAGCGTTGACAAATGTTTTTGAAACAGAACGAGCGATTAATATAAAATTATTATCCACCGATTTACTCCCACTTTAAAGATTCGGCAATTTGAGATTCGGATGCTTTTTTAGCTGGAACATAAGAAGCTATAAAAGTCAAGGCAAGCGAAAATATAGCGATTGCGGCAAAATCTTCCCATCTTAACGATACCGGCAAAGCGTCAATAATATAACGAGTTCCATCTAATGGATACAATTTATAATTTATTTGAGCCCAACAAATTATATAACCTAAAACCGAACCGGCTACTATGCCAATTAAAGAAATTATAATTCCTTCGAGCATAAAAATTTTTCGAATTGATTTTGGCAAAACTCCCAACGATCTAAAAAGAGCGATATCGCGTTTTTTCTCAATAACTGTCATACTTAACGAACCCATCAAATTAAACGACGCGACTGCTATTATCATTAACAAAATTATAAACGCCACAATCCTTTCTAAATCCATCATAAAATAAAGATCTTTTCGCAAATCTCTCCAACTTAAAATTTGAGCGTCATTTTCGCCCGTTATTTCTTTAATTTTTTTTATTAAATCGTTCGCTTTCATTGGATTTTTCAATCTAATCTCTATGCCGTCTGCTATTGTTTTTCTGCCTAAAATTTTTTTTGCGTTCTCATAAGAAATGAAAACGTATGTCATATCAAACTCTTTATTGAAACTTTCATATATTCCAGAAATTCTAAACTTGGCAATTGGCGGAATTGAAAAACCAGAAACAGATTTAGCCAATCCGTCGAAAGAAATAATAAAAATAGAATCGTTTACGACGAGAGCGTTTTTAACGGCTAAAAACGTTCCAATTATCGCCGTTCTTTCTTTTGACTTTGGATTGATGTCGCTTCCATATTTTAATCGCAATAAAGAGCCTTCGTTTTTATCAGAATACAAGCTTTGCAATCCTTTTAACACTATGGGCAAAGATTGTCTATTTTTCATCAACAAAACTTTTCCTTCAAAATATCTGCTGACTTCTTTAGTTTCATCTTTTAACGATAGAATAATTTTTTCTATTTCAAGAATTTTCTCCAGACTTACGGTTTTACGATAAACGATTTTAATATGCGGATCGTTTTTTAAAAAAATTTTTTTAGCCAGATCGGCAAACCCATTAAAAACCGATAAAGCTACTATAAGAGCGGCTATTCCAATCGTTATTCCAACGATGCTTACCATAGATATAATCGTTATAAAATTAGAATTACTGCGAGCTTTAATGTATCTTTTAGCTATAAAAAATTCAAAACTTTTCATTTCTAATCAAACCTTATAATTGCGGCTGGTTTTTTTCTTGAAGCGATATGAGCTGGTATTAAAGAAAATATTAAAGACAATCCAATGGCGCAAAAAGCGGTTACTGCAAAATTAAATAAGTTTATCGCTATCGGAGCTTCGGATAAATAATAAACTGAACCTGGCAATTTTATAATTTTAAATTCAATTTGAATAAAACATAATATAAAACTTAATGCTGTACCCCATATAGTTCCAAGAATAGATAGATAAACTCCTTGCCAGACAAAAATTTTTCTTACTAAACTTTGCGACGCTCCTAATGTCATCAAAACGCCAAGTTGCTTCGATTTTTCCAACGACAGCATTAACAATGTCCCAATAATATTAATCGCCGCTACTAAAGAAATCAAGCTTAACATTATCGGGATCGGTTTCCTTTGCAAATCAATCCAATTGAAAATATGGGCATATGTTTCATAAATTGAGCGAGCAAAATTCGGATAGCCTAAATTTGACGTTAATTTATATGCAAGATCCTCGGCTTTTTCTGGATTTATTATTTTAATATCAAATCCGCTTATGCCATCGTCAATAGCGAGAAATTTTTGAACGTCCCCTAAAGACGCAAAAGCATATAAATTATCATATTCGTCCATCCCGCTTCTAAAAATGCCGGAAACTATAAATTGAGCTATTCTTAAGGAAGAAAAAAAATTTTTAATAACGAAATTACTTTCATTTTCCGAATTAAAAGTCATCAACAAAATAGTATCGCCTATTTCTACACCAAGCTTAAACGCAAGCTTTTCTCCAATTAAAATATTTTTCGAATTCTTTGAAAATATTTTTCCTTTGATCAAATCTTTTTGCAAAAGTTTTATTGTTTCTTTTTCTTTTACTCCTTTAATCAAAATCCCTTCGCTTGAATTTTTATGCTTGACGATGCAATTCTTTTGAACATAAGGCGAAATTATCAACAATTCCCCTTCTAATAATTTTTCTATTTTTGTTTCGATATCTTCGTAATTTTTTATCGCTCGTTCATTGTAAGCGTAAACTTGTATATGCGAATTAAAATCGGCAATTTTTTTCGCAACTGTTTCCTCAAATCCTTCCAATACGGCAAGAGAAATGTTTAAAGCGATTGTTCCCAAAGCGATTCCAATAATCGTTATTCTCGATATAAAAGAAAAAAAGCGGGAATTCTTTCGATCGCTTATAAATCTTTTAGCGATATAAAAAGACTTGCTCATTTATCTAAATGTTTTTTTAAGATAATACTGTCTAAGCAAACAAATTTTTAACGGACTATCAAAATAATAAAAGTTTAATTAAGTTGCTTTATAATTCTAACAAACAAAAATTTTTAGTTTAAATTGTCAAGAATGATAATATTTTTATATTCAAATTCTTCTTCCAAAGTCGATTTTTCTTCGAATAGTCGCTCCTCAAAAAATCATTCATATTTTTCTATTGCTAAAAAAAGAAAATTAAGAATTAGCATTTGAAAATGCGATAAATAATTTGGAGCGAATAAAAATTCTTTTTTCAAAAATTTCATCCCCAAGCGAATTACATTTGTTTATGCGGCAATAAATTCTCTGTAAAATTTTATATAAAAATTTTCAAAAATATTCCGCTTAAGCTTTTTGACTAAAATACAAAGTTGATTATTTTGTATTTAACTTATTTCTGAGATAGAAAAAATTAAATTATTTTGATACTTTTTTAAAAGCTCTTTTTGAAAATTTGCAGTTATTCTCCCTAATAAATTACATTACAAATATTTTCTAAAAAATACGCATCATTTGCTTATAATTTGTTTCTTGTTATGCATTTAAAAAACGACTAATTAAGTTTCCCAACTGGCATCAAGTACAATACTTTGATATTTTTTCCAAGATTAAGAATAGCCTCTACTTCTTCGTCGCGATAAGCGCCGATTGCAACTGTTCCAAGGTTTAAGACTGTAGCCTGTAGATATACATTCTGAGAGGCATGTCCAATTTCATTATAAACGTATCTTTCGCCTCTTTTGCCATATTTTGCGGTAGTTCTTTCAAAAACGGCTCCGAAAATTAAAACAACCGCAGCGTCTCCTATTGAAGATTGATTTAGACAAGCTCGCATAAGCTGAGATGAAACATCTTTATTCGACAACATTTTCAACTTATTTTCAAAAGGAAGGTAATGATACAAGCCTTTTTGCAATTCAACGACGTTATTTGCCAGAATATACATTTCAAGAGGAAATGTGGCGCCGGCAGAGGGAGCGGTTCTAAAACCTTTTTCATTTGTTATACCTTGAGCTGCCCATAATAATTGAGAAACCTCTTTTATCGTTAAAGAAGTTTTTGAATATTCCCTTATAGATCTCCTTAATTTAAGGGCTTTTTCCAAACTTACCTTGCCATCTAAATCTGGAGACGGCAATTTAATATAATTGCCAAGAATATAATCTTCCATATTTTTATTTTCTTTTTCTGAAATTTTTTGATTTTTTAATTGATTGTTCAAAAAAAAATTTTTTGATAATAAGCCAACTGTAATTAAAAGAAGTAAAAAAAACGTTATAAAGAAAAATTTATTCATAGAAATTAACATTTAATTTTGTTGCTACTTATGAATACAAATCTACAAAAAAATTATTTTTATATGCAAAAAAATAAATTTGATAGGAAAATTATCTCGTTAAATACAAAAACAATTTAATTTATCATAAAAAAATTAAGAAAGCTTATTGGATTATCATTTTAAAAAACTCGTAAACTTTATTGAAGCTTTTGCAAACAATTTAGTATGCGATAAAATAAATGTAATGTCGGCAGCGGGAAATCTTAATTTCAAAAGAATTATGAACAAACAAAAGAAAAAATTTTAAGCTAATTTTCCATTTTCATAATCCTTTTTGCTCTCTTTTGCAAATAAAAAAATAACATTTTAACCGGCAAATAAAAAATATAAATTAAAACCAATCAAAATATTTTAACTAAATAAATTTTAACGTTAGATTAAATTTTAAAAATCTGTATTTGCTGAAGCAAGCCAGTTTTAATTGTATTCATTTATGCGCGCCTATGCATTTATGCGCGAAATTTTCTGAAGGATATTTTATAAATCTCGCAATCAATTAAATTCAAAATAACTTTTGCAAAACAATTTTTTTTATAATAACTTATGTTCTTAATCAAAAAAAATTTTCAAATCAAAGCTTATATTTAATTTTATTCGAAATAACTTTATATTTCCGACAAATATTTTTTATCGATGCCTAATTTTTTAATCTTGCTCTGCAAAGTTGTCGGCTTAAGCTTCAAAAGCGCGGCGGCGCCGTCTTTTCCATAAATTTTTCCCTCAGTTTTTTTCAAAGCCTTGATAATAATTTTCGCAACCTCTTTGTCGAACGACTCAATTATTTCGTCATATAAAAATGAAGAAACTATTTTTTTGTTGTCTAATTTTATTTTCACTCCTAACATTTTCGAATTTATAATTCCATCTTTTGCAAGAATGCAGCTTCTTTCTATAGCATTTTGCAATTCTCTCACGTTGCCAGGCCAATCATAAGACAAAATTTCGGCAATAGCGTCTTCGGAAAGAATAAATCTTTTTGAATACTTTATAGACATTTTCTTTAAAAAATGATTAGCGATTAACAACGCGTCGTTTTCTCTTTCCCTAAGAGGAGGCAATTGTATTGGAAAAATATTTAATCGATAAAACAAATCTTCACGAAATTTTCCTTCTCTTGCCAATTTTTCAAGATCTGCGTTAGTTGCGGCGATAATCCTAGCGTCGGACTTTAAGGTCTTTTCGCCGCCAACGCGCTCAAATGTCCCCTCTTGCAACGCTCTTAATAATTTAGGTTGAAGCTCTAATGGCAAATCGCCAATTTCGTCAAGAAACAAAGTTCCGCCGTTTGCCAGTTCAAATCTTCCTTTGCGAACCGAAAAAGCTCCCGTAAAAGATCCTTTCTCATGACCAAACAATTCGCTTTCAGCTAAATTTACATTTAATGCCGAACAATTTAAAGCTATAAACGGACCTTTTGATCTTGTCGATAAATAATGAATTGCTTTTGCCGCTTGTTCTTTTCCCGTTCCTGTTTCGCCTAACAATAAAACGTTAGTATCCGTAGGAGCGACTAATCTAATTTTGCTAACTGTTTGCCGCCAAATTTTTGATTCCCCTATTAATTCATAATTATTATTTTCAAAATCTTTCAATAAAGAAGCTCTTTCATAGAGCAAACTTTTATTGAATTCGTATAAATCATCAGCTAAAGAAGAGCTTGTTAAAGCTAACGAAATAATTTTAGCGATAGCTTGCGTTATTTTAACTTTTTCGGGAGTAAAAATATCGCATTCTTTGTGATCCAAAGTCATTAATCCTATCGGCTTATTTTCTATAACCAGAGGCGCCAACATGCAGGAATGGCCAATCGGAAAATCAAAAACCCCTTCATAGGTATCTTTATGAAACGGATTGCTTGTTTCTGTTACAGCTTTTGTTTCTCCCATTATCAAAGCCTCCGCAATTTCGGGTCTTTCTATTAGATTGAGCTCGAAATTTTTTAACTTTGTCAAATCATAAATTCCTTTTGCATATTTTACTTTTAATTTATTTTCTTCCTCTAAACTTAAAATTACGGCTAATTCGTATGGGACCACTTCCTTTATTGCTTCTAACGCCGCATCCATTGCTCTTAAAGGCGTAAGACCAATTTTTTCTTCTATTAAAAATGTTTTATTCATAAATCCTCGATATTTAGTTGCAACGATATTTAGTTGGTAAAATAACTAATTATCGTTTTAAAATCAATATTATTTTTTATATATATTATAACATATTGATTATAAATAAGTTATGTTTCGGCGCATTATTTGTAATTAAACATTAAAACTTAATCAAGGAGTTGAAAATGAACGCAACAACCAAACAATCAGTAAAAATTGAAATCGCAGAACAATTAAAGCCAATCTTAGCCGATCAATTTATGATTTACGTAAAAGCGCGCAATTATCACTGGAATATAACAGGCGATTTATTTTTTGTTCTTCATGAAAAATTTCAAGAACTGTATGAAATGCTTCAGGTAGATATTGACGTTATCGCCGAAAGAATTAGAACTCTCGACGTTTTTGCCCCCGGAACATTAGAAGAACTAAAAAAATTATCTGAAATTAAAGATGAAAATTCAGCAACTTATCCAAATCAAACCGTAATGACAAAAAATATTATTTCCGATTTAGAATTTTTAAGCGCGAGAATAAATCATACTGCCGCTAAACTTCAAAAAGATTATCAAGATGAAACCACAGCTTCTATTCTTTACAGTCTGGCTGAAAAATACGATAAGTTTATCTGGATGCTTAAATCTTTAAATTTATCGTAAAGCTTAAATAGCAATAAAAGGAGCCTTTTGGCTCCTTAATTTAAGAAATTTTAATTATATGCTATTTTATTGAATAAAAAAAGACAATTTTATCCACAAATTTTAGGAGAAGAAATGGAAAAATGTCTGCCTTTACTCGGTCAGAAATTTCCTTCGGTTACTGTTAAAACTACTCATGGTCAAAAAAGACTTCCAGAAGATTACGCTGGCAAATGGTTTGTATTATTTAGTCATCCAGCCGATTTTACGCCAGTTTGCACTACTGAATTTTACGCTTTCGCAAAAAGAGAGGAAAAATTTAAAGAATTAAATTGCGAATTAATCGGTCATTCAGTCGATCAAATTTATTCCCATATTAAATGGGTCGAATGGATTAAAGATAATTTAAATCAAGAAATACCATATCCGGTAATCGCGGACGATTTAGGCAAATTAGCCGAAGAGCTTGGAATGATTCATCCATTAAAAGGAGCAAATACGGTTAGAGCCGTTTTTGTTGTTGATCCTCAAGGAATCATAAGATTAATTATGTATTATCCTCAAGAAGTTGGAAGACAAGTCGACGAAATTTTAAGAGCTTTAAAAGCTCTTCAAACTGCGGACGAACATAAAGTCGCATTGCCAGAAAATTGGCCCAATAATGAATTAATACAAGATAAAGTTATAGTTCCGCCTCCGCAATATATCAAAATGGCCGAAGAAAGAAAAAAAGAAAAGGAAAAATTCGATTGGTGGTTTGTTTATAAATCTCTAAAATAAAATTAGGAGCCCGCGCGGCTCCTTTTTTTATCTAAACAACTTAATACAACTTAATACATCTTAACGTCTAAATTAAATATTTAAAACCTCAGCTTCATAGATTAACAACAATAATCTATTCTTTAAAAAAAGTATATTATATTTTTTACTTCCTTATAACAGCGACTTTCGCTATTCCTGATTGAGTAGAATTCGCGTTAGTGGCAACAATTAAGTATATTCCCGTAGAAACTAATTTTCCATTGTCGCTTGCGCCATCCCAAAAATCTACTCCGCCGCCAATTGTTTTTAATTCTCTAATCTGATTGCCGGCAAGATCGTATATTTTAATTTTCGAATCGCTTTGCAAACCTGTTATTACTAAAACATTCTCATTGCTTTCAGACAAAATAAATGGATTGGGATGAACGCTAATATTTTTATAATCGCTTTGACCTTTCACATAAGGAGTAAATAAAGCCGTTAAACCGTTGTCGGAAGCAACATATGCTATTCCTTTTTGTTCGTCGATAGAAATTGAAATTATATTGTCATTTAACAGCGGACTATTTTCCGTCGTAAAATGAGCGATTAAATTAGAACCGTCTGTTGATACGACAAATAAACCGCTGTTGGATCCAATCCATTTCTGATTTAATGCGTCGACTGCAATGCAATTTATCGTATACTGTCTTAATGAAAAAACGGACGAAATTCTCGAATTAGGAGACAGTAGATTTGATATAATATTCGCTCCTAAAGATCTTCCCACCCATAAATCCCCTTTTTTATCCAAAGCTATAGCGTTGACAGATCTCGATGTTGATCCTTCTGAGTCTAAATTTACTTTTCCCCAGCCTAAAGGATTTGCTCCAACAATGTTTCTTTTTTCGTTGAAGAAAAATAATCCGTCTGTTGAATTTACGGTTGTTCGTTTTGTTGTTATCCATTTGGTATCGTATTGATCTATTAAAAGGTGTATTGCATTTAAATAAGCTTGAGTAGAAAATGGATTTTCATACAAAGTTAAATTTCCGCTTTTGTCTAATTTTCCCAAAGATTTTCTGGTTAAACTATGAGCATTTAAAAACCAAATGTTGCCTTGAGAATCTTCTCCAACGCCGCCAATGACAATGTATGTTTGCGAATTTCCAATTAGTTCGGGATGAGTCGAATTATCTATTTTCTTGAACTCGCCATTAACATAAATTAACAAACCAGCTCCCCAGCTTGACAAATATACAGAACCGCTTCCGCCAGTCGCTACTTTATAATAATTATTCGTTCCCAAAATCGGAGTATTTTGAACGTTAAAATTCTGCCAATTTAAACCGTCGTATTTATAAAAACCTCGAGAAGTCATATCATTATTGCCGCTGGCTCCCCATAGATTTCCTTGCTTATCGACGCAAATTTCAGCAAATAGATTTGAAGCTGGTCCATTTATAGCAGCGACTTCTTCCTGATTAAAATTTTGATCCAACCTAATTAATCCATAATTTGAAGCGATATGCATTCTATCTCTATGCATCAAAATTGAATTAAAAGCGCCTCTTTGAGCTTGTTTGAGTATCTTAAATTCCTGTCCATTATAGGAGTAAATTGAATAAGGTTCTCCGTCTTTTTTCGCTAAGATATATATAACATTTTTATAAGTTATTAAATCCAAGATTCTTTTTTCATTTAAATCGCTTAGAGCTGAAAAAAATGTTGAAAAATCGTAACTTTTTGCTATTCCTTTGTTTGTTCCTACAAACAATGTGTCATTTAAAAAGGTAATAGCAGTTATTTCATTCGATGGCAATCCGCTAAAGACATTTTTTACTTCCCAGCTGTCAGGCGAAGTTAAGTTTATGGAACCCAACCGAGATATTGCAAGCCCTTTTTTAAGTCCGACTATAATTCTTTCTTTATATTTTATAGCTCTAAAAGCTGGCAAATCAGCTTCCAGATAAGAAAATTTTACAGCCGTATCGAAAAAAATTAATTTATTAGCGTCAATTAAAGAAACGCCAAAATCGCTAGCGATAATTGCGGTATCGTTTGAAAAAGCGATGAAATTAATTCTTTTAGAATTTTTTTGTGAATTCTTTATATCAAATATTTTGTCAAAATTTTTTCTATCGGTTCTTAATATATCTATCATCCCATTTAAATGTCCGATCCAAATTCTGTCGCTTTTATCTATTGCAATAGCGGTAGGATATTGAGAGCTTAACCCGTTTGACTTTGTATAAATTTTATAAGTCCCATCGTTGAAATTATAAGAATAAACTCCTACTTCGGAAACGCAATATAAAGTATTGTCTAACGCCGCGCATTGATAAGTATTATCAAGATTTAAAAGATTTTCATATCTATATATTGATACTTGAGCGAAATTTATTGAAGTTAAAATTAATATTAAGAGCTTTACAGAATATCGAAACATAAATTTCCTTTTTTTATTCTCTATTTTTTCGATTAAAAAAGATTAATTCATGCTTTCTATTTTTTTCAAAGCATCGACCATTTCTATCGCGCTCAGCGCCGCATCCCAACCTTTGTTGCCAGATTTTACTCCGGCGCGTTCGACAGCCTGTTCTAAAGTATCGGCTGTTATGACGCCAAATAAAACAGGCATTCCATATTTTAAAGATATTTGAGCTATTCCTTTAGAAACTTCCGCGGCGACATAATCAAAATGCGGCGTATCTCCTCGAATAACGGCGCCTAAGCAAATAATCGCGTCAAATTTTTTTAAACCCGCCAATCTATCTGCCATAAGCGGTATCTCAAAAGAACCGGGCGTTTTTACTATTGTTATATTTTCTTCCTTCGCTTCGTGACGTTTTAAACAATCGAGAGCGCCTTCTAAAAGTTTTTGCGAAATAAAATCGTTAAATCTAGAAACTACTATAGCGAACTTGTAATTTTTCGCGCTCAGATATCCTTCGATTATTTTCATTCGTTCTCCGTCTTTTTTTTATTTCATTTAATTCTTTTTCCGTAATATAATAATTGCCGAAATTTTTATTGTCGGCAGAAAATAATCCGTGATAATCCGATCCCCCAGCCATAAGAATTTTTTTTTCCTCGGCAAATTTTATTAATTCCTTTTTTTTCGACGATCGGATCTTTGGATTTGCAATCTCTATGCCGTCGATAGCATATTCATAAAGTCGACTCAATATTTCTACATTTAAATTATATGGATGAGCGATAAACGATAAACCTTCCGCTTCTTTAATTATATTTGCCGCTTCTGAAATGTGTATCAAATTTTTTTTTGCGACATACTTTGAATTGTCATTCAAATACTTTGCAAACGCTTCGTAATAATTTTTTGCGTAATTTTTTTTTATTAACGCCAAAGCAATATGCGGTCTTAAAATAGGCTTATTTCGGCTTTCTGCCAACACATTGTCAAAAGTTATATTGATTTTATCTTCATTTAAAGCTTCAATTATTCTACAAGCGCGATTAGCTCTATCCTTCTTAGAAACTTCGCAATATTCGGAAAGTTTTTTATTATGAGGATCTATATAAAGCCCGACTAAGTGAACTTCTAAATTATCATAAAAACAACTTATTTCCACTCCAGTTATTAGCTCGAAGCTATTTTTGTCATACTGTAAATTTTCTTTATTGCGATAAGCCTCTATTGTGTCGTGATCAGTTATAGATATTCCACATAATTTTTTCTTAATCGATTTATCTATAATTTGTTGTACGCTTAAAACTCCATCCGAATAATCAGAATGTATATGCAAATCATATTTTAAAACTGACATCAAAAATTTCCAACGTAAAGCTCTTTAAATTTGGAATAATCTTTAATAATAATTTTATCGTCTTCGTTCTCAACTAATCCGTTTTGATAGAATAATTGAAAAGCTCTGTTAATAGTTTCCTGAGAAATATCGACCATTTTTGCCAATTCTGACTTTTCGGGAATTTTTTCAATTATAGCCGATTGTCCTACAAATTTTCCTTTAAATTCGGCAAGTTCAGCCAATACTGCGGCAACCTTTTGAATTGAATCTTTTAGCGTCAAGGCCTTTATTCGAGCGTTGGCCTGCCTTAATCTTACCGCTAAAATTTTTAATAATGAAAATGCCACCTCTGGATACTTTTTTATCAAATTCAAAAAATCTTCCCGGCTTAAAATGAAGATTTCAGTATTCTCAATTGCGATTATTGTAGCCGAACGACTTAATCCGTCCAACGCTGCCATTTCGCCAAAAAATTCATTTTCGGTCAAAATATTTAATAAAGCCTCTTGTCCGTTTTCTCCTAATTTAACTACTTTAACTTTGCCTTTTAAAATCACATATATTGCGTTGCCTGATGTAGCGTCTTCCAACAATATCGGTTGATCTTTAGCATAATTCAATATTTTGCCATTTTCAAAAATTTTAAATAATTCGTCTTCAGGAAGTTCTGCAAATATTTGCGTTTTCTTTAAAATACTTAAACATTCTTCGCGATTCATAAACAATATATTTTTTTTTTTCAATTTACTAAATAATTATTTATAAAAAAATATTCTTTTTATCTTGAATTTTCGCCTATAAATTTTGCGATAATAATTAAGTTCATCCATTAAGTTTATAGATCCAATTTTTTTTTTGCGAAAAAAAATCTACAACTATGTTTGCTATCTTTCAAACAACTTGACCGTAGAATATATTTTTTTATTAGATTAAAATTTAAAATTTATAGTTTTTATCTGAAAACAATTTTTTAAAATATCAATTAAATCTACGGTTTATGATCGACTTAATTGAAGTATCGCATCAGTTTAACGGCGAATATTTATTTAAAAATGTTTCTTTGAAAATTAATTCTAACGATAAAATTGCTTTAGTCGGCTCGAACGGCTCGGGCAAATCTACTTTATTAAAAATTATTTTAGGCGAAATCGAGCCTGAGAAAGGCAAGACGCGAAGAAGAAAATTTTTAAAAATCGGATATTTGCCTCAAGATTTTATTTCAATTGTAAGCGAACTTAATTTGATAGATGAAATTAAAAACTCTCTGCCGGAAGCTAATTCAATCGAACAAGAAGAAAAAAATATAATTAAAGAGCTTGAAAATCCGGAATTATCTCCCGAAGAAAAATTAGAGCTCTCCGAAAAACTCAGTCGCTTACACGAAAAAATGAATCGTATTGATTATTATTCTTTAGAATCGCAAATCATAAAAACTTTAATCGGGTTAGGATTTAAGGAAAAAGATTTTTCTCGCAAAGCAAAAGAATTCTCCGGCGGTTGGAGAATGAGAATCGCGCTTGCAAAAATACTTTTACAAAACAACGACCTGCTTTTATTGGACGAGCCCACTAATCATCTTGATTTAGATTCGCTTGAATGGTTGATAGAGCATTTGAAAAATTACCAAGGAGCTATTGTCCTTATATCGCACGACAAATATTTTATAGAACAAACGACAAATAAAACTCTTGAAATTTACAATTCCAACATATCCTTTTTTAACGGAACTTACGAAAAATATCTCCAATTTAAAGAAGAACGCGACGCTAGACTTTTTGAAGAATTTGAACGACAACAAAAAAAAATTAAAGAGATCGAAAGATTTATTGAAAGATTTAGATACAAAGCCACAAAAGCTCGACAAGTTCAATCGCGTATAAAATTTTTGGAGAAGTTAGAAAAAATAGAACCGCCAAAATACGAAGACGAAGTTAAATTTAATTTGCCAGAGCCGCCTCCCAGCGAGATAAAGCCAATAGAATTAATTTCTGTCTCTAAAAGTTTTGGTCAGGAAGAAGTTATAAAAGAAGCTAATTTAACATTAATTCGCGGCGATAAAATCGCTTTTCTTGGTCCAAATGGAACAGGCAAAACAACTCTCGCAAAAATAATAACAAAAAGAATTCAGCCTTCCTCCGGAATTGTAAACGTAAGTCCTCGAACAGTTTTCGGATATTTTTCGCAGGATCTTTCCGAAGAGCTGAATCCAGAACTCGACGTTCTTGAAACCTTGATCGAAACCGACACGGATAAATTGCCTAACGAATTGCGAGCTCTATTGGGAAGATTCTTGTTTGAAGGAGACGACGTATTTAAAAAAGTTGAAATACTTTCCGGCGGGGAAAAATCCCGATTAGCTTTAGCTAAAATTTTAATTTCAAAAGCGAACGTTTTAATCCTTGACGAGCCGACTAATCACTTAGACATATCGTCAAAAAAAACATTACAAAAAGCTTTATGCGATTATAAAGGAACGCTAATAATAATTTCACACGATATTGATTTTTTGCGTCCCATAGTCAATAAAACGGCTGAGATTTTGAACAAAAAATTGGAAGTATACGACGGCGGAATAGATTATTATCTGGAAAAAAGAAAAGAAAAACTTGCGAACATTGCCGCGCAAACGATTAATTCTTCAACATCGAAATCGATTAAACATATCGAAAATATCAAAATTGACAAAAAGGAACAAAAAAGAATCGAAGCTCAACAGCGACAAAAAAAATACGAAGCTACAAAAGATTTAAAAAAAGAAATTGAAGTCATTGAATACAAAATCGCGCAATTAGAAAAAAGAAAGAATGAAATAGAAGATTCTCTCGCATCGCCAGAATTTTATTCAAAACCTGACAAATTGAAATCCTTGAATTTAGAATATAATACAATCAAAAAAGAACTCGACCAAAAAATAGAACAGTGGACTGAAGCGTCTGAAAAATTAGAACAAATTCTTAAACAATTTGAATAGTCGAGCTCATTTCCTCTTGCAATTTAACGCCGCCATATAAAGCCGCGTCATCGCTTAATTCGCTAATTAGCAGTTTTGTATTCTCGCCAATAGCTTCCAACGAATATTTTTTAAATACTTTTCTTATGCGATTTAACATAAAGTCCCCAAGAGCTTCAATAACTCCTCCTCCAAAAATTATGTAATCCAAAGCAAGCAAGTTATTTATGCCCGCAAGTGTTCTGCCAATAATATCGCAAGCTTTAATTATTTCGGCGATTGTAATTGGATCGTTTGCCTCGACAGCTTGAGCTAAGTTTTTGCTTTTTATCCTTTTATTTTCTCTCGCAAATTTATAAAAAAAACTTCTTCTATCGTTATTTGATTTTTTCAGTATTTCTCTTTCTATAGCCAATCTGCCAGCCATAGCCTCAAAACATCCTTCTTTACCGCAACCGCATTTTGGTCCTTTTCTTTTAACATTTATATGCCCAATTTCCCCCGCATAAAAAGTTTTTCCGCGATATAATTTCCCTTCAAAGATTAAAGCTCCGCCAATTCCAGTTCCAATAAACGTTACAAGAGCGTTGCAATTTTTATTTGCCAATTCAAACTTTAATATTCCTAATGCCGCCAAATTTACGTCGTTTTCAATATTAATTTGAACAGGTAATTTTTTTCTCAATTCTTCACGCAAGTTAAAATCCTTTAATCCCATATTCGGAGCCATTGCTACAATCCCGCTATAAGGATTGACAAAACCTGGAACTCCAATATTGACGCTGGTTAAATTTTCCAGCCCAAGATAATTTCTGCTTAATAACTCTTTAATTGAATTCTCTAAATTATTCAATAAATTATCGATCCCTTTATCAACTTCAGAAGGAAATTTAATCCGATCAATAATTAGATTTTGATCATTAATTAACGAACATAAAACCTTTGTCCCTCCCATATCTACGCTAATTAAAAAATTTGCGCTTGTATTCATTTATTTTTCTCTATTTTTGTTTTTCAATATATATTTATTTTTTGTTTTATTCAAATATCTGCAATGAAAAAACTTGATCCAATAAAAAGCCTTGGACAAAATTTTCTTTTAGATCAAAACATTGCAAAAAAAATTGTCGATTTGCTTGAGCCTTACGACAAAAGATTAGTAATTGAAATAGGTCCGGGCAGCGGATCTCTAACAAAATTGCTCATTGAGAAAGCTTATAATTTTATCGCCATAGAAATAGACAAAAGATCAGTCGAACTTTTAAATAAAGAATTTCCAAATCTGCGCTTGATAAACGAAGATTTTTTAAAAATAAATTTATCAGCGTTAGTCGAAGATTTCAACGAAACAATTCGAATTGTTGGAAATATTCCTTATAATATCACCTCTCCAATTTTATTCAAACTATTTGAATACAATAAAATAATTGACGACGCCGTTTTAATGGTTCAATATGAAGTCGCCAAAAGAATCGCTGCAAAAGAAAAATCGAAAGATTTTTCTATTTTAAGCGTCGCATCATCGTTTTTTTTTGACGTAAAATTTTGTTTCGAAGTTTCTCCTAACGTTTTCTATCCGAAGCCTAAGGTTTATTCTGCAGTAATCAAACTTACAAAAAAGGAAAGCAAGCCAAATGTAGACCCTTCCTTATTCATATCAATCGTCAAAGCATGTTTTAATAAAAGAAGAAAAACTTTAAAAAATTCATTAAAAAGCAGTATTTTTAAAGATTTAATAAATTTAAATTTATCTGTCGATTTAAATAAAAGAGCCGAGGAACTATCATTTCAGGATTTCGTACAACTTGCAATAGCGGCTCAAACTTATTTAAAGTTCTAATAAAAAAAAATTGGAGTTGCAAGATATAAACAAAAGGAAAATTATGCATAAATATTTGAAAAATTTAACCGCAACAGATTTTGTCGTTGTCCTTTTTTATCTTTTTTTAACTTTGCTTAACATTATATTTAACGCGCGAATTCCAGAATGGAAATATTTAGTTATCGCTAACTTTTTAATATGTTCTTTAGTTTTCTTTCTCGCATATATGGCAAGTTTTCCAGAAAAAAAAATATGGAAACAAATTCATTATTGGTATTTAGCTCCGCTAATACTTCTCACATTTAAGGAATTATATTTAATGGTTAAACCTATACGACAAAAAGATTACGATGAATATTTGATACAAATAGATAGATGGCTTTTCGGAACCGATCCGACAGTCGCTTTATATTCGATTGCCAATCCTATTTTGACGGAAATTTTACAAATCGTTTACGCTTCTTTTTATTTTCTTCCTATAATTTTAGGCATTGAATTAATGATTAACAAAAGATATAAAGCTTTCGATTTTGCCCTATTCTCGATTGTTTACGGATTTTATTTATCATACTTAGGATATTTTACTTTCCCTGCAATTGGTCCAAGATTTACGCTTCATGATTTTTATGCAATTAACGACGAGTTGCCGGGTTTGTGGTTGACAAACTTTTTGCGAGAATTTGTAAACTGGGGAGAATCTATAACTTCGACTATGCCAAACGCCGCAGAACATGTTCAGCGCGACGTTTTCCCAAGCGGTCATACGCAAATGACATTAATAACGATGTATTTATCTGTAAAATTTAGAGCTAAAACTAAATGTTTTTTATTGCCAGCAGGCTCGGCATTAATTTTTTCCACAGTATACTTAAGATATCATTATGTTATAGACTTAATTGCGGGCGCGGCATTCATGATATTCACGATGTTAAGCGGAATTAAGTTATATAATTATTGGCAAAAATTTGTTGGAAAAGATTATTTTGAATATAATAAAGTTTAATTTTCGGCGGACAATAATACTTCGGCTATATAAGGAAAATATCTTTCAAGCGCGCAATTTGCTTCATTGCTTAACTTGCAATTAAAATCTTTATTATTCGCGCAGCGAGAACAAATTTCGTCTTTTAGAACCTTACAACATTCGTCGATTGTTTTATTTTCAAGGTTCTTTACAATTTTGACTATTTTCGGCAAATATGCTTCAATCGCGCAAATTTCGTCGTCTGACAACAAACATTTTCCATTGGCGTCGGAATCAACGCAGATTGAACAAATTTTTTCTCTAAATAAAATTTTATAATCCATTGAATGTTATTTTTTTTATTTAATTTATCTAAAATAAATTAACAAAGCAATGCAAAAAATAAATAAAAGAAATTTTGTAAAAAAAATATTCGACGACATTTCATATCGATATGATTTGTTAAACAGAATCTTAAGTTTTGGAGTCGATATATACTGGCGAAAAAAAGCAATAAAGAAATCAAACTTTTCTCAGAATTCGATACTTCTTGATTTAGCTTGCGGCACTGGAGATTTTTCGGCTGAAGCCAGAAAAAGAGGCGTTAAAAATATTTTCGCCGCCGATCTTTCTTTTAATATGATAAAATTATTTCTCGAAAAAAGGTATTGGATTAAAGATAAAATTCTTCAATGCGAAGCGGAAGCTTTGCCCTATAAAAATAATTCATTTGACGGAGTAATTTGTTCTTTTGGGATTAGAAATTTTCATAATTTAAATTCTTCATTTGACGAAATTTTTAGAATTCTAAAAAAAAATGGAAAAATTGTTATCTTGGATTTTCAGCTTCCTAAAAGAAAACTTTTTGCAAAATTATATATGCTTTATTATGAGAAAGTATTGCCCATTATCGGCGGTTTTATATCCAAAAATTTTAACGCCTATAAATATTTGCCTGAATCTACAAAAGAATTCGACTCGTTAAATTTGTCTGAAATGTTAAAAATTAAAAATTTCAACAAAATAGAAAAATTCGAGTTAACTTTTGGGATAGTCCAACTTATCATTGCTGAAAAATAAAATTGTATCATATTGTTACGCTTTCTCATTTTGTTACATATTTTTAAATAAATAATTTAAAAAAGTTGATTTAAAATAATAATTTTAGGCCTGATTCTTGATTGTAAATATATTAAATTAAGTTGTAATTTTATGAATAGTTTATCTATATCTAAAATTTTTAATTATTTTATAGGTTTATTTTTTGTGGCTCTTTTTGCGTATGGTTTAATAACTGCTATTTTAGCCGCATTATTAGGCGGCGCGAATGAACATCTATCATTAAGATAAAAAATGCGAGGATATATGAGAATTAAAAAAGAAACCGCTTCAAATCCTATACTTAAAGTTTCAACTTATGATAAAAACGGAAATGTCAATCTTGAAAAAAGATTGAATTATTATCCATACAAAAAAGATTTGTCTTTGATTAAAGATAGAATTCAATCGGGATATTACAATCAGCCCGAAGTAATTTTATACACTTCGGAAGCAATTCTGAAAGAAATATCTCTAAAGTAAAACTGAAAGGTTTAAAGAGGAGGGAAGAGCTCGCTTTTACAAGCGAGCTTTTTTATTTTAAAAATTTGTCAATAAATAAAAATGATACAATAAAATCGCTCCAGCCATCGATACATTCAAAGATTCGGCGCCTTCTTCGCCGGGAATAGAAATTATCTTATCGCTTAAGCTCAAGGCCTCTGGCGAAGCTCCAAAACTTTCATTGCATAAAACTAAAATAAATTTTTTAAGTTCAGCGCGACTTAAATTTATTTTATTTATATTTACGCCTCTTGCGTCTGTAGTTAAAATCATATAACCTTGCTCTTTTAATTTTTTTAAAAATTCGTAAAAATTCTTTTCTTCTTGATAATTAACTCTAAATAAAGACCCCATCGAAGATCTTAATGTTTTAGCATTAAAAACGTCCGCGCAATTATCGCTCGCTAAAATATTTCTAAAACCAAACCAGTCGCAACTTCTTATGATTGTACCCAAATTTCCCGGATCTTGAATATTTTCTAAGGCTATAATTGAATCGTTAAAATGAAGTTTTTTTATTTTCTTTTTAACGACGGCTAAAATGCCCGGGGGTGTTTTCAGTTCTGATAATTTTTTGTAATCTTGTTTTTTTGCAAATATAACTTTTATTTCAAAAGATATTAAATAATCAATAAAGCTTTTTAATAAATTTTCTTTAGTTTCATCGACGACGACAGCTTTAATTTCCCATTTTTCTTTAAGAGCTTCGTCGATAATTTTATCGCCTTCTATCAAGAATAAATTAAGCTCGTTTCTATTTTTTTTATTTTTTAAAGAAGAAAAAAGCTTAAGCTCCGATGTCGACATATATTTTTTATTTTCAGTTTGCATTTATGCAATATTTAAATTTAATTTTGCGTTCTTTTTATCTAGCTCGGTCAAATACTTTTTTCGTATTCTGATATGATTAGGAGTAACTTCCACAAGCTCGTCGTCGGCTATCCATTCGAGAGCTTGTTCAAGGCTTAATTTTCTTGACGGCTCTAATCTTATCGCTTCTTCGGCGCCGCTTGCTCTAATATTTGTCAAATGCTTCGTTTTTGCGACGTTAACTTTCATATCTAACGGACGCGAATTTTCTCCGACAATCATTCCTTTATAAACTTCTGTTCCGGGCTCGATAAAAAAAACAGATCTTTCTTGCAACTTAAACATAGCATAAGCTGTAGCAAGACCGTCTTCGCTTGCTATTAAAGCTCCTTTCGATCTCGTTTGAATCTCCCCTTTATGCGGCTCGTATCCGTAAAAAATTGAATGCATAGTTCCTTCGCCTTTAGTGTCAGTCAAAAATTCGCTTCTATATCCTATCAATCCTCTTGATGGAACAACAAATTCTATTCTTGTTCTGCCGTTTATATTCGTCGTGTTTTTTATTTCTGCTTTTCTTTTTCCCAATTTTTCCATAACAACCCCTACAAATTCGTCAGGTATGTCGACGACTAACAACTCAACCGGCTCTGCGAGAACATCGTTAATTTTCTTTAAAATTACTTCAGGTCGACTTACTTGAAATTCAAAACCTTCTCTTCTCATATTTTCAATCAATATCGCAAGATGCAATTCTCCTCTGCCTGAAACTTTGAAAACATCCGGAGAATCCGTCATTTCCACTCGCAAACTAACGTTAGTTCTTAATTCTTTGCTTAATCTTTCAGATAAATTTCTGCTGGTAACGTATTTCCCATCTTTTCCAGCCAAAGGAGAATCGTTCACCATAAAAAACATTGATATAGTAGGCTGTTCTATATCGACAAAAGGCAAAGGTTCTGGAAAATTAGGATGCGAAATAGTTTCTCCAATATTTGCGTCTTCAAAGCCAGCAAGAGCTATTATATCGCCAGCTTCAGCTTCGGCAATCTCTGTTCTTTTTAAATTTTCAAAAGAATAGATTTTAGTTATTTTCGACTTAATAATTTCTTTTTGTTTATTAATTAAAACAGCCTCTTCGCCGACTTTAATTTTGCCCGATACGACTTTTCCAATTGAAATTCGACCTAAATAATCGTTATAATCGACGGCGCTTATAAGCATTCTAAAAGGATCGTTTTCGTTAATAATCGGCGCCGAAATTTTTTCAATTATCATATCAAGCAACGGCTGTAAATTATCGTTTTTATCTTCTAAATTCAATTTTGCTATCCCTTGTTTTGCCACGGCAAAAACATAAGGAAAATCCAACTGTTCTTCGTTGGCTCCTAAAGAAAGGAACAATTCAAAAACCTCGTCTAAAACTTCGTAAGGACGAGCGTCTTTTCTATCAATCTTATTGATTACTACTACTGGCTTCAGATTCAATTCAAGAGCTTTTTTTAAAGTAAAACGGGTTTGCGGCAACGGACCTTCCGCAGCATCGACTAAAAGCAAAACGCCATCTACCATTTTAAGAGCTCTTTCGACTTCGCCGCCAAAATCTGAATGTCCGGGAGTGTCTACAATATTAATTTTTATATCTTTATAAAATATGCTTGCATTTTTAGCTAATATTGTGATTCCTCTTTCGCGTTCAAGAGGATTTGAATCCATAATTCTTTTTTCAACAGCTTGATTTTCTCTAAACGCTCCTGTTTGCTTTAGTAAATAATCGACTAAAGTAGTTTTGCCATGATCGACGTGAGCTATAATCGCTATATTTCTTATTTTTTGAGCTTTCATATTTTATTTGTCTCTGATTTTAATTATGTCTTATCGTCATAATATCGCCGTCTTTAACAATATATTCCTTTCCTTCAAGCCTCCAAGCGCCGGCTTCTTTGCATTTTTGAAAACTTCCATATTTTATAAAATCTTCATAATGAACCACCTCTGCTCTAATAAATTTGGCGTAAAAATCCGAATGTATTTCTCCGGCGGCCTCTTGAGCGTTCGAGCCTTTTGTTATTGTCCAAGCTCTGCATTCGTCTTCGCCAACAGTGAAAAAAGAATAAAGATTTAATTCTTCGTACAATGCTCGAATCATTTTTTGGAGCGACGATTCTTGTAGTCCCAAATCTTTCATAAATTCATTTGCGCTATCAGAATCGAGTTGAGATATTTCCGCTTCTATTTTTGCAAAAAAAGGCAATATATTTAAATGATATTTGTCAAACGACTGTTTTATTTTTGCTATTTCTTCTTCGGCAGTTTCGATATATTTTTCTTCAAAATTTATAGCGGCAATGGCTGGTTTTATTGTTATAAATTGATATGAAGACAATAATTTTTTCTCATTCTCGTCTAATTCTAAATATCTTAATGGAATTTCTTTTTCAAGATGAGCTTGCATTTTTTCCATTAAAGGCAATTCTTTTTTTATTTGTTCGTTTTTTGATTTTTGAAAATCTTTTTTTAGCTTTTCAATTCGACTTTCAACTAAAGCCATATCGGCGAATAAAAATTCGCTTTCAAGAAAATTTAAATCTCTAATAGGATCTATAGTCGTTAAAGGATGAGGCGAGCTTTCGTTTTCAAAATTTCTTATCACATAAAACAAAGCTTTGCTATTTTTTACATTATTTAGAAAATCGTTCGTTATTTTTAATTTTCCCTCGGATGAAAGTCCCAAGCCAGGCGAATCTGTTATTTCTAATGTGGCGTATACCGTTTTTTTGGGATTGAATATTTTTGTAAGCTCGTCTAATCTTTTATCAGGAACTTTTACCGTTTTAATAGACCCTTTTTCTTCGCCAGTCGAACTTAAAGAAGAAAAAAGCGTTGTTTTGCCTGAATTTTGCAATCCGATTAAGCCAATTTTCATATCGCTCTTTTAAATTTTATTTAAAACTTAAAGTTACCAAAAAATTTTTTTTATTAAAAGATAAAAAATTCAAGATCCTTGTTTGATATTTTATAATAGTTCATTGCAAGTAAAAAATTAAGTCTCTTGCAGATATGCAATTATAAAGATAATTGAAATCGATTAATTTTTTAGCCGATTATTTTAATAAACAAATTTTTTTGCTTAAACTTTACTGACTTTTCAAGTTTATCGATTTTTCGGCGAAAGTTTTCGGACTTTCGTAAATTCGAACTTGCAATCGTTTGACGTTTTCTGGTAATTTATTTTTTAAGTTCTGAAGAAAAAAATCGCAAATATTCTCCGCAGTAGTTTCTTTGTCAAAGATCACGTGTTTTGAATTTAATTTCTTTAAAGCTTCAAGCAACTCTATATCTTTTTCATAGACAAGAAATGAATGATCCAGAAGTTCAACTAAAGGAGAAACGATTTTTGCCAATTCATAATAATCCAACAACATTCCGTTTTCGTCCTCTTCGCCTTCAATAACAATCAAAGCTTTATATGAATGCCCGTGAAGATTAATGCATTTGCCTTTGTGAAAAGTCAATCTATGTCCCATATCCCAATAAAATTCTTTAGCTATTGTAATCATTATACTCCTCTTGCGTTTGGTTGCCAAATATATTTATGCATTTGCAATTGAAATCTAACAAACGTCAATTTATCTTCCAAAATCCATTGAACTATATCTATCGGTTGAATTTTTTCAAATACTGGAGAAAATAGAATCTCAACTTTTCCTTCTAAATTGTTTTTTTGAATAATTTCTTTAGACCATTCATAATCGTTTCTATCGCCGATTACAAATTTTAATTCGTCGTTTGGCTTTAAATAATTTAAATTTTTATAATTATTTTTCTTTTCCATTAAACTTGACGGACATTTTAAGTCCATAATAATTTTAACTCTTGGATCGACTTCATTTATAAGCAAAGAGCCGCTTGTTTCCAGCATAACCTCGTAATCCAAATCGCAAAGCATTTTCATAAGAAGCAAAGAATTTTTTTGAACTAAAGGCTCGCCGCCGGTAATTTCAATCAATTTGCAATTATATTTTTGAATTTCAGAAATAATTTCATCGATTTCCATTTCAACGCCTTCGTAAAACGCATATTCTGTATCGCAATAGGAACATCTTAAATTGCAATATGTCAATCTTACAAAAACGCAAGGTCTGCCAGCTTGCGAACTTTCCCCTTGTATCGAAAAAAAAATCTCGTTGACCTTCAACTTCATTTTTTTTCAATCTCGTTTTTTCCTATCTCCGCGGATAATTTAATTTTTAATTTATAATTAGCTTCGTCATTTAATTTTTTATAAACGACGGCGAGATTATAGTTAGCTTCGAGATTATATGGAGCGATTTGAAGAACTGATTCTAAAACATTCTTTGAGCTTATATAATCTCCATTATTTGCATAAACGCAAGCGATGATTATTTTAGACTTTAATGAATACGGACTATCCTGAGGCAATTTATTTAACAGTCTTATTATTTCAAACGAATTTTTTTCTAATTTAAAAATTGCAAGAGCAAAATTATATATGATATCGTTGTCTAAACTGTCGATTTCATAAGATAATTTTAAATATTTTTTTGCTTCTTCATAAAATTTTTGTCGATAATAAGAAACGCCTAAATTATACAAAGCATTTGCTTCTTCTGGCTTTAACTTGTAGGAATTATAAAAATAACGAGCCGCTTCTTGATATTTTCCTAAAATATAAAAACAAACTCCAATATTATAATGCAATAAATGATTTTTATAATCTTCTTGCAATGCAAGCATATACATTCTTAAAGATTTGCTAATATCGTTGGAAAAATAATACTCCTCAGCAGCGGAAATCTTCTGCCCAATTGATGTAAGAAGTTTTTCTTCAAACGGTTTTAATTCGTTTCTATCGTCTTTAGCGGCATACTTATTAGATTGTTTTAATTTAATTTTTTCCTCTTTTAGTTCTAAATATCGAGAATAAAGCTCGGCGGCTTCGGCATATTTTCCGTTTTGATAAAAAACTTTAGCGGCATAATACAACGCTTTTAGATCTTCCTTAAGCTGAGTAGATTTTAGCAAATAAGTTTCCGCAGCCAAGTAATTTCCTCTTTCATACAAAAAAAGACCGTAATTATAATTTGCTTGAAATGAATTTTCATCTTCTTTAAGGGCCGCTAAATAAAACTTTTCGGCTTCTATAAATTTTCCGAGCGATTTTTTTACGTTTGCTAAATTTATTTTTATATATACGCTTGTGGAGTCTTTTGAATAAATTGATTCAAATTTTTTTTCAGCGGCTGAATAATTTTTAACTAAGGCAAGCAGCGTCCCATATAAATTGGCAATTCTTGGATTTGTTCCGTCTATATCAAACGCTTTTGAAATGTAAGATAAAGCTCTGTCATTTTGATTATTTTTAAAGTATGCTAAACTTAAATTATATAATATTTCAGTATTAGCGGGATCTTTTTCATACAAATTAGAAAATATTTCTATGGCAGATTCGAAATCCTCCAAATAAAGATAAGACAATCCTTCGGCAATTTTATTTTCAATCGACTGACTATAAATTAATTGAAATTGAATACAAGCAAGCAATAAAAATTTTTTCATAATTTAATGTTAAATAAAAAATAAATTAATTAAAAACCTAAAATCTTTCGCTCACAATTTAAATTGCCCTACTTCCTCTTGCAAGTCTGCGGCAAGTTTGCTTAAATCATTTGCCGCTTCGGCAATCTGCGAAATTGCTCGAGTTGATTCTTGAATAGTAGTCGTTATTGTTTCCACTCTTTTTGCAACTTCTTTGGAAACTGCAGATTGCTCTTCGTTAGCCGCGGCAATTTGAGATATGTTTTGTATTACAATTTGAATATTTTGAAACATTTGATTAAGCGAAGCTCTCGACATATCGGCTAATTTTATTACTTCGTCGACTTCTTTTTTGCCGTTTGTCATTGTTTGAATTACCTTGGAAGTTTCACTTTGAATATTTTTAATTATATCCGCTATTTCTTTCGTGGACTTTGAAGATCTTTCAGCCAATTTGCGCACTTCGTCGGCAACAACGGCAAACCCTCGACCATGCTCGCCCGCTCGCGCGGCTTCTATAGCGGCATTTAATGCCAGCAAGTTAGTTTGGTCTGCTATCTCGTCTATAACCTGCAAAATATCATTAATCGATTCGCTTGCTTTGCCTAATTGCTCTAATTTTTGCGAAGCGTCTGTAACAAAAGCGGCAATTTGATTTATTTTTTCTATAGTTTTTCCTATTTGTTCCACGTTTTCCTTTACAATTCTTCCGTTATTATTTGCTTTTTCAGCCGTTATGCTTGCGCTTTCAGCATTGCTTCTAATATTTGTATTCATTTCGTCTGTTGCGGCGGCTATTTCGCTTATCTGATTTGATTCTTCAACGCTTGTCGCGGCTAATTCTTCAGTCGTTGCAGATATTTCAGCGGAAGCCGAAGCTAAGCTATCGACTAAATTTTTTACTTTAATAAAAGCTTGCTTTACGCTGTTTTTCATAACGTCAATATTTTCATATATGTCGAGCATAAATTCGTCTTTTAATTCGATTTGTTTTTCAAAAGCAAAATTTTTTTCTTTAAGCTTTTTTATTAATTCGCCTATATTTTCGCTGTCCTTTTGCAAAGTCTCTTTTTTATTTTTTATTTCTTCGTTAATATCAATCGTCCTAATTAAATTGCTTGTATACATTGCTATTATTTCTAACGTTTCTTTATCTCCTTCATTAAAAGTCGTTCCATCTTCCTTTTCAGATAAATACAAATTGCCATAACTTGCATCATTTAAAATCAAAGGAGCGGCAAGCAAGGTTTTCATTTGAGGATGATTCGGCGGAAACCCATAGCTTTTTGGATGTTTGCTAATATCGTCAAGCATTAAAATCTCTTTCGTTTCGTGAATATATCCCAATATTCCTTTCCCTTGAGGATAATTTCCAATTAATCTAATCTCTTCTTCGGTCATCCCTTCGGTGTAAAATTGTTCAATTTTTTTATTTTCGTTAAAAATCGAAAAAGCGACATATTTAACTTTAAATATCTCTTTAACGCTTTTTACTAAAATTTTATATGCTTCTTCTGAAGATCGGGCGGAATTTATTTTCAAAAAAGCAGATATTAAATTACGTTGTTTTTTTATTCTATTATCTATTTCGGTCGCAAAAACTAAAAGTTCTTCATTAAATTCTACTAATTCGTCTTTTATATAATTAGAATTGAACTTAATTAAATTATCAACTTTTAGATTAGAAATATTCTTTAAATTTTTTTCAAAAGTCTTAAAATATCTAAAGAAACGATAAGAAAAAAAAGCGGCGGCAGCGAAAGCTGTAAAACAAATTAAAAGCCCATAAAAATTAATTGAATTTTTCAATTCTTCAATAATATTTTGACAAACATTTAATTCTTCAACAGTCCCTTTTTTCATAATTTCCAAATGCTTTTCCGAAATGTTTTGCATATCTGAAATTAAGCTAAAATAAACGTAAAACATTATTATTGAAATTATCCCAGCAGCGATAAAATATTGAATTCCGATTTTTATTTTCATGTTGTCTCTCCCAAAATATTTTTCAAAATATTAAATTAAAATTTCAATTAAAGAAGCAATAGTTTTATCTACTTTAATTTTTTTGTCGGGAAATTTTTGGGGAATAATAATATCATTAAGCAGCTTATTCATCCATTCGCGCGAAATTTTCGCGCTTGAAAATTTTAAATATTTTTCGTCGTTATACGATTCAATTTCATAGCCTTCAATCTCTATAACAATAGGCTCTTTTTCTCCAATTAACGTTGCCTCAATTAAAATTCTTTTATTATCGCTGTCGATTTTAAATAAGCTCACTTTTCCTATCCCTCCTAAAAAAAATTTATTGGCAATATATTTGACAACTGAAGATATCGCTTTATTTTTTAATTCTTTAAACATTTATTTTTATTCATTAGTTAATTATAATAAAAAAATTTTTTATTCGCTTTTTAAAAATAAAACGTTTATAATGACTATTTCAGATTTGCTTCCAATTCTAACCGGCGGACCCCAGGTCCCAAATCCTGAACTTACGTATATATGCGTATTATTTTTTTTCTTATATCCCCAGCTTACTTCGTAAACAAATTTTGTTATATGATTAAAGGGCCAAAGCTGTCCATGATGAGTATGTCCGGAAAGATGTAAATCAATTTTATTCTGCGCGGATATTTCGAGATTAAAAGGTTGATGATCAAGCAAAATCATTGGCAAAGAAGAATCGAGAGGACCTGTTAACTCGCTTAAGGATTTTCTCTTTCTTTTCGCAAAACGTTCTGAAGTTCTATCGTCTCTTCCTATTAAATAAAACGAATTATCGATTAATATCGCCTCGTCGACAAGCAATTTTATATTATGCAAAGAATAAAACTCTTCAGCTTTTTTAATTCCGCCAATATATTCATGATTTCCTAAAATCCCGTAAACGCCTAACGGAGCTCTTAAATTAAGCAACGGAACGCCAGAATTTTTTCTTAAAACCTGTACGGCGTCTTCGTCTAATAAATCGCCTCCAAAAAGAACAATATCTGGCTTTTGTTCGTTAATTAAATTCGTTAATTTGGCCGCAAATTTTTCGCCAAGAATTACGCCAAGATGAACATCGGAAATAAAAGCTATTTTTAATTTTTCATACTTTGACGAGCTTTTTGGAATAAATATTTCAATATTTTTTACGACAGGATTGATAGCGTTATAATATCCATAAACAGTCAAAACAATCGATATAAATAAAATAATTAAAGATGAAATTTTTTTTGCTTTATCATAATCGTTATATATGAATAAAGGTTTTAATTTTAATGCTGTCAATAAAAGCCTAGCTATATCCAATAAAACAGATCCCAAAAATAGATACAACATTAAAGCCAACCAGACGGCTCCTATATGAATGAAGAAATCGCTTGCGCTTGAAGGAGAAATTTTATCTAAAATTCTTCCTATTATATAGGATAACGCAAAAAAGAAAAATATAACAGTATAAAAAATTTTCCCAGCTGGATCTTTTGGAATTGAATATAAACCTTTCAGAAACAAATAAGTATTTACTGAGAAATAAACCGTAAAAACTACAGCAAAAAAAATTAATATAGTCATAATAAGAGACGACTTACTTTTCATAATGAAAATTAAAACTCGCAATTAAAAGCATAAACTTAAACATTATTGGCAAATTTTAGAAGAATGTAATATCTGGCGGTTTTTTTATTTCTTCCTCGATTTTTAGCAAATAATTTTTTTCCGTTTTTTCAATTTTTGAATTAAAGGAACTTTCAATTTTTCTTACATAAACTTCGGCAGTATCAGAATGAAAATAAACTACTCGCGAAAATATGCCGCCAGTATTTTTGGAAACGATCGGAATCTTTTCCAAATATAAAAAGTCTTCGACAAACTTAATATTTTTTAATCCTGGAGAATTTTCATAAGATAACGAAGATACTATATATCCGCCGCCAAATACTTTAGCGATAAAATTTTTCTTTTCGCCCCCAAGTTTCATCATCGAATTTATCAACAACTCCATAGCGTAAATTCCATATTGCGAACTAGCTTCATTTTTATTAATTGCAGGATCGCCGGGCAAAAGAATATGATTCATTCCCCCAATTTTTTTTTCTTTATCAAAAAGACAGACAGCCACGCAAGATCCCAGCAAAGTTTTAATAACTACGGGAGAAGAACTCGAATAATATTCTCCTATTCCTATAGCAATTACTTTTTTACCCTTTGTAATTTCTCTTTCTTTTATTAAACTCATTTATCTTATTACGCAAAATTTTTCCAATTTATCGAAAGATAATCCTTTTATCTTTAAAAAATAAACTCCGCTTGAAAGATTTGTAATATCAAAATTATAAAAATTATCTCCATAATATATGACGATATTTTTGTTAGCAATTTCTCCGCCATATAAGTTATATATTTCAGCTTCGGCGCGCTGCGTTTCTGGAATTTCAGAAACTATCTTAAAATTCAAATTATCTTTAGCAGGATTTGGATAAATTTCTAAAATAAGGTTGTCATTAAAGTTTTTAGATCTTGATTCAAAAATAAAATCGGCTAATAATTTATTATTCGGATCAAAAATAATAGTCGTAGGCTCAAAATTCATTTCGAATGAAAACTCTTCTTCGCTTTTGCTTATATAAACTTTTTTTATTTCGCTAAAGTTCTCGTTCGATAATTTTATCTGGAGCGGAAAAATAAAATACTCGGGATTTGAATTCTTTCTTTGCGTAAGCTTAAAATTTACGGTATATTTAACATCGTTTTTTTTAGAGATAATCTTAGCAGCATGCGCTATTGGATAATTCTCCCCATAAATCCATTGATCAAAAAAATATTTTAGAGAACGATTAGAAGCAATTTCGCATTTTGCTCTAAAGTCTTCTATTCCAGCATTGGAATAAATTAACGTTTGGTCGCTCATATAAAGTTTTATAGCTTTAAAAAAAGCTGTATCGCCAATTTCGTTTCTCAACATATGCAAAACAATCGCTCCTTTCGCGTATGTTCTATAAAAATCAAAAATATAATCTTCGTCCGAAACGTCATTCAGGTATATAGATCCCTTTGCGAGCTTTGCGTAATCTATGTAGTATTTTGTTATTTCGTCGGCGGTTTCTTTTCCGTACAAATATTCAGCGTATAATATTTCAGAATAAGTCGCAAATCCTTCGTTAACCCATATGTTTTGCCAATCCTTGCAAGTTATTTTATTTCCAAACCATTGATGAGCGAGTTCATGAGCTATCACAAACTCGTCAAAAGAGCCCATCGTCGATATTGTTTGATGTTCCATAGCTCCGCGAAAAAAAGCTTCCGCATGTCCGTACTTTTCGCTTTTGAATGGATATTCGCCGTACAACTCTTCGAAAATTCTCAACGCTTCTTTAGTTTTAAATAAATTCTCTCTTGTAAAATTATCATTATAGGAACTTTGAAAAAGATAATTTTCAATTTTTAACTTATGCCCGTTTTTATCTGCATACTCGTCTAATAAAATTTTATAGTTAGCAGATGCGATTGAAATCAAATAATGAGCGATTGGATACGAATTTTTCCAGCGATAAATTTTTTTGTTTTCGGGCAAGCTGTCAATTTGAATTAATAAGCCGTTTGATACGCTAATAAATTCTTTATCCGCTTTAATCGCAACTTTAGAGGAATCAGCCTTGTCTTTTGGATCGTTTTTGCAAGGAAACCAATAGATAGCGTCGTAAGGCTGAGAAAAAGTATAAAAACTTTTCACGCTTCCAGATTCGTAAAAATAAAAACCTTGCTGTCCACTATTTTTATTTTTAGAATAATAGATATCTACTAAAACTTTATCGCCCGAAAAAATTTTTCTGTTCAACCTTACATAAAGCATATCTTCGGCAGATAAAAAATTTGCCTTTTGTGATTCGAATATTATCGAATCTATTTTAAGCTTATTGGAACAATTTAAATAAAAAACTTTTAGCTCAAATTTAAATTCAACTCCAATTGTCGCTCTTGCCTTAAAAGATCTATTTTGATAATCGACGTCGAAAAATAAATCATAGTAAAATATATCTATGTTTTCGTCATATGCGTAAGATTGATCAAAAAATTCTTTAAGGTATTGGCGAGTAACTTTTCTGGGGGCTTGCCCGCAAACTATAATTGAATAAATTATAATAAAAATTAATGAAAAATAAGTCATAATTTAATATGCGAAAATATAATATTATTTTCATTTAAAATTTTTCAGCTCATTCTTAGCCCACATCGAAAAGTCGTAAAGAGATTTAAATTGATTGTCGTAAAGTTCTCGACTCAAATTTTTATCGCTCTCGCCGATATAAATTTTTAACATCCCAGCGTTTCTTCCAAATTCCATATCAGAAATAGAATCGCCTACCATAAAAGATTTAGAAAAATCAATTTCAGGAAAATCGCTTTTAGCTTTCAAAGCCATTCCAATATTAGGTTTTCTACATTCGCAAAATTGAACTTCATTGTCGTGCGGACAAAAATAAATCGCGTCGATTTTAGCTCCGCGCTTTTGCAACTCATTTAACATAAAGCGATGAACTAAATTTAAATCTTCTTCGCTCATCAAACCCCTTCCTATCCCTCGCTGATTTGTTACAATTATAGTTCTATCAAAAATGTCATTCAAATTTTTAACCGCTTCTATAGCGTTAGGCAAAAATTCAAACTCGTCAATTTTTTTTACGTAATCGTTTTCCAACTTTTTATTTATGACGCCGTCTCTGTCTAAAAAAACAAAAAACTTTCGCATAAAATTATTATTATGATTTGAATAATTTTTTTTCTACTAAATCGCAAATAATATGAGCTATTGTTATATGGCTTTCTTGAATTCGCGGAGTATCATTTGAAGGAACTTTAATTAAAATATCGCAAAGCTCTTTCAACTTGCCGCCGCTTAAGCCTGTAAAAGCTATTGTTTTTATTCCAATTTCTTTTGCCGTATGAAAAGCTTTTATAACATTAGGAGAATTGCCGCTTGTAGAAAAACCAATTAAAACGTCTCCTTTTTTTCCTTTTGCTTTAACCAATCGCGAAAATACTTCATCGTAAGAATAATCGTTCGCAACAGCGGTTAAATAAGAAGTATTTACATGTAAAGCCTCGGCGTCTAATGGTTCTCTATCAAAATAAAATCTGCCTGTAAATTCCGCGGAGATATGTTGAGCGTCTGCGGCGCTTCCCCCGTTGCCGCATAATAAAACTTTGCCTTTATTTGTAAAACATTCGATAATCAGCTCCGAAGCTTTTAGTATGCTGTCAATCAATTCTTCGTTTTTAATGATTTCTTTTTTAACATTAATCGAGCTTTCAATAGTTTTTTTAATATAATCTTTATTCATTTTTTCCCTTTTTTAATTTTTTAACGAAACGATTACACAATAAACTTTTTCGGCGTACAATTCCCAAGTAAAATAATTTTTAATTGTTTCATATGCGTTTTGACAAATTTTTATATACAATTGAGTATCTATTTCAAGCTTTTGTAATTTTTCGGCGAATTCTTCGGCGCTGTCGTAAGCTACAATATTTTCCATATCCTTAAAGTAAGAGCTTGTTTGGGCGTCTAACTTTGAACAAAAAACGGGTTTGCCCATCGCCATACCCAACAAAAGTTTTATTCTAATGCCGCTGCCAGCTTTCGTTGGAGATAAAACATATTTTCTTTTCAAAATCTCGCTTTCAATATCATCAAGAAAGCCGACGTCTAAAACTCTATTTTTAATAAGCTCGTCTTCCGAAACTCCTAATACCGATGCAACGGTTCCTTTAGGATTTCCGCTGATCTCAAGAATCAAATCTTCAAACTTATCCTTAATTTTTAGCCATATTTCATAATAAAAGCTTCTTAAACATTCTCGATTTATTGCATATTGCAAAACTACTGGATATATAAAAGATGGTTTTAATCTTTCCGTTTTATTTTCGCTCAATTTGAGATTGTATCCATCGTAAAGAACTTCGAATTTATCAGAAAGCGATGGAGCTTCTTTAATCGCTTCCCTAAAATCAATATCGGAAATAAAAAAAACTTTATCAAAAAATTTCCAACGATAAATTTCCATTCTTTTCGTTTTTCGATATTGCCAATAGGAAAAATATTTTACGATTGGATTTGATTGATAAGAGGCGAATTGCATTACAATTTCATATTCGAGATTATGTTCTCTTAAGAAAATTTTTAGATTTTGGAAAAAAGATTTCAATTTTTCCGCGTATATAGACATTTGAGCGTGATTAATCCACACAAATTCAATTTGATTATTTTCGATGACATTTTTGCAAAGAAACAATAAAGATTTTGAATAAAATTTTTCCCATTTAAAGGAATCTTTGGAAAATAAATTTAATAAAACTTTCCAAATTTTGTCTCTTTTATCTTTAATAGAATAAAAAAATTTTATTCCATTTTCTTCATAATGTCTCTTTGATTTCTCAATCTCTTCTTTAGGGGTTTTCAAATCGACTAGACAAGCAAAATAAACGTCGAAATATTTTGGATAATTTAATAATGGATAATAAATTCCAATCTTGCCTCCATCAACAGGAGGATGCGGATTTTGGGGAGCGATAATTAACAATTTAGGTTTGTAGTTCGTCATCTTTTGAATTTTCTTTAATAATTAGTTTTATACAATTAATGAAACCAAGATCATGTTATTCATAAATAGAATTAAGATTTAATTAAGATTTAATTAAGCATAATTTAAAACCTTAATATAAATAAAATTTTTAGAAAACTTTATAAAGTTTATCGCTATTTCAATTTAACAAAAACAAAGAATAATTTAAAAAGTTAATATTAGACGTTTTGAATTACAGCTTAAAAAAATTTTTTCAGTTTAGTTTTAGAATTTTTTGAGGATAATTAAAATTTTGAGCTTTAACAAACCGATTCTTTTACTCTAAAAAATTATTATTGATTTTTTAATGGAATTTGTAAACGTTAAAAAAGCGAGAAAGAATATTTTCTTTCCAATTGTCATTAATTGTAAATTTATTATCTTTGTTGGAAAATAAAATATATTTGTCGCATTCAAACTAATTTATTAAAATTATAAAAATTAAAAGAAACGGAGAATGAGATATGATAATTCGTTCTGTTGTTCCATTAAGACTTGGTCTTGCTGGCGGAGGAACCGACGTTAGTCCGTATTCTGATATTTATGGCGGAGCTGTTTTAAACGCCACAATTTCAATGTATGCTTATGCCGCTATAGAACCAAGGGAGGACAATAAAATTGAAATAATATCTATTGATAGAAACGAAAAATTTTTATCTGACGCGGAGAGCGAATTAAAAATTGAAGGAAAGCTTGACTTGATAAAGGGAGTATATAATAGGATTACAAAAGATTTTAATAAAGGACGCTCTCTATCATTCACAATGCTGACTAATGCTGACGCTCCCGCAGGCTCTGGACTTGGGACATCGTCAACTATGGTCGTAGCCGTAATTGGAGCGTTTGCAGAGTGGCTAGGACTTCCTCTCGGAGAATATGATATAGCTCATTTAGCGTTTGAAATAGAAAGAATCGATTTAAAACAAGCCGGCGGAAAACAAGATCAATATGCCGCCACATTTGGAGGTTTTAACTTTATGGAATTTTACGACAATCATAAAGTTATTGTAAATCCTTTAAGAATTAAGCAAGAAATAATCGATGAATTGCAACATAATTTATTATTGTATTATACTGGCGCGAGCAGGTTGTCGTCTAAAATTATAAACGCTCAAGTTCAGAATGTAAAATCTGGAAAAGAAAAATCAGTAGAAGCAATGCATAAGCTTAAAGAACAAGCTATTATGATGAAAGAAGCGATACTAAAAGGAAAGTTAGACGCAATAGGAGAAATTTTGCATTTTGGCTGGCAATATAAAAAACAGATGGCTGAAAGCATTACTAATCCTGTTATTGAAGAAATTTACGAAGAAGCTATAAAAGCGGGAGCGACCGGTGGAAAAATATCCGGAGCTGGCGGAGGCGGTTTTATGATGTTTTACTGTCCAAAAAATACGAAATATAAAGTAATCGAAAGTTTAAGAAAATTTGGCGGAGAATTTCGCAGATATCAATTTACGAAACATGGCCTAAAAACATGGAAATCTATTTGAAAAGTCTTGATAACTTTTGCTCTAGTACGTTATTCGTTATAAAATTTATAGATATTTAAATAATTATAAAGATAAAGATTAATTATGTAATCGTTTAAAAATATTTGCTTCAAAGTTTGCAATTGAAATCTAAATTGACTTTAATAATTTTATAGAAAAAACGATAGGATAGATTTATAATAAAATAAGTTTATCAAATAACTTAAGAGAGCAAATGATAAAAGAAGCTATTGTTTTAGCTGGCGGATTTGGAGAAAGATTAAAATCCGTAGTAAAAGATAAGCCAAAACCTATGGCTGAGATTAATAATAAACCTTTTTTAGCTTATATACTTGAATTTTTACAAAATCAAAATATTGATAAAGTCATTTTATCCGTCGGATATAAAAAAGAAATAATACAAAACTATTTTGGAAATCGATATTTAAATTTAATGATAGAATACGCCGTAGAGGAAGAGCCGCTTGGAACTGGGGGAGGCATAAAAAACGCCATAAAGCTTATTCAAGGAGAAGAGTTCTTTTTATTAAACGGAGACACTTTTTTTAACGTCGATTTAAATTTTTTTTATAAATTGCATAAAAACAGCGCTTCAAATCTAAGCATAGCATTAAAAATTCTTGAAATCGCCGAAAGATATGGAGCCGTTGTCATTGACAAAACATATAAAATTATCGCGTTTCATGAAAAAGCAAAAAGATATAACGTTTTTATAAACGGCGGAACATATATTTTAAACAAAAATTTTTTTTGTTCATTTGAGCTTGAAAATAAATTTTCATTTGAAAAAGATTTTTTAGAAAAACTCTACAAGACTTGCGCTTTTTACGGTTTTCCTTTTGAAGGCTTTTTTATTGATATTGGCATTCCCGAAGATTATCAAAGAGCGCAAGAAGAATTTAAAAAAATTTCCTTTACTTAATTTGTCTTTAAGTAAAACCGATTTGGCTAACCGTTATTTTTAACGCAATTTTTTTTCTATTATTATAAAAGCTTGAATTAACTTTTAGCTATTGCTATTTTTTAATTAGAGGCAAGCAGTTATCAAAAGTTATATTGCATAAATAATTTTTATTCCTTATTCTTTTTTTTCCGTTAATCGTTATAAGACGCTTATGATTGTCAATACAAATTAAGCGTAAAATTAAATTTCTTTAAAATAATCTATTCTTTTTTTGACAAAAACTGGATTTGGAGAACCATAAGTTTTTTTTAATTCAAACGATTTTAAATTAAAGATAATATTTAAAGCGTCTTCTTCAAAACAATCGGAAAATTTTTTTAGATCATTAAGATTTAAATCTGAAATTTTTACGTTCTCTTTTTCAATATAAGAAACTAAAGAAGCCACAATCGAATGAGCTTTTCTAAAAGGAATCTTTTTTTTAACAAGATAATCCGCCAAATCGGTCGCCCACATAAAAGAATCAAGAATTTCTTTTTCAAATCTTTCAACGTTAAATTCCATTTTATCAATTATTTTGCATAATAAATTAAGCGAACTTATAAGATTTTCATATGCCTCAAAAACAGAAGCTTTATCTTCTTGCAAATCTCTGCAATATGCCATAGGCAAAGCTTTTAAAATCATTGATAAATTCAAATAATTAGAAACCGTTCGCGAGCTCTTGGCTCGAATTAATTCAATAATATCAGGATTTTTTTTCTGAGGCATCAAAGAAGAACCTGTGACAAATTCGTCGGGCAAGCGGGCGAAATTCCATTCTTTCGAAGACCATAAAAATAAATCTTCGCATAATCGCGACAATCGCAAAGAACAAATAGAGCAAGCATTTAAAAAATCAAGAAAAAAATCTCTATCAGAAACTCCGTCCATTCCATTTGCGGAAATCGACGAAAAACCTAAATATTTAGCCGAAAATTCTCTATCTAAATCAATAGTAGAACCGGCAATAGCTCCGCAGCCTAAAGGACAATCGTCGCTTTCCTCCTTCACAAATAAAAATCTTTTTTTGTCTCGTTCCATTCCCTCGGCATATGAAAGCAAATGATAACCTAAAGAAATTACTTGCGCTCTTTGCAAATGAGTATAGCACGGCATTATAGTATAAATATGCTCTTCAGCTTTGTAAGCCAATATTTTTTGAAACTTAATTATTAAATTAATTAAAATATCGCACGCTTTTTTTGCCCATAATCTTTCGTCTGTCGCTATTTGATCATTGCGACTTCTTCCAGCGTGAATTTTTTCAGCCGTCTCGCCGATAATTTCTTTTAAATTAAATTCTATAAACGAATGAATATCTTCATACTTTTCTTCGTCAAAATTTATTTCGCCCCTTTCAATTTTATCTTTTATTATCAATAATCCGTACTCTATTTTTTTTATCTCTTCTTCGCTTATAATTCCGATTTTGTTCAATGTTTTTGAATGAGCAAGAGTATTCAATATATCTTCTTCGAAAAAATTGCAATCAATATTTAAAGAAGAAGAGAAGCTAAAAGCTTCTCTATCAAACTCTTTTTCAATTCTTCCTTTCCACAAAAATTTATCGCTCATAAATTTCAGCCTCTTGTTTTTTAGTCTTAGCAATAGTTTTATAAGGCAAACAGTAAAGCTTTAAAAACCCTTCCGCCGATTTATGATCAAACTCGTCTTCTTTGCTGTATGTCGCTAGTTTTGGATTATACAAACTAAAAATCGATTTTCGGGAAATAGCCTCGCAATTTCCTTTGTAAAGTTTCATTTTTATCTCGCCGCTAATGTTTTCTTTCGCTTTATCTACAAAAGCCATCAAAGATTCAAACAAAGGCGTAAACCACATTCCTTCATAAATCATATTTGCAATTTTATCGCCTATAAAATTTTTAAATCTAAAAGTTTCTTTATCCAAAGTCAGCTTTTCAAGCTCAAATCGTGCCTTATGCAAAATTACGGCGGCTGGCGCTTCGTAAACTTCCCGAGATTTAATTCCAACGACTCTATTTTCTATGATATCCAATCGGCCAACTCCACAGGAAGCCCCAATTGCGTTTAACTTTTCGACCAATATTTCTCCTGAGAGCAATTCGTCGTTCAAAGCAATCGGAATTCCTTTTTCGAAAGTTATTTTTACTATTTTTTCTTCGTTCGGAGCATTCTTTGAATTAACGGTTATTTGATATGCGTCTTCTGGAGGAGAAAATTCTGGATCTTCAAGTTCCCCGCATTCGACTGCAATTCCCCATAAATTTGCATCGATTGAATATGGCTTTTCTTTAGTTATAGCAATAGGAATATTGTTCGCCAGCGCGTAATCAATTTCTTCTTCTCTGCTTTTAAATTCCCAAAATCTCAATGGAGCTAAAACTTGCAATTCTGGATTTAAACACTGTACCGCCATCTCAAATCTCACCTGATCGTTTCCTTTGCCTGTACAACCGTGCGCGACAATCTTAGCATTCTCCATTTCTGCTATTTCAACCATTTTCTTGCCTAACAAGGGTCTTCCTATAGCCGTAGCTAAAGGATAAGCTCCTTCGTATAAAGCTCCCGCGGCTAATGCTTTGAACGCAAAATTTTCAATAAACTCTTTTCTTAAATCCATAACATAAACCTTGCTCGCTCCAGTTTTTTTGGCTTTTTCTTCCAAGCCATTCAATTCTTTTGAAAAACCCAAATTGCCAGTAAAAGTAATTATTTCGGCGTCATATTTTTCCGACAACCATTTAACCATAACGGAGGTGTCTAATCCCCCCGAGTAAGCTGCTACAATTTTTTGTTTGCTCATTTTTTCCCTTAATTATTTTATGTTTAATTAAAATTCTTTTAAAGTTTCTTTAAAAGTTTTTAGAAAAAGCTCGACATCGCTATAAGAAATTATAAACGGAGGCAACAATCGTAAAGTATTTTCTCCGCAAGTTCCAGCAATTATTCCTTTATTCAATAACTTTAAAACAAAATCCTTAACTTTAATTTTATCGTCAAATTCGACTCCAATCATTAACCCTTTTCCTCTAATCTCAATTAATAAATGCGAATTTATTGATTTTAGCTCGTTCATTATTAAAGTCCCTATAGATGAAATATGCGACAACATTTTATTGTCAAGCAAATCAAGAACTTTAAGAGCCGCAGAAACAGAAACTGGATTTCCTCCAAAAGTCGAACCGTGACATCCTGGAACTATGACATTCGCAATTCTTTTGTCGACGATAGTCGCTCCTAAAGGCAAACCGTTTGCTATTCCTTTTGCCAAAGTTATAATATCAGGCTTAATTAAATAATGTTCATACGCGAAAAACTTTCCCGTTCTTCCAACTCCGCATTGAACTTCGTCAAGAATAAGCAAAATATTATTCTCGTCGCAAAATTCTCTTACGTTTTGCAAATATTCATAATCAGCCTCGTAAATGCCTCCTTCGCCTTGCACAGTCTCAAGCATAACTGCGCAAACGTATTTGTTATACGCAGATTTTAAAGCTTCAATATCGTTAAAAGGAACATGAATAAAACCTGGCGTTAAAGGAAAAAAACCTTCCCAATATTTATATTTTGGAGTTGCCGATAAGCTTCCATAAGTTCTGCCATGAAATCCATTTAAAGCCGTTATAATGTAAGTCTTTTCATTTCCAAATTTTCTTGCAAACTTAATAGCGGCTTCGTTTGCCTCTGTTCCGGAATTGCTAAAGAAAACTGAATCTAAGCCGCTTTTAATCGCAAGTTCCAACGCTAATTTGTTTTGAAGACCAGATTCAAATAAATTTGACGTATGCCAAAATTTATTTAATTGCTCAACAACAGCTTCTTTAATCGCTTCGTTGTTATGTCCAAAAGACGTAACCGCGATACCCGACAACATATCGAGATATTTTTTTTCGGAACTATCATATAAATACGCCCCTTTGCCATAAGAAAAATTTATTAAATATTTCGCATATGTATTAACGATGGGATTCCACTCTTCTCTAATTAGAGTGGACAATCCATGTGCCGTTTGAGCTTGATTGATCATTTTCATTCTCCTTTTTTAATTTTGAACCTATCCAAATTTTGTCGACTCCTTTTTCAAGAAGATCGACGCAACTTAAAAGTTTAGGAATCATACCGTCTGTGATGCAGCCGTTTTTTATTCCTTGATAAATTTCATTTTTGCTAATTTTATTTTTGCTTACGCCGTCAATAATAACTCCTTGAATATCAGAAAAGAAATAAACGCGATCAATTTTCAAAGCCTGAGCTATCGAATTAGAAAATACGTCGGCGTTAACGTTCATCAAAGCTCCGTTTGAATCCCTACAAACGCTTGAAAAAACTGGAATAATATTTCTACTCAACAACATATCTATCCATTCGACGCTTCCATAGAGTTTTGGCTCTCCAACTTTTCCAAGTTGAGGATTAGAATAATCGGCGACAAACGAATTTCCATCTATGCCCGATAAGCCAACGGCGGCAAACCCCATCGCATTCAATCGAGCGACAATTTTAGCGTTGTAAAGACCTCCTTGAACTGCCGCTACAATATCCATCATTTTATCATCCGTAATTCTTTGCCCGTTAAAGAACTTCGATTCAATACCCATTAAATTTGCCCATTCTGTTATCATTTTGCCGGCGCCGTGAACTATAATAATTTTATATCCTCCGCAAATTTCTTCGCCAATCAAATCCATCCAGCAATTATCAATTAAAAAATTCTCGATACATTTTCCGCTAAGCTTAATTAATATTTTATTCATCTTTCCTCCATTTGCTTTTTAATTATGTTCTATAATTTGCGTTTATCTTTACATAGTTTTCAGTCAAGTCGCAAGTTCGCCAGATTGCCGAGCATTCCCCGCCATTTAAATTAACCTTTAGTTCAATTTCAGATTTTTTTAAATATTCCGCGGCTTTGCTTTCGTCTATAATGCTGTTAAAGTTCGGTTCCAAAATAGGAATATCCCCAAAACTCACGCTCAATTTTGAAGGATCTATATTTGCTCCCGAATTAGCGACAGCCGAAACAATTCTTCCCCAGTTTGCGTCGCCTCCATAAATAGCGGTTTTAACCAGATTTGAATTTGCGATAGCTTTGCCGACTATATCAGCGTCCGATTCAGAATGAGCTCCCGTTACGATAATTTTAATAAACTTTGTAGCTCCTTCCCCGTCTTTAACTATGCTTTCGGCCATTTCATCGCAAATTAAAAGCAACGCTTCCTCGAATAATTTGGCGTCCTCGAAATTTGAGCTTTGTTTTATATCGGATTCCGATATATCGTATTCCGATGTAATTTTGATCGACGACGCTCCGTTAGCCAAAGCTATAACCATATCGTTAGTGCTGGTTTCTCCATCCACAGATATTCTATTAAACGTTTTGTCGACGCAATATTTTAAAGTCTTTTGCAAATATTTTTTTGATACCTTGACATCGGCGACAATAAATCCAAGCATTGTAGCCATATTAGGCATAATCATTCCGCTCCCTTTACAAATCCCTCCGATTACTCCTTTCCCTTTCGAGAATTCGATCTCATACGCAAAAGATTTTGGCTTTGTATCCGTCGTCATAATCGCTTCCGCGGCGTCTTTGCCTCCTTCTATAGAAAGAAGATTTACAATCTGATCGATCCCAAACAAAATCGATTTTTCTGGTATTCTTTGACCAATTACGCCAGTGGAGCTGATTAAAATTTCATTTGGGTTTAAATTTAATTTTGAAGCAAGATAAGCTTGAAACTTTAGCGCGTCGTTATAACCTTCTACTCCTGTGCATGCATTCGCCGATCCAGAATTTATCAATATAGCCCTCGCATATTCGTATTTTTTTACGATATTTTCAGATATTTCAACGCACGCAGCTCTGGCTTTATTGACAGTAAAAGTTCCTGCGGAGACGGCTGGATATTCGCTATAAATCAACGCTAAATCTTTTTTCTTTTTTTTAATCCCGCAAAAAATTCCGGCTGCCTTAAATCCTTTTGCGGAAGTTATGCCGCCATTTTCAATTTTTTTAATTTTCGACATTTTACAACCCTCCTTCGCTTTCGGTAAAATTAAAATATTTATTAAAATTTTGAATCGCTTGTCCCGAAGCTCCTTTGATTAAATTATCTATCGCTGATATAATAACAGCTTTATCGTCGTCGACTGAAACATATATGTCGCAAAAATTAGTATTAACAACCCACTTTAAATGCGGCGGATTTTCTCTCATTCTTACATATTTAGAATTTATATAAAAAGCCAAATACAAATCTTTTATTTCTTTTTCGTCAATTTTGTTATTAAAATAAACGACGATAGTCGTATATATTCCTTGGGCAATTGGAGCAAGATGCGTTGTAAACGATAATTTAGTATTACATCCCCATAATTCCAGCTGTTGTTTTATTTCTGGGAAATGTTGATGCTTGTTAACTTTATAGGCAGATATATCTCCAAATAATTCAGTAAACGACATCTCAACGCTTGAGGATTTCCCAGCTCCGCTTGTTCCCGAATACGAAACAACAGATATAGATTCAATTTCATTTTGAATATTCATTGCAATTGGAGCTAAAGCTAAAAGAACGGATGTGGGATAACAACCTGGATTCGAAATAATTTTTTTATTTTGATAATCTTCTGTTAAATCCGCTAAAGAGTAAATTTTTTCTTTCAATAGTTCAACTTGAGTATGTTCGTATCCATAATATTTTGGATACAACGACGGATCGTTCAATCGAAAGTCGCCTCCTAAATCGACACATAAAATTTTTTTTTCGTAAAACAAAGGAACATATTTTAACGATTCGCCTCTTGGCAAAGCTAAAAAGACTGCATCGTAATCAAATTTCAAATTATCAACGCTTAAAATTGAGCAATTAATTTTTTTCTCGTCGATTGATTTTACGAGATTAGGAAAAATCTCAAATAAATTTTTTCCCGCCGACGAGTTTGCAAAAATATCGACTGATGAAATTTTAGAGTGATGATTCAAATATTTTAATAGTTTGATTCCAGAATAACCTGTTCCGCCAATTATGGCTATTTTTAACATTTTATCTCCAGCTTAATTGATAAAATGGCGCGTTTTAAATGAACGCTTAAATTTTAATTGAAAAGAATTAATAATTCGCCATTAACGGCGACGACGATAGGGACGAGGGAGCGGGGATGTTTTTGAGAGAAGACCTTTATATGTACAATAGGAAAATATTAAAGAGCTTAAAAATATTCTTTCGCTATCAATATGTAAAATTTTAATTCTCATAATAGACAAATATATAAATTCAGATTAAGGTTGTCAAGTAATTTTGTATAAATTTTCATTTTAAAGTATAATTTTTCGAAGATTATTATATTATGCTCTTTGTAATTTTATAGTATTTCAAATAATATGATTTCTATTTTTTTTATTCATTTTATAAAATATCTTTATTAAAACCTAAAAACATATCGGCAACTATCAAAAAAAAATAATTTAATGAAATGGTTCGTATGTTATTAAGACAATAAAAATAAAAAAAAATACGTTTTGCTTTTAAAGATAAGTTATTTTAATCTTTTGAATTCTGTTCATAGGCGCAAATTATGACGCAACTATAAAATTTTTATTTAACAAAGAGGAAAAAAATGAAAAAATTTTCTTTTATAATTTTCTTAACGCTGTTAACAGCGTCTGCATTTTCAAATAACAATCCTTTGCAAAATTTATTGCAAAAGCAACCTCAATTTTTAAATTTTATAAAAAAAAAATATCGGCAATCCGCATTATCAAGAAAGTTTCAAATACTTTAATTTTACGACGAAAAATTTAGATAATCGTTTCTCATTTAAAGCGGAAAAATATTTAATCCGCGCCGTAATAGGAAATTACGACTCTTCTTTATATGATCATAATTACTCTTATAACTCCAACGGTCAAATTACAATAGAAGAAGAAATCTATTCTAACAACAACGAAAATTGTGTATTGAGAAAAATTGAAAGAGTTTACAACTCGAATGGTTGGTTAGTAGAACAATATCTTTATTTTCACAATGATTCTACTAATACTTTAGACTTAATGCATAAAGAAATATTTGAATACAACTCTTCTGGATTAGAAACAAAAAGAGAAAATTATTTTTGGAAAAACAATGGTTTAATATTAATGGAAAGAGTTACTTCAGTTTATAACTCAAACAATTTGCTTCAAGAACAAATTATCGAACAGAGAGACGCTTCCAGCAATATTTTTGGTTATTATGAAAAATTAAATTTTGATTATTACGCGAATAATTTATTAAAAGAATATACAGTATATTCATATTCGAATAATCATTGGAAATATTATTTCAAGTTTTATTTTGAATACGACGCAAATAACAATTTAATCTTAAGCAGATATTATAACGATTATGATAACAACTCCAATCAATGGCTTCTATATAGCGAAACAACTTTTGATTATAACATTTGGAATAATCAAATATTAACGATAAGAAAGAATTACTCCAACGGCGAATGGATTAATAATTATAAATCCGAATCTGCGTATTTAGGACCCAATAAATTAGAAATTTCAACTGATTATAACTGGAACAGTTCGCAATCGATTTGGATTCCGATATATAGAACAAAGAATATATGAGCAAATGATTTGATTTTCGAAACTGAATATTATTATTACGATTATCAAGAACAACAACTTAAATTAAATAATAAAAATATTTATATCTATAATGCTTACGGCAATTTAATAAAAGAAGAAAAATATGCCGTTAATAATTCCAACAACTTTACCTTATATAACTTTGCTATTTTTAATTATGAAAACAATTTATTAATTTCTTTCGTTTCAAAATCAATAGAAGATTTTAGAGGCGATACAACATATAGCTATTATGCAATATTTATTGAAAATAACGAAAATACTTTTCATTATTCCGGATGTTTTGGATATTTTACTTACGACAATTTAAATTCAACAAACGACAATTTCACAACCAATAAAGATTACAAGCTTGAACAAAATTATCCTAATCCATTCAACCCTGCCACGACTATAAAATTTTATTCTCCTATTGCTGCAAACGCAAAGTTGACAGTATACGACGCAATGGGAAGAGAAGTCTTAGTTATTATGAATGATAAAATTCAAAGCGGATGGAACGTCGTAAAATTCAACTCAGATAAATTATCAAGCGGTATTTATTTATATAAATTAGAAATAATCGGCTATTCTATTGTTAAAAAAATGATTTTATTAAAATGACTTCCTAATTCGCGCTCTTCCTTAATGCCCGCCCACGGGGCGGGTTTTTTTATTTTTAGCCGCTGTGAATTCTCGTTTAATCAGTAGATTTAATTTTTTTAAGCTTATGAAATAATCGCTCGATTGAATAATTTAATAGTAAAAGTCCAAGAGAATTTATAGCGATTTGTTTAAATAATAAAATCAAACTTGTCTTACTTTTTCTAAATTCAAATTGGCAAATTTTTTTTCGAGCATTAAAAGATATGAAATAATGTAAATAGGAAAAGACAGCCAAGCTCCAACGATTCCATAATTGAATACTATCGCCAATAAATAAGCGGCAGGAACAAGAATAAAAATATTCGAAATGACTTCAGTGATCATCACATAAAAGGTCTTTCCACAAGATTGCAGAGCGTTAGCAAGCGCGGAACCAAAACCATAGAATAATTGAGCGATTGCTATAATTTTTAACGGCATAACGGCTATATTTATCAAATCAGTTTTATGAGTAAACATTCGCAAGATTTCATAAGGAAAGAAAAAGAAAACAACTCCCACAATAAAAACATATAAGCTTGCAATTTTTGCGGTTTCATAAACGTATAAACGCGCTAATTTATATTTTTTTGCTCCAATAGAATTGCTTACTAAAGTTTGCAGAGCGATTCCAAATCCATAACAAGGAATAAAACTTATAAACAAACAAGAAATTACTAATTGAGAGGCCGCTTGAGCTTCGACTCCTACTAAACCTGTAATTGCAAGAAAAGACAAAAAGCCAATTAAAATAACAGAATTTTGAAAAGAAACGGGCAAAGATATATTTATTATATTTTTTATTATATTAAAACTTACATTTAATTTCTTAAATAGAGAATATTTCATTTTAAAGCTTGAAAAACTGGAAACAATAAAATATAATATAGCTTCTATAGCAAGAGCTAACGAAGAACCTAATCCTGCTCCAGCTAAACCCATTTGAGGAGCTCCAAAATTTCCATATATAAAAATGTAGTTAAAAAAAATATTAAGAAAATTAGTAATCGTTCCAAATATCATAAATATTTTTGTTATGCCTATTCCGAAATAAAAACCTCTAAAACCGACTGTTAATAAAAAAAAAGGCATTCCTAAAAATCTATATTGCAAATATACGGAGGCATATTTTTCAACTATATAATCTTTTACAAGCAAATTTGAGATAATCGGTCCAAGAAATAATCCAAAACTTAGTCCGATAATTCCTAAAAAAAAATTTAAAAGCAAAGAGCTTCTTAAAGCCAATCCGCAGCCTTCGTAATCTAACGATCCAAATCTTCTTGCCACTATGATATGAGTTCCAGTAGCAAAGCTAGAAAAAAAACTAACTACAGCCCATGTAGCCATTAATCCAATTCCCATTGCAGCTAAAGATTGCTCCGCATTTTGCAATCTTCCTACCATTGCAGTATCTACTAGCGAAACTATCATTTGGGAAGATAAGCCAGCTATTGCCGGCAGCGAAAGACCTAATATGCGAGAATTGATTTCTTTATTCAAATTAATTTTTTTTTTCAAAAATATTAAATTTTTTTGACTTTTTTAGTCTTTAATTTCATAGAAAAAAAATTAAATTTTTATAATTTTATCGTTAAAATAAAAAGTTACATTTCTTTAAACTAAAATCTTTAGAAATGAATAATTGCAAGTTTTCGATATTTTTAATACAAGCCCCGTATGATTTATTTATTTTGTTGCGTATTCATTCAAAGCAAGTCAATGTAATTACATAACTTGATAAAGTCTTTAAGCAATTTTTATTTAAATATAGATTTGTTAATTCCAACGTCGATTTATTTATTTGTAAAAAGCGTCGATTGCTATTCGACGCTTAATGTATTTATATTCTATTTAACGTAGAAAAACTTGCGAATTTGAAGCGATTGATTCTTTTTGAAGAGATTTATAATCTCTTGTTTTGAATAATTTGTAATTTATACTATCGCATAGAGCAATCCAACTTGCGTAAATTATATTTTCAGATACTCCAACTGTATTCCAAATTTCGTCGCCGTCGGCAGATTGAATTAATACTCTAACTTTTGCCGCCGTAGCTTCGCTTTCATTTATAACTCTAACTTTGTAATCCACCAGCTTCATAGTCGATATTTCAGGGTAAAACCTTGTAAGAGCTTTTCTTAAGGCTTGATCTAAAGCGTTTACCGGCCCGTTGCCATTTGAAGCCGTATGTTCAATTTGATCGTCGACCTGAATTTTTAAAACGGCATCTGCGGTAGTTTGATTAGAATTCTCTCCAAAGTGAACGATAATTTTTGCGTCTAATACTTTAAAAAACGAAGAAAATTCTCCAGTTTCAGAACGCAATAACAACTCAAATGAAGCTTCGGCGCCGTCAAACTGATATCCATCGTATTCTAATTTTTTAATTCTTTCAACTACTCTTTTTGCAAAATCTGAATTCTCAGGCAAATCAACGCCAAATTCTTTTGCTTTATATTTAATATTGCTCTGCCCTGATAAATCTGAAACAATCACTCTTTGCTTTGCTCCAACTAAAGACGGAGAAATATGTTCGTACATACGCGAATCTTTTAATACCGCGCTAACGTGAACTCCTCCTTTGTGAGCAAAAGCCGAAGCTCCAACATAAGGCGCTCGCGGATTTGGAGCGATATTCATTAATTCGCTTATATAGTTAGCTGTCGAAACTAATTTTGTCAAATCAATTTTTTTTTTAGTTTGATAATTCATTTTAATAATTAAATTCGGAATTATAGAACATAAATTTGCGTTGCCGCATCGTTCGCCAACTCCAGTAAATGTGCCTTGAATATGTGTAGCTCCGTTTTTTATGGCGGCAAGAGAGTTTGCGACAGCTAATTCGCAATCGTTGTGAGCGTGAATGCCTAAAGGAATTTTTGTATAGCTTTTAACTTCATTGATAATTTTTTCAATTTCAAAGGTCATTGTTCCGCCATTTGTATCGCATAAAACTAAAACGCAAGCCCCAGCTTCTTCGGCGGCTTTTAACATTTTAACGGCAAATTTTGGATCGTCTTTATATCCGTCAAAAAAATGCTCAGCGTCAAATATTACTTTAATTCCTCTATCGACAAAAAATCGCGTCGAATTATAAATTAACTCGGCATTTTGATCTTCGTTTATTCCCAAGCCAACTTCGGCGTGAAATCTCCAAGTCTTTCCAAACATAGAAACATATTCTGTTTCGGCTCTTAGCATCGCTTGTAAATTTGGATCTTGCTCAATATTGTTATAATGACGAGCAGTCGATCCAAAAGCTGATATTTTTGCTCCTTGCAAATTATATTTTTTAATTTCGCGAAAGAATTCTTCGTCTTTAGGATTGCTTCCGGGCCATCCGCCTTCGATTATATCGACGCCGAATTCGTCTAGCTTAAGCGCAATTGCAACTTTATCGCGAACTGAAAGAGTCACGCCTTCGCCTTGCGTTCCATCTCTTAAAGTTGTATCGAATATTTCTATTTTTTGTTTCATTTTCCCTCTCCAATTTTCTTTAAATCATTTTTGTTTTTCTAGCATATTCAAATATTCCGCCGGCTTCCACAATATCATAAATATCGCCAAGCGATTCCAGTTGAAATTCTTCGGAAGTTCTTTTATTGATTAAAATATTTCTATCTAAATTTATTTCCACTTCGTCTCCAGTTCTAATTTTATGATTCAGTTTATCTTTGCATTCAAACGGAATTAAAAAACCTCCATCAACAGAATTTCGATAAAAAATTCGAGCATAAGAATTTGCCACAATCGCTTTAACGCCCGCAACTTGCAAAGACAAAGGAGCGTGCTCTCTTGAGGAGCCGCAACCGAAATTAGACCCAGCTATAATGATATTAAAATTGGAAACATATTCTCCTTCTTCGACAAATTTAATGTCTCCATCCGGCAACCCCGATTCATTTAAGGGAACTCCGGATAAAGCGTATTTGCCGTAATACTTTAATTCTTCAGGATTTGAAGTATCGTAAACCAAATGTTCAGCTGGAATAATTTGATCGGTATCTATATTGTTTCCAAGAACAAAAGCTTTTCCAATTATATTTTTATTCATATTATATTTCCTTTATTTACAAAAATTTTCTTGGATCGGTAATTTTTCCTTCAATCGCGCTGGCAGCTACAGTCAAAGGAGAAGCTAAGTAAACTTCGGCTTTTTTCGAGCCCATTCTGCCGGGAAAATTTCTATTAGTCGTAGAGACAACAACGTCTCCATCGACGCTTCGACCAATCGTATCAGACGGACCGCCTAAGCATGCCGCGCAAGAAGACTCCGCAAGGATGCAACCGGCGTTGATAAATATTTTTTTTAACGATACGCCATTATAGGTTTCTATTTCTAAATCTTTATCTGTCTTAGTAGAAGCTGGAACGATATAAGTCGGAACTTTTACTTTATTTCCAAACAAAATTTTAGCAGCATATTGAAAATCGGTCAATTTTCCGCCAGTACACGAGCCAATATAAGCTTTCGTAATTTTAATTTCTGATAAATTTTTTGCCAGCTCTCGATTGTCTGGGCTATGCGGCTTAGCTACTGTCGGCTCTATTTTTTGAGAATTAAATTTATGAATAGAAAAATATTTAGCGTCTAAATCGCTATTAAACTCATCGTATTCAAAAATATTCAAATTTTTTAAATAATTTCTAGTTTTATCGTCTACGGCAATTATTCCGCTTATTCCTCCAGTTTCAATAGCCATATTAGTCAAAGTCATTCTCTCAAGCATATCTAAGCTTTCTATAGTTTCGCCGCGAAATTCCATCGCTCTATAATTTGCTCCGTCGACACCAATTTCTCCGAGAATATGCAGAATTAAATCTTTCGCGGTTAAATAATTTGGCATCTCGCCGTCAAAAATAAATAACATCGACTCAGGTATGCGTTCCCAAATTTTTCCAGTTCCTAAAATAAATGCCGCATCGGTATTTCCAACGCCGGTAGAAAATAATCCAAAAGCTCCAGAAGAACAAGTATGACTATCAGTGCCTATTAAGACTGTTCCGGGAACGTTGAAGCCTTCTTCCGCCAACGCTATGTGACAAACTCCTTTATATCTTTCAGTTCCTACGTCGTAATAATTCGGCAATTGATGCTCTTTAGCAAAATTTCTCAATATATCAACGTTTCTATTAGCCTTTGCGTCGCGAGTAAAAATGTAATGATCAGGAAATATTGCTAATTTATTTTTGTCCCATATTTTTGCTTTTTCGCCAAATTCTTTTTTCCATATTGCTATAGTTGGAGGCCCGCAAACGTCATGAGTCATAAGAACGTCTACGTTAAGCCATAGTTTTTCCCCAGGCGTTACTTTGCTTTTTTTTGCAGCTTTTGCTAAAATTTTTTCAGTTATAGTCATTCCCATAAAAAATATCCTTTCATATTAGTTTAAATAGTTTCATATTTTGAAGCTTCTATTATTTCGTTTTCTTGATCTTTTTCATTCGATAATTTTTCTTTGAAATAATTATTTATAGCTTGCAAATAAGCTTTAGCGCTCGCTTCAACTATATCAGTAGAAGCTCCTCTGCCATAATATGCTTTTTCGTCTATTTTAATTCTAACGTTAGCTTCGCCAAGAGCCTGTCTTCCGGATGTGACAGAACGAACCATATAAGTTTCAACCACAGGCTTGACTCCTATAGCTTTTTCAATTGCGTTAAAAACTGCGTCTACGGGTCCATCTCCAGTAGAAGATTGCTCTATTGAACTATCTCGATTTTTCAATTTAATTGTAGCCGTAGGAATCGTATCGGCGCCAGCTACAAAGTGAAAATACGATAATTCGTAAAATTCGTTTTTAACTCCTAATTCGTCGCCCATTAAAATTCTCAAATCTTCGTCAAAAACTTCTTTTTTAGTATCGGCAAGAGCTAAAAACTTTTCATAAATATTTTTCAATTCTTCTTCGTTTGGGAAGTATCCTAATTCGTTTAATCGAACTTTTAAGCCGTGTTTTCCCGAATGTCTTCCTAATACAATTTTTGTTCTTTGAGCGCCAACAGATTCTGGCGTTATTATTTCATAAGTCATTCGATTCTTTAAAACGCCGTCTTGATGTATTCCCGACTCATGAGCGAAAGCATTATCGCCGACAATAGCTTTGTTTGGTTGAACAATAAGACCCGTCAAGCCCGAAACCATTCTGCTTGTGTTGTAAATTTCTTTTGTATTTATTTCATGATAATACTCAGACCAAAAATCTTTTCGAGTCAACAATGCCATAGCGACTTCTTCAAGCGAAGCATTTCCCGCTCTTTCTCCAATGCCATTTATTGTACATTCAACTTGTCGAGCTCCGCCTTTAACTGCGGCAAGCGTATTTGCGACAGCTAAACCAAGATCATTATGACAATGTACGCTTAAAATTACTTTATTAATATTTTTAACGCGTTTTTTTAATTCTAAAAATTTTTGATAAAATTCTTCGGGCATAACATAACCGGTTGTATCTGGAATATTTATCGTCGTAGCTCCAGCTTCAATAGCCGCTTCCACCACGTCGACAAGATAACCTATATCGGTTCTTCCAGCGTCTTCAGCGGAAAATTGAACGTCGTCGACCAAACTTTTTGCAAATGAAACCGCGTCAATAGTCATTTTTATTACAGTTTCTCTTTTCTCTTTCAGAGAAACGCCATATTTAGAATCCCCAAATTTTCCCAATATATGTATATCGCTTGTCGATGAAAAAGTATGTATTCTCGGATATTTTGCATTTCGCATTGCGCTATACGCGCATTTTATATCGTCTTCTTTTGCTCTGCATAAAGAAGATATAATTTTATCTGATTCATCAGATATTCTTTTTACGGCTTCAAATTGAGCTGGCGAAGATATTGGAAAACCTGCTTCTATTACGTCGACGTTTAATTTAGACAATTGACGAGCAATTTCAACTTTTTCATTTACGCTCAAAGAAGCGCCCGGCGATTGTTCGCCATCTCTCAAAGTCGTATCAAAAAAAATTATTTTTTCTTTCATATCCATCTCTCCTTTTCTTTCAGACATCTTGATAAATTTTAATTTCGCTTAAAACTTTCTTTAAATTTTCCACTACGATATTTGCAAATTCATCAGTCGAAGCAAGTTTGCCGCCATTGCTCATTATTTCCGCGGTTCTATATCCTTCGGCAAGAGTAATTTCGCAGGCTTTTTCAATAGCCAAAGCTGCTTTTTTATTATTCAAAGAATACTCAAAAAGCATAGCCGCCGATAGAATTGCCGCTAGAGGATTAGCTTTATTTTGTCCCGCTATATCAGGAGCGGAACCATGAACTGGCTCGTATAAAGCATGTTTATATCCAATAGAGGCGGAAGGAAGCATTCCTAAACTTCCAACAATAACGCCGCTTATATCGCTTAATATATCGCCGAACAAATTTGAAGTGACTATTACGTCAAATTGTTTTGGATTTCTTACAATTTGCATCGCTGCATTATCCACATACATATGATTTAATTTAACGTCTGGAAATTCTTTTGATATTTCTATCATTACATTTCGCCAAAATTGAGAAACTTCTAAAACGTTAGCTTTATCAACCGAAGTTAATATTTTTTTTCTTTTGACAGCTATTTCAAAAGCTTTTTTAGCAATACGTTCCACTTCATATTTTCTATAAAGCATAGTATTAAAGCCTTTTTCAGAGTCGAACCCTCTTGGCTCGCCGAAATAAATTCCTCCTGTTAGTTCGCGAACGACTATAAAATCAACATTTTCAATAATATGATTTTTCAAAGCAGAAGTATCGGCGCTCGATGAGTAAGCCTTAGCGGGTCGAATATTTGCATATAGCTCCAAACTTTTTCTTAATTTCAACAAAGCCGCTTCTGGTTTCAAATTATGCGGCAAATCTTCCCATTTATAACCTCCGACAGCTCCTAAAAAAACGGCATTTGAATTATAGCATTTATTCAATGTGTCGTCTGTTAAAGGCGTTCCAAACTTTTCATAAGAACAACCTCCAATTAATCCATATTCAAAATCAAAAGAGTATCCCCAAAAATCGGCTATTGTTTTAATAACTTTCATAGCGGCAGAAATAACCTCTTTGCCAATTCCATCGCCAGGCAAAATCATTAATTTAAAATTCATATATCTTTATCCTTTCATATTTTTATCAACCAACTCATCATTTCTCTAAGCTTCGAGCCAACTTTTTCAATTGGGTGCTCTCTATTCTCTTTACGCAATTTAGTCATTAAAGGCAATCCATTTTTGCATTCGGATAGCCACTCTTCAGCGAATTTTCCAGATTGAATTTCATACAATATTTTTTTCATTTCATTTTTTATTTCTTTTGTGATAATTCTTGGACCGCGAGTCATACCGCCGTACTCAGCCGTATCGCTTACAGAATAATTCATTCGTGAAAGTCCCCCTTCATAATATAAATCTACGATTAATTTCATTTCATGCATACATTCGAAATATGCTAACTCTGGAGGATAACCTGCTTCGACTAAAGTTTCAAATCCCGCTTTAATTAATTCGGCGCTTCCTCCGCAAAGAACTGCTTGTTCTCCAAATAGATCCGTTTCAGTTTCGTCTTTAAATGTTGTTTCAATTACGCCAGCTCTTGTTCCTCCGATTCCTTTTGCCCAGGCAAGCGCCGTTTCTTTAGCTGTTCCCGAATAATTTTGATGAACGGCAATTAAACAAGGGACTCCGCTTCCTTCAGTAAAAACTCTTCTGACAAGATGTCCTGGTCCTTTCGGAGCGATCATAATTACGTCGACATTTGAAGGAGGAACTATTTGCTTATAATTAATATTAAATCCATGTCCAAAAGCTAAAGTAGAACCCGCCTTTAAATTAGGAGCAATTTCAGAATAATAAACGCTTTTTTGAGTTTGATCGGGCAAAAGTATCATTATTATATCGGCTTTTTTCACTGCGTCGGCAACTGAATAAACTTCAAAACCAAAATTCTTAGCTTTTTCAACAGAAGGGGAATTTAATCGCAAGCCAACAATAACATCCATTCCGCTATCTTTTAAATTTAAAGCATGGGCATGCCCTTGACTGCCAAAACCAAGAACAGCAATTTTTTTATTTTGCAAATATTTTAAATCGGCGTCCGAATCGTAATAAACTTTAATCATTTGCTTCCTCCGAATTATTTTTTGTTAAACTTCTTTCTTGTTCTCCGCGCTTTAATGCTACCATCCCTGAGCGCGCAATTTCAATTATTCCATAAGGCAATAAAATATTTATTGCCGCGTCAATTTTATCTGGGGGACCAGTTATTTCAACCATAATAGATTTATTTGTTATATCAACAACTTTGCCTTGAAAAATTTCGCAAATATCTAAAATTTCAGAACGCGTTCCTTTTTTGTAGCTGACAGAAATTAAAGCTAATTCGCGATATACCGCTTTTGTTTTTGTCAAATCGACTACTTTATAAGTTTCAATTAATCGGTTAAGCTGCTTAATTATTTGATCGATTATTTTATCGTCCCCCGACGTGACAAGAGTCATTCTTGAGACTTCTTTATTTTCTGTTTCTCCTATTGAAATGCTAGAAATATTAAAACCTTTGCCGCTAAATAAAGCTGAAACGCGATTAAAAGCGCCGAATTTGTTTTCTAGTAAAACGCTAATAACTCTTTGCATATATAATATTAATTTTATTTTTTATAAATCATTCTTTTGAAGCAAGCCTTCTTACTAACATTTTATCAACCGCTCCTCCCGCTGGCACCATTGGCATCACCAAATCTGCTTTCACAACCTGACAATCAACAACCACAGGCTTATCGTTTACTTTAAATACTTCATCTAAAACATTGTCAAATTCGCTAATAGAAGATACTCTTACAGCCGCGCAACCAAAGGCTTCAGCCACTTTAACAAAATCAGGATTGCTATCAGATAGATCAGTAAAACTATATTTTTCTCCATGAAATAATTCTTGCCATTGTCTTACCATACCGAGATAAGAATTATTTATGATAAATATCTTCAAAGGTATTTTATTGTAAACTGCGGTAACCAATTCTTGAATATTCATTTGAAAACCTCCATCCCCAGTAATTACAATTATTGAATCATTTGGTCTCGAAAAATACGCTCCAATTCCAGCAGGCAATCCAAACCCCATTGTTCCTAAACCCCCGCTAGTTATTAAAGATCTTGGTTTAGTAAATTTATAATATTGAGCCGTCCACATTTGATGTTGCCCTACGTCTGTAACTACGATGCTATTTCCTTTTGTATAATTAGAAAGTTGCTCAATTACATATTCTGTTCTTAATTGTCCGTCGGCTGTATCATAATTCATAGGACATTCTTTTTTCCATTCATTAATCTGTTTCCACCAATCATCAACATCCGGCGAGGAATTCATCTCCGCGGCAATTGAAGCTACAACATGTTTTACATCGCCAACAATTGGCAAATCAACGTAAACATTTTTATCTATAACCGCTGGATCTATATCAACGTGAATTTTGTATGATTTTTTTGAAAACATATCTATTCTTCCAGTAACTCTATCGTCAAATCTAGCTCCTAATGCGACTAACAAATCGCATTCGCTTATAGCCTTATTTGCCCAATACGTTCCATGCATTCCAAGCATTCCTAAAGAAAGCTCGTCGGTTCCAGGAAAAGCTCCTAAGCCCTGTAAAGTCATAGCTACTGGCAATTTATGTTCTTTTGCCAACAGGCGCAATTCCCGAGTTCCGCCAGACATTATGACTCCGCCGCCTACATACAACAAAGGTTTTTTTGAATTTTTAATTTTCTCTGCGGCCTTTTTTATTTGATTGGCATTGCCAATATAATTCGGTTTATAACCTTTTAATTCTATTATCTCGGGATACTTAAATTCGCAAGTAGAATTTATAACATCTTTTGGCAAATCTACAAGAACAGGACCAGGTCTGCCAGTAGACGCGATGTGAAACGCGGCTTTTATTGTAGCGGCAAGATCTTTTACGTCAAGAACCTGATAATTATGTTTTGTTATCGGTCTGGTTATACCTACAATATCAGCTTCTTGAAAAGCATCTTTACCAATTAAACCGCTTGGAACTTGTCCAGTAAAAACAACTATAGGAACAGAATCCATATAAGCATCGGCAATGCCAGTTACAGTATTTGTAGCTCCTGGGCCTGAAGTAACAAGAACCACTCCAACTTTTCCGCTAGCCTTTGCGTAACCCTCCGCCATATGAACAGCGCCTTGCTCATGTCTTACAAGAATATGACGAGGCTTTTCGCAATTATATAATTCTTCATATATCTTTAAAACGGCTCCGCCGGGATAGCCAAAAATATATTCCACATTTTCTTTTCTCAAACACTCAAGAAATATTTGAGCTCCATTCATAACATTTTTTGTTGTTTTCATATATTACTCCTTTTAATTAGGATTTTTTCAAATTAATCATTTATTTTTAATACTGCTCCTTTCGAAGCGGATGTTACAAATTTTGAATATCTTAAAAGATAGCCAGTTTTAATTTTTGGCTCGAAAGGTTTTAATTTTTTTCGTCTTTCGTTTAATTCTTCTTCGCTTACCAGCAATTCTAATTTTTTATTTTCGATATCGATTGAAATCAAATCTCCATTTTTTGCCAAAGCTATAGGTCCTCCAGCAGCCGCTTCTGGAGAAACATGACCTATACACGCTCCACGAGTTCCGCCTGAAAATCTCCCGTCTGTAATCAAAGCCACTTTGTTTCCTAAACCTAAGCCCATTATAGCGCTTGTAGGCGCAAGCATTTCAGGCATTCCTGGACCTCCTTTAGGTCCTTCGTATCTTATGACAACTACATCTCCTGCTTTAACGTCGCCGCTTAAAATCTTTTCCAAAGCCTCTTCTTGCGATTCATAAATTTTTGCTGGACCGACAAATTTATACATACTCTTATCCATCGCTCCAATTTTAACAACAGCTCCTTCGGGAGCCAAATTGCCAAACAATATCCGCAATCCCCCGCTATTCAAATATGCATTTTCAATTTTTCTAATTACTTTTTCATTTTTTATATTTGCATTTGCAATATTCTCTCTTAAAGTTTTTCCAGTTACAGTTATGCAGTCTCCATTAATCAATCCTGCTATATCTAATTCTCTTAATATAGCCGATATTCCCCCAGCCTCGTCTACATCTTCTATAAAGACATCTTTAGTTGCAGGACTTACTTTGCATAGATAAGGCGTTTTATCGGAAATATCATTAATTTTTTTCAAATCGAAATTTATTCCAGCTTCTCGCGCTATCGCTATAGTATGCAAAATTGTGTTTGTGCTTCCTCCCATAGCCATATCTAAGGCAAATGCGTTTTCGAAAGCTTTTTCAGTCATAATATCGCGAGGCTTTAAATCTTTATTTATTAAATCTATGATTTTTTTTGCCGCCGCTTTAGCAAGATCTTTTCGTCTTTCTGATATCGCTAAAATAGTTCCATTTCCAGGCAAAGCCATTCCAAGAGCTTCTAATAGACAGTTCATAGAATTTGCCGTAAACATACCTGCGCAAGATCCGCATGTAGGGCACGCATTATTTTCTATTTCTTTTAATTCTTCTTCATTTATTTCTCCTGCGACATATTTTCCAACGCCTTCAAATGATGAAATCAAATCAATTCTTTGATTATTTTTTAATTTTCCAGCTTTCATTGGACCGCCAGATATAAATATAGTCGGTATATTTACCCTTGCCGCTGCCATTAACATCCCTGGAACTATTTTATCGCAATTTGGGATGCAAATCATTCCATCGAATCTATGAGCTTCTATCATCGTTTCAACAGAATCCGCAATAATTTCTCTGCTAGCAAGCGAATATCTCATCCCAATATGTCCCATCGCTATCCCATCGTCTACGCCTATTGTGTTAAATTCAAAAGGAACGCCGTCAGCTTCTCTAACCGCTTCTTTTACTATCCTGCCAAATTCCTGCAAATGCGCGTGACCTGGAACAATATCTACATAAGAATTTACTATAGCTATGAAAGGCTTATTAAAGTCTTCGTCGGATTTTATTGCTCCTGTCGCTTTTAACAAACTTCTATGCGGAGTTTTTTCAATTCCTTTTTTAATTAAGTTTGACCTCATTTCTTCCTCAATTTTTTAATATATTAAGCCCATAACGTATAAATTCCCTGGTAGGTTTTGCCAACCCCTTGCATAAAATAAAACTCTGGGATTGACAAAACCTATTTATAAATTAATTAGAATAATAATTGATAGTAGGGATAATACATTGGAAAGAATAATGGAATTTATTACGCGGGCAGAATATAATATTTCAAAAAAAGAAAAATTTAATTTTTTTTCTTTGGATTTTGCTTTATCGTCGTTTTTGTAAACAATATTTTTTTGGAAATTTTCCACAATATCTCAAAAATTTCTAAAGCAAAATTATAAATTATTTTGATATTTGTCAAGCTTTTTTTTAAGATTTTTTGCATATTTATGCGCATAATGACAAATATTGTATTTTAAAACGATTACACAATTTTTTAAACTAAAATATATTTTAATTAATTTATCAAAATGATAGCTATGTTTTCTATCAAGCATTCTTTTCAATATTGACAATATTATTAAAGAATATAATTCTATTGAATTTTTATTAAAATTTAGAATAAACTATAAGAGAAGCCTACTATAATAAAACTTTAAACCTCTCGATATTTCTCATTTTCAGATAATGAACAATAAACAATAACTTTTTAAAGCTATCATTTAATTAATATTTAAATAATAATTTCTAAATATTAAAATAATATTAAAAGATTTACCTTTAATAAATAAAATGAGGTTTAATATGAATAAAAAAATTTTATTCCTCTTGTTTTTGATAATATATTTATTTCCATTTATCTTTTCAAAAGCCGCTAATTTAAGCGACTCGCTTTTGTCTATCGCGCAAATTGAATTGCCTTATACACTTATCTACGACGACGGCGTAGAACGAAAAGTTTATCCTTCATTTGAAATTTTAAATGAGCAGAACGAAATTGTTTTAAAGCGCCCTTCTTCTTACGACGCTTTTCCTACAATATCGCTAAAATCTGGGATATATAAAATTATTTATAAAAATAAAAATGGAGAAAAAATTGAAAAAAATAATTAAAATCGAAACTAAAAACAAATAAGTTTTAATTGTTAATTTATCAAAATTAGTCGTTACTTTATGATATTATAAATCATTTATTAACTGCAATAAAGCAAGTTGCCAATTAAAAATCTTTAAGATGTAATAAAAATTTAATTTTGTTGTTTCTCTTCAAACTAATGTTTAGCATTCTTATTTAGCTTTTTATCACGAAAATAAAAACAATCAGCAAAAGTACTCTAATTTAATCATTGAATTATCAATTTTCTAAGCTGTAGAATAAATTCATAATTAGATTTAAAATACCATTTTTTTCATATTCATACCCTGTTAGAATATTGTAAAAAATTGTTTGTAAAAGTTTGAAATTGAATTTAAAACAAAAAAGCCTCGCTTTTTTCAAGCGAGGCTTCAATAAGTTGGAGATTCTTATTTTATTAACATCATTTTCTTTGTTAATACTACATTATTGACTGTCATTCTATATACATAAGTTCCAGACGCTAATTTTGAAGCGTCAAATCTGACATATGATTTTCCGGCTGGCTTATACTCGTTAACTAAAGTAGCAATTTCTTTGCCTAACATATCGTAAACTTTTATAGAAACATGTCCAGCTTCTGGCAATGAGTAAACAATGTAGGTTTCCGGATTGAATGGGTTCGGGTAATTTTGCTCTAATGTATAACCGCTAATTGCGATATTTTCATCTCCTACGCTTACAGTGGCAGTTTTTGATAATCTTATTACTGGAGGATAAGCGGAACCGCCAAAGGCGCCTAGGAAAGCATATAATTTTTGATTAGGATTATCCAAATAAAAAGCTAAACCTCTATTTCTTTCATCTTCCCACTTGTTGGGATCTGGATCCTGAAATACCCATTTCATTGAATCTACAACTTTCCAAGTTCTTACGTCAAAACATAAATAAACGCCTTCATATCCATTGAAAGTTGAAGCAGGTCGGTCATTATATGAGCCAATGCTTAACCATAACCAATTTTCATTTCTAGGATCCCAAGATCCAGTTTCGCATCTCATTCCTCTTAAAATAGAATCTTTAACTGTAAATGGGCTAAATACATCCTGTCTGCTATATATTACTAAACCTGGCTTTTTTCCTGTATATCTTGGGACATAAATTGTATTGCCATCTTTGGAAATTGTAAACCATCTGCCTATTTCTTTTATAGTATCTACGGCATTTTCTGCAAAGGTTAAATCTTGATTCAATATTACTAAAGGATAATTGCCTAAAACATACGCCAAATAAATATTATCATTTTCAGCTCCAACGGCATTTGTCAAAGAACTTGCTCCAACATACATCTCTTTTACTTGAGCGTCGTAAGTTTGATAATTAACCTTAAACAATCTGGAACCTGCTGAAACTAAAACATTTCCTTCTTTTGTTAAACCCATACCTCTATAATTCAATTGAAGAGGATAAATTGTATCTTTAATTGTTAATTTAAGAATTCTTTGAGCTAAAGTTCCGTCTTGATTATAAACTAAAATTGGAATCGCTTTTACTTTTTTTCCCGCTTGATTTACCACTGAATCATTAACATTTGCTCCAGTATTCCATGGAGCTATCCAGACTTTGCCATCTGGCGTAACGACAATGCCATGAATTCCGGAAGCAACTTTTTGTGTTTTTTGTAAAGAATCTGGCCAAGGACCGTCATATTGCCAAGAAGATTGAGCTTTGACAGCATAAGCTAATGTAAATGCGAAGACTAATGTTAAAAGTTTTTTCATAATAGATACTCCTTTTTTTGTGATTGCTTATGGGTTAATTGCTTAGAGCATAATTAGGGGCGCCTTGTTTTAATGTATTTACTTTTACTATTATATTTGTTTCCTTATCGTTTAATCTTTCTCTTGCGTAAATTAAATTTGTTTCGCTATCCCAAGCAAATCCTAATACTTTGCCTTTTAAAACACCGGGATAGAAAACTTCAACTCTTTTATCGGGATATATTATATATATTGGATCGTCTGCTAAATCAGTTCCCACATAAATATTGCCTTCGTTATCTAAGGTTATAGCTTTAACGAAACAAGAACGTATATCAGAAATAACCGCCATTTGTTCTAAATTATCCAAATCTAAATCGCCATTTGATAAAACTGGAACTTTATAAACCCTTTCCTTACCAACAATTGTTCCTCCAAAATATAAAGCCCCCTTAAAATATCTAATTCCTCTAATAATTGAACCCGTAAATGGCAAAGTAAATGATTTAAAGTCATTAATATCTGTTCTTTTAACCTTATAAATTTTAGTAGTCGAGCCCGCGGACCAAATATAATCATTGTTGTCAAAATCTAAATCTAGCATATTATCTCTGCTATTATAAATTCGCCAAGGCGAATTTGAAGGCGTTTGACCTTCGATAACCTTCCAGATGCCTTCCCGATTTCTACAAGCATAAATTGTTTGATCTTTAGAACAATATTTCATGCCCGTCCAGAAAGACTCTGGTCCTTTAGGCGCAAATAATCTATCTCCATTTTTAGAAAGCTTATATGTGCCAATTGCTTCATTGTATAGAAATTTGGTAAAATATATGCTGTCGCTTTGATCGACAGTCAAACCGCCGACTAATTTAACTACTTTTTCATAATCGTAAGTTTTTAAGGCTGAAACGAGTTTTACAATTTTCTTATTGCTAATTTTATCAGAATTTAGTTTTACAATTTTAACTTCAATAGAATCGCCAGTTAGAATAGGAGCTTTTGCCTTTAAAACATTGCCATCTTTAGAGATTACAGTTCCCTTTTTATTATTAAAATAAACCCAATGATTGCTTGCAGAATCGTCGAGATTTTCAGCGGTAATATCAAAAACTGTAACTCCTGAGAGGCCTAAAGATGGACTTATTGAGATTATGTTTGCCGCTTCTGCTCCTGAAGTATATAATTTATCCGCTGTTGGCAGATTTTCATCAGCGCAATTCCAGGAAAGAATTGATATTAAGATTATTGCTCCAAAATATTTTATCGTTTTCATTTTCTAATTCCTTATTTTTATTAGAATCCTAAAAGAGAGCTGCCAAAAGTTATTGAAATTCTGTGAACATTGTCAAAAACTTCCCATTTAGAAAAAGAATAATCAAAACCTAAATCTTTAAATTTCAAGCCAACGCCAAAATTATAACTTTGCTCGTCTGTTGGATTTATATAACCAAATCTCAAAGATAAAGAGCTAAACGCCGTATATTCAAGACCAAAATTAATTTGTTCTTTATAATCTCTTGGTTTAGTTCCGTTTACAGAAACTAATAAACTATGTTCGTTGGAAGGTATATCGTATAAATCTAAAACATTCATCGATAACCCAATTTTCATCGTTAAAGGCAATTGAAAACTTTCTTTTACATATTCTATTTCAGGCGAGAAATTTCTGATGACTATTCCTAAAGTTAAACTTTTGAAACCAGTTTTGTATAAAACGCCAAAGTCATAGGCTATTACATTTTTATCAAATTTTTTATTTTTATATATTCTATTATTCAAATTATCTAAAGTAAAAGCGTAAGGATGAGTTCCTAAATCCTGATATACATACTTAACCATGCCGCCTACTGAAAAAAGCTCCGATATTTCATACGAATAGGAAACTCCCGCATAAAATGCTGTAGGCTTATAAGTTCCTAAACTATCATAGCTATCGCCCGCTCTGACTGTTCTAATAAATTCTCCATAATCAACGTTTTGAAAAGCAAAACCAATTACTCCATACTTAGCTTCCATAGGAGCGAAAGAAAGAGCGGCAGTAGTATATTTAATGTCAGCAATAAAATTCATAATTCCCAAATTTCCGCTAAATAGAGCTCTCTGCCTTGAACCAGCCGCGGGATTGTAATATAACGAAGATGCTTCGTTATTTTCAACTGACACTACGGCTTCGCCTAATCCTATCATTCGAGCGTCTGCGTTAATGCTTAAAAATTTCATTCCGGATTGAGCCAATTTAACTCTTTCTTGAGCATATGAAAGAGCAGTAAAAAATAAGATTGCAAATAATAATGACGATGAATATATTTTTATTTTCATTTCTATCCTCGCTTTATCTAATTATAGTAAATTTAACAATTTGTTGTTTCCCAGTTCTCTTATCGGTAACTACAGCAATGTAAATTCCGCTTGCTATATATTGATTCGATGATGTTGTTTGATACCAATAAGCCGCGCCGCTTCCATCATTATGTTGAATTGTTTTTATAAGTTCGCCAACTTCTGTATAAATTTTTATTTCGCATTCTCCAGGCACGTTTACAAATGCAATCTTATTTGGCTCTCCAGGAAACAATAAATTGCTGGCATCGGCGCTAATAATATATGGATTCGGAACAACAACTACGCTTCCAACCGACTGCGCTCCTGGAGTTTTCTTTACGGCTCCTCTATATATTTGAGTAAAATACCTTGAACTTTCTAAAACGCCAGCAGGTATGCCAAGCGTTGGATTAGCTGCCACAGGGTCGCCAATTGAAGTAATATAATAATAATAGTTAACATTGAATTTAACATTAGTATCAATATATTCTCTAGCTGTTGAAGGCAATTCTGCTATCTTTTCATAATTTACATAATATTCGCCCAAAGGATATCCAATTTCTTCACTGTCTTTGCTTCTATATATTCTAAAACCTTTAGTTTCAGAAATTGCTTCCGGAAAAACGCTCCATGTTAATTTAATTCTTCCTCCCTGACTTATAGCGTTAAAATCTGTAGGAGGCAATGGAGGTTTTGGATAATTTTGATTTCCATTTTTGACATAATTGTCATAAAATTCCTTAACAGTTTCAAATGTCTTGAATAATCTATCTTTGCCTTCAAATACTTTTTGGTTCTTTTGCAATGTTGTTATTTCGCCTCTCTTATATTTTAATCCCCACTCGACTGCTTCTTGTCTCGTAAGTCCATTTGCTCCTTCGGCAAGAACAATTTTAATACTTTGTCCCGGAGCCATTGTATAAGGACCAAAACCCATCGTATAAGAATAACCAGCTCCATTTGTAGAACCTGTCGAAGGATCGTTTGTTGGCTTAACATAATTTTTATCAGGTTGAATAAAAGCGGCGTGAGTTGGAACTTTTCTACCTTTTGTAATGGCAGCCCATTCTAATGCCATACGCGCTTCGTTATTATGATCTTGATTTCTCGTCAAATCGTTATCGTCGCTTGATATCCAATCCATAGTAACAGGTTGATTTGGATCGTCGACTTTCTCGGTTGTCGATTTATCTGCATGCAAAACTAATGTTCCTCCAAAATGAATCGCTCCCAATCTCCAATTAGTGTCGCTTTTTGGCAAATAATATGGATATCCATCGGGCTGATATATTGGAGATCCAATATTGTCCCAATCTGCTGGAGCGTTAGCTGGTTTTCCAAAAGTCATATATTTGCCATGCCAGAAATACCAAAATCGCAAATTTTTTGGATTATCAGTATTGCCGTCATTAGGCCAACGAGCGTCGTTCATTGTATTTACGCCCCAACCGCTCGAGTTTCCTACAAAAAATCTAACTTCTCTAACGACAGACATTCGATTTTGAAAATAGAAATAAACGTCGGCAAGAGTTCTATCGTCTCGTTTTGTAGTATTATCGTTTGATATCAAACCAGTATTCGTAAAAGTATATTCTATTATATGAAAATTATCCAAATATGGATGCGACCAAGCTTTTACTTTTCTTTCAACAGTGATGCCGACAGAGGTATTAACTTTAGTATAAACCATCGCGTCGCAATCTAAATTAGGATCAATTTCATCAGGCAAATCATAATAAGTATTAAAAGTCTCGGCAAGATCTACTTTTGGAAAGATTCTTTCATATTTATATTTTAGCTTATGTTCGATTGGAAAAAATTCTCCAGCGCCGGAAACTCTTGGACCAACGTGCGATATTTTATATTGTCTAACCTTCCCATTTATATCCAAATAATTTGATGTTGCAATCCATAAAGCTTTTGCGCATTGCATATCCTGATATTTATATAAGGTAGGCCATATAAAACCGGCTTGTTGAAATTTGTAAGAGCTGTTTGCTTCTTCAGGTTCGGAGCCAATAGCGCTATACATATTAGTAAAAGATCCGACAGAAAGCCATTTGTAAACGTATTGAGCTTTCATATCGATACTTATGAAGATTAAGCCAAATAAAAGCGCAAATATTACTCTTTTCATTTTTATTTTCCTTATATTTTTTTTACAACGCTACGTTAAATCTTATTCCCCAATACATATCTCTTGGATTTAAGAAAGTAAAGAACTTCTTATTAGGCATATCAATATAAGCTTTCTTATCCAAAACTTCTTTCACAAGTTTTTGATCGGCTGGAACATAAGCCGAACCATTCCATTGATAATATGCATTTTCGCTTTTGACATAATACAAATAATTTACATTCTTTTTAGTTTGCAAAATACTAGCATTCCAATCAGCGGCGGCAACAATGGGTTGATAATAACCGGCTTTGTTGTAATCGCCAGGTTGATCTTTGCCTGGTATATTTGTGTAATCCATATTTGGAGGCAATTTGCTTTCAGGCAAATGCAAAGATTTGAAATAATTTAATTGATCGTCTAAATCTGAAAATCCATATATGGTAAATATTTTATCGTTGAATAAATTATTTATTTGCAAGAAAATTTGAAAATCTACCTGTCCAAATTGTAAATTTTTTGTAAGCTTTAGATTGGTATTGTAGTTGTCTTTATATTGCAAATTATTTACAAAACCCTCAGCTGCTGGTTTTCCCCCATTCCAAGACATATATGAACCAGCGCTCCAAGTACTTAACAAATTCAATCTCCAATCGCCAATTGGATATAATCCGCCAAATTCGGGTCCAAATTTTCCTGGAGTAAATAAATCAACGCTTAATCTTGCATACGGTTGAGGTTTTGGCTTTGATTGAACATGCCAAGTCGATGATTTTTCATAATCAATTTGTCTAACTATATTTTCATAATAAGCTCCCCATCCAAAATAACCTAAAGAAGTTACCATATAAGTATAATTAAAGAAACCTTGAATCCAATTTCCTCTATTTTTATTTATCTCAAATTCGAATCCTCTTATATCCCTATATCGATTAGGTTCTGGCCTTGTGTATTGAACTTTATTATCTTTGCTAACATAAGTTATATCTACTGGTTCGTTGGTTATATCTTTATAATATCCAGTAATTCTTAACAAAAATTGATCAATTAAATTTTGCTCATATCCTAATTCATACGCGACAGTCTTTTGCATAGGAGATCTTGGATTTGAAACATAAGTGACATTTCCTTGATAGTCAGTAATTATTGTGTATAAATTTGATGGAGTTGGCAAATCCCTGAAATGTCCATAATTGAAAAACAATTTGCTGTTAACGGTAATTGGAAATGCTATAGCAATACGCGGAGATAAAGTTAATTGGGCTGGCAAAGTAACTTTTTTTATTTGATCTCTTTCATTCAATTTTGTAGCGCTAAATGCCGCTTCATAAGTATCATAATCCCACCATGTATCGTTAGGATCTGAATAATCCAATCTTAAACCTAAAGTAGCAACCATCATTTCAAATTCCATTTTATCTCTGATATAAAATGCTCCGCTTATTGGATAATTAGTCCATTTGTAATTAACGTTTGTTGAAAAATACAATCGATCGTATCTGCCGAAATTTACGTCGTTAACTGTATAAGACGCTTCAAAACCTGTCTTAATTTCATTCCAAGAGTTTAATTGAGTCGCAAAATCCGCTTTTATTCTATATGTGGCGACGTAACTTGTATCCCTTGAAACGCTAATTGGCGCCCCCATTCTCATTCCATCAACGCCGCTTAAATCCCTATCATAATAACCAAACGGAGCTTCGTCAACCCAGAAATTATCCCCAAATTTATAACGCTTTGTAGTATCTCTATATTTTCCAGGTCCTGTTAGATAATCTGATATAAAAGAGCTAAATGTAATTTCATAAAATGTTTTCGAATCTAAAACATGAGTAAATTTAGCTCCAAAATTTAAACTTTTTACTTCTGTTGGAGAAAAATATTGAGGAACATATAAATAAGCATTTTGGAAAGTGCCGGCTATTCTATTCGCTATTCCAGCTGATGATTTGTGAACGCCTGGGAAACCGCTTCCTGAAGTATTAGTACCCGTTACTCTTCCAGCTCCAAATTGTCCCATTAATTTCATTCCAGTTCCTACGTCTGATGTCAATTTTATATTATATGCGTATTCAGAATATCGATCTTTAGATAAAGGTACAAGATACATAAATTGTTCTTGTCTAAACGAAGCAAAAAATCTTAATCCGCCTAATTCTTCGCTGATAAAAGGAACAGGACCGCCAAAACTCATATCGTAATCGTAATCAGGATCTTTAATTTCAAGATTTCTTCTATGTTGCCACAAAAATAATCTTTGGGCTTCCTTAGGCGACAAATCATTATTAGGATCGTTATCATTTAATAGATTCTCTGATATTTTATTCCAGCCGACAAATTCTGGATATTGTTTTTGCATAAATTCATCCCACGCTCCATTCTTTGTTCCAGTCCAACAAACATCGTCGTCTAAATAAGGTCTTAAAAAGTAAGAATTCCTATCATGCGGCGATGGACCAAAATGCTTTTTAGAGGCGGGACTATACCTTCCAAAAAAGCTTATGGAATACTTTTTTCTATCGCCTTCTTTTGTAACGACATTAATCAAACCTGATCTTACCTCGCCATATTCGGCGCTAAATCCGCCGGTCGTTACTTGAATTTGCTCAACGGAAGTCATTGGTATATTCGAATATGAAGTATTGTCTCTCGCATTTCTCATCGATATGCCATTTACCATATAAACAGTTTCTGTCGCTCCTCCTCCTCTTACAGATTCGCCGCTTATTCCAGCTTGCAAACCTACTACGCCAGCAACGGTAACAACAGGCAATTTTTCAACTTCTTTGACGTTTAAATTAACTCCCGATGCCGCAACGTCTTTTTGTACTACTGGTTGCTCTGCTGTTACGACAACTTCGCCCGTTTGAAACGCTATATCCTTGAGTTTAAAGTTTAAATTTGTTGTTTGATCAATATTAATTCTTACATTTTGAGCGACAACAGGATCGTATCCAACCATAGAGACTTTTACATTATAGATTCCAGGAGGAATATTTAATATAACATACCTTCCTTCAACATTTGTGGCGGCTCCTAAAAAAGTACCTTCAATTACAACGTTAGCTCCGATAAGAGGCTCGCCCGTATTTTCATCTGTTATAATTCCCATCAATTTGCCGGATGATTGAGCATATAACATAGCCCCCAAAAATATAAACGCAAATATAGTTAGCGTTTTTTTCATAGATCAGCTCCTTATAGTTTTGCTTGCTTTTTGGCTTATAGTTTTTTTTTACTCTAATTTTTAAAATAGTTATTTTTTATTTTATGTCAAATCTAAAATTTAAAATAATTTATGAATTTTCTTTTTTATGTATATGTTTTCATTTTATCTAATTTTATTAAAATTTAATTTAATTAAAAATTTAACACATAATTTGCATTTTATAGCTCTATAAATTCAGACAAATAATCATCTTAGTTCTTTTTACTTTACCCCTAGAGGAAAATCCTGTCCCCAGATGAAGGTTGTGGGGAATTGTTCTTCGCCTTTGTACTTCTTCGTAATTGCCGGCATCACATCATCCACGAAAGCTTTAATGCTTGATACAGTCATCTGTCCTTTGGCCAGACAGGCTTTTCCGTTGAGCCCGTCAATCAGAACATACGTAAACGAGCCGTGTTTGAGTTCTGTGAATTCCGCGGCAAACTGCTCTTTGGTTGTAGATGCGTAGATCACAGAACCCGACGCCCTGCTTAGCTTCGCTAAAGCGTTTTCCTCGGCGGCTCCGCTCATGGCAAAATGCGCCGCAAACGCCCCCAAATTACAAGCGTCCACGAACATCGCCTGTTTGCTTGCCTTGATTTCCGACAACAGCTTCCGCATCTCCGTCCCGCTTAATCCTTCCTGCAAACACTTCTGCGGATCGCTCATCTGCGTGACTTCGCTCAGAACATAGAAAAATTCGCTCTTCGTTTTCTCCCCGTCCTGAACATCCAGAGCAATCCCATGTCCCGCGTAAAAGAAGATGAATACATCCTCCGCCTTCGCCTTCGATTTGACTTCTTCCATTGCTTTGAGAACATACGCGCGATTGGCGTCACGATTCGTTATTGTATGCGCGTTTACATTGCCAAATATTTTTTTTGCTATAGGCGCGATCGCCTCGACAAATCCGGTCATATCGTCCACGCAGTAATTGAGGTTATACTTGCTGTTGCGGTATTCATTAATTCCGATGGCGAGTATGTACATATCCGGTTTTGCTCGCTTCGGCGCGGCATAAATTACTATCGCTGTTGCTGGATTTGATTCCGTCATGTCGTCAGAGAATCCGACGGCTTTGAGCGTGTTTTCGCCTTCCGTTAATGTAACTGTAAATTCCTGTTCAAATGTGTTTTCCGTTTGCGCTTTTTTGAATCCGCGTATGTTCTCTCCAACCGATTTGCCGTTGTTGAACAACCGTACGCCCTGAATTCCTCTGTCAGCATTGGTGGCAATAATTTTAACTTTGATGGAGTTATTATTTATTTGTAAATCTTTTGTATCTGAACTTGTCAATGCCGAATATGAGCCGTCGATTTTCTGAACCTGAATATTTACTTGCGGCGGCAGTTTGAAATTTTTGGTTATATCCGCTTTTGCGATATCAGTTGTATTTATACCCGCCAACCGGGCTTTCACGATATCCGGCCGGTAGTGGGTTTCAAAAAAATTATCGATTGAATAGACATTAATTCCTATCCTTACATTTAGTTCTTTTGCCCCATTCGCTGAACAATCAAATTATCCGTCCGGCGTCATTACTACCCATTCTCCGTCTGAAAAAATTACAAAAGCGACTAATTCTTCGCCAGTTTGCGCGTTCCAAATCTTCAAAGAGCTATCGTCGCTCCCTGACAATAAATAATTTCCATCTGCAGAAAAACATAATGAATTAACGCTTTGATAATGCCCAATTAAAGTTTTAACAAGATTTCCATTAGAAACGTCCCAAATTTTAATTGTTCTATCAAAACTGCCGCTAATTAAATATTTGCCATCTGGAGAAAATATAACGGCTTTTATTTTTGAATTATGTCCTTTTATAATCCAAAGGATTTTGCCATATTTTACATCCCAAAGCATTATTTTTCTATCCCTGGTACCTACAGCTAAATATTTATTATCAGGCGAAAAAGAAAGAGCTTCAACTTGTACGTATTCGCAATTTTCTAATTTTCGCAATTCTTTTCCAGTTCCCGTTTCCCATAGTCTTATAGTATTGTCTTTGCTTCCCGAAGCAATATATTTTCCATCGCCGCTAAAAGCAAGAGAAACGACATCCATTTTATGACCTTGAATGTTTCTTACAAGTTTACCCGTTGATATTTCCCATATTTCAATGATACCAATTTTATTTCCGCTTGCAATAAAATTTTTGTCTAAAGAAATTGCTATTGATGTTATATAAGAATTATAAGAACTTTTTAAGACTGCGATTGTTTTTTCTGTTTTTACTTCCTTTATTTCAATATTTTTTTCATAACATCCGCTTGCAATAATCTTCAAATCCTTAGAAAATGCAATTGAATTAAGATAATTCATATTATCAAAACGACTTACTATTTTAAGAGAAGCCAGATCCCAAATTTTAAGTTTTCCATCGTTAGTTCCTAAAGCGATATATTTTCCATCGGGAGAAAAATTAACATATCCTACTCTAAGTTTTTTACTTTGCATCATTTTAATCAGCTAACGCGTTGAAATTTCCAAAAGCCTATTGTATAATTCATGCTTACCGCTAGATATTTGCAGTCTGGCGAAAATGAAACCGAATAGAATACATAGTCGCGTTCGATTATATCCCACGTCAAATTGCCTGTCGCTTGATCCCATAATTTAATACTTCCATGGCTGCCGCTAACTATATATTTTCCATCCGGAGAAAATGCCGCTGAATAAATTTCTGTTTGATGCCCTTCTAATGTTTTAATTAATTTCCCTTCGCTTGCCGACCATAGCTTGACGGTATTATCGCAACTTCCGCTTACAATATATTGTCCTTCAAAAGAATATGCGACAGAATTAATTGCATCCGCATGCCCTTCCAACGTCTTTATTTCTTTTCTTTTTTAATATCCCATATTTTAATAGTATAATCGTCGCTTCCGCTTGCGACATAGTAGCCATCAGGTGAAAATGCAACTGATACAACATCGTAATTATGCTCAGCTAATGTTTTTATCTCTCTTCCTGTCGTCGCATCCCATATTTTTATCGTTCGATCTCGACTTCCGCTGACGATATATTTTCCGTCTGACGAATAAGCTGCGCTCTTTATTAAATCTTCATGATTTGTTTGTACAAAAAATATTTGGATTTGTTATTGTTAAATTATCATCGTTCAGAATGTTAGAATTGAAACTGTTCTCCTAAATTATGTAATATCTAATATAAAAGACTATTAGAAGCGCTCCAAAACCAATCGGCAAAATCTTTGATAAAAAATATTTTTTCATAATAATAATCCTTTTATGTATGGAAAAATTTTTTTTGCTTTTTCTTAAAGACGCTACTAATTATTTTAATGTTATAATTAAGTTATTCTTTTTGTAAACAAAAAACAATATAACTTTTATTGATTTTACATGTTTTTTCTATATTTTTTTTTAATAAAATTTTAGTTATTTATACTAGTTTCAAAAAAATTTATACTGTCAATTTTTTTCATTCTCTATTTCTTTTATTAAAGCTTGCTTTAACTTCTTATCATTTTTATTCTCCTCTTCTAATTCGACTAATTCAGACTCTATACTCGTCAACTTCATAGAGCTATATCATAATAATTTCGAATTAATCAAAATCATTATTAAGCCTGAACTTGCTTTCTTTTTTTATTTGTTTTTGACAAATTTTTGCTCTATTCATTTACTCAGGTTGTTCGCTTAACTAATGAGTCTTTTTTTATCATTAAACGACGACTAAGTCTAAAGTATTTATTTTGCATGCATTCAAGGTATCGTTTTTTATATGCAGTTCTTTTATGCTTCAATTCCACAATTCTACTTTATTTATTCATAATGTTTTTATCATAAGCAAAAGACGGAATTTTAACTTATTGTAATTTGAAAGTTTGTCATTTTTTATATTAGATATCATTTCATAATCTCCATACGCTTCGTTTACGATTATTCTATTTCTTTAGTTTTCGTCTCTTCTAAAAAAGTTTGCGGTTGTTTAAATTTAAAGTTTCTTACTATTAGCGCCCTCTCTAATAATTTTTTTTTTATTCATAATTTTTCATAATTCGATTGCAATGAAATCAAGCGCTATTTTTCCGCGAGCCGCTAATTCTTTAGCAATTTATAAAAAACATTTATAATTATTGACTATTGTCGTTAAAAAAAACGAATTTTTAACGAAATGAGTTAATTCAATGAATTAAGTTTTTATTTATTTCGTCGTATTTTCAAACGAAAAATAATTTTCAACTTAAAAATCTGCTTCGATCGATTCTCCATATTTTTCTCTTGATTTTTTGAATTATAGACGTTAATTTACCAATGTCCATTTATTGACTAATAGTCAGAGAATAAATAAGAGTCAATTATGGGAGTTAAAGAAAGAAAAGAAAGAGAACGAAAAGAAAAAAGAGATTCAATTCTCAAGGCTGCGGAAAAACTTTTTCTAACAAAAGGCGTCGATAACGCGACTATGGACGAGCTTGCCGAAAGTCTCGAAATAAGCAAAGGGGCTCTTTATCTTCACTTTCCGAATAAAGAAGATCTTTTTTTTGAAATTATTCAAAAAGGAATTTTGCTGCTGAGAAAAAATATTGAAAAAGAAATAAAGAAAGCTAAAAACGGCTTAACCAAAACTCTTAGAGTTTGCGAAGCTTATATCTCGTTTTCACGCCGTCATAAAAATTATTTTAACTCTATATTGTATTTTGAAGCGAAAGAAGTCAATGAAAAAAAAAGCTCCCCAGCTTTATTGAAAACTTACCAAGAAAGCGACTCGACGTTGAAAATTTTGATTAACGCCATCGAAGAAGGAGTTAAAGATGGGAGCATTAAAAAAAATTTAAACCCTATCGAAACAGCATTCTTAATATGGAGTCATTTAACTGGAGTTCTGCAGGTAATTTCTGCTAAAGGAAAAGCGATTAAAAAATTTTACGGCTTGAATTCTGAAACTTTGCTTAAAAGTTCTATTTCATTTATCGAACGTTCCTTGAAAAACGAGTCGTAATTATGAAAAAAATATTTATTATAACTTCTTTGCTCGCTATATCAAACGCCGTAAAGTCTCAATCGGCGCTTGAAAATTATATTAAAATCGCTCTCGAAAATAATCTAACTCTGAAAAATTCGAAACTTGAGTATGTAAAAAGCGAATTTCAAAAAAAAGAAGCGTTTGGATATTTCCTGCCTTCTTTAAATTTTGAAGCTCGTTATTCTAAAGCAGACGGCGGAAGATACTTTGACGTTCCAATCGGCGATTTGCTTAACCCGATTTATTCTCTCCTAAATTTAAGCTTAATCGAACGCGGACTGCCTCCTATGTTTCCTACCGATTTGAAAAATCAAAGATTATATTTATTTAGAAAAAAAGAGCGCGAAGAAAAATTAAGATTTATACAGCCAATTTTTAATTTTAAAATTTACTATAATTATAAAGCGCGTTCCTGGCTTTCGATGGCAAAGTATGCCGAATATTCGAGGGCGGCAAACGAGATTATTTTTGAAACCAAAAAAGCCTACTATAATTGCTTAAAAGCAGAAAAAGCCTTACGCGCCTATAAAGTCGCTCATAAAACAATATCGGAATATTATAAAGTCGTAAAAAAATTGTATGAGAACGACAAGAGCAATTACGGAACCGTAAAAGCTGCGGAAGCCGAGTTGTTGGATATTGAAGCGAAAATTTTAGAATACGATAAAAATGTCAAAGCCGCTCGAGCTTATTTCAATTTAGTTCTCAAGCGGGATCTTGAAAACGAAATTGTTTTTGAGGAAGATTCTACTTTTATAATTGAAGAACCGCAAAATGCAGATTATTATTCGCAACTCGCTTTTTCTAATAGATACGAATTTAAAATTATCGAATATTCTAAAGAGGCTTTTAAAAATTACAAATCGACAATTTTTTCAGAATTATTTCCTTCGGCTTCGTTTGTTTTCGATTATGGATATCAAGGTGAAAAATATCGATGGACAAAAGACGATAGATATTGGATGATGTCTTTTGTCGTTCAGTGGAATTTATTTAAAGGTTTTCAAGATAAAAATAAAATGCAAGAGGCCGATATTGAAATTAAACAAATTGAAAATTCGCTTGAAGAAACTCGTTTGAAAATCGCCCTTCAAATAAAAGTTTTAATCGACGAGTATAAGGCTGAAACTGCGAAGTTTAAAGCGTATAATAAAAAATATCAAGCGGCAAAAATTTATCTTGAATACGCTTCGAAAAAATACGAATTAGGAGTTTCCTCTCAAATGGAATATCTTGACGCTCAAAATAAAAAGATTGTAGCGGAAACTGAAATGATTAATTCTTATTACGACGCTTTGATTAAAAAAGCGGAGCTTGAAAAGGCGTTGGGAACAGAACCGCAAAAATTTATCGCAGAAAAAATTGGAGCTGATAATGAATAGAAATTTTATTTTTTTATCGATTGCTATTTCTTTTGTTGTAAGTTCTTGCGTAAAGAAAAATGATAACTATAAAAATTCTGAAATAATCGTCGAATCTCTTGAGCCCAAAAAAATTATATATCAAGAAAAAATCGTATTGAATGGAATTGTATTGCCTAAAAAACAATATAAGCTTTCCTTTAAAATTGGCGGAGCAATTGATAGAATTTATAAAAATGTAGGAGAAAACGTAAAAAAAGGGCAACTTCTTGCATCGCTTAAACAAAACGAAATTGAAGCCGCCGTTAAGCAAGCCGAAAGCGCCCTTGAAAAAGCTCGAAGAGATTTCCAAAGAGTCGAAAAACTTTATAAAGATAGCGTCGCTACTTTGGAAAATTATCAGGATGCCGCGACCGCTCTTCAAGCGGCGGAAGCAAATTTTGAGATCGCTAAATTTAATTTGAGTTTGTCTAAAATTTTTTCTCCCGTCGATGGAAAAGTTTTATTGAAAATTATGGAAGAAAATGAAATCGTCGGTCCTGGCATGCCAATTTTAGTCATTGCAAGCGATGAAGAAAATTGGACGCTTAAAGTTTCAGCCTCGGATAAAGATAAAATTAAAATTTTTCTTAACGATAAGGCTCTTATAAAACTTGACGCTTTTGGCTCGGAAGAGTTTGAGGGGTTTGTTTCATCAATCTCTAAAATGGCTGATTTAAAAACTGGTTTGTTTGATATTGAAATCGATTTTGCGAAATCTCCAAAAAAAATTTCCGCAGGCTTCATCGGATCTGCAGTTGTTTATACTCAAAATAAATTTGAGGCTTATTCAACTTCAATCGACGCTTTGGCTGAAGCCAGCAATCGAAAAGGAATAATTTACGATATCTCCAACGGATTCGCAAAAGAAATTGAAATCGATATAATTGATATTGAGAAAGATAAGATTATTTTTAATTGCGATAGTGTTCCTAAAAAAATCGCCGGCAAAGGATCGGCTTATTTAAAATCTGGAACAAAAGTTAAAGAGTCTTCTAACTTTATCGAAAACTAAAAACATTAAAAAATTCTATTATGAAAACGATAAAATTTGCTATTGAAAATTATAGGTTCTCATTGACAGTTTTATTTTCGTTTGCCGCGTTAGGCTTATATTCTTTTTTTACTATGCCGAAAATGGAAGATCCTCAGGTGGCAATGCCAGGAGCGACAATTGCTGTCGTTTTTCCAGGAGCAAATTCTCTTGATATTGAACAGCTTGTCGTCGATCCAATCGAAAGATCTTTAAATGAATTGGAAGATATAAAAGAAATTAAATCAAAAATTGAGGACGGACTTGCAGTCGCAACTATAGAATTTCAACCTGGATCTGATCCTGACGAAAAATTTTCTAAAGTTGCTGAGAAAATTAATCAAATAAAATCTTCTCTTCCGAACGAAATCTACGATATTATACTTCAAAAATGGGATGTAACAGATATCAATATAATTCAATACGCTTTAATCTATGACGATAATATTAACTTGCTTAAATTGGATAAAATTGCCGACGATGTGAAAAAGGAATTTTCAAAAGTTGACGGCGTAAAGAAAGTCTCTATTCACGGCTTAAGAGATATCGAGCTTCAAATTATGATCGATGTCAATAAACTGGCTTTTTTTAAAATTCCTTTAACGCAAGTTCTTGGAGCAATCGAAACTTCGAATAAAAATATTCCAGGCGGCGATTTGAAAATTGGATCGAAAAATATCAGCGTGAAAACAAGCGGAAGCTTTAAATCGTTATCTGATATTGAAAACATTGTCGTACATTCTTCGGAAGGAAAAATCGTAAAACTAAAAGATATAGCAGAAATAGCATACAAAAGGCGAGAAGGTTATTTTGCTCGTTTTAATGGGAGGAATTGCGCGTTTATAACCGCTTCTCAAAAAAAGGGAACAAATATTTTTTCTATAGTCGACGAAATAAAATTTAAAGCTAATGAATTATACAAGACGCTTCCTGATAATGTTAAATTAGAATTAGTATACGATCAATCTGAAAGAACTAAAAAAAGAATTCAAAATTTCTTTGAGAATTTTATTCAAGGAGTGATTCTCGTCGGTTTTTTTACATATTTAACCATAGGTTTTGTTCCTTCGGTTGTGGTAATGGCTGCCGTTCCAGTTTCAATTTTAATCGCTATGGCTTTTATGGATTTTTTTGGATACGCTATTGAACAAATTACTCTGGTTGGCTTGGTAATTTCGTTAAGCCTTCTTGTCAGCGCGGCTATATTTGTCGCGGAAAATATTTCGCGATATTTGCGCATGGGAAAGAATCCAACTGATGCGGCAATCGAAGGAACAAGAGAAGTCGCTGGAGCGGTGTTTAATTCTACGCTTACCACAATACTCGCTTTTGTTCCGCTGATGACTCTTAATAATACCGCGGGAGAATTTATTCGCGGAATGTCTGTTATGGTATCTTTAACTTTAGCCGCTTCCGTGGTTGTCTCTTTTACTTTAACTGCCGTTATGTCGGCTAAATTTTTAAATCGCGACGAGGAAAATGTTAAAAAAAGATACAATTTTATAAATCAAAAAATTATCGATAGATATTACCTCCCTTCATTGAATTTCGCTCTGAATCATAAAGTTTTGACTTTATCTCTTGTGGCATTTGCCGTTCTTGCAAGCGTTGTTCTTTTGCCTTTTGTTGGTTATAGTTTGTTCCCAAAAGCTGAAACTAACGTCATTATGCTTGATATTAATTTGCCAAAAGGTTCGTCTTTAGACGAAACTAATAAAGCGACAAAGTTTGCCGAGGTTATCTTATCAAACGATTCTTTTGTTTTATCTTACGCTTCAAACATAGGGAAAGGCAACCCATGGATTTATTATAATTCTATGCCAAAACAAGAAAGCAAAAATTACGCAAATATATTAATTCAAACTAAAAAATTTGATCGCAAAGAAATCGAATCATTTATCAAAAGAACAAGAAAAAAATTAGCCGATTATCCTGGGGCTTCCTTTGAATTGCGAGAATTGCAACAAGGCGTCCCAATGGAGGCTCCTATAACTATAAAAATAATCGGCGATAATTTCGATAAGTTAAGCAAATGCGCCTCAAAAACTGAATCAATCCTTAATAACATTGAAGGCGTAATTAACGTTTTTAATCCTGTTTCAACAAATAAATATGACTTAAAGTATATTGTTAATAGGGAAAAAGCGGGAATTTTAGGAGTTCCTTTAGAGCTTATCAATAAAGTTTCAAGAGCTTCTATAGCGGGTATAGAAATAACTAAATTTAAAGAATCGAATGGGAAAGAATATCCTATCGTAGTAAAAACTTTTTTGAACAAAAACTTAGATATAAGCGATTTAAATCGCATTTTAATACCCTCTTTGAGCGGGGCTTATTTGCCGCTAAATTATATATGCGACATTGTTTTTGAAAAAGCTCTTCCACAAATTGAACATTATAACTTAGAAAGAACGATTACTGTGACAGCAGACGTCGAGCGAGGTTATATCGTTGATAAAATCGCCAGCGAAGCTAATGAAAAATTGATGCAGTCTAATTTTCCCAGCGACGTAAAATTTATTATTACTGGAGAAGTCGAAAAAAGAAAAGAAACTTTTGGAGATATGTATTGGGCTTCGATTATTGCCGCGTTGACAATTTTCGCGGTATTAGTTTTCCAATTTAATTCTTTTGCGCAAACTGGAATTATATTTACTACAGCTCCCTTAGGTTTTATTGGCTCAATATTCGCTTTGTTTTTATTTAAATCTACTTTTTCTTTTACAGCTTTTATCGGCGCGATAAGCTTAATTGGCATTGTCGTAAATAATGGAATTGTTTTAATCGATTACGCGAATCAATTGCGCAAGAATGGATATTCTAAACGGGAAGCTATTGTCGAATCTTGCAGAACGCGAATTCTTCCTATAATCTTAAGCTCTTTTACTACTATTGCAGGCCTAGCTCCTCTAACATTATTAGGCGGAGAACTTTGGGAACCGATGGGATTGACAATTATCGGCGGTCTTTTTGTGTCGACTGCTCTTACATTAATTGTATGCCCAATTTTTTATGTTTTAAAAGAAGAGAATTAGCAATTGCGAAAAAAATTGGTATTTTATTCTATAGAAATTATCGAGGTTAGTCTCTCTTGAGAAATTTTTAAAGTAATATTAAATAAAAGCAAAGGACATGAAATGTAAATTAATTTTGATTTTGTGAAAGTTTTATAGAGTTAAAAAAAGCGTAAACATTTTTATTTTATGATAAGATTTTATTTTTGGAAAAATTCAAAATTTATTTTATCCATTAAAGCCCGTTAATCTTCCCATTTGAATTAAATAATATCTAAGAAGATTTTGTTTTTCTTCGTTGATTGGCATTTGATCAAGTTTTATTAATTTTTCCGCTTCCTTTAAGGCTTTTGCAACTTGAATTGGCATTTCAGCAGAAGTTTCATATACATAATTTAAATATTTGAAAGCGTCCGCAAAAAATTGGCGCATATTCTCGTCGGCTGCCATTGAAAAAGCTTTTTGATTTTTTAAATTCGCTTTTTTAATATCTAAAGAAAAATCTAATTTTTCGTTTTTAGAAGTTAATTCCCACAGAGCTAAAGCCAAATCGCAAAAACTTTTAACGCGCGATATTATCGGTTCTTCGATTATTTCCCAAATTTTGCTTCTTAAATAAGCGGTTCGATTTCTAATTTCAAAAATCTTTTTTATTCTTTTGAGTTGTTCGTTGTTTATTTTAAAAAGCGCCTCGCGATAAAATGAATCAAAATCGTCGTTAAATAAATTTTTTTGCATAATGACGGCGATATCAGGTCTTAAAAATCGATATAATTCCGGATTAAATTCGTCGTTTTCAAAAAAATCAGAAACATTTAAGCCGTGTCTTCTAATTAATTCCTTCTGAAATAATTTGATAGAAGAGTTTAAAAAACTAATATCCTCGCCAAGAGCGTATAAAGAAGAATTTCCGGGCGGGAAAGCTTTTTCAATTTTTTCTATATAACCGTTAGGTTTTTCGCAATAAATTCTTAATTCATACAAGATTTCATATACGGGCAAATTTGGCAAAATTCTTTCGTAAAGAGCTATTTCAGCGTCGCCTAAAGCGGATTCTGTCAGCAAAAAGCTGTTTATTGTTCGAGACAATCCTAAAGCAAGCTGCGGAATGCCTAAAATCATCGTTTGACTTTGATTATGAGATATTGCTCGCAAAAGACTTCCGCTTATTGACAACGGTATTTGTTTGGCTATTCTTTCAATTATTTTTCTTCCAATCGCATCTGAACCGATTGATTGCGAAAGTCGCGCTGTTGGTCTATCTCTCAACTGAGGCAAAGATCTTCCGATAAAATAAGAAACAATATGCAATCCAACCACGTCCTCTTCTTTGCCATAAGTTATTTGCCTAAAATTATTTTTATGCTCTTCCAAAAATCTTTCGTAAACTGCGTCTTTTTTGCCGGCAGTCAATCTTTCCAGTTCCTGAATTCCTCGCGTTTTAAATTGCAATCTCGTTTCTGTTAAAGGCTCTCCAGCTCTTTGCAATTCCTGCAAATGCTCCATTTGCTTTTGTCTTAGATACCATAAAAGATTGGCATATTTTTCAACAGACAAAGATCTTACTTGCTCAGAAATATAACTTTGAAACGTCTTTAAATCTGCATTTAAGAAAACGCCCAATAAAGGAGTCGTCGCATATTCAGCGCTTTTGAATGCGGTAGGAGTCAATTTTAAATCTTTGCAATTTTCTTTCGCAAATCTTTCAACAAATAATTTTTTTCCGGAACTGAATGAATAATAATTTCCTTGTCTTTGCATCGGCTCGCCAGAGCCTAATTTTATTCTAACTTTCGTCAATAAATTTTTAAAAGAAAGAAATTGGTATAAATTTAATTTCGCCTCTTTATATAAAACCAATCCAAGCGGTTGTCCTACTTGTTGACTTAAATCGCTTCCAGCGATAAAAATTTCTGATATTATTTCTCCAAACCTATCCTCGATTTTTTGATCAATTCTTTTTGTTTGCGACGCCCTTTCGTAAATTTTTTCAAGATATTCGTTTAAATTTCTTACCGCAGTAAAATCTTCAAACAAAGGAGCTATAGTTACTATTGGAATTTCAATATTTGGATTATTTCTCAACAAATCTTCGCGCTTTAATCTTAACTTTCTCTCAAAAGCTATTGCGGCTTCAGGTTTTGTAGACATGCTAATTTGCGCAAGAAATATCAATCCCGGATTTCCATACTTAGCCCCAATCGAATTTAATTCGAATATATTTTCGACCGTTGTGTCGATCGGAAACTGATCTTGACCTAAAACCATTTTTTGATGAATTCTCGGAGAAATTACAAATCGCGACAAATAATTTTTAAATAGCGCGATTTCTACGAACAATTTATAATTATTAATATTTTTAACAATCTTCTCTACATTTTCAAACAACAAATCTCTTAATCTTTGATTCAAATAAAAATAATATTCTAACTCCTCTCGTCTTTTTTTTCGAAGCTTCAACATTCTTTTTTCAAGCCGCAAATTTCTTTTAAATACGCTTTCTGGATCTTCTCTTTGAACTCTAAATAATTTTGAAATAATATTTTTTTTCCTCAAATCTATCGGCAGATAACTTTTATATTGTTTTTCTAATATATCGGTTAATTTCGTTATTCTATCGAGAAGATTCAAAAAACTATCTACTCTTTTTTCAAGTCGCAATATTTCTTTTTTCAAATTTTTATCAATAGAAAAAGTCCTGTCTATATTCTGCATTGCTGTTATTATTTTTATTTGGTTTCTTATATTTTCAATTGTTATTTTAGCCGCAATGCTTTGACCTTGTCCGCTCGGTCGCGAACTTCCATCCCAATCCCCCCAAAATGATAAAATAAATTTAGGATAATCTATATCGTTTAATTCAAAAAAACTTTCAGCTAATGTCGCCGCTTTTAAATCTAAAATCGCCTCGTAGCCTTCTTGTTCAGACTTTATTGAAACGTTTGTCGAAAGATACTCGTCGACAACGCTTTCGCAAAATTGCCTAATTAAATCATCCGAAATATTTTCTCTTCTTGCGATTGATTCTACAATTTCAAGCGAACGTTTTTCCGCTTCGATAGATCTCGCCTGTGTCGGATGAACAGTTCTATCAAATTGTCTATATTTAAACCTTTCGATTTTTTCTTTTAAACAGTCGTTTGAAAATTCTTCGCGCAATTTTTTCGACAATATTTCAGCAGATTCAAATCTTTTCTTTGATAGAGAAAATATAATAGAATAATCCCTAAGTTTTGAACGAATGAAAGATTTTCGAAAAGCCAGTTCTGCTTCTTTAAATTCGATAAAATAATTTTTAATTGCCCCGCAGTTTTTTTTCAATTTAAAAAATTTTGAAGCTTTATTCTGAAAAATATCTTCGACATAATAATCTATTCTTTTTACAACGTCGTTATATTCTTTTTCAAAATTAAACTCCGACAAAATACTTTCCGAAATATTTTTATAATTCGGCTCTTCGATTTTGTAGTGAGATTTTAATTCTGCTATTATTCTATTTAAATCGATTAACAGCCTTCTCGCTTTTTTTCTCAAAGTTTCGTTGTCGTCGGTTCCTCCCAATGTTAATCTAAAACATGAGCGCGCAATTTCATAACCTCTCGACGTTCTTGCAAACGCGCTCAATGGAACAACTCCCACGCCGCCGCGCGCTAAATTGTATGCTAAATTTTCTAGAGACACTCCATCTGGCAATAGTTCAATTTTCAAAATTGGATACATTGCTCCTTTTGGCGGCAAAATCTTTATTTGATATGCGTTCCTTTCGCTTGGAAAAGCTTCCACGGAATCAGTCAATATTTTCGTTCTTTCATAAAACAATTTATTTCTATGCAAATAATAAGCTTCTACTCTTTCTTTTGAATTTCTATAAAACAAGTATGATAGAAATATTGCAAACAAATTTGGCTTTATATACGAAACAATTTTTTTATACTTGTTATACAATTTCTCTTCAGGTATTTCCACAATCGCCAATCTCGAACCAGCCAAACAATCTGTTTTAGAAACAGACTGAACTGTGATTGCTCGATTGAATTCGTCTAATATTATTTCCCTTTTTTTATATAACTCAATCGTTATATCTTTAACTGTTTTTATTCTATTCAAATTTTTCCAAGGAGCCACATTCGAATAAGATAGATCGTCGATAACGTAAATTTTTTTTCTTAACGCGTATTTTATCAGCTCTTCAACGTCTTTTTCATTAAATATCATTCCAGTTGCGTTGTGAGGATTATTTAAAACAAGAGCAATTTGATAATCGTCTGGAGAATTTTGCTTTGCATCTACTCTCTCATCTATTATTTTTTTCAATTCAGGAACATTTAATTCAAAATCATCCGTTAGAGCCGAGCTGAAAACTTTAGGAAAGCAATGCTCATATGTCCAACTCAAGTCGGGAGCAATTGCTTCTTTTATATCGCAATGAAAACCTAGCAAACTTAAAGCCGTTCGCGACGATCCGCTTACAACACAGCTCCGCGAAATATCAAGATTTTCATTATACTCGCAATAACTCGTTAAAAAATTTTCAATCAAATCGTCGCAAAAATTTACATCGTCAATTCTATTGGTTATTTCCGTCAATAATTCAAATGAATTTTTTTCTCTTAAAGCATTCGAGCCGACTAATTTTCTTTTTAACAACGACGATGATTGTAATGAAAAATCAACTAAACTTTCAATTCGCTTAAATCTTTTTTCTGAAAAACTCTTCCATCTTTCAATTATCTTAAATAATCTCGCATTATTAAATTTTTCAAAACTAAAATATTCGTCGAAACACTCTCGAACCTCGATTCTTTTATCCTTAACGATTAAGTTATTTTCTATCAAATATTGCAACCCTTCCATTTCGGCAACAGAAGGAGTGCCCTTTAACTGAAAATGAAAATTTTCAATCGCTTTAATATACTCAGCGTTACCCGCGGCAAAAACAACCGAATAATTTTTCAAACTTGAATCAAATATTCCGCAAGTCAAAAACCTCAAAACTCGCCTCATCATTTTTGATTCGCGAGCCAAGGAATAATGATTAGGAGCATCGTTAACTTCGACAAAAAAAATTGGAAATCGCAAACTTAAAACTCGCAATTTTCTACGCGTCTCTTCTTTTAATATTGAGCCAAAAATAACAAATAATGCATTGGTATTATTTTCAAAATATTTTATTATTTTTTTTTCTAGATCTTCTTCGTCGTTAAATGAAAACTCAAAATACAAATGATCGAATTTAAAAAAATCGACTGGATATCGATAATCGTAAAACAAAATTTTCGCGGGCTTATATTTTAACTTTTCATTCAAAGCAAAAAATAAAATTCTTAACGCTTCAAAAATACCACCCGATATAATCGAAATTTCTTTAACTCCGCTTTTTTCTCCTAAATCATAATTCAAACTTTCAACTTGATTTTTTGTCAGCCATTCGTAAAAATAACGAGCTGCAAAATTAGGATTCGTTTTCAAGAAACCGCCTCTTGGAGCGTAAGGAGAACATTTTATTATTAATTTTTTTATTAACTCAAGATCTCGAACTTCTTCATTCGAAAGATTATATTCCTTTATGTAATTAGCCGCATTGTCAATATCGCAATTAAAATTCAAAGGAATTTGAAGAGTCAATTTCAAAAATAATGATTGCAATTCCTTATGTTGAATTGGATTTCCTATATGAAGATTCACTCTTTCCTCAGGCGGAACGTTAGAAGCGGCGACCGCTTCGCTAATTTCAGAAACAGTCGCGGCTTCGGTTCCGCTTAACTCAAAATACTTTAATACTTCCGAATTCATCTTGCAAGTTTGATAAAATTATATGCGAAAATTAAAAATTATTTTTCTACATCTTTTTTAATCAAAGACGAAATCAAATCAGTTAACGCCTCGGAAATGTCTACGCCTTTTGCGGCTTCTCCGCTTAAATTCACTATCGTTCTTGCATTTTTCAACGATTGACTCGCTTCTATTAAGCGAGCGGCTTGCGGAGAAAACAATAAAAGCTCGGGATGTTTTTTTAGCAGCTCCAATTCTTCTTTCTCGACTTCAAGTTTTATCTGTTGTATTTCTTTTTCAAATTCGGCTTGCAATTTTTTTATATGATTCTCATTTTCAGCTTCGATTTCGTTCAATACCTTTTTCTGGCTTGACAAATTCTTTTTTTCTTCAAGCAGTTTTAACTCCAGTTCGCATTTTTTCTTTTCGATATCATATTTCAAATTTTGCAGGTACTCTTCGTTCTTCTTATTCAATCGAGCCGATTCCTTTGCTCTTATAGCTTCTTTCGCTTTTTCGTCAAGAATTTCTAAATTAGTCGCTGAAAAATTTTTTATACTTATCCCAAACTCTGCAGATTCCTTTTTAGCATTAAAAATCAAATAATCGATTTTTTCTAAGTTTATTTCTTCAATTTCCAACTTTTCTATTCGAGATTTCAAATAACCTATTGCCATCGACATAAATTTCTCGGTCGCGTTTTGAAGAGCCTTTTCATTCCACCCCCCTTTTTTAATTAAATTATCCAGCTTTTCAAAATCAATGCTTGCCGAGCCGTTCAATTTTATTTTTATTTCTATATTTCCGCTCGATGTAGCTTTAAATTCAGACTCAAAAAAATTCTCTTCGCAACTTAATGGCAAGCTTCTACATTTCAAATATAATTTCTGAAGACTTGCTTCAAATTTTCCATTTTTCTCTTTAACTATTATTTGATGCGGTTCTCTAATTTTAATTTGAACAATTATCGCTATTATAGCAATAACGAATAAAACAAGCAAAATAATGAATAAATATTCCATTTTTATTTTTTTAGTTTCAAATTTAATAAAAAAAATATTTAATATGCGATAAAAAACTTTCAGCTTCTTTAAAATTATACTTAATCGTTTTCATTCGAAATATTTTCATCAAGCAAATTAAATTCTTTAGCAAGCGATTCAAGAGCGATCTCTTTAAACTCAGAAGAAATCAAACAACTAATTTTTATTTCTGAAGTCGTAATCATTTTAATTGGAACATTTTTCATAGCGTTAAAAAATCTATAAGCCGCTCCTATGCCGTTTCTCATACCTACTCCAATTATTGATATTTTTACATTATCTCTATCAAAAGACATATTAAAATCTCCATATGCCGCAAAATATTCTCTTATTATCTCTTGAAGTTCTTCGATTTTATCGTTCACAATTGTTAAACTTACGCTCATATCCTTAGTATTTGCAATCACCGATATCATATCGACATTAAGTTTTTGTTCTGCTATTTTTTTAAACATCTCTTGCAAAAGTTCAAAATTTTTTGGTATTCCATAAACTGTCGCTCTTGTTTGATTATCCATAAAACTTGCTCCGGTTACAAGCGGAGCCTCGAGTATATGATTTTCGTCAACCACGTATGTGCCCTCCTTTTTTGATAATGTTTTACCGCAATAAATTTTTACTTTATATTTTTTTGCTATTTCTACGCTTCTTGAATGCAAAACTTTAGCGCCCTGAAACGCCATCTCCAACATCTCGTCGTAACTTACATACTTTAATTTTTTTGCCTTTGGAAACAACTTTGGATCAATAGAATAAACTCCCGCAACGTCGCTATAAATAGAGCAATCTACTCCCATAACAGCAGCAATTGCGACAGCCGTTGTATCGCTTCCTCCCCTGCCCAATGTCGTCAAATCATAATCTTCAGTTATCCCTTGAAATCCCGTAACGGCTATCACATCGTATTCTTCCAAATATTTTTTTAATCGTTGTTTATCGATCGATTTTATAATTGCCGAATTAAAGTTTTCGTCCGACTTAATTCCAGCTTGAAACGCATTTAATGAAATCGCTTTTATACCTATTTCAGCGCAAGCAATGCAAAAAAGAGCTACTGATACTTGTTCCCCCGTAGCAAGCAGCATATCCAGTTCTCGCGGATTTGGCTTTTTTGATATTTCTTTAGCCAACGCGATAAGATTATCTGTAGTTTTCCCCATCGCAGAAAGCGTCGTTATAAATTTTGCTCCGTTTTCTATTTTAGGCTTGTAAGACTCAGCGATTTTTTTTATTAACTCCGGCGTCGCAACAGAACTGCCGCCATATTTTTCAACATAAAGCCTTTCCATACAACCTCCTATAATTTTCTTAATTCTTCGACTAACGATATTTTTTCTAAATTCACCTCGTCAATTTTTTTTATGACTTTTGCCGGACAACCAGCCGCTACAGTAAAAGGCTCTACATCTTTTGTTACAATTGCCCCAGCGGCTACTACTGAATTTCTTCCAACTCTAACCCCTTCAAGAACAACTGCGTTTGCTCCAATTAGAACATTATCTTCCACCACCACAGGCTTAGCGCTTGGCGGCTCTATTACTCCAGCCAAAACGGCTCCAGCCCCAATATGACAATTTCTTCCCACAATAGCTCTTCCTCCTATAACAGCGTTCATATCAATCATTGTATAATCTCCTATTTCCGCTCCTATATTTATAACCGCGCCCATCATTATCACGCATTGATTGCCAATCTTTGTCATTTCTCTTATAATTGCGCCCGGCTCGATTCTTGCATTAATCTCGAGCAGATTTGCCATTGGTATAGCTGAATTTCTTCTATCGCATTCAATTCTTTGACTCTTTATAAATTTTTTATTCTCTTCATAAAATTTTTTATATTCTTCATATTCGCCAAATACTATCGCCCAATCTTTATAAGCGTAATTTTCAAGAAACCCAAAATTTACTCTCTCAATTTCTCCCTTAATATACGCTTTTATAGGCGTTGTTTTTTTTGAATTTGCAATTAGATTTATAATTTCTTGAGCGTCCATTTTATTTCTCCTTAAATATATCTTCAAACGTATAATAGCCTCTTTGTTTATCTAATAAAAATTTAGCCGCTAAGCGAGCTCCCTCCGCAAATGTTCTACGCGATATAGCGGAATGTCTTATCTCGATCAAATCCCCTGAATTCGCAAAATATACGGAATGCTCTCCGACAACTCCCCCTATTCTCAACGAATGCGACAACTTATCTTCTCCCAAAATTTCCAACAAACTTTTAGCCGTGCCCGAAGGCTTATCTTTTTTTTTCTTATGATGAAGTTCGACAACCTCGCAATCCCAATCGCTCATTATTTTTTTTGCAACTTTCAATATTTCTTTAAGAGCGTATACTCCAACTGAAAAATTAGTCGAATACAAAACTGCAATTGTATCGGAAACCGATATAATTTTATTCTTTTCATCCGCCGTATAACCCGTCGTTCCAATCGCTAATTTAGAATTATACTTTAAAGCAAAAGACAACGTCGCTTCAAGAGCGCTTGGCAAACTAAAATCAAAAATTACTTCGGGCTTATCTTGTTCAAATCTTTCGTTTAGATCGTAACCAAAAACTAACTCGTGCCCTTCTTCGTTCATCGCATTAATTATTTCTTTTCCCATTCTGCCTTTAAAACCGACTATTCCGTATTTAATCGCTTTGTTCATATTAACTCCTTAAGTTTTCAATTTCTTGATTTAAAACTTTCTCAGTCCCTTCTTCTATTGAACACAAAGGCAAACGCAAAACATTCTCGCACAAACCTAATTTACTTGCGACATACTTTATAGGCATAGGATTTGTTTCGATAAATAAAGCTTTCATCATTTTATATAATTTTTTATTCAAATTAAACGCTCTGTATAAGTCTTTGCTTAGAGCGGCATTTATCATTTCTCGCGTTTCTTTCGGATACGCATTCGATAATACTGAAACTACCCCATCTCCCCCGCATAAACACATCATTACCGCAGTATCGTCGTTGCCGCTATATATTTTCAATTTATCATTTCTTAAAGCAAATAATTTTGCAATATGCGAGAAATCAGAACTCGCTTCTTTTATCGCGACAATATTTCGAAAGTCTTCGCTTAATTTTATTGCCGTTTCTGGAGCTATATTCATACCGGTACGACTTGGAACATTATAAAGCATTATTGGAAGCGTTGTTTCTTCAGCTAAAGCTTTATAATATAAATACAATGATTTTTGAGTTCCTTTGTTATAGTAAGGATTGACTATCAAAAGACCGTCGACTCCTAACTTTTCAGCTTGCTTTACGTTGTATAAAGTTTTTTTATACGAATTAGTTCCGCATCCGACAATTACTGGAATTTTTTTTCTAACTTTTTCTAAAGTTTTTAATGTAATTTTTTCTCTTTCATCGTTATCAATCGCTGGAGCTTCGCCAGTAGTCCCTAAAACTACAAGAGCGTCGATTGACGCTTCAAGTTGAAAACTTACGATTTTTTCGTAAGCGACTAAATCAAGTTCATAATTTGAATCAAACGGCGTTATTACTGCCGTCGCTGTTCCTTTAAACATTTTACCCTCCTTTTTTGTAAACGTTTACATATTTGATTTTAAGTTGCCCTCTCGCTTAATTTGTTCACTTTAATTTTCTAGAAAGGATAGCGGAAGACAACTTAAAACTTTTTTTCAATAATACTTTGTCTTCCGCTATTTCTTTTTGGCGGATTTAGAGTTTTTTTCTTTTTTTGAGCATTTTGTGTCTTTTTTACCTACAGAAAAATGAACCAGAATAAAAGATAAATCAAAAATAGAAGATATGTAATAACAAAAAACGCTCATTAAAAAAAAATTATTTATTTTACAGAAATAAAAAAAATTTTTTTTTATTTGTCAAATTATTTTTTAATTACGCGCATATTTATTCATATTTTTTAAATATAAAAAACGCTCTTATTTTTTTAATTTTATTTAATAATTATTTAATGAATATTATACTTCTTTCAAAAGCTTAACAGATAAAAGTTGTTTGATAGAAATTAAGACGATCAAAAAAAAATTTAATATTACCTTAAAAAAGTCAACTCAAATCTAAAACTAACATTAATAAATAATTCTTTATTTATAGTTTCACTTTGCTTTTAATAATTTTACCTGTAATATATCATAATATTGACTATTTAAAAATTTTTTAACGTAGTTAAAACTTGATAATAGCTTTGTAATAATCGAAATGAAATTTATAAATAACCCATCAAACAAAATAATATCAAATATTAAAAATTGTCTTTAAATTCAAATAAACCTTCTGCAATGGCAATCCGACTACGTTATAATAACATCCATTAATCTTTTCAATAAAAACCGCTCCAAAATCATCTTGTATACCATAAGCTCCCGCTTTATCTAAAGGACTGCCGCTTTTTACATATTCAAGAATCTCTTCGTCCTTTAATTTTCTGAATTTAACTTTTGTTTTTTCATAATCGACAATCGTTTTTTCCTTTTCATAATCAAAAATTGCAAAAGCCGTATAGACAATATGCTCTTTGCCGCTTAAACTTTTTAACATTTTAAAAGCGTCTTTTTCATCTTTAGGTTTTCCAAGTATCAAATCTTCTAATACTACGATAGTATCTGCCGTTAATATAACTCCTTGCTTGACTTTTATTTTTGCGGCTTCTAACTTCTCTAACGCTATTCTTTTTGCATTTTTCAGAAAGCTTTCTTTTTCGTTAAAACTTTCTTTGACATCGACAGTAAAAGTTTTAACAGGAATATTAAGAAGTTTTATCAATTTTCTTCTTCTCGGCGATTTAGACGCAAGATATAAAATTTTATTCATTCAATTTTAACCATATATGTTAGAGGGAAATAATATTTTAAGATTTCATCATACTTTTGTCCATTTCTGCTTCTTCCCAATGCTCCATATTGACAAAATCCCACGCCATGTCCATATCCTTTCCCAATTAATTCTAATTTATTTAAATTGCCCGTCGTTTGCGAAATTTCTTTATTGATTTCAAACATTGAGCTTCTTAAAGACGAATTAGAACTCTCTGTCAACATTATAAATCTAATATTATTTCCATACAACTTAACGATTTTTATTTCTCCTTTTGAATTTAAATATTTAAATGCCAGATATTTTACTCTGCCGCTTGGAAATTTGCTTTCAATATAAACGTCTTTAATATTTGCTATATCAAGCGAAGAATCGTAATTTTTTAAATTAGATTTAATTTTGCTTTCTGAAAAAGTTTCGATCCATTCAAATTTTGGAGCGATTGAGCAATACGCCTTGCCATTCTTATCTAAATCGTTTTTATTTCTTAGATATGGATAATCTCCATCTGAAAAAACGTTCGCTACGTCTTCTGTTTGCCCCCCGCATGAAGAGTGATAAAATGTTTTAGCTGGAACGCCATTATAAAATAATGCTATTTGATTTGTAGCCTCGACTGCGCTCGAAGATATTTCCTTCTCATAATCAAAACCTTTATATACTTGATCTGATATATCGGCTCTTACGTCGTATACTCGCCTTGAAGAATATATTTTCGAATATGCATACGTCCTTGCGACAATGCAAAATGCTTTCAAAGCTTCATAATCGCTGGAAGAGTTTGCTATTCCATATTCCGCTGGAACAACTCCTTTTAAGTAATCTTCAGTACTTAAATAATTGATAACGCGAGCTTTCCCTTCGTCGTATATAATCTTTATTTTGCCTCGATAATTTCTCCCTTCAAAATCGATTATATTAAATGAATTTTTTGAAACAATATAAAATCCGTTTTCTAAAAAAGACGATCCATTAGATAAATTTATTTTTATTTTTGAATTATAAATCTGAATTGACAACGATTGATTTTCTAAAATATTGATTAAATTTTCATGCGATAAATTTTGTAAAATCGTTTCGCTTGTAAACTTTAATGTCTTGCCATTGTAGTCATTCGAAAGCAAAACATTAATATTTTTCAACTTATCATTTTTGATTTCTTGAATTTTTCCTATATCGGCTTTATCATCTTCAAATCTATCTACCGGAGAGCAAGAAAATAAAATAAAAGCGGCAAGCGTTAACAATAAATAATTATAAAAAGCGAACCGCATTTTTAAAAAGTTCATTATGGAAGGAAGTTAAAATTTATCTAAACATTGCTTTTATGCTGCCCCAAGTCCTCTTAACGCTCGATACGTTATGAGTAACGTAAATTTCTCTTGAATATGATTTCTCGTTATTATTACAAGCAATCTCTAATTTGTATACAAAAACTCTATCAGTCGTCTTAAATGCTGTTTCGTCTCTGTATGAATAATACGAATAAGAACCTTTAGGAGAAAATCTTTTAATTTCAATATATTCCCCGTTGATATTTTTCCTTAAAAGACCGAAATAATTAACGTTAGTTTCTTCTAAAGTTTCCCATTCGACTATAATACTTTCATTTTCGCTTTTTGCTCTAAAATCTTTTAATATCGCTCCAGAATAAATTATTCCGAACGTTAATAAAATTATAAAAAATGACGCGAATTTTTTCATAATCGCTCTTTTTTTATTTAAAATATATATTTATATAAACAAAAAATCAAGTTTTTTTTATATTAATTCAAAACATAAGTTCTCAAATAACGCGCCATAATATCAACACAAATAATAATTTTACAAAATCTTTTACCTTATTAATTCCAAAAAAGAAAATAAATTTTTAATTACTTAATGAGACATTAAATATTTTCATTTTAGAAGTTATTTTGCTATTATTTCTC